>WNGQ01011595.1_pt1 | contig 14960 bp, 15 predicted proteins | sample 5407661 | NCBI WGS metagenome assembly WNGQ01 (sample SAMN13153382, study PRJNA577476) | soil metagenome | isolation source: 60 cm soil or saprolite under Garry oak tree replicate 2 | place: USA:California | collected 2016-06-15 | reverse complement strand
CTTTAGAGTTGCAAAGCGAGGAGCGACGACAACTCTTTACTGCTTACAGCAAACTGACGGGTCAGCAAATTGATACCGAGCAAAGCGAGAGCACGCTGCTGGATTTTGGCGAAATGGCGCGACTGCTCGTCCACAACACCTCGTATCCAGCGCACTCGCTTGATCGCCTCTGGTTCCTGCACTCGTGGAATGATGCCGCGATAACTCTTTTCGAGGTAGAAGGAGAGCTAACGGAAGGGAGAGAGAAACGCCACCTCCTCGAATTAGTGTTTGATGCACGCCGCCGGGGTCATTATCGTGGCTGGGAGAACCTTGCTCGGCGCCTCGTAAGCGATTTCCAGTACAATACGCGTACTATGACGCATTTGCCAGAATATCAAAAGTTATGGAAACGCTTGCGGGAATGGCCCGAATTTCGCCGCATTGCCTCGGTCACCTACCCCGAAGGCAAACCAGACCCTTCATTTGTCTTCCAGATACAGCACAGCCAGCTCGGACGGGTAACCTTGCGCACAGCAACCACCGTTTTTACAGGTATCTCCACCTATTCGATGGTGAGCTATGTCCCCGGGGATAAGCAGACACTGGAAATTTACCGCAAAAACAACTGGCAGCACCGGTAAAATACTACCTTTCTTCTTTCGCCTCCAGCCTCGCAATGGCTCGCTCGGTAACCTCCAGACCGGCTTTCAAAACAGCCTCTTTGTAGTCGCGCACGAGCATTTGATATTCGAGGAGGCGCGGGCGACGGGTGGGGCGCGTCGCATATTGCTGGCGCGCCCACTCCATATGCTCAAGCTGTTTGAGCAGGCTGAGACGGTGTTCCAACAAATGCTTGAGCGCTACTTCGTCCGAGGTTTCACCGCAGAAAAAGAGTTTGGTGAGAAAATCATCTTTGGAGAAGCGTTCGGGCACATCCTCTTCCAGCCAGCGGTCGAGTTCGGCCTGTCCCGCGGCAGTAAGCCGGTATACTTTGCGATTGGGCCGACTTTTCTGCACAATCACCTCCGCCTCGACCAGTTCTGCATCGCTCAGACTCTTGAGCGTAGTATAAATCTGGCTGTTGCCGGCGTTCCAGTAGCTGGCCAGGGCCCGATCAAATGCCTGTTTGATATCGTAGCCACTCATGGGTCGCGCACCTAACAAGCCCAGGATGATATGGCGGAGCGTATTGCGTGAGGAGATGCCGTTACCTTCATTGCCGTTATTATGCGCTAGTGATAGCGTATCAAGTTGTTCTGGCATACCTTGTTTTCTTTGCTGTGGGATAATCTAGAATAGAGCTATTATATCACCCTCTGATGCATGGAGGGGATAAAAGTTGTTGGAATTACCATAAACTGGCTGATACGCAATTTTGATGATAATCTCATCACTCGTAGATTGGCCACATTTCCCATTCGAGGAGGGTAGGTCCGATGGCTTCCTCCTCGAAAGCGAGGTGCTCCAGCAGGTCGGTGGAAAGGTCGTTGAGAGCTTGAACCAGTCGCGCGCGAGGTAGCCAAACTCTAATGGATGCCCATAATCAGGCATAACAGAAACCTCCTTTCAATACTCTTCATCCAGATATTATGGAAAGCAATGCAATGCTTCTGATATGCTTTCTGTTTCCTTGCTTATCTAGTTCATCGTTTTCTACGCAAAGAACAGGAAGAAAAAGAACGAACCGAACCAGAAGTTTCGTTCTCCATCTTGCTTTCCTTACAAAACCAAGGATATATCGGAAAATTGAATTTGTCAAGAGTGTTGTTTTCTGAGGAAAAAGATGGTATACTTGGCCCATGAAAGTATCCGAGGCGAATCATCCAACAAATTTGCATGAAGCTTGCGTAGCGACACCCCTGGGACGGGCTATCCATCTCCTGGGAGATAGCTGGGTGTTGCTGATCGTCATGAATCTTTTGCAGGGTTCCATGCGCTTTAACGCTTTACGTGCGACGCTGGGGCACATCAGTTCCAAGACGCTTTCCAGCCGGCTCAAGCTGCTGGAAGAGTTGGATTTTGTGCAGCGGCTCGCTTTCCTGGAAATCCCGCCACGGCAAAGTGCGACGAGTGCATATCTGTCGATGAGGAAAGCACCGCTGTCTGAGGACGTTGAGTAGCAATTGCGTCTTCCTTTTATCCATCAAACTACAAAAAGAGCCCTGCCATGTCCCCTCCGTAACATGGTATACTCTAGAAGTAGCTGATATGTACCTTTCTAACCTTACCTTCCTACACACGTATATGCTCATGGAGAACATTCTTATAGCTAGCGGAGAAGTGAATTATCATGTCACAACAAGAAATGAACTACCCGTTTAACCGCAAGCCTTAAACGCCCGGAAGTAATCCTTTTGATGAATGTGCCATTCAAAAATATACACACCACGTTAGTACTACTCTGTTAGTTTTGGGAGGTGCAGGAGGGCCGCAAGCCCTCCTGCCGGGGTTCGAGGGGAACCCTGCCTGGGGGCAGGTAATCCCCTCGCCTTTCCTCCTCCCGCCGCCGAAGGCGGCACAGAGAGAATCTAACAAAGTAGGATTAGTTAGACGAAAACAATAAAAACTGCTTGAAGGAGAAATATACATGGATGCTCGTTTTTACAGAAGTGACAAACTGAGTATCGAGCGGCTTGCCACTGATTTAGAGAACTTCTTTCGCAGCCAGGGCTACCAGATCCAGCAGATTGGCAACAACGACCAGGTGATGGTACAGTTGAAGAAGGGCAGCGATTTTGAAGCCATCATTGGTATGCAAGCTGCACTCTCAGTGACGATACAGCGCACGACAGGAGGAATAATGGTCGCAGTCGGACAGCAAAAATGGGTCGACAAGGCAGCAGTAGGTACTGTTGGCTTTGCCATTCCGGCATTGTGGCCGCTTCTGTTCACCGCCGGATTAGGCGCGGTGCGGCAGGCTTCGCTGGCCAACAAGGTATTGACCATACTGGATGGATTGGTACACCAGCAACAGCCTGACGTAAAGACCGGGCCGGTCCCAGGACAGCAGTAAATCAGGATAATATATGGTATGGGCGCCTTTTATTAGAGGGTTGCCCCAGCAAGGAGAAAAGTTGGATGGATGCGCGCTTTTACAACTCGGATGAAATAGATATCGAACAACTTGCTAATAATCTAGAGAACATCTACCGGGCACAGAACTACCAGGTACAACAGGTCGGCAGTAGGGACCAGGTGATGGTCCAGCTGAAGAAGGGTAGTGATTTTGAAGCTCTGATCGGCATGCAAGCGGCTTTAAGTGTCATTTTACAACGCTCTGGCGGAGGCGTAATAGCCATGATCGGCCAGCAAAGGTGGATAGACAAGGCAGCCGTCGGTGCCGTTGGCATCATTGCGGCCCCTGTGTTATGGCCGCTCATGCTTACAGCAGGCGCGGGCGCCATAAGGCAAGCGAGCCTCGGCAATCAAGTGCTGAATGTGGTGGATGGATTGGTGCGCCAGCAGCGACCTGAAATACAGGTTGGGCCGATTCCAGTACAAATCATGCCCCAGTTGCAACAACACTATATTCCACCGCCGCAATATACGCCACCGGCATACATACCGCCGCCACAATATACGCCGCCAGCCTATACGCCACCGCCACCAGTCGTTAATGCTCTGCCTTCGTCGGCGCCCGCGGCTAAGCAACTGCGCTGCCCCAGCTGCAATACCCCTTACCAGCCTGGCGATACATATTGCTCCGGGTGCGGCAAGTCGTTGGTGACCATCTGCCCCAATTGTAAATCCGAAGTACAAGATAATGCGTCTTTCTGCCCGAAATGTGGCGCTTCAATCTTCCAACCGCTCGCAGCAACCCAGGCGGCGCCACCCGTTCAACCGCAGACGCCTGTGTACACGCCACCACCAACACCGGCATACACTCCACCGGCACAACAGACGCCTGTGTACACGCCACCGCCTGAGCCAGAACCGTATGTGCCTCCCGTACCAAAGGAGCCGCCGGTGATGCCAAAAACAACTATCACTTATACTCCGTCCTCTCCCAGGCAGGAGACACCTCCCGCCCAGAAGCAGCCGCCACAGCAGGAGGTATACTACACTCCCCCACCGGATTTATCACCTGCGCCGCCAAAACCACAGGCGCCACCTGTGAGGCCTCAACCTATAGCACCCAGGCCAATCGCGGCGAAACCGGCTGCCCAACCGGCTTATAATCCTGCTGCCACCTGGGGTTACCTGGCTTTCAGCGATGGCAAGCAGATAGCACTCTCTGGGGAACGGGCTGTGGTGGGACGTTATGACCACGATATCGGCGGGATCCAACCGGAGGCAGATCTTAGTTCCGTACCCGGTTCGGATACGGTCTCGCGTATTCACGCCGCTCTCGAGCACATCGGCAGTACCTTCACAGTGACCGACTTGAACAGCACAAACTCCACGCGCCTCAACGGCAAGCGCCTGGAACCGGACAAGGCTACGCCTATCAATGATGGTGACAGCCTCTCCTTCGGTAAAGCGACATGCACCTTTAAAAAGGCTTGAGAAATCTACCCAGGACAAACATCGTTGATGAAGTCGACCATGCTTGTCCTGGGTAGATTTCTTACTTTCCTCGCCATACCGGCTTGCGCTTCTGCAAATACGCCTGCACCCCTTCAGCAAAATCGGCACTCCCATAGACACGGGCCAACACATCATTGAAGGGAATGGCGTATTCCGCTGCACTCAAACGCCTTTGAGCCTCCTTCGTCGCCCAAATCGTCAGTGGAGCAAGACTGCTGATCTGCTCCGCCACCTCAAATACCTGCTCAAAAAGGCGCTCTTCGTCAACGATTGCCGTGAGAAACCCGCACTGCAAGGCATCAGCTGCCGGGAGCAGTTGCCCTGTGAACAGCATTTCTTTGGCACGCATGGCACCAAATGAGTCTACCACGTGCCTGTAGTTTTTAAGGCTCAGGCAGTTGCCCAGCGTATGTCCTATAGGTGCACCAAAACGAGCCCCCGGCGTTGCATAACGCAAATCGCACACACATGCAATGGCGAGGCCTGCCCCGACTGCATATCCATGAACCGCTGCAATGACGGGCTGAGGTATGGTGTACAGCCGCTCGACGATACCCTCCATCTTGTGCTCATAAGCAACCCCGTCCGCGCCTGTAAACCCTTGAAATTGCGAAATATCCGTACCGGCCGCAAAGGACTTGCCATCTCCACGCATGATGATAACGCGAATCGTTTTATCAATTGCCAGGTTCTCAAGATGTGCATCCATCTGCTGGTACATCGTCCACGTCAATGCATTAAGCGCGGCAGGTCGCGACAACGTCATTACCGCAATAGCTCCCTTACGCTCCAGCAGCACTACACCTTCCTCTTGTTCGTTAGCGCCCTTTTCTGTTGACATGGAAGCCCACCTCCTCTTATAGTGATTCCTACAGGGGTCAATTGACCCTACCCTGTGTTGCTCATTTTACCATGTTTCACATAGGATAAATTCCATAGCCTCACACATGTCGACTAGAAGGAGGAGCCCATGCTCATGTCTGCACTCGAAGGAATTCGCGTTTTGGAACTCACCCAGATCATGGCCGGACCATTTTGTGGCATGTTGCTTGCAGATTTAGGAGCAGAGGTCATCAAAATCGAGAATCCTCGAGGTGGCGACGATTCCAGACGTATGGCCCCGCCCTACTATAACGGCGAATCGGCTGCCTTCGTAGCTGTCAATCGCAACAAGTACGGCATTGCCCTGGATATCCGTACCCCTCAGGGAAGCGAGCTGTTATGGCGCCTGATTGAAACCGCTGACGTCCTGGTAGAGAACTTTCGCCCGGGAACAATGGAACGCCTCGGCTTTGGCTACGAGCAGGTTCACGTGAAGCAGCCGCGCCTGATATACTGCTCTATCTCGGGTTTCGGCCACACAGGGCCATACGCCGATCGCGGTGGCTTTGACCTGATCGCGCAGGCCATGAGCGGAATGCTATCCATCACCGGCTCGCTGCAAGAGCCCGCCAAGGTAGGAGTACCGATCAGCGACCTCAATGCTGGCCTGTTCGCCAGCCATGCCATCCTGGCCGCCCTCCTCGCCCGCGCCCGTACAGGCGAGGGCCAGTACATCGATACCTCCCTCTTCGAGGCAGCAATGGCATACACTATCTGGGAGTCCAACGAATATTGGGCGACAGGTACCCCTCCCCAACGCCTCGGAACAGCACATCGCCTGGCGGCCCCCTACCAGGTATTCACCACAACTAACGGCTGGATTGCCATCGGAGCCGCCAACCAGCGCAACTGGGAACGCCTCGTCCAGGCCCTTGACCGCTCAGACCTGCTGCACAATCCCCTCTTTGCTACCAACAGCGATCGCATGGCGCATCTACCGGAACTCGTAGAGACCCTCACAGAGACACTGAAGACCCGCACAACCGAAGAATGGCTTCCTCTCCTGGAGCAGTCTGCCGTCCCATGCGGTCCCGTCTTAGCGCTCGACCAGGTCTACCAGCATCCACAGGTCGAGGCCCGCAATATGGATATCGAGATCGAGCATCCCATCGCAGGCCGCGTCCACGCCATCGGCTTTCCCGTCAAGTATTCAGCCACGCCGCCACAGATCTATCGTCCGGCGCCCATCCTGGGTCAGCACACCTTTCAAGTGTTAGAATCCCTCGGCATCAGCCCAGAAAAATGCCTCCAACTAGAGGCCGCCGGGGTCGTGTCTGATGCCCACTTATAAAAATTGCTAAACCCAGCCACGATAAAGCTCCAGGCTGACCCCAGGCTGACCGTGCCCTGGGGCTTTATCGTGGCTCTTATCTCCCACCTTTTTGGCGTAGGTGCGGTAGGACATCACGAGCGAATCTTTCGAGAAAGGTGCCTTGATAGGATGAAATAAAGACTGCTCGCTTGTTGCGATGGTTGAGTTTTTCGAGTACACTGGTTAATGGTTCCCTCTCTTCGTGCGTCGTATCGCTTAACTAGTGACCCCCTGCCAGCAAACGAGACACGTTTCAGCAGGAAAGAGCCTCACTCCTCCTTTGCTCTACGAGGCAAGCAACTGGCGAGTGATGTGCTGCCGAATTTTCAACCCATGTATGCAAGACGTCCATTCCAGCCCGGTTGACAGCTGGAACGCAAGACTTCGCAAAGGAGACAGACATGCAACAGGACATCAACGCTCTCAACTCTGGACCTGGAGCAGCCCAGCTTCCATCTGGTCCCTTTAGTATGCCACGCAGTAATTACTGGCCTAACGTGAAAAATGCCCATCTCGCGAAATATCCGGTATGTGAGGCATGTCTCGCGCAAGGAGACGCGCCCCCGCAAGTCGTACCGCAAGTCCATCATATCATTCCGTTTCAGTACTGTGTGTTCCTTGGCAGGCCGGAACTGGAGTTTCACCCCAACAACTTGATGACCTTGTGCGAGGGGAACGGGACGAACGATCATCACATCGCCATTGGACATCTAGGCAATTTCCAGCATCTCAATGAAGCGGTAGTGCAGGATGTCGCGGGGCCCTGGAAAGGTCTGCTCAAAGCAGCCATAGAGAAACTCACCGACTGGATACACAGAGAAAGATGGCCTCAGAAACCACTGACCGATCAGGAGAAAGCCAGATTATTGGCGTTAATGACATCCCGATGTGGCGAACAACCGTCAGACAGCGTTGAAGCATTAATAGCCCTGTGGTGGGGTGAGGGTGTTCTTGGCACTTCTACCGGTACCACTGTCCCACCATCTCCTGCGACTGGAGCCTAAGCGCTCTCGCCCAGTGTGACCGCTCCACCTGGGAGGCAAATCTCAAACGCCGGTGCAAAAAGCGAGGATGGGGACGCCATCCATACCCAGCAGAGGGGTTTTTGTCTTCTTTGACCCAGGCATAGAAACCAAACCTGAGTTTGTGATAGAATGGCAAAGTTGGATCGCCACCATGTGAAAAGCCATAGATAAGCGAGTGGCATCAAATGCAAAATAATAACATAGCCCTCTTAAGGTAGGCCGCTCGTACGAAAGAGATCGACGAGAACGCATAGAAAGGATTATGCGATGGACGATCAGGTTTTAGAGAAGGTGAAAGAGTGTGCCATCTCCTATCTTGGCATGGAGAAGGATGACTTTGTGTCTGTTGCTGAGGTTTTTAATGATGACAAGACGCAAGGTTTCGATGTGGAGGTACAAGGGAAAGAAACGCCGACCACAGGAAAATGCTTTGTCGTGGTGAAAGACGGTCAGGCGAGTATTGTGACCCAACCAGGTGAGGGTTTTTCGCCGAATTAGGGGTCAGTGTTTTTTGCCAGGGAAAAAATTTACTAACTGAGCAAATAAATTACCCCTCGACGTTGTAGAACTCCCGGCGGCCAGACTCGACAAGCGGTATCATCCGAGCAAACCATGCCCCAAACATCTTGCGCAGATTACAATAGGTGCGGCCGACCCGATGGTTTCTTCTGATCTACGAGGTTTTGGCGCATGGCGTGTCGGTAGAGATGTAAATGTTGCCCCAATCATCTGGCGGTATCAGCCCCTGTGCATTATGGGTATAGCCCTGCACACATGGTTTGACCAGCGCGATATAGGTTTGCTGTTCCATGGGAAACCAGGCCACATAATTGACCAACTGCTGCTCGATGGTGTTGTAGGCTTGCAGGCGGGCATTTGGATCTTGCATGACATCGGCCTGTTCCATCTGCTGTTGCAAGGCTTGCTGCGCAGCTGCGTCCGGGCCTTTGTTCTGGCCAAAGTTCATGCCGTTCTGCGCCGCTCCTTTGTCAAACTGCAGCGTCGTCCAGTCGTAAGGGTCAGGATAGTCAGCAATCCAGGCGGGACCGGTGTAGAACTGCAAGGGGTTGCTGGAACCCATGCCTTCATCTGCGAACAGCTTGTTGATCTCAATATCATTCGTTTTGACGCTAACGCCTAGCACCGTCTGCCACATTTGCTGCAAGGCCGCCACTTCGTTTCTCACGTCCTGTGCGCCGGCGCTTGAATAGGTCAGCGTGATGGGCGGCAACTGTGCTGCGCTCGTGTAGCCCTCTTCACTCAAGCCCTGTTGAAACAACTGCCTGGCTTTGGTTGGATCGCCTGCCGTCCCTTGTACCCCGGCGGGACCTGTCAGGTTCGGGTTATAACCGTACTGGCCTTGCGGCACGATATGGTTCGTTGGGATATTGGAGCCCTTCCAGACGCTCTTCACGATGAGGTCTTTATTGACCGCCAGTTCAAACGCTTGCCGGATCCTGGTGTTGTCGAAGGGCTTCTGGTTATAGTTCATGGTGTAGTAGTTGATCCACAACTGCGGTATCTTATGGAAGTCAGAGCGGTGCTGATCCGTCGGATAATGGGACAGAGGCACACCAGTTTCGTCGACCTGGTTCACCTGGTAGGCCGGGTAGGCACTGTCCAACGTTTTGTAGAAAGGGAAGATGACCTTCTGTAGCAACGGCCTGGGGCCATAGTACCTGGGATTGGGGACAAAAACAATTTGCTTGCTATGCACATACGATTGTACGGTGAGTGGTCCATCACCCCCGCCCAGATTCAGGTGGTCGGTCCAGGTCTTGCCATACTTGGTAATCAGGCTCTTCTCAACGATGAAGGCGCACTGGAAGGTCATCGCCTTCAGGAAGAAGGGAACCGGCTTGTTCGCCGTAATGACCACGGTGTTGGCATCAGGGGTCTTGATGCTGTCCCCGATGATGGTCTTGATACTGCCAGCGGCGAGTTTATCTGAATCTTTAATATACTTCAGATAGTATGGGGCAGTAGTGGATTGGAGTGATGGTTGCAAGGCGCGGTCGATGCTATAGGCGACGTCGGCTGAAGTCAGCGGTGTGCCATCGCTGAATGTCAGATTGGGGCGTAGGTGGAATGTGTAGGTCAGGTGATCTGAACTGATATCCCATGATGAGGCCAGCTGTGGCTTGACCTTCTCTTGATCGTCGATCTGCACCAGGCCAGTAAAGACCATATCGATGGCATAGGCCGAAAGTTGATCCGGTGGGATTGCTGGATCGAATGAATAGAGGTCTGCGTTACCTTCTTCTACTCCGGCGACAAATACCTGCTTGTCACTGCTAGCCTTTGTGTGCGGGGTCGTGTTAGGGGTGGTGCCACCACCACAGGCTGCGATGAGCATAGCTATCAGAAATAAAAATGTGGGTAAGAGTCCACTGCTGAATTTCTTGCCAGGTCTCATATTATCATTCCTCCTTAGATACTTAAGGGACTCTCTTTTGATTTGACGTGACGTTCAGGCTAATTTGGCACCAAGGAGAGCTTGTACCCAATTAGGCACTATTAAAACGATAAGAATAAGAACTTTTTTGATACGGATATTTGATTGATCTGAGAAACGAGATAGGTTAGAGAGCCGTTTTATTGATTAATGAGGAAAAATCATTTTTGTAGGTTGTTACTGGAGGACAATGCTCATGAAACGTCGTATTCTTGCTCTCATCTTAATGGTCCTGGCAGCCGAGCTTGCGCTGGCAGTTCCCGTGCTCGCCCTGACCCCCTTTGGAACGCGTCTCATGCAAGATCTTGCTCCGTCGCCTTCACCGTCTCCCACACCTATTCTCACCGTGAGAGGCACGCCTCCACCCGTGAGCGCACAGGCTGCCTACTTACTCGACGCCGATACGGGGCATGTCCTTGCTGACGTCCAGGGAGAGCAACGTCTTCCAATGGCCAGTACCACCAAAGTGATGACTGCGCTCATCACCATTCAAACCGCTGATCTCAATCAAATCGTGACGATCAGGCAAGACGCCATCACCCAGGTTCAGCAATACAACGGCAGCAGTGCCGACCTGGTCGTTGGCGACCAGATCCGTTTGGAGGATCTGCTCTATGGGCTCATGCTGCCGTCGGGTGACGATGCTGCAATTGCCATTGCAGATGCCGTCGGGGGAACGACGAGCAACTTTGTCCGGACGATGAACCTGTTTGCTAAGCGACTCCATCTCACCCAAACCCACTACATCAACCCTGACGGGCTCACGTACCTGACGCCTCAAGGTCGGCCTGATCCCAACCAGTATTCGTCCGCGGCTGATGTGGCGCACCTCACACGTTTTGCCATGGCCAATCCGTTCTTTGCACAACTGGTCGAACTGCAACACTATGTCCTTCCCGCCAGTGCCGTTCATCACGCCTATACCTGGGACTCCATCAATACCTTGCTCAGTACCTATCCAGGAGCCACTGGCGTCAAGACAGGGTATACCATGGAGGCGGGCTACTGCCTGGTGTTCGCAGCCACCAATGGGCAGCATCATCTTATTGGGGTGTTATTGCATGAGCCGGATGCAGCCCAGCGCTTTGCTGATGCACGCACGCTGCTTAATTGGGGATTTGCCCTCCCTCTTTTACCACCAGCTTCGTAGGACGTGGTCAGGTAGAAAGATGCATAAGGTAACTAAAAAACCTGTTCGCTTGTTGTTCTTGTTGTGTTTTTCAAATACACTACTCTTGAATCCCTCTCTCCAAGCATGTTATGATGGTCATGTCAGCACGCAAGGAGGAATTGACATGAAACGGAAGACGCGAAACACAAGCTTTATTACGGCTATACTGTTGTCCCTCACGTTGCTATTAGCTGCCTGTGGAGGCAATACGTCCTCATCGACACCTACAACCACTCCGACCACCACCTCGGATGTCAAAGGGGACTTTGCCGGTGTCACGAACTCGGTCGACTTCATCAGTCTATCAACGGACGGGCCAGTCCTGATCGCCTATGCCTGCGATGGCACTCCGACTCACCACATCATGGTGGCCCAGTGGTTCAAGGGAGTGGTGACCAACAATGTGGTCAATCTGACAGCCAAGGACGGAGCTCATCTGGTCGCAAGCTTGAGCGCACAAAGCGCTAGCGGCACCGTCACCCTGGCCAATGGCAAGAGCTTTAGTTTCACCACACATACACTTGCGAGCCAGAAGGATACCGGGCTGTTCCGCAGCGAGCAGACCGTGGGTGGAGTGCGCTTCCTGGCCGGGTGGATACTCCCACCGGGCGCACCCGCGCCGCCAACTCACCAGGTTGGCAACGCAGTTATGGCTCAAGGAGGCGGGATCATCAATGAGCAGACAGGCGCGCTGCTTCCAGCTCCGGTTCTCACGTCGCAGGACATCGCTGCCGGGCAGGTGATGGTGCCCGGCCTGGGTATGTTTCCGCTCACACGTTGCAAGTTGGGGACGTGCTAATGATGTCCTCCTCCTCCTGTCGTGATGGACCAGTCGCGCTCCTCATCATCTCGTAGCTCACCCATGGACTTTGTACCAGCTATGTCATCCCAAACACGGAGAACGATTTGGCGCATGTGTTGTATCTTTGCCGGTGATGGTGGACTCCTGTGCTTCTCGATGTACGCTGCCAGTATCGCTCCACTTCCTTTCTACCCGGAGTTAAAGTTTAACTTCTTTCGCCCCTGTTCGTACGTCGCTTGCAAGAGTTTCAGCCTGACGTTATTCACCTGGTCGACCCGGTTATCCTTGGTACAGACAGCAGGAACTCACCGGTCTTCCTGTCACCTTCACCGGTTATCTGCAAGGCGAAGAGCTGGCCAGCGCCTATGCCTCGTCGGATGTATTTGCCTTCCCATCACGGACAGAAACCTTTGGTCAGGTCGTATTGGAGGCTATGGCCTCGGGACTGCCTGTTGCTGGACTTCTTGCGGAGGGCGTTTGTGATCTGGTAAACGATGGACGGACAGGATATTTGCTTGATGTCGAGGGATTGAGTGAAGAACAGGAGGTAGCTGGCTATCGAGAACAGTTAACAGATTTGATCGAAAATAAGAGTATGCGCGTTGTCATGGAACAGAGTGCATATCTCGAGGTCCAGCAGCGCTCATGGCATGAGGCCCTGTCAAGCTCATTTGAACCATGCCTAAACGCGCAAAAACACGCGCTGCTTTCGATCCTGCTTTGGCCTGATAATGTTCTCAGCAGGGGGGAGGGGAGCACTCCTCAGCGACAAGGCAATTCTCTTCCCTTATAATTTAGGCCCTCCAAGGTTTTCTAGCTTGCCTAGACCCCCAAAGGCGTCTTTCACCTCCTGTGAAGAGTTAAATGTTTTATCAGGAAGGTGTTCAAGCATACCCATGATCTGTTCATTCGCACCGTGTTGCTGTGCAAATTGAACGAGCTGAGATTTGCCAATCGGATAGGGAACACGATCTAACAATTGGGTGATTTGTCCAAGGTCAAAGTTCATCGAGTTGCCTCTCTTATGAGTAGCGTACTACTGAGTAGCGTACTACAATATTCTTAATTAAGTGTCGCCTCTAAAACTTGGGATAGCCAATAGGTACACGAACATCCGAAGGAATATGTTTCAAGGGTAGGAAAGAAATGGTGATTGGCGTCTTTAATTGACTTAGGAATCATACTAAGATGCTACACATGTAACTCAACAACTACAGTAAGCGAATGTCTGGTTGGGGTTTACCAAGGAAGCGTCATATTTCTACGGACAGAGAAAGCAATGAAAACCACCTCGTTCCTCTATAGTATAAGCGGTAGTAGGATGCGATTTTCAGACGAGTCTTTCGTCAAACAGGCAATCCCTTTTTCTGTCACGCTTCCGAGAACGTCTGCGTTTCACTATCTTCTGCTGTCACTTCATCACAGTTCTAACAGCGAAGAGATGGTATAATACACCTACGAGTAAGAACTACGACACCAGGAAAGTACACACATGGAAACTGATATTAAACAGCCACAGCAGGCAGAAATTGATCCAGATCGACAACAAAAAGCACGGGAATACGCACGTATACGGCGGCAGCTCAGCATCGTTGGCATAGGCATCGCCGCAATAGCTATTCTCTTCATCTTTTGGAGTGGCCTCGATGTAGCGCTGCGTGACTGGTTGCAACCGCTCAGCTGGCAACCTCTCCGGGGCTGGTACCCCTTGCAGGTGCTGATCTATTTCCTGGTATTAATGCTGGGCTATGAAGTTCTCACCGCCCCGCTGGCCTACTACGGGGGCTATGTGCTCCCCCATCGCTATGGCCTCTCAACCATGACGCTACCGGCCTGGTTGGCCGACCTCTTCAAAGGCCTGGTACTTAGCCTCATATTGGAATCTCTGGCCGTTGAAGTGATCTACGTGCTGCTGGCAACCCAGCCACAAACATGGTGGCTGTGGACCGCGCTGATCCTCCTCTTCTTCACCGTCATTATGGCCAATCTTGCGCCGGTGCTCATTCTCCCGATCTTCTATAAATTCACTCCATTGCCGGAAGGCGAATTGACGCGCCGCTTGCTGGCGCTGGCTGAGCATGCCCATACCCGCGTGCGCGGTGTCTTCTCCATGCAGATGAGTCGCAAAACGACCGCCGCCAATGCCGCTTTAATGGGACTGGGTAACACCCGCCGTATCGTGCTTGGTGACACGATGCTCGATCGCTACACGCCCGACGAGATCGAGGTTGTGCTGGCCCACGAACTGGGACACCATGTCCATCACGATCTCTGGAAGCTCATTATCGGCCAATCGATACTGACCCTTGGCGGGCTCTACCTGGTCAACCTGGCCTTACACTGGGCAGTTGACACCCAGCACTACTACCTGGGATTGGCCGATCCTGCCACCATGCCCTTCCTGCTCCTGGTGACCGCTGTCTTTGGTCTGGTGGTCATGCCCGTCAGCAATGGTTTGAGCCGCGCCGTCGAGTACCAGGCCGACGAGTACGCGCTACAGACTACAAAGAAGGTGGGGGCCTTCAAGAGCGCGATGACCCGGCTGGCCAACCAGAACCTGGCCGACATCGAGCCATCGCCGCTGATCGAGTTTCTCTTCCACGACCATCCGGCCATCAGCAAACGGCTCAAACACGCGGACGCCTTTGCCGGGCGCTATGGTCTCAATGCGTCCATGAATGCAGAAAGTTTGGCACCAACTTCGTCAACCGACCCCGAGGGCATGCCCACTAGCGGCTCATCCACACCGGACGCGGCCCATTGATCGAGCTTTGCCACCACTTCTCGAGGTGTACCAATGATAG
>WNGQ01012922.1_pt1 | contig 14962 bp, 15 predicted proteins | sample 5407661 | NCBI WGS metagenome assembly WNGQ01 (sample SAMN13153382, study PRJNA577476) | soil metagenome | isolation source: 60 cm soil or saprolite under Garry oak tree replicate 2 | place: USA:California | collected 2016-06-15 | reverse complement strand
GGAAGCGTAACCTCGCCTCCTTCGCAGCAAGTCACCGCGCCGTCCCCGATTTTCGACCCGTCGAGGGGTGCGTTTACTTCGTCAAAAATGCCAACTAGGAGCCCGCTCACGAACCGCGAAGTGACTTCCGCCTGCGTGATGCCCCGGTGTTGCCCCGGCATCAAAACGAGTGCAGACACTCAAAATGTGCTCAATAATTTATGTTATTTTTCATATGCTTAGATGGTACAGCTGAGTGGGCTCGAACCACCGACCTCCTGATCCACAGTCAGGCGCTCTAACCAACTGAGCTACAGCTGCACGGCTCAGCGCGCGTGGCGTATTGTCCGGACGCGCCCGGCAAGCGGCTGGACCCTATGAGCACCGCTTTGCCTTGGCAAGGGCCGCGCCACGGGCCGCTGGGTCGCGCCGGCGCGAGGGAATTCCATGCAAATAGCCCGGGCCGTGGGGTCCGGGCTTGATTGGGTTGCCGCCGCCGCGCGGCAAGCTCAAAAGCTGGCGAACGTCAGGCGACCTTCTTGAACGCCTTGGTGACGCTTTCCTTGACCGGCTCGGTCGTGTCGGTCGCGACCTTCTGGGCGAGCGCCGCAAGCTCCTTGGTCTGGGCGGTGAGCGTCTCGAACTGCTTGCGGGCATGCCCGGTGGACAGCTCGACGAAATCGGAGAACGACTTCACCGTCATCAGCTCGGCGGCGAAATCGAACGCCGCATTGGTGTTGAGCCGGGCCGCCTCGATCACCTTGAGGCCGTAATCGGACGCGCCCTTGCTGGCGGTCGCATAGGTGCCTTCGAGCAGCTCGGTCGCCTCCTCGGCGGCGAACTTCATTTTCTCGTAGTTCTCCTTGGCCTGCGAGACGCTCTTCTCGGCGAGCTCGCGGAAGGCAGCGGGGATTTCCATCTTCGGCATCTCGAAATTGGGCATCTCGAACTTCGGCATCTCGAATTTCGGGAGCTCGAACGCCGATGCGGAAAACCCGCTCATGGGATTGGTCTTGGTCTTCGACTTGGGGGTGGTGATCGTGGCCTCGTCCATTGGCTGTCATCCTTGCAATCGGGCGGCGATACCGCAGCTCTCGGATCCGCCACCCAATGCCGATCCGTGCGCGATGGGGCACTCAATGTGACATCGGCCCGCGGACGAGCTTCCTGCCAAAAAAGGCGTCCAGCCCCAAGAAGCGCCACCGGTCGCTATGTCGCCATGCCTTATGGCACGATTTTTAGTGCGACGCAACATAAATTATTGCGATGCACAATACGGCTCTGTAATCTACCGGACAGACGCTTCCGGCGTTTGCCGATCCGGTCAGGTCTGCGGACGGGATTTCAGCGGGTCGGTCGTCATCTTGCTGGTGGTCTGGCCGAGCTCCCTGGCCTGCTCGGCCAGCGCCTGCATCTGCGTTCGGACATAGGAGGCCTGCAATTCGAGCATCTCCCTGACATCCTTGGCACGCACCAGCTTTTGCGCGAAGTCGAAAGAGCTCGCGATGTTCTGCTCGGCGAAATCCATTGCTCTCTCGCCGACATCCTTGGCGCCTTTGCGGGCGGCTTCCGCCTGCCCTTCGAACGTGCTGACGGTGCGGTGAGCCGCCGTGATGAAGCCATCGAAGGCTTGCTTGGCCTGCTCGACGCTCTTCTCCGCGAGGGCGCGCATCTCGGGCGGAATCTGGAACGGCTCGGCTGTGTTCATCGACATGGGTGTCTCCTGTACCTTGTCCCTGCGCTCCCTTGTCCGGCCTTCCGGAACGGCAAGGGAAGCTTGTGACTTGGCCCCGCTTGAGTGGCGCCAACCGCCCTGCGCCGATCGCCTGCAAAATCAATATGAGCGGCAGGCTATCATCCCCCGATCGGGCTTGAAACCGCCGTCACCAAACTTTGTCATGAATGTCCATGTCTGATATCGAACACCGGCACGGCAGTGCGGTCTCAAAGCGGCGCCGGGGGCGCGCTGGAGAGGACGTGGTTTTCCGTTTCCAGCGGAACCGAAACCGCTCTAAGCTTATGAAGCCGGGAGACGCCACCGCCGCCCGATCGCATCGGCGCGGCGATCCGATCGAGAGTGCAGCCACGATGCGGACCCTTCGATGCCTGTTGGCGCTTGCCGCCCTGATCCTCGTCCAGATTCCGTTGGCGCGTGCCGCCGAGGAGGTCGACCTTCTCCTGGTCCTGGCGGTCGATGTCTCGCGCAGCATCGATCAGCCGAAATTCATGCTGCAACGGGACGGCTACGCGGCCGCGGTCTCCAATCGCGGCGTGCTCGAAGCGATCAGGTCCGGCCCGCACCAGAAGATCGCCCTCAACTTCGTGGAATGGTCGGGCTTCGGAGCCCAGAAGCTGGTGATCGACTGGACCGTCATCGACGGGATGAACGCGGCGCGCCGCTTCGGCGATCAGATCATCGAAGCCCCGCGCTCCTTCGCCGACCGCACCTCGATCTCCGGCGGCATCGAGTTCGCCGCCGCCCAGCTCGAGCGTTCGCCGTTCACCGCGCCGCGCCGCATCATCGATGTTTCGGGCGACGGCACCAACAACGCGGGTCGCGACGTTCAGCTTGCCCGCAGCGAGGTCGCCGCCAAGGGCATCGTCGTCAATGGCCTGGTGATCCTGACCGAGGGCCAGTTCCTGTTCAATGCCGAGCACACCAATCCGCCGGGAGGCCTCGAGAAGTACTACCGCGACAACGTCATCGGCGGTCCCGGCGCGTTCGTGATGGTGGCGGAGGACTTCAATGCCTTCGGCAAGGCGATCGTCAAGAAGATGATCGCCGAGATCGCGGCAGCCCCGGCACCGCGACCGCATCTGGCATCCCGGTGATCGCTGGACCGCCCCGGCGGGTTTCAGGTATACGCAAGGCGGGGAGCTTGGACTGTGCGGGTCGGCGATTTCCGATCCGCGTGCCGGAGACGGTGCAACTCGCCTGATCGATCGGCCTGTGCCAGCGCGGTCGGCCGGCTCCTTTCGTCATGGAACATTGGGAGAAGGGCGAGTGAACAAGGTCTATCCCGACGCGAAAGCGGCGCTCGCCGGCCTGTTGAAGGACCGCATGGTGATCATGGCCGGGGGATTCGGGCTGTGCGGCATCCCGGAGGCGCTGATCCACGCCATCCGCGATTCCGGCGTCAAGGACCTGACCGTCGTCTCCAACAATGCGGGCATCGACGGGATCGGGCTCGGCCTGCTGCTCGACACCAGGCAGATCAAGAAGATGATCTCCTCCTATGTGGGGGAGAACAAGATATTCGCCCAGCAGTTTCTCGCCGGCGAGCTCGAGATCGAGTTCAATCCGCAGGGCACGCTCGCCGAGCGCATCCGCGCCGGCGGCGCCGGCATCCCGGCCTTCTTCACCAAGACCGGCGCCGGCACGATCATCGCGGAGGGCAAGGACGAGCGCGAGCTCGACGGCGAAAAATACGTGATGGAGCGCGGCCTCCTCGCCGATCTCTCGATCGTCCATGCCTTCATGGGCGACACCGAAGGCAATCTCGTCTACCGCAAGACCGCGCGCAACTTCAATCCGATCATGGCGACCGCCGGGAAGGTCACCGTCGCCGAGGTCGAGCATCTGGTCGAGCCGGGGCAGCTCGATCCGGATCATATCGTCACGTCCGGCATTTTCGTGCAGCGCATCGTGCACGTCGTCAACGCCCAGAAGCGCATCGAGCAGCGCACCGTGCGCAAGCGCGCCTGAGACATAAGGAGCCCCCATGCCCTGGACCCGCGATCAGATGGCGGAACGTGCGGCGAAAGAGCTGCACGACGGCTTCTATGTCAATCTCGGCATCGGTATCCCCACGCTCGTCTCGAACTACATCCCCGCCGGCATGAGCGTGCAGCTTCACAGCGAGAACGGCATGCTGGGAACCGGACCTTTCCCGTTCGAGGGCGAGGAAGATCCCGACCTCATCAATGCCGGCAAGCAGACCGTCACCGAGCTGCCCACCACGAGCTACTTCTCCAGCGCGGATTCCTTCGGGATGATCCGCGGCGGTCATATCGATCTCGCCATCCTGGGCGCCATGCAGGTGGCCGAGAACGGCGACCTCGCCAACTGGATGATCCCGGGAAAAATGGTGAAGGGCATGGGCGGCGCCATGGACCTGGTTGCCGGCGTCAAGAAGGTCGTGGTGATCATGGAGCATTCGGCCAAGAACGATCCGAAGCTGCTGCACCGCTGCACGCTTCCCCTCACCGGCGCCCACGTGGTCGATATGGTGATCACCGATCTCGGGGTTTTCACCATCGACAAAAGCGGCGGCGGCATGACGCTGATCGAGCTTGCGCCGGGCGTGAGCCTCGACGAGATCCGCGGCAAGACCGAAGCAAGCTACCGGGTCCATGCCCGGTTGAATTGAGATCATCGCGGAATCCCGAGGGAATCGGGGCATTTTCGGGATCGATCGGGATTCCGCCATCGCCGCTTGCCGGCCACGAAAGCGACACAGACGCCGGCCACAAGTTTGCGACTTCGTTCGCTACCGCTATAGTCCACCCTATAGTCCACCGTTCACCGGCCAGCTCACCGGCCCGCCACCGAAAAACCGGGAAGATCAGGTCTTGATCGCGGCCATCGGCATGAAGCGCCTTGGACTTGCGGCCGCGACGCTCGCCGCGGGGGCATTCGGAGCCCTCATCGTCCTGTCGCTTCTGATCCCTGCCGATACGGTCCGCGACTCGATCAAGGCCGAGATCCGCGCGGTCACCGGCCTCGACCCGGTGTTGCGCGGGGATGTGGCGGTTTCCCTGTTTCCGACCGGCACCGTCGTCTTCAACAATGTCGTCCTCGGCGACAACCGCACCGGCGCCCCGGCGATGTCCGCCGAGCAGCTGATGGTGCGCTTGCGCTTCTTTCCGCTCCTGATCGGCCGCATCGAGATCGCGGATGTGTCGCTCCTGCGCCCGACCATCGCAATCACCTTCCAGCCCGACGGCGGCTCGAACTGGGCAAGCCATGTCGGAACGCTGGCGCGCGCCTTGCAGCCCAGCCCCGACCGCGTGGTGTCGTTTTCGGAGATCCGGATCAGCGATGGAACGGTGATCCTGCGCGATGAGGCGCGCGACCTCGCCGAGACGCTGAGCAATGTGGAATTCGCGCTGGCCTGGCCGTCGATCTCGAAGACGTTCGCGGCGACCGGCCGTTTCGTCTGGCATGACGAGACCATCGACGGCGCCTTCAGCCTGAGCGATTTCGTGGCGGCGCTGGTCGGCGACCGCTCCGGGCTCAAGATCCGGCTGAGCGGCGCGCCCATGAAATTCGCATTCGACGGCTATATCAGCCACCGCCCGACGCTGCGGATGGAGGGTACGCTGGCCGCCGACAGCCCCTCGCTGCGCGAGACGCTGCGCTGGGCGGCCCACCGCACGCCGCCCGGCAGCGGCGGCTTCGGCCGGTTCGCGCTCAAGGCGCAGACCAACGTGATGGGCGGCCATATCGCGCTGTCGGGCGTCAATGCCGAGCTCGACGGCAATGTCGGCGAGGGGGCACTGACCTTCGACACCGAAGGGCGGCAGACCCTGCAAGGCACCCTGGCGGCGGAAGGGCTCGATCTCACGCCCTACATTTCCGCAGTCCGGCTGCTCACCTCCGGCGACCGCAGCTGGGAGCGGGTGCCGATCACGCTCGACGGCCTCAAAGACGTGGATGTGGATCTGAGGCTTTCGGCCGCCCGCGTAACGCTCGCCAATGCCAAGCTTGGACGCACCGCGGTCGCGGCCAATCTGCACGGTGGCCATTTCACGGTCACGGTCGGAGAGTCGGAAGCCTTCGGCGGCGTGGTCAAGGGCTCCTTCGGGCTGGCGCGGGCGCCGGGCGGAGCCGATCTCAAGGCCCAGCTGCAATTCTCCGACGTCGATCTCGAGCAATGCCTCGGGGAGCTGTTCGGAATCCGTCGGATCGAGGGCAAAGGCAATCTCGGCTTCGCCATCGATAGCAAGGGGGAAAGCGTGTACGGCCTGACCCAGGCGCTCAACGGCACGGTGAACCTCACCAGCCGCAAGGGCGCGATTGTCGGGCTCAATGTGGAGCAATTGCTCAAGCGCCTGGAGAAGAGCCCGCTCTCGGGCGGCAATGCATTGCGCAGCGGAAAAACCCCCTACACTCTGTTCCTGGTCGATGTGAAGATCGAGCAGGGCATGGTCAAGGTCGACGACATGCGCATCGAGGGGCCGGCGCTGCGGCTCGGCCTCGCGGGCTCGGCCTCGATCCCGGCGCGCGATCTCGACCTGACCGGCACGGCGAGCCTGTTATCGGCCCCGACCAGCGGAGCCGCCGAAGCGGCGCCGGCTTTCGAGCTGCCCTTCGTGGTGCGCGGCTCCTGGGACGATCCGCTTCTGCTGCCGGACCCGCAAGTCCTCATCCGACGCTCGGGCGCGGCGGCGCCCCTGCTCGAGACGATCCGCAATCGCAGCCGATAACGGCAGGGCCGGAGCTGCGGAACGGAGCCCGCCGCCCTTTTGTAGCTCACCGAGGTCTGCTGGCGAGCGCGCGCGATACCCCTTCCGGATTGCTGGCGATCACTTTCAGGTATGCCCTCGCCGGCTGATCGGGCTCCGTGCGTCCCTGCTCCCAATCACGCAATGTGCCGAGGGGAATGTGATACCGCGCCGCGAATTCCTCCTGCGTCAGTCCAAGCGCGCGCCGCAACGTCCTGACGCGCGGCACCCGACGCGCGTTCGCTATTTCTTCGGGCGTCATCGGCCGTGCATCCGGATCGGCCAGTGCCGCGGCTTCGACTTGCTCGTCGGTCAGCATATCGACGCGAGCCCAGTCGGTCGGGTCAGGCAACGGCCGTGTCGTGCCGTCGGGCAGGACCTGCACGAGCGTGCCATCACTCGTCTGTCTGGCTACGATAGTACTCTCTTTGCTCATGCGGTGTCGCCTTGCGTGCCGAAACGATCCGTGTTCGGCCATCACGTTCTGTATAAACGACTCTCAGCAGCCGTCCGTCGACCATGCCCGTGATGACAAACCTCGCCTCACCGTAGCGTAGATCTGCGTCGGGCCACTCGACGGCAAATCCGTCCTTGAACACGCCGCGCGCCGCCTCAAAGGCGATCCCGTGCTTTCGTAAATTGGCTTCGGCCTTGACGGTATCCCACTCGAACTCTTGTTCGCCATTCATAAATATACGGATTACCAGTAGATGAGTCAAGGGGCAACAAGTTTTACGGCGAGCAACCGGCACCGCTATCCGCCGGGTGGTTGAAACTCGAGTAGCGAATAGTGGTGGGCTATTCCCTATTCGCTATTCCCGTTCCCTTGTCACACCCGCGCCGCCAGCGGCGCGGCGCGGTCGCGGACGGCCGCCAGCTTCGTGACCAGCGAGGCCGCAACCACCGCCAGCGCCACCAGCGCGATCATGATGGTGCAGACCGCATTGATCTCCGGCTTCACGCCGAGCCGCACCTCCGAATAGATGCGGATCGGCAAGGTGGTGGCGCCCGGACCGGTGGTGAAGCTCGCGATCACCAGATCGTCGAGCGACAGGGTGAAGGCCAGCATCCAGCCGGATGCGATGGCGGGCACGATCAACGGCAAGGTCACGGTCAGGAACGTCTTGAGCGGCGGACAGCCGAGATCCATCGCGGCTTCCTCCAGGCTTCGATCGACGCCCAGGAGCCGCGCCTGCACCACCACGGTGACGAAGCACATGGTCAGCGTGGTATGGGCGATGGCGATGGTCCAGAACCCGCGGTCGACATCGAGCGCGACGAACAGGAGGAGCAGCGAGAGCCCGGTGATCACCTCGGGCATCACCAACGGCGCGTAGGTGAGCCCGCTGAACATGACGCGGGTGCGGAAGCGGCCGCCGCGCACCAGCGCGAGCGCGCCGAGCGTTCCAAGCACGGTCGCCGCGCTTGCCGACAGGGCGGCGAGACGCAGGCTGATCCAGGTCGAATCGAGCATGTCCTGATCGGCGGCGAGCGCCGCGTACCAGCGCGTCGACCATCCACCCCAGATGCCGACGAGGCGCGAGGCGTTGAACGAGTAGATCACCAGGATCACGATCGGCAGATAGAGGAAGGCGAGCCCGAGCGCGACCGAAGCGACGTTGAACCAGGATGCCCTGCGCATGATCAGCGGCCGCTCTCGAGCTCGCGCATCTGCATATGCTGATAGATCACGATCGGCGCCGTCAGCAGACAGAGCAGCACGACCGCGACCGCGGAGGCGGCCGGCCAGTCCCGGTTGCCGAAGAATTCGGTCCACAGCGTCTGGCCGATCATCACGCTCTCGGAGCCGCCGAGCAGATCCGGGATGACGAATTCGCCGACGATCGGAATGAAGCAGAGCAGCGAGCCGGCGATCGCGCCCGGCAGCGCGAGCGGCAGCGTCACCAGCCAGAACGTCTTCCAGCGCGGGCAGCCGAGATCGGCGGCGGCTTCCAGCAGGCTCCAGTCGAGCTTCTCCAGGGTCGCATAGATCGGCAGCACCATGAACGGCAGGTAGGAATAGACGATCCCGATATAGATCGCGGTATCGGTCGAGAGCCACCCTGGCGGCTCCTCGACGATGCCGAGCGCCAGCAGAATCTGGTTCAGCGGGCCTTCGCGCTGCAGAATGTTGATCCAGGCATAGATGCGGATCAGGAACGAGGTCCAGAACGGCAGCACGACCAGCATGAGCAGGATCGCCTGCACGCCGCGCGGCGCGCGCGTCATGCCGTAGGCAAGCGGAAAGCCGAGCAGCAAGAGGAGCGCGGTCGAGACGAGCGCGATCCACAGGCTTCTGACATAGGACACGAGGTAGATCGGGTCGGACACGAGCAATGAATAATTGTCGAGGGAGAGCGCATCGAGGAATTGCCGCAGGCCAGCCACGCCGGCCGCGGGATCGAGCAGCGGCGTATAGGGCGGTTGGGCGATGGCGGTCTGCGACAGGCTGATCTTGAGCACGATCAGGAACGGAACCAGGAAGAAGACGGCGAGCCACAGATACGGAATGAGGATCACCAGGCGCCGACCCCAAACCGCTCGTTTCGACGCGGCCGTCATCGAGCCAGCACCACACCGGCTTCGGGCGCCCAGGTGAGCCACACCCGGTCGTCGAAGCCGATCGGGCGCTCGATCAGGCGCGTCATGTTGGCGGCGGCCGCCTTCATGACAAAGCCGTTGTCGAGCCGCACCTTGTAGATCGAGAGGTCGCCCAGATAGCCGATGTCCCAGACCTGCCCGGCCACGCAGTTCGCATCGGCGGCGGCCGGAGGCTCGCGGGCAATGCGCACCTTCTCGGGCCGGAGCGCGACCCACACCGTATCGCCGGGCTTGGCCTCGCTCGCGGCACCGGCTTCGAGCCGGCCCGCATCCGCGCTGATGATGGCGGCGGCGCCGGGCCCGGCCGCCACCAGGCGCCCTTCGATCAGGTTCACATCGCCGATGAAATCGGCCACCCATCTCGAATTGGGCTGCTCGTAGATTTCGGGCGGCGTCGCGACCTGCACCAGCCGTCCGCGATCCATCACGGCGATGCGGTCGGCGACCGTCATCGCCTCCTCCTGGTCGTGGGTGACGATCAGGAAGGTCAGGCCGAGCGTCTCTCTGAGATGCATCAGCTCGAACTGGGTTTCCCGGCGCAGCTTCTTGTCGAGCGCGGCGAGCGGCTCGTCGAGCAGCAACACCCGCGGCCGCTTGACGAGCGCGCGAGCGAGCGCGACGCGCTGGCGTTCGCCGCCGGAGAGCTGGTGCGGCTTGCGCCGCTCGAAGCCCTCGAGCTTGACCAGCGCAAGCATGTCGGCGACCCGCGCCGCGATCTCGGCTCTCGGCAAGCCATCCTGCTTGAGCCCGAACGCGACATTGCGTTCGACGCTGAGATGGGGAAACAGGGCATAGCTCTGGAACATCATGTTGACGGCACGCCGATGGGGCGGCACCGACACGAGATCCTCCCCGTCGAGCAGCACGCGGCCTTCGTCCGGCATCTCCAGGCCGGCGAGCAGCCGCAGCAGCGTGGTCTTGCCGCAGCCCGAAGGACCCAGCAGCGCGAAAAATTCGCCCTGGAAAATGTCGAGCGACAGCCCTGCGACGGCATTGATGCCGGAAAAACGCTTGGTCACCCCTTCGAATCGCACCAGCGGCGGCTCTGCGGGATTTCGCCAGGGCATCGATGTGCGGGGCGCGGCCCGGCGGCTGGCCGGGCTTCTCCTGATGTCGGCATTGACGCTCGTCATGCCGGATACGCTAGCGCATGATCCCGAAAAGTTGCCAGACTTTTCGGACAACATCATGCGCAGATCGAAAAAAATACCGAGCGTTTTCCGTTTCGGGGGAAACGGAAAACGTCAAAGCCGCCCGCAGACACCGCCGGGATTGAGACCAGCTGAACCGATTGGACCGGTGACAGCCGCGGTTCCATGCGGCGCTGGGGCGGGAGCAGCCGACCCCTGGAACGAAGCCGTGCAGTGGTGCGTTGTTGTACAGTGAAGAGATTGTGTTGCAGCGCGTTGTTGCCCTTTGGTTCTTACCAAGGGTTCCTCCAATGAACGTCAGAACGGTTCCAGAAAAAATCAGCGACTTCTTGGTTCGGCGGGAGGGAAGGATGTATTGTGACACATGCATCCAACAGCGAATGGGCTTCAAGTGGCGCCAACAGGTGCAGCTCATTACCGCAACTCTGGGTGTTACCGGATCGTTCAAGCGCGTTCATGGACGATGCAGCACCTGCAACGAGGACAAGCAGGTCATCTACGCGGTCCGCTCCAATCAGCATGATCTCATACGAGACCGCGGCGCCCTTGAACAGCAAAGTCCAACTGGCGGAGCCGCCACCGGATAGCGCTTGCCGGGCGGAGCCTGGCGGGTGCTAGGGCATCTTGGCAGCGATTCCGTCAGCGTGGTCGCAACGTGCGCTCGACCGCGTCCCGCCAGCCCGCCCATTTGCGCGCGCGCGTGGCCTCGTCCATCCGCGGCACGAAGCGGCGCGCGGAACGCCACCCGGCCGCAAAGCCCGCGAGGTCCGGACAAAGCCCGGCCTGAAGACCCGCGAGATACGCAGCGCCCACGGCCGTGGTTTCCATCACGGCGGGCCGATCGACCGGGGCCGCGATGATATCCGCGAGGAACTGCATGGTGGGATCGCTCGCCGCCATGCCGCCGTCGACCCGCAGCACCGTGTCGGGGCCGTGATCGCCCTCTTGGCGCGGCCAGTCGGCACGCATCGCCTCCATCAGATCGCGCGTCTGGTAGCCGACCGCTTCGAGCGCGGCGCGGGCGAGCTCGGCGGCGCCCGAGTTGCGGGTCAAGCCGAAGACGGCGCCGCGCGCCTGCGCATCCCAATAGGGCGCGCCGAGCCCGACAAAGGCCGGGACCAGATAGACCTGCTCGGCCGGATCGGCGGCCTCGGCAAGCGCGTTCACGTCCTCGGCGCGGACGATCAGCTTGAGGCCGTCGCGCAGCCACTGCACCGCGGCGCCGGCGATGAAGATCGCGCCTTCGAGCGCGTAGGTGCGCTCGCCTGCGAGCTGATAGGCGATGGTGGTCAATAGGCGATTTTTCGAGGCGACCGGCGCGTCGCCGGTGTTGAGCAGCGCGAAGCAGCCGGTGCCGTAGGTGGACTTGATCATGCCGGGGTTGACGCAGCCCTGCCCCACGGTCGCGGCCTGCTGATCTCCGGCGACGCCGAGGATGCGGATCGCCCCGCCGAGCAGATCGGGCGCCGTCGTCCCGAAGTCATGGGCGCAATCGCAGACCTCGGGGAGCAGCGCCGGCGGCACGCCGAACAGCTCGCAAAGGCCCAGGTCCCATTCCCCGCGGCGGATGTCGAAGAGGAGGGTGCGCGCCGCATTGGTGGCATCGGTCGCATGGGTCTTGCCGCCGGTCAGCCGCCAGATGAGAAAGCTGTCGATGGTGCCGAAGGCCAGCCGGCCGGCCTGCGCTTGCCTGCGCGCGCCCTCGACATGATCGAGGAGCCAGCGGATTTTCGTCGCCGAAAAGTAGGGGTCGAGCAGCAGGCCGGTGCGGGCGGCGACCTCCGGCTCGTGTCCGGCGCGCCGCAAATCGCCGCACATGCCGGCGGTGCGCCGGTCCTGCCAGACCAGCGCATGGTGGATCGGACGTCCGGTCGCGCGATCCCAGACGACCGCGGTCTCGCGCTGATTGGTGATGCCGATGCCGGCGACATCGCGGGCGCTCGCCCCGGCTTTGGCGAGCGCCGCGCGGACGGTGGCGAGGGTCGCGGACCAGATTTCCTCGGGATCGTGCTCGACATAGCCGGGCGCCGGATAGATTTGCCGCAATTCCTGCTGCGCGGCCGCGACCGGCGCGAGCGCGGCGTCAAACAGGATCGCGCGGGTCGATGTCGTGCCCTGGTCGATCGCGAGAAGGTGGTCCGCCACGATGGCCCCGAGGAGGAGGACAGACGACAGAGGACAGAGGACAGATAAAGAAAAAGCAAGCCTCTATCCCGTCATCTGTGGTCTGCGCTCCGTCCTGCGTCCCCGTCGTCCGAAATCTAGCTCACGAATATCACATGATCGAGTGACGGGTCGACCTCGGGCTCATCCCACGGCTGGACCTGCATCTGGGAATCGAGATCCAGCAGGGCGTCTTCGATCTCGGGCCTGGGACCTATCATTTTTCGCGGCGCGGGCCCGTAATAGTCGCCGCGCTTCACCATCGGCCGCGGCTTCAGCAGGACCGAGGCGAGCCGCGCATGGAGCGCTTTGCCCGACACCGGCTTCAGCAGAAATTCATGTGCGCCGAGGCGCATTGCCTCGATCACCCGCCAGTGCTCGCCATGCCCGGTGAGCATGATGATCGGCACGCTCGGAAAGGCAAACGTCCGGGGCGAGCGCACGCGCCGCACGAACTCGATGCCGCTCATGCCGGCCATCTGCCAATCGACGATCACCACGTCCGGTTCCATTGCCGCGACGGCATCGAGGCCGTGCGCGCCATCGGCCACCTCATGGACATCGGTCACGCCCACCGACAAGAGCAAAGTGCGAATGACCTTGCGCATGTAGTGTTCGTCGTCGACGATCAGTACCTTGGCTGACCTGATCACCGCCGACTCGAGTTGCCTGGCGTTCGATGGCATGGCGCGCTCGGGTTTCGAAGCTGACATGAGAAACCAGTTGCCCGGTCAGGCTCCTTTACCGCCGTTACAATCCGATGCAAATTATCAAAGCATTTTTCGATTACGTAGCGCTCAACAAGTTCGTTAAACTTTTAGCGATTTCGGAACCTCCATCGTTGATTTCGCGCACGATTTTCCGAACCCCCCTAGAGCATGTCCGGCTCCTTTGGAATCGGGACATGCTCTAGATTCGTTGAGTGGCGCATGTCCTTGACGGCGAGCCGGTAGCCACTTCGCTGGAACATGCGCTAGGCGCCGCGGCCGATCGCATCGGCCATGAATTTGGCCAACCGCTCGCGCTCCCCGGTCGAGACCCGCAAGCCGAGCTTGCTGCGCCGCCAGAGCACATCGTCCGCGGTCCGCGCCCATTCCTGATCCATCAAATAGGCCACCTCGGCCCCGGTGAGATCGGCGCCGAGCCGCGGCCCGAGATCATCGAGCTTTCTGGCCGATCCCAGGATGCGGCTGATGCGCGTCCCGTAGGCCTCGACCAGACGCCGGGCATGGGTTTCGGCCAGGAACGGCCACGACTCGCGCGCTTGCGCGATGAGCCGCGCCACGCCGTCGACGGCGAAATCGCCGCCGGGCAGGCGCGACTCTCCGGTCCATGCCGGCCGGGCGCCGAGCACATGGGCGAGGCGGTCGAGCGCGGCCTCGGCCAGGCGGCGATAGGTGGTGATCTTGCCTCCATAGACGGTGAGCAGCGGCGCCTTGCCGGCTTGCGCGTCAACGAGGAGAACATAGTCGCGCATGGTGTCCTGGGGTTTTGTCGATCCGTCATCGTAGAGCGAACGCACGCCCGCAAAGGCCCAGACCACGTCCGCGGGCGAGACGGCGGCGCGCAGATGATCGTTCGCGATCGCGCACAGATAGGCGATCTCCTCCGGGCTCGGGGCGACCGCGCCGGGATCTCCGGCGAAGAGGCTGTCGGTGGTGCCGATGAGGGTGAAGTCGTGCTCGAACGGCAGCGCGAACACGATCCGGCGGTCTTGCGTCTGAAACACGTAGCCGCGGTCATGTCCGAACAGGCGGCGGACCACGATGTGGCTCCCTTTGTCGAGCCGCAAGTGCTCGGGCGCGGGCTCACGCAGGACCGATCGCGCGAATTCCCCGATCCACGGCCCGGTGGCATTGATCAGAACGCGGGCGCTCGCCACCTCGCGCCGGCCGCGCGCCTCGAGCACGAGCGTCCACAGATCGGTGCGATCGGCGCTCAGGCAGCGGGTGCGGGTGCGAATCACGGCGCCGCGCGCGGCCGCATCGAGCGCATTGAGCACCACCAGCCGGGCATCGTCGGTGGCGCAATCGGAATATTCGAAGGCCCGCCGATACCGCCCCTTGAGCGGGGCGCCGAGCGGATCGCCCAGGAGCCCGATGGAGCGCGTCGCCGGCAAGGTCCTGCGGCCACCGAGATGGTCATAGATGAAGAGACCGAGGCGCAAGAACCAGAGCGGCCGCACGCCGGGCTCGACCGGGAGCACGAAACGCATCGGCCGGATCAGATGGGGCGCCATGCGCAACATGACTTCGCGCTCGGCGAGCCCCTCGCGCACCAGCCGGAACCAGCCGTGCTCGAGATAGCGCAGCCCGCCATGGATGAGCTTGGTGGAGGCCGACGAGGTGCCCGAGGCGAGATCGTTCTGCTCGACCAGCAGCACCTTGAGCCCGCGCCCGGCCGCATCACGCGCAATGCCGGCGCCGTTGATGCCGCCGCCCACGATCGCCAGATCGAAATCCGTCACGGCGGCCTCATCCCGGATGATCTCTCGCAGAGAGGTCCTTTGATAGGCAATGTGCAGGCCGGCGTCTTGCATCGGCCGCCGCATCGGCGATGATGCGAGGGGCGGCGTCGAAGGAGGCTCAGGTGGATTATCGCGATCGTCATGTGGTCGTCAC
>WNGQ01003888.1_pt1 | contig 14967 bp, 17 predicted proteins | sample 5407661 | NCBI WGS metagenome assembly WNGQ01 (sample SAMN13153382, study PRJNA577476) | soil metagenome | isolation source: 60 cm soil or saprolite under Garry oak tree replicate 2 | place: USA:California | collected 2016-06-15 | reverse complement strand
AAGGACTCCTGTAGATGCGCGGGCACGGGATAATAAATCTCGGTCCCAATCTTGCGCTTTCTGAGAAAAGCCATCAAGGCATCGCGCTGACCGCTGCGAATGATGAACTGATTATAAACGTGACGGCGATTCGCGGCCGCAGTCGGGAGCACTACGCCTCTCATCTCGCGCAGCGCAGACGCGGCGCCGTTTGAATTAACATCAGTTTGTAAATGCGCAAGTGATTCGGGCCGAACGCTCAACTCAGCTTCAGCGAAAAGCTCGCGATAGAGTGCCGCATTTCGTTGTCGAGCTTCAGTCCATCTGTCCAGGTACTTCAGCTTTACTCTCAATACCGCCGCCTGAATAGCGTCGAGCCGAAAGTTTCCGCCGGTGACTCTGCTGTAATACTTCGGAGTCTCACCGTGATTGCGGAGCAGCCTTATCCGATCAGCCAAACGCGAGTCGCTGGTGGTCACCATTCCACCGTCGCCAAAGCCGCCCAGATTCTTCGATGGATAAAAACTGAAAGTACCAAGATGCCCAATCGATCCAGCGCGTCTTCCCTGGTACTCCGCGCCGATGGCTTGAGCCGCGTCCTCGATGACACGAAGGTTATGACGATTGGCGATCTCGATGATCGCGTTCATTTCGGCAATCTGTCCGTACAAGTGCACGGGAATGATGGTCCGCGTTCGATCGGTTATCGCGGCCTCGATCTTAGTCGGATCAATATTGAAGGTGAGCGGGTCGATGTCTACGAAGACGGGCTTTGCGCCGAGTCTGGCAGCCGCTCCTGAGGTAGCAAAGAACGTGTACGGCGTCGTTATGACTTCGTCTCCGGGCTTCAAGTCTGTCGCCATGAGCGCCACCAGCAACGCATCTGAGCCGGATGAGACTCCAATCGCGAACGCACACCGGGAGTAATCGGCGATCTCCTCCTCAAGCGCTTCAACCTCCGGGCCGAGGATAAACTGCTGAGAGTCGGCAACCCGATCGATCGCTGCGCGCACCTCTTCCCGAATAGCCCTGTACTGGGCCCTTAAATCCAGCAGTGGCACTGGCTGCAGGCTGGGCTTCTCGTCCACTTTCATAACACCGGCGCTAGCCATCTTACCCTCTTCAGAACACAAACTGGATAGATTGTTTGGATTAAAGCCAAGACGTGCGAACCGGACAGCGTCATGCCCTCGTGTCAGTCCGGGCAAGTTGTTGAGTTTAGGTTTGCCTTACGCGCCGCGTCAAGCGCGCTATCACTTCGATGGTGTTCCTTTTGAATTGTTGGAGGATGTGCCAACGGTCGGGCGATTAGCTTTTGGGGACAAAGGCGAGGCTGAGAAGCCCCGCCATGCCCTTGTTGGGAATCAGCCATAGCTCACAAGCTGTGAACAGGTCGTCGTAGTCTTGACCCGGCTTGTTAAGGTCGTAGCCTACCAAGTATGTTTTCATTGCGTACTCCTCTGGAGAAGATCGAAGGACGGGGTTTTTGTCCGCCCTCCGACTTCCCGTTCATTCGGAATTAGTGTTTTCGATCACGCGGCGGGAACGGATCGTTTCCGTAACTGTCGCTGTCACGAATCCGACCGTCAGGCCGATGAATCACGAGTTCCGTGTGTTGATTCCTTGCAATGTCACGCCCTCGGTCAATGGCATCGCCCTGCGTAGGGTGAATACTGGTTAAGCGTTCACTGCCTTCTCTTCTAACGCCCCACTGGTCGCCAGCGGGGACTACATGCTGTCGTTTGCTCATGGCAAACCTCCCGTTCGAGTCACAGGATTTCTAGTTTTTCCGAAGGCGATGAGGTGTGGTAGTCTATGCGTGCAATCGAATAGACGCGTACCGAGGCCCGCCGTTTTTGGTTCCTGTGACTCCAATCAAAGAGTCCAAAAACGGCGGCCTTCGCCTTTTACGAAACAATCCCGCCTAAACACTCTGCGAGCGTTCCGTCTAATAAGTTGTGTTGGTGTATTTGCGGGGACTAAGTAAGCAAGGACAACTAACTACCACGATTGCCGAACCAACTTATCAATTGGGTCTGTGGGCCATCAGGCTTCAACGCCCATCGGCTTGCTCGACTCCACTAAATACGCAAGCGATTATATCCGACTTTTGATTGTTCGACCAAACAAAAATTACGCATCGCGTTTGGGAACTGCGCGAGCTTTTGCTTCAGCCTTAGCGAATTCTTCCCGACAATAGTTTTGAACTATCGGGCGCACAAAGTCTGACTGAAGTATTCCCGATTTTATCTTGTCCAATAACTCCGAAGAGCAATCGGTCTCGTGTCGAAATCGGCGCTCTACCTTTATTCTCGCCTCAACCTTTGCTACGGAGATGACTTTTGCCTTTATGTACTCCACGCACGTTGGACGATCTATGAAGGGGTGGCCCTCCTTTAGGATAAGAGTCTCCTCCATTCCCGGCTGGAAGGTTCGAAAGCGGACAACCGCAATGCCTTGGGGCTCGCGATCATCAGGGTCGTTTAGGACAACATAGAGATGTCGCTGGTATTTATCTTCAGGAACGTCAGGAATACGGAGGCAGATGCCCGCCTTAACAGCGCCCATGGGAGATCATGCGACCAGTTGTTCAAATAAGGCGTCTTCTTCAAGGCTGTTGATAATTTCTTCGACTTCTTGAGGTTGCTTGCCAGCGCCTGATAAGACTTCTTTTAGATCGATAGGTAAAGACGATCCTCTCGGGTCTCGGTATTCAGGAAGCGTATGCGTGTACTCAACTAGACGCCAGCGATTCCAGTGGCCGAACTTGTCATACACTTCGCGAATCAAGCCCACGGTGGCTCGTGAAAGTTCGTTGGCTTCGGGTTGCTGCAATAGCTTAACTTCGTAGTCGCCTATTGGCGGTGAAATGAACTGCTTCCAGTACGAATGTCCTAGCGTCTCTTGCGTCATTATGTCCAACGTCCTACTCAGTACAGGCCCGTTGTCCATCGAGACATATTTATCATTCGTCAAGGAAACACCCCATCGTAAAACGGCCTCACGATCAATGAGATACATAAGCTTGAGCAGCTTGATGTAGTGCATCCGACGCGAGTCGCCCCTGAGAAGCAATAACGCTCCGGCTAGTTGCGTGGTTAGTCTTTCGTCGTACCTGGGTATCATAGTGGCAATACGTGAGCGCGCTTTCGTGATATATTCGCGCTCATAAGGGACGCCTGCTCGCCCGCCGTTAGTTGACGCTTAAAACGCCAACAGCCCAGTGCTACCAACACTGGGCCATTTAACAAAGAACAGGAGGTGCAGGGACTTGTTAACGATTACCTGCTACCTGTCAACCGCAACGGTCACCGTAACCAGATCGGAATCTGGAGAAGTGACTATTACAATCGAGCCTCCATAACGAGGCTCTTAACCGAAAGGGGTCGGATTGCACGTCCGGCCCTTTCCCTTGTCAAGTATCTCTCTGATGCTCTGTAAGCCGCTTACAGATGCGCGTCAGTGACGCACTCTAGTAAAGTGGTAATTATCTGTCAATCTCGAAATTACTTTAGACATTTCAGATGCTTTATTAGTGCGTATCACGTATTACGTTAAGAACAGCTCCGTAAGCTTATGATGCTTGCCGGGTTAGCATCAAGATCCAATCATGGACAGACATGGATTTGGACTGGTCATTCTGCGAAACAAATTCTTATTTGTAGACAGACCCAAGTGGAAACCCACCTATTAAGCGCGAAAGAAAGATCCATTCGCTAATTTTCACAGAGCAACACACCTAGTAGAGCACCACTATCTATCACTTCGATCTCTTGCGCGCCCGCCACGAGAGCAACGCATAAACGATCGCGGTGAAGATGATCAGATCGATAAGTCCTGCCGAACCTACTGCGAGGAACGTCGGCCCTCGACCTTCGTTAGGAAATAGACGCTGCGTAATAAAAAGCGGCCAGGCGTCGAAGTAAAAGAACGCAGCGATCATCCAGGCTGGCGGATGACCCGGTCGATAGAGCCGGTTGACCAACATCAATAACACGCCGTCGGCGATCATAATTAGAAAGCCGATCGGGATTGATACGAACAGTCGTTTCCAACTCATCAGAGGTCTGGTTTGCACTTGAGTTACTGAGGCTCGCTCTCCTCACGCTTCTTTGTACAACCACGCGCCGACGAGCCCAGCCACGAGATACTCAACCAATTCCCATCCAAACGCGATGGCCAGTATGTTCACCGGAACTAAACCGAGCGCGACTCCAATCACGTTGTTATAAAGGAACACCAGGAACCACGCGGTCAAGGCCGCAATAATCGCCGCCTTGGGTCCGGGCCCGAAGCGCGGTCTGATCATCGCATAGAGAAAGACTATTGCGATTCCCAGAACCACGGTCGCCGCGATTGCGATCACCATGAAGCTGCTGCCGGGCGTTGGGAACTTGTGTGCCGCAAAGTAGTCCTTCATCTGGCTTCCCAGAACGAAGTCGTTCAGCAGGTATTCGCCAATCGTCATTATGACGCCTGCTACCAAACCGCCGAGCAGAACACGACCGAAGTTAATCTTGCCCATCTTCTTTCTCCTTTGAGGGTTAGTCTGAACCGCCTGCGGTAGCGGGCGGCTAATTCCAATATCAGTCGCTCTCACGAAAACCGAAAGATCAACCGCCCGCTACCGCCGGCGGTTCTGACGTCGTCTATCAAATGCGTAAATAGTGATCCCGATCAGATTTGCACCGAGCACGACCGCGATAATCTTCGCGCCAAAAAGAAAGGGACTCTGAACATCAATGATGGGAAAGACGGTAAAGAACGCGCCAATTGCAGACACCAGGAAACCCGCAGTCGACACGATCTTTAACCACCGCGGAGCCATGGCGCCGAACCGTTTCATGGCAACGATGGGAATGGCGAACAGCACCATGTAGATCAAAGCATAGAAAACATTCGCGGCGTTGTCCTGAAACTGAAATGCTTCTGCTTCTTTCACGCCGATCAGGGGGGCGAGACTGAACACCAACGTGGTGGCCCCAACGAAAAGGATCGAGTTCACCGGGGTGCGATACCGCTGGTGCAGCTTCGCAAACCACGCCGGCAGCAAATTGTCCCAACCAGCGACCATCGGCAGCCGTGTGTTGCCCGCAAAGTAAATGCTCATCAAAGCGATTTGGCGCGCCGCCACTCCGAAGATCGTTAGCGAAATGAGTGTTGACACCCAACCCAAGGAACCGAACCCAAGGCTAAGAACTTGCGGAATCGGAGCGATGAGATCGACCTTGGTCGGCGACACAAACGCCAGCACCGAAGCAGTGCCCAGAATAAACATCAAAGCGATGAGGGGTGCTGAAATCACCACCGATCGCGTGATGTTACGCGCCGGCGCGCGGCATTCGCCTGCCAGAATCGCGATGTACTCAAACCCAGAGAGGGCGCCGACGGCGAGCTTGCTGCAAACGTTAAGATTGTGCGAGTTGATTTCAGGAAGACTGAGCGAGAACGGATGATAGTTCGCGAGGCTGCCGCGGTTGGCCGTAATGAAAGGCATCAGGATCAGAGTAGCAACAGTTAAGATCAGCATGACGCCGCCAAAATTCTGCACCCACTTGCCGAGCGCGAGGCCTCTTCTTGAGGCGGCGACCAGAGAAGCCATTAAAAACACGCACACCAGCGTCGTCATCCACTTGTTCTCATGCATCCAATCGGCGCGCGGCCCAATCGCGTAAGCAATGTTCTTCTTGATGATCAGGCTAATCCCGGACATTACCAGGATGCCAAAGATCCAAAAATTCCACGCGACCAGAAATGCCGTGAAATCACCGAACCCGACTTTGGCCCATTGATAAAGTCCGCCTTCGAGTGGCGCCAGACGATTGAGATAGATGACGACGACGGCGAGCGGCAGATAGAAAGTAACGATCGCAATCAGCCAAAAAGCCATTTGCGAGCGGCCCAAGGTCGCTGCGAAACCAACCCACACCGTGCCGAAGACAAAAACGATTTGTGTGAGGACCAGATCGAAGAGACCTAGTTCCTTCTTCAAGGCGCCGCTGCGTGCTTCGACGGTGCGTTCGACGACGGCCAGATTGGTTTCTTTCGGCTGACTCATGTGGTTGTCTAAGGACCTCTATGAATATCTCTCAACCATATTCAGACTTTGAAGGTGTGACATAGGCGGCCATGTTTCTAAGCCGACGAGCTATGATCGTGGACGATCTTCCAGCCCGTCTTCGTTTTGCGGAACAGCAAAGTGAAGGTTCCGTGCGGCTCGTCGTTAGCTCGCTTCAGACGCCAACGGCCCAGAACCAGCGCCGCGTCCTTACTCAACATCGTGATTTCGAGATCAGAAAATGTAAGCATTCCCATCTTCTCGCGCGAGTTGTAATTCTTCTTGTAGCGATCGAGGACCGTTTGCCATCCGCGACTGATGTTGTCGCCACCAACAAACTCTGTGTTCGGCGAGCGATCATAGCCATCCATGTAGCCTTCGATGTTGCCGCGGTTCCACGCGTCACGCTGCGCGTCGAGCACAGCGCGGATGGCAGCTTCGCTGGTCGTCTCGGATTTATTCGATTGCGCCGACGACGCAGCTTGAGCGAGGAACGTAATGGCGCCCACAACCAAAACTGCGGCGGCGAGTTTGAGTGAGTTTCTCATCTATCAAGACTCCGGTTGTTAAGACTCCGTAGGAGTCAAATGTTTATAGCAGATCGTTCCCATCAAAAACTAAAATCGCCTTTAGGCGCGTCCTTATAACATGACGCGCCTAAAGGCGCTAGGGATTTTCTGGCGCCGCGGCCACGATAAACATCTCGTCCCTACGAGACTTCAGAGAAATCTATAGTGTCCAGTGATCTTCCACGCAAACAAAACGTCGTCCATGCGCGTTCCGGCTCCGATGTTATGCACGATCAGATAACGCTGCGAGGGCTTATACCAGACATTGACTACCATGCCGATATGTTCACTGCCAAGTCCGAGGTCCCACGTGACAATATCACCCGGTAGAAATGTCTCACTGTCACCGCCAGTCGAAAGCGACTTGCCCTGGCGAGTGAAGTAGGTCATCAGATTGGGTACGCGCCGATGATCGATATTCGCATCGGGCCCACTCAATCCCCAACGCGTTGGATAAGCCGAGAAATTTCTTTTCATGTCCTCATGCACGTCCTTCTGCAAATCGATCCCAACTTTGCGAAACGCGCGCACTACAACGTCGGAACAAACACCGGTTTCGATCGGCACATCGCCATTGGGATAATCGATCTTTTGATAGGAATTATCGTAGCTGGTGGTCTTGCCAACTTGATCGATCGCGCCGTCGATGACTACTTTCAGATTCGGCGAACTGTTGGCGGGCAGAGAGGTCGTCTCGGTAAGTTGCTCGGGAGGCTTTAGTGGCTTGAGAGTTTTGGCGGCTGGCCGTTGGCAGGCAACTGCCAACACGAGCGTTAAGGCCAGCAGAATCGCGGTTAATGGAGGTTGTGTCATGCGCAAGATAATTTTGTAAGCCAATCTCTTATGTCATCTCGCATTGCCTGAACAATCTCGTGGCCGGCATCATAACTTCTACTTTCAACCTCGCGCGCTCGCGTTCTCAATTGCCCGGCGTAATCGTTCGTTCTTGCCGGCGGATAGAACTCGTCGCGCTTGCCGCTTAGATGAAAAATACTCGCTTCAGTTGGCTGGTAAATTTCGCTGGTTTCCCAATCTCCCGGCAAGCCACCACAGATTCCAATCACGCCCCGCAAGACGTCCCTGTGCGTGAAAGCGAATCGATAATTCAAAGCGCATGATTGCGAAAAGCCGAGCAAAAAGACTCGCTTCGGATCGGCGACATTCTCGTTTGCCAGGGAATCGGTTACCTCCAGCAACGCATGTTGATGAATCGCGATCGATTCTTCGGGATGAAAGTTTGTCAGCCAGCCAAAACCAAATCGCAAAGGCCCGCCCGGCTCCTTTGGTTCCTTCAAATGTTGATGAGGACCTTGCAGGGAGACGATGGCAAAATCTGCCGGGGCCACGCTCCGAGCTTCACGCATCATCTGGCGCATGCTCGCGCCATAGCCGTGTAGCGCAATTAAAAGCGGAGCCGGCGTCGGTTGCGGGAGATGAAGATCGTAATAGAGTTTGATTTCAGCCGTGAGCCTTCGTTCAATCGTGGGCGTTTGTGGCGCGACTTGAGCTTCCATCGACACGCTTATAGCACGCGGAGTTACAGAACCGCGAGCGATAGCGACCGGGTCATTTGTCATTTTCCATTTAGCATTTGTCATTTGCTCACTGTTGGGCAGGGTGCGATGACAAATGAATCCTCCAAATGGCCAAATGAGAAATGGAAAATGAGAAATGGAAAATGATCCGGTCGCTACCGCTCGCGGTTCTGTAACCGTCGCTTTGCATTCAGATTCAATGACAGTTACGATGCTGCATCGCGCAATTGCGGACTCTGATCAACTCAAAGCGAGGTTAACACGATGAAATTTCCGGGCGGGCTCAACATTCAAGGGATGATGAAACAGGCCCAGCAGATGCAGGAGAAAATGGCGCGCGAAATGGAAGAGCTGCGCGTGGATGCTTCGGCCGGTGGTGGCGTGGTGAACGTCACCATGAAAGGAAATCACGAGATCATTTCGCTCAAGATAGATCCCGAAATTGTGAAAGAGAACGACGTCGAAATGCTTCAGGACATGATCCTCGCGGCCATCAACGAAGCCAACCGCAAGTGCGACGAAGCGATGAAGGGTAAGCTGGGCGCGATGCTGCCGCCAGGGCTGGGCAATCTGTTTTAAGGGGTCGGGCGTTAGGGGCCAGGGGCCAGAAAACACTGGAGGTTCCCCATGAAAATCATGAGTTTTCGCGATCTCAGAGTTTGGCAACTGGCAATGGATTTGGTAGAACTTGTCTACCGATTGACTCGGAGCTTTCCCAAAAATGAAATATACGGGTTAGCATCTCAAAACTAAACCGGCCCCTGACCCCTAATTCCTGACCCCGATTTATGCTTGACTACGCCGAATCAATTACCAAACTCATCGATGAATTCAAACGCCTGCCGAGCATTGGACAAAAGTCTGCGCAGCGTTTGGCGTTTCACATTCTGCGCACCCCTGAAGCCGATGTCGAGCGCTTGATCGAGGCGCTGCATGAAGTGAAGCAGCGCATCACGGAGTGTTCGGTCTGCAACAACCTGACCGACGTCAATCCCTGCCGTTTCTGCTCGCTTCCAACTCGCGATCGGGCGCTGATCTGCGTCGTCGAACAGCCTTACGATTTGGTCGCCGTGGAAAAGACGCGCAGCTACAAAGGTCTCTATCACGTCCTGCACGGCGCCTTGTCGCCAATTCGCGGCATTCGTCCCAGCGATTTGCGTTTGGATAATTTGCTCGTGCGGTTGAAACCCGAGAACAACGAAGGCGTCGAAGTGCGCGAAATCATTCTGGCCACCAATCCCAACACCGAGGGCGAAGCGACCGCCAACTACATCAGCCGTTTACTGAAGCCTTTGGGCCCGCGCGTGACGCGGCTGGCGATGGGCATGCCGGTAGGCAGCGATCTTGAATACGTCGACGAAGTGACGATGGATAAGGCGCTCGCGAATCGACATGAAATGTGAACAGACAGGAGGCGGGAGGCAGGCAGCAGACGGCAGGAAAACTAAATACTGAATCTCTCGGGATTATTGATCATTCCGCCGAAAGACAGGAGGCTGGAGGCAGACGGCAGGAGGCAGGAAAGAAATATGACAAAACCGACAGGCTTCAGGGATCTCAAGGTTTATCAATTGGCGTATGAACGGGCTATGGAAATCTTTTGCGAGTCGAAGTTCTTTCCGGCTGAAGAAAAGTACTCGCTAACAGATCAGATACGCCGATCGTCGCGAAGTGTGGCTGGCAACATCGCGGAAGGCTATCGCAAGAAACGGTATCCGAAAATGTTCGTCAATAAGATGGCGGACGCCGATGGCGAAGCGACTGAAACTCAAGTGTGGTTGGATTTCGCGCGTGACTGCGGGTATCTTTCGAGCGAGCGTCAAGCAAACCTGACAGTTCGATACGAAGAAGTTGGCAGAATGCTTGGCGGAATGATCAATCATCCAGAAAGATTCGCTCTCTAAGCGTGCCTCCTGCCGTCTGCCTCCTGCCGTCTGGTTCCTGTCTTTCAGAATCTCACATGCTCTTCCGTGGCGCCCGCCTTGCACTCCACGCACTCCGCGGCCGTATCGAAAAAGTGCTCGTCGAACTCAACCAGCGACTTGATGGGCACACCATCAACATTATTCGGCGCCGAAGTGAAGCGCACGATCGCGCCGCAACCGATGACTGGAGCGCCGAGGCCGCGCACCAATTCGACGGTTTCATCTATAGCGTGACCGCTGCGAATAATGTCGTCGACAATAATGCAGGGATTGATCTCGCCCTGATTAATGTATTGCCGGAACATCCGCTTGCCGCTTTCCTGCTCGGCCCAGTAAATCTGCTCGGCGCTGAGCGCGTCGCGCACACCGAAGGCGACCGGAATGCCGCCCGAGCTGGGACTGATGATGGAGACTTTCGGTAACTGGCTGGCCACGTCGCGCTCGACGCGAAACTTGCGGCTGAGGGCCACCGCGAGAACCCGGGCCGTGTCGTAATAGCGAAACGCCAGCGGCATCTGAAAATAGTGCGCAGTGTGTTTGCCGTTGGGATAAACGAAGTGGCCCTCGCGAAACGCGCCCGTGCGTTTCAGGATTTGCATGATTTCTTCCTGCGATGGAATCAGTTGAACGCCTTGTCCTGCCATTACCAGAGTCTCCTCAACGGGTTAAGTAATGAGATAGCGGCGCGTAGCATAACATCATTGGTATTCGGTCTGCACGAGCAAAGACTAAACATCAACTTTAGTCGGCATTCCGAGTGTGCCGTCAGGAAACGTTTCAAATGAACAAATGAAAAATGTCAAATGACAAATGGAAAATGTTCCTCGAAGCTAGGCCCTCACCGCAGCCCTCTCCCAAAAGGAGAGGGAGTTATCCCGATCAAATCAAGGTACGAACGCGTGCGATCAGTCGCCGCTGATCTTTCGACAGTTCGGAAGGCAAATCGTCGAGCGCAAACCATTCGGCGGTTATGATTTCAAAACTACAAGGTTCAGGCTCGCCGATGGCCCGAGCGCGAAAATAGATTTCAATTTGTCGAGGTCTGGCAAGCGTTCTCACGAATAGAATTTCTACATCTTCGACTTCTATTCCGATCTCTTCGCGCAACTCCCGGCGCAACCCAGCTTCCGGTTGTTCGCCTTTAGTCAGAAAACCGCCGGGCACTCCCCAGCCGCTATCAGGACGAAAGACGTGCTCGAGTAATAAGAGTCGACCGTCGCCATCGAAGATAAAAGCTGCGGTCGTCACAGTGAAGCGACTTTGGCCCAGGCGCGATAACCGGCGACGAACACTGCCAGGAAGATGCCGCCAAATTGCACCGAGAAAATTAATGAGCATCAAGCCAGAAGAATATCATGCTCGAAGACAAGTAACTGGAGTTCGGCGTACCACCTTTCCAGTGTCCGGCAACTTCGTCCTGATAACCGATTAGTTCGCCCGACCTCCGTGCTTCGTTTATTATCTTTCGGTACATGACCACGGCTGTTAAAAAAGCGCCACAGATCACTCAGAGTGACGCCGAACTGCTCGCCGCCGATCTTTATGGTCTAAGTGTTTCTGCGGCGCCCTTACCGAGCGAACGCGATCAGAACTTTGCATTGAGGAGTGCGTCGCGTGAACAGTTTGTCTTGAAGATTGCCAACGCCGAGGAACAGTTCGAGTTCCTTGACCTGCAGAATCAGCTTATTCAGTTTCTCGCAGCCCGCAACCTTGACCTGGAGTTCCCTCGAATCGTGCCGACCAAAGCAGAACGGGCGATTGGCGCGATCAAGAGTGAAGATGGGCATCAGCACTTCGTCCGCCTGTTGACATGGATTGATGGCGTCTGCCTTGCAAAGGTCGAACGGCACGATCGCAAGTTGCTTTCTTCACTCGGGCGCGCTTTGGCGCAGATCGATGCTGCGCTCGCGCAGTTCTCTCATGCCGCGGCGCATCGTTCTTTTTACTGGGACCTTCGCCATGCGCGCCTGGCCCGAGAGTTAATCGGCCTGCTGCCTGAATCTCGCCGATTCATGATCGAAGGATTCTTTCGAGAATGGGAGAAGATCGACTGGAGTAGTTTGCGTTTCAGCATCATCCACAACGACGCGAACGACTACAACATTCTTGTTAGTCAACGACCCGAACAGCGTGTCAATGCAATTCTCGATTATGGCGATGTGGTCCATACAGCGACCATTTGCGATTTGGCAATTGCACTCGCTTACGTGATGCTCGACAAACCCGACCCGATCGGCGCTGCGGCTCAAGTAGTTGCGGCTTATCACGAAACTTATCCACTCACTGAAACTGAGGTTGAGGCTCTTCACACGCTCGCGGTGACCCGACTCTGTTGTAGCGTTTGCTTCGCGGCCAGACAGACATATGATGCTCCTGATAATGAATACCTCAACATCTCAAATGCGCCGGCGTGGCGGTTGCTCGAAAAGCTTTCAAGCATTTCGTTGGATTGGCCCACTCGGATCTTTCGCTATGCTTGCGGGCTGCCGGTTGTAAAGGGGCAAGATTCGCGTCAACGGCGAACGTCCGTTGAGTTGTTGGCAGCGCGCCGGCGTCATCTTGGACCATCGCTCAGCATTTCCTACCAATCTCCTCTGCATATCGTCTGTGGCTCGCGGCAGTATCTTTATGATGCCGGCGGTGGTCGCTATCTGGACTGCGTTAATAACGTGGCGCATGTGGGACACAGCCATCCTCTAGTAGTACGCGCCGCCTCAGAACAAATGGCGATTCTCAATACGAATACTCGTTATCTTCATGAACACCTGATTGAGTACACCGAGCGGTTGACAGCGACGCTGCCGGAACCTCTGAGCGTGGTGTACCTGGTTAACAGCGGCAGCGAAGCGAACGAGTTGGCGCTGCGTATGGCCCGAGCACACACGGGTGGGAATGAAGTTATCGTCGTCGACTCCGCTTATCACGGCAACACCAGCGCGATGATCGATCTCAGCCCTTACAAGTTCGATGGCCGGGGTGGCAGAGGCTGCCCTTCATGGGTCCATAAAGTACCGATGCCCGATGTCTACCGAGGCGCGCATCATGGTCCTGACGCGGCCAAGCTTTACGCCGACTATGTGATTGAAGCAGCGCGGAAGATCGCTGATGCTGGTCAGAGTCTCGCTGCGTTCTTCTGCGAATCGGCACTGAGTTGTGGCGGTCAGATCATTCTTCCACGGAATTATCTGAGCGATGTCTATACCGCGGTCAGAAACGCAGGAGGAGTTTGTGTTGCCGATGAAGTGCAAACTGGTTTTGGCCGTGCGGGCACGCACTTCTGGATGTTTGAGACGCAGGGTGTCGTGCCGGACATTGTGACGCTCGGTAAACCAATCGGCAACGGTCATCCCCTGGGCGCCGTCATCACGACTCGCGAGATTGCAGCGTCGTTTGCGAACGGCATGGAGTACTTCAATACCTTTGGCGGCAACCCGGTTTCATGCGCTGTTGGTCTGGCAGTCCTCGATGTCATTCGCGACGAGGAGCTACAACAAAACGCGCTCGAGGTTGGCGATTATCTGAAGCAGGAGTTGCGTGAATTGCAAAACAAGCACTCGTTGATCGGCGACTTGCGGGGGCTTGGCTTGTTCCTCGGCATCGAATTCGTTCGCGATCCAGAAACACTTGAGCCCGCCGATAGTGAAGCGGCACAGATCGTCGAGCGCATGAAAGAGCGCTGCGTTTTGCTCAGCACGGATGGCCCTTACCACAACGTGATTAAGATCAAGCCGCCCATGGTCTTCTCGAAAGCGGACGCCGACCTTCTAATTTCCGGTTTGGATTGTGTCGTCAAAGATAATTTCTCCACCATGTAAGGAAAATCAGTCTCTCGGCAGTCTTCATAGTTAGACCGCGCAATATCAGAGTCTAACGCCCGGAACGAATGCCGAAATCGTCAGGGGCGAAGCCACTCGGCCTTAGAAAGCATTGCCTCTTATCAGTAGGATAGATTATTCCTTCGTCCCAGCATGGAAGAAACCTCAGCGCCTCCGCGTCTTATCCTGCCAAGAGATGTACAATTCGGTTTGTCGAACTGAAGCTAAAAGCGGGTTCAAATTGAGAAACTCTATCGCTCTGGGCTTGATCCTGTTGACTTCTGTTGCGGCTCGGGGCTGCGCTCGCGCGACAACGAGTCCATCGGGAGATTCAGCGGAAACTTCCGCGGGCTATACGTGGACAAAGGTCACGGACCACGCGGGCTTTCCCGAGGCCTACAACTTTCCCCTTTTCAATTTCCGAAACACGCTCTGGGTCTTTCACGGTCAAGGCAATTGGTTTTCAAAGGATGGCAAGAGTTGGACGAAAGCAGAACTGCCGGCTCTTGGCTTGCGCACTGGTTATCAGCAATACGTTCAATTCAACGACGCGATTTACGCGCTTGGGACGATGGCAGGCGACTATCTGAATTTGAAAGTTAGCTCCCGCATTATGAAGACGAGCAATGATCTAAAACAATGGGAGGTAGTCGCGGCTCAATCGGAATTGCCGGCGCGCGTTTTTTACGGAGCTACGGTTTTCGCTGGAAAGATTTGGATCTTGGGCGGCTTTGACGGAAAGAATTACTACAACGATGTCCAGAGTTCAAAGGATGGGGTGAAGTGGCATCGCGTCACAGAGAAAGCTCCATGGTCGGCTCGGAGTAACCCTTCGGTGTTCGTCTTCGACAATAAGATTTGGCTTTTAGGAGGTGGGATTATCGACGGAGCAATATCAAATGACGTGTGGTCTACGACCGATGGAGTCGATTGGAAGCAGGAAACCGACCGGTTGGGCTCGCGTCCAATCTTCGGAGGCTCGATCGTAGTCTATGACGACCAGATTTGGATTGTCGGGTTGAATCGCAATGACGGTTTTCAAAGCGCCGTCATGGTTTCCAAGGATGGCGCAAATTGGATCGAGCG
>WNGQ01005781.1_pt1 | contig 14973 bp, 12 predicted proteins | sample 5407661 | NCBI WGS metagenome assembly WNGQ01 (sample SAMN13153382, study PRJNA577476) | soil metagenome | isolation source: 60 cm soil or saprolite under Garry oak tree replicate 2 | place: USA:California | collected 2016-06-15 | reverse complement strand
CGCTACGACATGATGCGCGAGGCGCTCACCCTCGACAATTACGCCGCGATTTTCCGCGACGCGTTCTTCCGCAACGTGCTGATGCGCACGATCCTGGTCGCGGCAATCTCGACCGCGGTGGCTTTGGTGCTGGCTCTGCCGGTTGCCTATTTCATCGCCCGTGCGCCGGCGCGCTTCAAAAGCGCGCTGATCATCCTGGTGGTGTTTCCGCTGCTGGTCGGCAACCTGGTGCGGGCGGCGGGCTGGATGGCGGTGATGGGCAACCGCGGCTTCGTCAACCAGCTGCTGCTCGGGCTCGGACTGATCGACGAGCCGCTGGAGATCCTCTACACGCCCACCGCGGTCGTGATCGGCATCATCGCCGTGGTGCTGCCGTTCATGACGCTCTCCCTGCAGAGCGTGCTGGAGCAGATCGATCCGAGCCTCGAGGAGGCCGCCGGCAATCTCGGCGCACGGCCGTTCACGGCGTTCCGCCGCGTCGTGCTGCCGCTGGCCATGCCGGGCGTCATCGCCGGCACCGTGCTGGTGTTCATCCTGTGCATGAACGCCTATGCGACGCCGGTGCTGCTCGGCGGCCCGCGCTTCCACATGATGGCGCCACAGGTCTACGAGCAGATCACCGGCCAATCGAACTGGCCGTTCGGCGGCGCGCTGGCGTTCATCCTGATGGGGACGACGCTGGTGCTCACGATAGCGTCGACGCAGCTGATGCAGAAGGGCTACGCGCGCCGTGCGCTTTGAAAGGCTTTGCCATGGCGTTCCTCACTCGCACCACCTTCGACTACCGCTGCCGCCTCATGCGCAGGATGATGGACGCGAACGCGCTCGATGCGCTGGCGTTCCTGAGTAGCGATTTCTTCCAATGGGCGACCAATTTTCACGTCGACGTGCAGACCTGGGAACGGCCGATCGCCGTCGTCGCGCCGCGCGAGGGCGAAGCCTTCGCGATCATGAACGAGCTCTCGACCCATCACCTGCGCGGCACGCTCGAGCGTGGCACGATGTGGGTCGGCGCGGTCACGATCTATAGCGAGCACCCGCGGGTAGGACAGCGGGCGCCGCTGCGCTCGCAATGGGCCGAGGCGCTCGCCGATCTGCTGCGCCAGCGCGGACTCGGCGCCGGGCGCATCGGCGTGGAATCCGCGAGCGGCCCGCTGGCGCCGGTGGCCGCGCTGCTGCCGGGCCTCGAACTGGTGCCGTGCTTGCGTGAGCTGTGCGCGCTGCGCTTCGTCAAATGCGGCGAGGAGCTGCAGGTGCACCGCGACGCAGGCGCGCTCAGCGACTGGGGCCAGGCGCGTTATCTCGAAAACATCCGGCCCGGACGCCGGCTCCAGGAGCTCGACTTCACGCTCGCGGCGATGATCTCCGAGGAAGCCGCCCGGCGATTTCCCGGCGAGAACGCCGAGATCCGCTGCTTGACCTTGAGCGGCCCGGCCTCGGCCTCGCCGCACGGCGACGGCATGCCGACCGGGGCGGCGATCGAGCAGGGCCACGGCATCGTCAACATCTGCAACGTCCGCCTCAACGGCATGATGACCGAGAACGAGCGCACCTTCTTCGTCGGCAAGCCCAGCAGCGAGCAGACGGCGCTCTACCAGACGGCGCGCGCCGCCAACGAGGCGGGCGCCGCGGCGGCGGTCGCCGGCAATCCGGTCGCGGCGATCGATGCCGCCGCCCAGGCCGTGATCGAGAAGGCGGGATTCGGCGAGTGCATCCTGCACCGCACCGGCCACGGCATGGGCGTGCAGGGGCACGAATATCCCGACGACATGCCGTTCTGTCACCGCCCGCTGCTGGCGGGCGAAGTCTATTCGGTCGAGCCCGGCGTCTACGTCTATGGGCTCGGCGGGTTCCGCATCGACGACACCGTGGTGATCGGGCAGACGCCCGAGATCATCACCCAGGCGCCGCGCGACATCCGCACCAACACGGTTTTATGATGGGCCGGTGCCACGGGCCGGCAAGGTTTGGCAAGCGCGCGCGGGCGAATTTTCAGGATTGCCGACGGAGCCGACCCGCGCGGCTATCTGACCGTGACTTGCACCCGATGCACGGCGTTGTTGCCGAAGCCGCCGCGATCGAAGCGCTGCTCGATCGGCTGGGTTTCGCCCTTGGCGTCGGTGGCCCGACACATCAGCTCGTGCTCGCCGGGTGTCGCGTGCCATTCGAAATGCCAGCCCCGCCAGGCATAACGGTCCGGTACCGGATCGAGCCTCGCCTCGCGCCAGTGTCCCGCCGCCGCGACCTCGACCTTCGCGATCGGGACGCCCTGGCCCGACCATGCGCGCCCAAACAACTCGACACGACCGGGTTCGATCAGGCGCCGGCGCGTGTACCAATCAGGAATGCCCGGCGGCACCATCAGCGACCTGACTCGCATCGTCGTTACCGGAACGCCCTGCTCGTCGGCTGTTTTCCGATACATGTAGGTGCCGACCTGCTGGAAGCCGTCGAAACGGCGGCCGATCACCTCGATGCGGTTGAGCCATTTGACGCTTGCCATCCCGTACCAGCCGGGCACGAGGAGACGCAACGGGAAACCATGCTGCGGCAATAGTGCAGCGCCATTCATGGCCCAGGCGAGCAACACGTCGTCGCCGAGCGCCTGCTCGGGCGTCAGGCTGCGCGCATAATTGTGCTCGACTCCGCAATCGAAGCCGCGGTCGCTCGCATGAAAAACCACGTCGCGCGCGCCGGCGACCATGCCGGCCCGCTGCAACAAAGGTTTGAGCGGCGTCCCGGTCCACTCGGCGGTGCCGACGGCCTCGTTATGCCAGGGCTGACTGGGCGAGCGGGGCGTGATGGCGGCGCGCCCATTGCCGGCGCACTCGAGCGTCACGCACAGCGTGCGCTGGGGGTAGCGCTTCAACTCATCCAGCGTCAGCTTCAGCGGGCGCTCGACCAAACCACCGATGTCGAGCGCCCAGTCGGCAGCTGACTCCCGGGAGAAGCCGCCCTCGGTGAGCTCCCGCGTCCCGGGATGGAGGATCGGATGGTGAGCTCGCGATGTGGACTCGTAATTCGCCATGGATCTCGCCTTCATCCGCGTTACGCCAGGGCCGTTCCGAGCTTTCATGCCGCCGTCGCTGTCGATCGGTATGGACGGCGGCACTCGGCATCAGGGTGACGCGCTCGCCGGCGCCCTCCAGCAGCGTCGTGTTGTTGAGCAGTGTGACGGTAGAGCACCGGGAATGCGTGCGGCGCCCTGGTAGCGCCTCAGCTCGATTGCGGCGGTTGGGATTTTTCGCTGCCGGTTTCTTCCAGGTGCTTCGCCAATTGCCGATAAAATCGGGCCAAGTCCTTGAATGTGGCTTTGAGCTGCCAATCCGTCGCGCGCGCGGCGCGCGATTCGAACTCGGCGGCTTTGGTTCGGCACTCGGCGAGATTAGCCATGGCGGTCGCTCGCACCTGTCACGAAGCCATTATGCCGAAACGGCCGGCAATTGCGAGCACGGGGCGCAGGTTCGGCCCCGGATCAGCACCGCGCCGCATCCGGGGAACGCCGGCCTGGATCCCTCAGCCGTGATGGCGGTCTTCGCGCAACCGTCACGCCGCCTTGGCGACGCGCACGCCGGCGCCCTCCAAGAGCATCACCTTGTTGAGCAGCTTGACGCAGGCATAGACCGCCTCGATCGCCGGCGCCGGCGTCTCGGTCAGCCGCGCCATCTCCAGCACCGAGCCGATCAGCGCCTCGGTCTCGAGCGAGCGCCCGGCCTCGACGTCCTGCAGCATCGAGGTCTTGTGCGCGCCGACGCTCTCGGCTCCGGCGATGCGCTTCTCGATGCTCACCCGGAACGTGACGCCGAGCTTTTGGGCGATCGCCTGCGCCTCCTCCATCATCTTGGCCGCCAGATGCCGTGTCTCCGGGAACTGGCAGATGTCGACCAGCGTAGCATGCGTCAGCGCGCTGATCGGATTGAAGGAGAGATTGCCCCAGGCTTTGAGCCAGATCTCCGAGCGGATGTCTTTCAGCACGCGCGACTGCAGCCCGGCCTTGACCAACACGTCGTGCAGGCGCTTGGCGCGTTCGGTCTCGCGACCGTCGAGCTCGCCCAAGGGGAAACGATCGCCCTCGACGTGATGGATGACTCCCGGCGCGGTGACGGCCGCGGCGGGGTACACGACGCAGCCGATGAGGCGGCCGGCGTCGATCTTCTGGGTCAGGACGCCGGTCGGGTCGAGCGTCTGTAGCTTCTTATTGTCGTACTTGCCGCCCAGTTTCTGGAAATACCACCACGGCAGCCCGTTCTGCACCGTCATGATCATGGTATCGGGGCCGAGCAGGGCGTCGATGTCGCGCGCGGCTTGATCGAGATAATGCGCCTTGACCGCGAGGATGACGAGGTCCTGCTTGCCGGCGTCGGCCGCCTTGTCGACCGCCTTGACCTTCGCGGTCTCCACCTTGCCGTCGTGCCATTCGAGCTTGAGGCCGTTCTGCTTGATGGCGGCGAGATGCACGCCGAGATCGACCACGGTCACCGCATTGCCGGCTAGCGCCAGCTTGGCCGCAACCAGCCCGCCGATGGCGCCGGCGCCGACCACGCACACGCGCAGCGGCTGCGGCGCCGCGCCGAGCAAGTACGGGCTCGGCAGTTCCTGGTCGAAGCGGTTGCTCAGCGTGCCGACGCCCTCGATCGAGATCTCGATGACGTTGCTGGCGTCCTTCATCACCCCGGCGCCGAGCGAGGTGCCGCAGGCGATGACGTCGCCCGGCATCAGCGTCATGTCGCGCGACACCATGCTCACCAGCTTGTAGGGCGGGAAGAACATGTCGCTGACCGGATAGTTCTGCCGCTCCTGGCCGTTGAGGATGGTGCGGATGCGCAGCTGCGTCGGGTCGAGGCCGGTGGCGATCACCGGGCCGAACACGCCGAAGCTGTCGAAGCTCTTGGCACGCACCCATTGATCGAAGGTCGGGTTCTTCTTGAGGATGTCGACCGCGGTCACGTCGTTGATGCAGGTGTAGCCGAAGATGTAATCCGGGGCCTCGGCTTCGCTCACCATCGAGCATCGCTTGCCGATGACGACGCCGAGCTCGCCCTCGTAGATGATCTTTCCGTCATAGGAGTGCGGCCGGCGAATGGGCTCGCCGTGCGGAAGGTAGGCGTTGGGGGCTTTCAGGAAATACAGCGGCTCGTCCGGTACCTTGAAGTCGTTCTTGGCCGCGAGCTGGTGAAAGTTGTTCCACAAGCAGATCATCTTCGAGGGGTCGCACGGGGTCGACACCCGCACGTCGGAAAGACGTACCCGCTCGCCCGACGGCGAGGCGCCGGCGAACATGTCGCCCTCGTGCACGACGATCTCGCCGTTCTGCAAGGTGCCGAACCCGAGCCGGCCATTGCGCTCGAACCGGATCCACTGAGCCATGAACGTTTCCTCCGCTTTGCTTTTCTTCAACCGCGATGCCCTGCCGCGCTCGCTCGAGGGCGGCAACACCGCCGCGCGCCCGATCGCTCGTGCTCCCATGCCGGAAGGCAGGAATTCCGGCGGGATCATGCGCTTTTCGGGCTTTTGCGACAAGCGAGGGAACCTATGAAGCCCGGTATCGGTTGATCGCCTGTCCCATGTTCATAGGGAGGCCCAGCCATGAACACGAAGGCACTGAGTCTCGCCGCTGCAATGCTTGCCACTGCTTTCTGCGGGGGCGGCGCATCGGCCCAGGTCGTCACCATTTCGCCCGGTTACGGCTATGCGCCGGGCTACGGCTATGCGCCGGGTTATGGCTATGCGCCCCCGGCCTATGCGGCGCCGGCGCCCGCCTATGGGGCGCCCGCTCCATCGGTCACCGTTGTGATATCCCCGCCGGCTGCGACCTACGCCGCTCCCGCAGCCCCGGCCTATGGCTATGCGTCTCCCAGCTATGCGGCGCCGGCCTATTACGAGGCGCGGCCGGTGCCCCCGGCGCCGATTCCGACGCCCGGCTATGCCTATGTGGCACCGGCGCCCACGTACGCGCCCGCCTATGCGACGGAAACCGACTACGATTATGCGGATTCCGGCTACGCCTACGCCCCGACCAGGAGCTACGCGGCGCCGGGCTATGCGTACGCCCCGACCAGGAGCTACGCGGCGCCGAGCTATGCCCCGACCGCGACCCGGGCGTGCTGGCACGACAGCTTCGGGGTCCGCCACTGCCGCTGGCGCTGATCGCGCGGTTGCGCATACGCAAGCGAATTGGCCCCGCCTCGCGCGGGGCCAATCTTATTGGGACGCCCTCGCAAGGCGCGGGCCGAAATGGCCGAGGGCGGGCGGATGGAGTAGAGTGCCGCTCGAGGTCCGAAGGACTCGGCCGTTCCGATCGAGCGCCCGCGCTCGGCGGCCGCGCATCGCGTCCTCGCACCCGTTCAGGAGGGGAACATGGCAGCCCGGCGTCTTCTGTTTGCATCGGTGGTTTTCGCTGCCGCGGCAGCGCTTGCCGATCCGGCCGTCGCGCAGAAGAAATACGATCCCGGTGCCAGCGATGTCGAAATCAAGCTCGGCAACATCATGCCCTACAGCGGGCCGCTGTCCGCCTACGGCCTGATCGGCAAGACCGAGGCGGCGTATTTCGCCAAGATCAATGCCGAAGGCGGTGTCAACGGCCGCAAGATCGATTTCATTTCCTACGACGACGGCTTCAGCCCGCCGAAAACGGTCGAGCAAGCGCGCAAGCTGGTGGAGAGCGACGAGGTGTTGCTGATCTTCCAGGGCCTCGGCACGCCGACCAATACCGCGATCCAGAAATACATGAACGCGAAGAAGGTCCCGCAGCTGTTCGTCGCCACCGGCGCCACGAAATTTGGGGACCCGAAGAGCTTCCCGTGGACGATGGGATGGCAGCCGACCTACCAGACCGAAGGCCGCATCTACGCCAAATATCTGCTGCGGAACCATCCCGACGCGAGGATCGGGGTGCTCTACCAGAACGACGATTCCGGCAAGGATTATCTGAAAGGCCTCAAGGACGGGCTCGGCGGCAAGATGCAGATCGTCGGCGAGGCGCCCTACGAGGTGTCGGACCCCACCGTCGATTCGCAAATGGTCCTGCTGAAGGCGTCGGGTGCCGAGGTGTTCTTCAACGAGGCATCGCCGAAGTTCGCCGCACAGGCGATCCGAAAGGCGGCCGAGCTCGATTGGAAGCCCGTCCATCTCCTCGCCAGCATCTCCAACTCCGTCGGATCGGTGCTCAAGCCGGCCGGCGTCGACAACGCCAAAGGCATCCTGTCGGCGGCCTACCTCAAGGATCCCACCGACCCGACCTGGCGCAACGATCCGGCAACGAAGGAATGGGAAGCCTTCATGGACAAGTACCTGTCCGGCGGGGACAAGACCAGCACCTTCACGGTTTACGGCTACTTGCTGGCGCAAACCATGGTCCAGGTGCTCAAACAGTGCGGGGACGAGCTGACGCGCGAAAACGTCATGCGGCAGGCGGCAAGCCTCGATCTCGAGCTCGGAATGCTGTTGCCGGGAATCAGGATCAAAACCGGCCCTAACGATTATTTCCCGATCGAGCAGATGCAGATGACGCGTTTCAACGGGGAATACACCGAACTGTTCGGCCCGGTGCTCAGCGGCGATCTAGGCGGCACGTGAAAACGCCGGCGGTTCGAAACCGCTATTTGCTTTTCTTGCTCTTCTTGCGGCGTCTCGACTGGCCGGATTCCGACATGGCGATCGCGACCGCCTGCCTGCGGCTCTTCACCTTGCGTCCCGACCCCGCTCTTGAGCTAGCCGTGCTTATATTCGCGCATCACTTTGCCGACCTTGCGCTTCTGCCGGGTCTTTGCCATCGCGCCCCTTTCTCGATCCTACGGGCGCTCCACGCAATTGACTGTCCTGCCCGCTGCGCTCTGCAGAGTGGGGCGCGTTGTCGGCTTCAAAGGCCTCGGTCCAGCGGCTGGAAGCGTTATTGTCCGGCCCCAACTAGGATAATAACCGCTTGTCAGGCATATATTGAGGTTGTATACGAATGAAGAATCGACCGAGTGGGGGGAAGTATGGATTGGGTATCGCTTGGTGGCGCCCTAATTCTGGCGATTGTGGCGGCGCTAATTGTCGCGATTGTTTTGGCCATATTTAAATTGAGAGCTAGGCGCGCCGGACCTTTTTCAGGTAACTGGAAATCGAGATTCGATTCTGCCGATGGCTGTAAAAATACCGAGCAAATCACATTACGGTCGTTTCTCGGGGTCGTCTGGGGAACGTCCACCTGCCAGTGGGAAGAGGGCGGGATCAACAAAACAGAACAGTATAAAATACGCGGCCTGTATAGAGGTCCCGTCCTCGTCGCGGCATATTTAGCGACAAAGCGACACAGTTATGACATGGGTGTGTTCATAATTAGACTACTTCCCGAAGGCACCAAGGGCGAAGGCAAGATCACTAGCTACGAAAGCCCAACTGGAAAAACGTCGTTTGACTGGAATGACCTTAATCATTTTGACTATGTTTGGGACAAACCATGACGGAGACCGGTTCGTCTGACGGTACATTTGACTTCTGCGCTGACTGTCCGTCGCACAACAACTGTTGCGTTCGAGCTCGCCCGCTCGGTCGTGTTGTAGAATCTCCTTTTTTATTGCAGCGCGAGACCGAAAAAATTAAAGAGGTTTTTGGCATTGAAGTCAAAAATTTTGCAAACATCACCGCTGATGCCGACGGATCAAAGCATTTTTCATTAAAAGACAAGGACGATGGTTGCATTTTTTATAAGAACGGGGCATGCACTGTTTATAATTTTAGGCCACTTGACTGTAAGATATTTCCGTTCGATATAATCGAAGATGTGAGTGGATCCTTTTTTTGGATTGTATACACTGAACTTTGCCCTGTAAAATTTAATTTCCTTAAATATTTTCAATCAGCAAAGCGGCTATTTGAGGCAGCCAATCTCAGTCCGCAAGATATACATCATTTTGCCTCGCACGCAGCTGGCGTAATGGGAAAGTACAGGTATCGAGTGATCGAACGCCTCGCGTTGCCTCCTCCCTAAACGATGAACGGAATCTTTTGCAAATCCGGCCCCAACCATCATGAGTGCTCCCCGCGCGCTCGTCCTAGCGACTCTCGTCGCGATAGGATGCGAAGTTGTGCAATTGGAGGACATCTAAGGTGGAGCTGCTGGTTTCACGAAATGGCCGTGAACAACTATGCCATCTACTCTCACAGTTTTTTTCGTTGCACGCTGGGGGGCGCTAACGGAAGAAGAAATTGCTTGATGGCCATTCGCCATTCTTAGACACTACAAATATCTGACTCTGATTTAATTGCCCCCGTAGGTAGCGCTCGGAAAATGATGCCATTTTCAAATATCTGATAGTAGAATTTACCTTTTAGAGACCAAAAACAAGACCATTCCCGCCAGCCAATCCATTTCCATTGTTCGGGGTTTTTCGACCAAAGTTCTGCAACTCTATATTCGGGGGGATTCTTACGTTTGGCGCATGAAACAATGTTCTCAAATACTTGTCGTCAAACCACTTTCTGTCGTCTAGCCAATTTGCACCATGCTGACGGATAGCCTTGCGGTGCCAAGAAGTAGCCCGAGAGCGCTTTCCGCTGACAGGAACCGCGATTGTCGGGACGGCGCCATGCCGGCAATTGTGCTGTGCGATATGGCCTGACGCAAGGCTTGTGGCGTTTGCGCTATAACGGCTGAAATAAGCGCTGTCGGCTTTCGGAATTGCTATTTGCTTTTCTTGCTCTTCTTGCGGCGTCTCGACTGGCCGGATTCCGATATGGCGATCGCGACCGCCTGCCTGCGGCTCTTCACCTTGCGCCCCGACCCGCTCTTGAGCGAGCCGTGCTCATATTCGCGTCATCACTTCGCCGACCTTGCGCTTTCTGCCGGGTCTTGGCCGTCGCACTTCTTTCCTGGACCAAGAGGCAAGCCGGGGCGCGGCTCTCGCATCAAAGTCGCGCTACCGCGTCGATCGCGCGCCAACTCGTGATTCGCAAAAGCAGAATCATACGCTTCGGTTGGACGCGCTCCGGGTCGGCTTTGTCGACGGCCGCTGCTTGAGCAGATCGGCGTAATCGGCCACGGATTGCTCGCGAAGCGCCGCGAGCAATTCCTCCACCGTGCGCACCATTCTCGGATCGAGCGAGCCTTCCTTCTTCAGGCCGGCGGTCAAGGTTGCCCGGAAGCGCTGCTCCTGCGAGCGGCACTTGTCGCGCAGTACCGTTGCGAATTGCCGCGGCGCGGTACCCTTGTCGAGCTCGGCGAGGGTCTGCTCGGCGATGCACTGGCTCACGAGCCCGGCCGCGCGATCGAGAACGCTGCCTTGGTCTTGCGCCTGCGCCGCGGTTGCCAAGCCGCAACCCACGAGCACGATGATCGGAATGCGCATGTGGACCTTCCCCGATATGGGCTGGAACCCGGCCCTCCATGGAAATTCGCGCCGGCGGTCTTGGTTCCGGCATGTGCGGGGTTTTTTCTGCCCGCGCGCCCGCGGGCAGGCGCCGCGCGCGGCTAGCCTCGGGCGGCTTGCGCCGGAACCGACTGAACCACATCGAGAATGTCCCGGGTCCGGCGGACGCGCGTACCCCAGGCGCGGTCGAACTCGGCGATGAGTGTCCGCATGCCGGCGGACCGTAATACCGATTGTGCCTTTTCCACGCCGGCGAACTGGTAGAAGGCGTAGTGGATGGAGGAATCGACGGCGCTCCAGCACCGCCAGGCTCGATCCGCCTGGAACACTTTCAGCGCATCGGGCAAATGCTCGGTCTCGTACCAGCGATCGAACGCCGGCCGGTCGGCGGCTTCGGCGAGTTCGGCACGCACCATCAGCAAGGCCGTTCCCATTCCGGCGCTCCTTCGGCCACGACCTGATGATACACGGCAGTGCATTCGCGCCCCATTGCGTTGCGTCAAGCGCCTCCGGCTGGATCCGAACCGCCTGAGGGAATTCAGGTTGTCAAGCTCGACCGGGGAGGGGCCGGCGCAAATCAAAAAGAAGGGCGGGCAATTCGCCCGCCCTCCTGGCTCGACCCAACTGGGTCGATTTGGCCGACCGCCAGCACTCACTTCGTTCCGGCAGCCCCGGTGCTCGCCTTGACCTTGGCGCCACCGGGTTGGCCCGACACTCCGGGTTGGGCCGTCGTTCCAGTCTGGGCCGTCATTCCGGGCTGGGTCGTCATTCCGGCCTGGGCCCCGCCCGTGGTGTTGGCGCTCACGCGCGCTCCACGCACTCTCGACCTCGAGGACACGCCCACGCTGGTGCCGGTCGCGGTTACGCCGAAGCCAGCTTCGGTTCCGCCCCAACCCCAGGACGCGTAGCCGGGACCCCAACCCGGGCCCCAGCCGCCCCAACCATAGGCAGCGTCGTAGGCCGGAGAGCCATAACCCGAGGCAACGCCGGGAGCGCAGGTGCACCGGCCGGGATATCTGGCCGCATAGCCATAGCCTTGGTAGCCCGGATAGCCGGCCCCATAGCCATAGCCGGGCGAGCCATACCCGTAGGCGAAGCCGGTGTCTTGGAAGCCGGCGTCTACCCCGAAGCCAACGGAACTGGTTGCAAGGCTCCGGTTACGCAAACGCGCTTCCCTGAGCCCGACGCTGGTGCGGGTCCGGCTCCCGATATGGGTTCGGGTCCGCACGCCTTCCTTGGAGCTCAGGTGCTTCCGGCCGGGGCCCATATGGGTCCGGCCCGAAAGCTGGGAGCTCTTCGAAAGCTTCTTACCGGCCGCTATGCCTTCGTTCGAGGCCGCGTGGCCGGTCGACATCTTGGCGCCAGTGTTGGTCCCCGCCGACGTCTTGGCCGCGGAGCCGGTCGTCTTGGCCTGGGTCGTCTTGGCCTGGGCTGCCGCCTGCGCGTTGCCGCCGTCTGCCGCATTCGGTCCCTTTTGCTCAGCCGCCCAAGAGGGCGTCGCCGCGGCGAAGGCTATCGCTCCGACGACGCCGAGCATGAGCGGAAGCTTCATAACCGCTTTATTCATGATCGCGCCTCCAGTTCTGCGCCCCGCCATGGGGCACGGTCGCGCCATGGAAACTTGACTGTCCGCACTTAGGTTCCTTGCTCGCTGAAAATGCGCGCGGACGTCTCCCAATAGCCGCGGATCACCACGCCGCAATCGCATGTTGATGTCCGACGTTCGTTCGACCGTTTCGTGTGGGGCCCATTCCTTCCTCCGATCGATCAACGATCCTTCGACGACGACTTCGGAGCTCCCGAGATTGATCGAGCATCGCGTCCCTTTATGCCCTGCGACATAGGGCGCATTGAACCTGCTTGGATGCTCGTTCATTTGGGGCGCGCTTCTCACAACGGGATGGTGGGAAAATCCACATGCGTGCTCTGCTGGCCGCGAGAGCGATCGCGGCTGCCGTGGTTCTTGTGCCGATTCAAGCAGGATTCGAACCGCTGGCGTATGCGATAGAATCCGCAGCCGATGCGAACGCGCCGTCGCATGCGACGGCAGCGCAATCGGACCAAACTCCGCAGGATGCGGCGCTCGGTGCATTCGAACCGGCGCCGAGCGCTCGGTTCTCCGGTTCGGACCGTGATCCAAATGCCGTTGCCGCGTCCGTTCCGCCGGACTCGGCCGGGTCTGCCCGGATGTCTGCGGATGCGATCTGCGCGGTGCTCGACCGGTCGGCCTCGCGAAACGATCTTCCGCTGGAGTTTTTCACGCGCCTGATCTGGCAGGAGAGCCGGTTCAATCCCTTCTCCGTCAGCCACGCCGGCGCGCAAGGCATCGCGCAATTCATGCCCGGGACGGCCCATAAGGTCGGCCTCGTCGATCCATTCGATCCGATCGAGGCGCTGCCGAAGTCGGCGGCGCTGTTGCGCGGCCTGCGCGTGCAGTTCGGCAATCTCGGCCTTGCCGCCGCCGCCTATAATGCCGGCCCCAAGCGCGTCGAGGACTGGCTGGCAAAGCGCAAGCTCTTGCCGCAAGAGACCGAAGCCTACGTCCGGATCATAACCGGCCGCTCCGCACAGGAATGGACCAGCGCCGAGGCCGGCGCCTGGGACGTGGCGCTCCCGGCACCCGCGCCGTGTGCGCAGCTCGCCAGGCCGGTTCCGCATCGCACGCAGCCGCTGATCGCAGTCCGCCAGCCGGTTCGCCCGGCGCATCCGATCGTCGTGGCGCAGCAGCCGGATCGCCCGATCCCCGCGGCGCACCAGCCGGAAAACATTCGTCGCACGCCCGCGCATGGCGTGAAGCTGGCGCATCTGGATTCCAGTGTCGCCGCCCCGAAGAGTACGGTTGCCGCGCCGAAGAGCGTTCACGCACGCGCGCACCTGATCGGCTCGGCCTCCGCACACGGCTCGGCCGCGGAAGCTTCCCACGCGCTCCGGCGCGAACAGCCCGCCGCCTCGCACCGGCGACCGGCACCGGGCCCGCGCGCGGCTCGATTGGCCTGAAGCGCGGAGCTCGAAACCGTTCGATGCAAATTTGCTTGATGCCCGCAGATGGATCGCGCATGGATGCCAAGGGTTCTTGAGTCCGAGCCGCCTCGCCCGCGCCGGTGAATCGCTGCAATCTCGCGCGTGAGGGGCGGCAGCGGCGGGGGAGCGCGCCATGTCCTACGTTCGTGCCATGTGCGCCATCGGCAGGCGCGGCCAGCTCGGGCTTCACGGCGTGCTGCCGTGGGAAGGCGCCAAAGGCCCCGAATACATCGCGGACGTGCAGCGCTTCTGGGACATGACGCGCGGCCATGTGATCCTGATGGGTCCGCGCACGAAACGCTCGGTGCCTCAGTTCGCCTATGCGGATCGCACGATCGGGGAGATCCGCTCCTCGCTCGCGCCCGAGGACGCCATCGCCGGATATCCGGATCGTGTTATTTTCGTCGGCGGCGGGCCGTCGGTGTTCGCCGCCTACGCCCGCTTCGTCCAGCACTGGGACATCACGCGGCTGCCCTATGACGGCGAGGCCGACCGCTGGTTCGATCCGCAATGGCTGACGGCCGGGTAGCGGAGCAACCCGGCGGCCGGCGGCTTGGCGGTTGAGAGCCATCGCCGGCCCGCGACCGGAAGAATCGATCAATCGCTCGCGACGACCGGACCCTGATTGAACTTATAATTCAGCTTGAGGCGCACGATTTCCGATCGATCGTGAAAGTGAAGGGAACCAGCCCGGAAATTCACTCCGCCCAGCGTCTCCGCCGGAAACGTGATTGTGGCGGTTGCGTAATCCAAGTGGAGCCATTCGACACCGAGAATCCACTGGTAGAGCGCCCACTCGATTCCGGCGCCCGCCGTCCACCCGGGACGCACGCCGGAGGCCGATCCCGTGCGACTTGCGCCGGGAACCGTGACACGATTCTCCGTCACCTGATGTTCGATGTCTCCGTACAGAAAGCCCCCGGTGCCGTAGACCAGCAAATTGTAGAGAGTGAATCCGAGCCGCGACCGGACGGTTCCGAACCAATCCTGCTCGGAATGATATGAAGTGACATCAGTGCCGTTTGGAGCGGTCCAGGTTATGTCATGGGTCGCCTTGCGCCAATTGAGATCGGCCTCCAGACCCAGAACGAAGTGGCCGAATTGGTAATCATAGCCGAGTTGACCGCCGCCGGTGAAACCCTGCTTGTTCTGGACCTTGTTCGTCTGGCCCCACGAATAGCCGGCGTTCGCTCCCACATAAAATCCGGTCCAGCCGGGAACGGCGAGCGCCGGAGAACCGGGATAGACCGGACCCGGTACGATATCGGCGGCGCCGGCCGGGGCGGCGGCAACCAGCCCAAGCGCGAGCGTGCTTCCGATCAGCAGGGCTTTCATTGCCACCGTCGGCCCCCGGGGAGTCTCAGGTTGCATTCCTAGCTCGGCGGACGGGACGTTGGCTGTAGCAATAGGGCAACATGCGGGCTTAATTTGACGGCAGATCGCGGGGAAGTGGCACAATAATACCCGCGCGAGCCGCCCGCTCCATTTGGAAGAGGGGAGGGCGTGCGATTGCGAGGTCGGCCGGGGGCGGTGGCGGTCAGCCCAAGGTAAGCCCGCTCGAACTGGAATCGAATACCAAGCGCTGGCCGGTGATGAGCGG
>WNGQ01003880.1_pt1 | contig 14983 bp, 13 predicted proteins | sample 5407661 | NCBI WGS metagenome assembly WNGQ01 (sample SAMN13153382, study PRJNA577476) | soil metagenome | isolation source: 60 cm soil or saprolite under Garry oak tree replicate 2 | place: USA:California | collected 2016-06-15 | reverse complement strand
TCCTTGTAGGCGAAGGTGTCGGTGAAGCGCTCGGCGACGTTGGTGGGCTTCGCGCCCGTGCCGCATTCGATCCGGGTCAGCGTGACTTCGGGTGCCGTCTGCGCCACCGCGGACAGCGAGAGCAGCGCGCCGGCGCCGATCGCCAGCCAGATTCTGGTCTTCATCGTTTGATTCCTCCTAAGTAATTGGCCAATGATATCCGCTTCGGGCTTCGTCTTGTCATTATTCCCGCCTTACATTATCCTGATTCCGCGATAAGGGACTGTGTCCACCAGGGAGAACACCGTGCTCCAGAAGACCCTCGGCAGGATTCTCGGATGTGCGCTGTTGTCATACGGCAGCACTGCCCTGGCGTTTACGCTGCTGGAGGGCCTCACCCCGAGCACAACCGTGACCAACTCGTTCACCCTCGACGCGCAGGTTCAGCCGATCGCGGGGACCATCAGGGCGCAGATATTCGGTCTTCGGCGCCCGGGAGGTTCCAAAAAAGTGACACAAGTCGGCGGCATGATGCTGGCGGCCGACGACCGTTCGAGCAGCGCGAGCGACGTCAACACCCTTGCGGCCGCCGCCAATGACCCGTCCGGCGCGGGGGGCGGAAGCGGCGGCGGCAATTCCGAAAGCCTGTGGATCAGCTCCACCAGCGACTCGCTAGCAAACACTTTCTCCCGAACCGCCTTTTATGGCGCGACCCAGAACGTTCTTGCCGGCTATGACGTTACGCGGTCGGACAAGTACGTCGTGGGCATTTCAGGCGGCTACGAAGCCAGCAATTACGTCACCAAATTCAATTCCGGAAACGAAAAAACGGGCGGGTACAACATCAATCCCTATTTCGCTTGGCTGATGTCCGACGCGTGGAGCCTGGACTTGATCGGGGGGGTCGGCTGGTTCAACACCGATCAGTCGAGGGCGGCGCTGACCGGGGTGCCCGTAGACAGCAATTTCTCCTCGAAACGCAGCTTCGCATCGACGAACCTCACCAATATGTCGGGCTGGGGCAACTGGAAGCTGACGAGCTCGCTGGGTTACCTCTGGTCGACGCGCGATCAGGGTGGATACACGGAAAGCGGCGTCACCGGCACCTCGGTAGACGGGTCAAAGCGGACCTCCAGGCAATGGAACCTTCTGGGGGAGGCCGCCTACGGCCGCGGCAATTCGGAAACCTTCTTCGGCGCGCGGTACGAAGACATCCGGAACTACCAGAAGATCGAGTTAACGGCGGGGGCGGGCGAGCAGCCGGCCAACGATCCGACCAGCGTTTTGCTGACCGCCGGGTGGCGCTATTTCGGCAAGGGCCTGACGGCAAGCTTCGGGTTCAGCGGACGCGTGGCCCAGGAGCAGGTCAAGGAACACGGCTTCTCGATGGTGCTTCGCGCGGACATATAGACCTGCGTCAGCGCGCTCTTCTTGAAATGGCGTCGTAGCGGCGGATCGCGTTCGCCGCGTAGTACTCGACCGGGGCGAAATCGTCGGTCAGTACTGGATAGGCATCGAGCAAGGCATCCCGCGCACGCAGCTCCAGCGCGGCAACGCCCTTGAGCATCGGGTAGGCGAACTCCAGCGCCGCCGCCTGCCGTAAATCGGTTCGCTTGTCCGGATTCGAGGCGTTGTGCCCGACAAAGATGAAATTCTGCAGCTCCTCGCTTGCGGGACCGACCGTGGCGATGACATAGACCTGCGGAAAGGCGGCGCGCATCGTCCTGAACACGGAATAGATCGTCGCCCGGGTATCGGGAGCCAGGCTGCCGTAGAAATTGGCGATCAGCACGCCGTTCTCCTTGAGCCTGCTCCTCGCCAAGCGGAAGAACTCGAGAGTGGCGAACTGCGGGGGCGCGGAAATGAACGAGCGGTACGCATCCGAGAAGATCAGGTCGTAGCGCTCCTCCGTATCGTGCAGGAACCGGCGCCCGTCGATCACGTGATTTCTCAGCCTCGCGTCGTCGGGAAGGTCGAAATAGCGGAGCGCCAGCGCATGAAGCGACGGATCGATCTCGGCCACGTCCACGATCGCGCGCGCGGAGTCGTGCAGAATGGATCTGGGCACGGTGTACGCGCCGCCGCCGATCGCCAGGGCGGTCTTCAATTCGGGAGTGAACAGCCGGTACAGATCGAAGTACTGGGTGTAGTCGAATGCCATGCCGCCGTCGTCGAGGTACAGGCCGCCGCTGATACCGAGGTCTTGCAGCAGGACGCGCGCGGTCCGGCCGCGAAGAGGACTGTCGCGGATCACGATCTTTTCATACAGGCCGTCCGCGGCGAAAACGACGCTTGGGCCATCCGCCATCCCGACGTGTGCGAGGGCAATGCCGGATATCAGGCCCAGAAGCGCCAGGCCGACCGGAAGGATTTTCGGCAGCCTGCGCGTTACGAGGAGTCCGACGCCGCCGAGCAGCACCAGGCCCGACCCCGTGCCGGCGATGATGTTGCCGATTCCCCAATGCGGGATCAAGAGGAACCCCGTGGCGAGGCTCCCCGCAATGCTGCCCAGCGTCGACCAGAAAAACACCAGCCCCGATGCATTGCCGACGCCCTTGCCGGCCTCGCGCGCATGCAGCAGCGCGATCGCGAACGGGGAGAGCATCGCCAGGAACATGGCGGGCAGGAAAAACATCAGGAAGGACACGATCAACGGGCCGTCGATCAGGGACAGCTTGTAAGCTATGCCCGGCAAGAGCACCGCATTCAGGAATTGCAGCAGCAGGACCGAGAAACCCGCGATGACGATCAGGGAAAAAAACCACGCTGCCGACGGTCTGCGGTCCGCAAGCGTTCCGCCGAGGTAGTAGCCAAGGCCCAGCGCAGCTAGGATAATGCCGATGACGCTCGATATCGTGAAAATGGAATTGCCGAAAAAAGGCGCGAGCATCCGTATGGCGGTGATCTCGATGATGAGGACCGCCATGCCGGCCAGCGCAACGGACAGCAGGAGTCCGAATCTGTGACTGCGGGCGCTCATGGGCGGAGTGTCGGGTGCTGCCTGCGCAAAGTCAATGACGCAAGGAATTTGTCGAGGAGACACGAAATGAAACTCCACTCTGTCGGCATGAGCCTGATTGCTCTGGGTCTGTTGCTGGCGGCGGCGGTCGCCGAAGCCCAGACTCCCTCGGTCGGGCGCGCGTCGCGGATCACGGGCGACCAATTGAGCAGCGCGCAGGCGCCGGGCGCCCCTGTGCGGAAGCTGGCGGAGGGAGATTCCCTCTTTGCAGGAGAGCGCATTCGCACGGGCGCCGGGACGGTCTTGCAGATCGACTTCACAGACAACTCCCGTATTACCCTCGGGCCGAATGCTGAATTCGAAGTGGAGCGGTATTTCCAGGCAGCAGGCGGTCCCGGCGAGGAGGCCTTTCACTCCAGGGTCCTCAAGGGGGCGTTTCGATTCGTGACCGGGCTCATTGCGCGCAAGAACCGGCAAAACGTGCGAATCACCATAGCTGTCGCCACGATCGGAGTTCGCGGTACGCATTTCGAAGGCGAAGTGACCGAGCGGCAGGAAAAGGGCGGGAGAACGGTGGATGCATCCGCCAAAGTGGCGCTGCTGGAGCCGGAAGGGTCGGACGCCGGCAACGCCATCGTCGTGGAGAACAAATTCGGCAGCGTGGTAATCGACAAGCCCGGCTACGGCACCGAGATCCCGGACGAGAAAAGCCCGCCTTCGCCGGTGAAGAGAATGCAGCTACGCACCATCGACAACCTGCTGCGCGTGCTGCGCACGCCCGCGCGAACCGGCGGCCCGGCGCGGAGGCCTTAGGCGCAAGACAGGGCAACTCAAAGGCCACCGCGCCGTCGGCGGCATGCGCGCGTCGATCTACGACGCCATGCCGATCGAGGGGGTGAGCGGTTGGTGGAATACATGAGGGAGTTCGAGACGAAGCGGGGGTGACGTTGGGGATTGCTTGGGGCGTCGGGACGTATCGCCCGTTAATCCGCAGGTCCTAGGTCCGACCTTGGTCGGGGAGCCAGCGCTTAAGGCCTGCGATCGACCCGTTCCTGACATTCTGCGCCACCCCGCCGACCTAGTTTCAAAAGGGGCGGCGCGAAGTCTTGCGACGCGTGTCACGAGATAAAAGTTAGACGTTCAAAGCGAACTGCAGCGATCGCTGCTTGACTCGGGCCCATAGACCCATGGGCTTAAGATCCTGCTCTATTCGGTATAGGTAGGTAGGATACTGGCGAGGCCCTCAGTGCCTCGTTGGCCGCCTTAAACTCACAGGCGGAGGCTTTCTACCACAATTTTATTTCTGCTCATCCAATCGCTTACTCCCTGGTCTTCCGCAATCATTTTGCGTAGTTCATCGTTGCTAGCCGCTGCCTGAAGATCGGCAAGAATCTTTTCGCGATTGGGCGATACGGCCGCTTTGCCCTTTTGCGTGTCTCCCTCTAGACGAATCCGGCAAATCGCACGATTGAATTCGTAAAATATCCATCCCTGTGTTCGCCAGTCGCCGCGGATCTCGATTGCTTTCGTAAGTTCCTTCTCCGCTTCAGCCCAGTCCGGGGTCTTCTTGTCTTTCAGGGCAAAGCCAAGCTGTCCGTGATTGGCATGATACTCATCTTGAATGTCGCTCTCGACGAGAGCGCGAAAGATCGGTATGGTTCGCTCCATTTTTGGCTTATTTTTTTCGTCTCTCCAATTTTTACTCCTAACGCCCCATGCTTGAAAGTAGATTGTTGTTTTCGCCGCCGGAGATGCTTTGATGATTGCGTCCCTCAGTTGTTCCTGCGCAATCTCTGGAGAATCCGTGCGTGGGTTGAGTTGCTGCTGGACCAAACTTAGTGCCTTTGCGTCTTGGGACATTTGTCTTTCGAGTTCACTTATCTTCTCTCCCAAAGCAGCCACATCCGCCTCGCGCAGCGCTTCCCCGAGGAATAAGCGCGTCCACAGATAGCCGAAAAGGAAACCCGAGATCGAAAAGTACAGCACTACCGCTATCGCAATGACACCCGGATGCTGAACGGTACCGAATCCCGGCGAAAGGAATAGTGCTAGCGCCTGAAGCTTTTCTGGCAGGACAGTAAGTTGTGTGAGCCCAACCCCAACCAGTATCTTCGTGAGCCAGTCCGAAATCTGTTCAAGGTTCGTGTTTGCTCGATACGTGACGGTCTGATCATCATTGGCGGTGGGTGCGCTCTGACGTTTCGACGGTTGACCTGTTGACGTATCGCTCGCCTGGAGTGAACGAGGAATGCCGAACAAGAACCCCAAGAGACCACCTACCATTGAAGATGCGCTAGCAACCAGGAGACCAACACTTGCAGCTACCAAGAATTGCGATATGCCGCCGGCACTCATCGAAAACAGAACGATTACAATGCAGCCGCCAATCATGGCGCCCGCCATGCTGCGTAGTGCTGCGCGATTGGATGGCCTACTTTTCTCCGCTGCCATGGTACCTCCCCTTTAAGCCAGTCGTGAGCTTAACGAGTTACACTGACCCTCGACGCTCCAATGGTTCCGTGCGTGGCTGGGCCTAGTCCGGACTTAGGCTCACCTTGATTAGCCAGCCCGATCGCGCGCCGCACCTTGCATTCCTTCACCGACCTCGACTAGAAGCCGCCCGTGCGCGTCGAGGTTCGGCATGTCGCTTATGGACCTTTGGAACATCGCGTGCGACATCATTGACATCGCTGTCGTTATTGCCACGGCTTCCGGTTCCGCCGGAAGGACCGTTGACTGCAGACTTCTCCAATGGAATCTGTCGTGGCTCGCGCTACGAACAATTTCGGCAGCACGTTGAACGTAGTTCGCGGCTTCGGCAAAGAAGTGCTCAACGTTCTTCTTGTCACGCGCAGCCCGGATCGCTTGCGCGCAGCGAGCATAGTGGTCGAGCGGAATGCCGAGGCGGCCGATCGGGATGTTGCCAGCATGGTGCCAATGCGCGTTGAGACGTTCCGCGCGTGCGCCGCGAAGATCAGCCTCAGACATCTCATTGCCTACCATCGCGAAGGCAACAACTTGAGGACTCAGGGCAGAGGTTTCATCGGTTACGGAAGACATCGCGGCGATTTCGTTTGCGCTCCCAGAGGCTAGCGCTAGCACAATCCAGTAGCTGTGGTTCATCGCGCGGTATATCTCGGTGGCGCGGCGATAACACAATATCGCTTTGCTCGGCGTGATCAACGACCAGTAGCTCGCTGCAATTACGAGGCTGCTGGCGGCCAACATCTCGTGCTTCGACCAACGCGAGCGCGGCGCACCGCCGGCTTGCTTTCCCGCGCTCCGGAGATGCGCCGTGGCGTTTCCCTCTTGCATCAACGCCAAGCGCTCGATCAATTGAGGATCGTGTTCGAGCTTCGGCATCAGTCGGTCACTAAGCCGCGAATATTGCAGAACCGCTCGGGCGGCGCATATATCGCGTTGAGTTGCGTGGAGGTCGGTACCGGCAGATTGCCGGCTTGTAATTCTTGCAACGCTACTGGCCCAGAGAATTCCTCCCATTTTTCGATTTGAGGGCCACGGATTTCGATCTTTGCTGTGATCTCTCCTTCGGGGTGAAACGGGAGGAAGTTCTTGTAGATGTTTAGTTCTCTGATCTCTTCAGCAAATTCGGAGAGTTCGATCGATTGGCGGCCTAGCGTGAACACATAAGCGTAGAAGATGTAGCCCGTCGTGGCGAAATCGCGTGTGGCGAATCGTAGTGCAGTGATGAATGGATCAAAGACGATATTGTGCATCGCAAATGCGTCACGCTCGACAACGCCCGCAGTGGCCGAGATGAAGGGCGTGTTCTCATGGAACGGTGCATTATTCACTAACGGATCGGGATCTTCGTAGTGGTTCAGATGCCAGTCGAGATTACGCTCGGTGAGCTTCTCGACGGTCTCCACGGGAGTGATGCGACCTACCGTGCGCCACCAGTTGCATAGGATGCCAGTGCGGAATGCCTCATCGGCGTCCGTCCGCGCCAAGCCTGTAATCCCTTTTAGCACTTTCTGAAAGAACACGGCTCACCTCGTCCCACAGCGCGGTGCGCGCAGGCAATTATCCAAAGCCAGGGCCACAGCGCCCGACTTGGTTGACCTTGGCTTGATGGGTCTCAATCGGCTCCCGTGAGACTTCCTGTTCGCTATGAGGGTCTAGGACGGTAGTTAGGATGGGCGTGACAGGATGCTGCGCCTGCTGAGCGCGGCAGGTCAAGCGATGCCGGCTGAGTGTTGATCCCGAAAGAGCGTCGTTTCGGGGGATGCCAGAAGAGCATGTCAGGAAAACACGACAAAGGCAGCTTCCTCCGCCGTGGCTTTGCGGATATTCCAGCCCTGGTCTGGAGCCAACACTCAAACGCTGGCTATCGACTCCGTAGCGGATACCACCGTTAACGCGGTTCCTCGATTCGCTTGCTCGGCTATAGGAACCCTGGCAGGCCCTTCTTGACCGTAGCAGGGGGCCAGGTACGCGCCTAAGACTTGCCTTTGGCCAGGACGGTCGCGGCGCCCTTTGTCATACCGGTAGAAGCCCCGGTCCCGGTTCGCGCCGGTGATTGCTGTCCGTGCGCTGGAAGCAGCAGCTACCAACGAACCCCACGGTTCCTTGGAGCAACGTTCGTCGTTTCATGAGCCACTCCTATAGTCCGGAGACAGTGCAGGGTAGGGCCTATTTGATCCGCGGCCCGGTTGCCATGATCTGGATTACCGATACGCCATCTGAGGTCGACTCAACCCCTGCGGGGTGCTGTGCAACAGACCTTATGGCAAATCATGCGCTCGCCGAACTCGCTGGGTCAAGCCAAGGCACCCGCCGCTCTCCGGCGATGCCAGGGATTCACCACGCCCTTCAGCTGCAGCATGCGCGCCTCGATCTACAACGCGATGCCGGATCGAGGGTGTGAAGCGGTTGGTGGAGTACATGAGGGAGTTCGAGGCGAAGCGGGGTGATTGCTGGGATACTAGTCCGGAGTTAACCGCTGGCTAAGTATCCTTGCTGCTATTGACGGAGAAAGATTCTAGGCGGAAAATATTTAGCAACTCTGCGTGAGATTACGGACGTCGCCAGAAGGATAGCAACACCACACAACACGGTTGGAGGCCGCAAAGCGCATAAGACCTCCGGGGGCAGCACCGCGCGTCAGACCCCACCTTTTGAAGGAACTGATCATGAATACAACCTAGAAGAAGCAGCGCAAAGAAGCTGACCAGCGGCAATCGCGGGTCCTCGCCATTCCCGCGAACCTCGGTACCTCCTTCCTTGAGGTTGTTGAACATGAATGGACCTGTTTTCCTGACGGGTCCTGGTGATATTCAATCACCAGAACACCCGTTCCGTACTCGAGACGGCTTTACCGCCGAGCAGAAGATTCGGCGGTTCGTAGAGCTCGCGGTCGCGCAATGCGGATCTGCAGCTGCGCTCGCACGAAGCCTGAAGGTGAGGCCTCCGACGGTCAGTCAGTGGCGAGCGGGGCGCAAGCGGCCGAACGCTGTAAGTTGATCCGGATTCAAGAGCTCGCTCAAAAGGCGCCCAGACATTGAAGCAAATATCGAACCGAACGAGGTTACCATGCACAAGGTACGTTTTTATCCAGTAGGCAACGGCGACACGAGCCAGATCGTGCTCGCCAATTCCAAGCGTCTCCTGTTCGACTTCTGCCATCGTACCGATGGCGAAGATCCGGAAAGCCCCCTTGTTGACTTGAAGAAGACGTTGCGCCAGGAGCTCAAGGCAGCCAAACGCGACTACTTCGATGTCGTCGCGCTCACCCACGGCGACGACGACCACATCTCCAACAGCACCGAGTTTTTTTGGCTCGAGCACGCGGCGAAGTATCAGGACAAGGACCGCATCAAGATCAGGGAGCTGTGGGTGCCGGCGGGCATGCTGCTCGAGGAAGGCACCAGCGACAATCAGAGCAGTGAAGTGATCATCTGGCGCCAGGAAGCGCGCCATCGGCTGAAGCAGGGAAAGGGCATCCTTGTCTTTTCGAAGCCCGAAAAACTGAAAGAGTGGTTCGAAGACAATGAGCTTGACTTCGAGTCCCGCAAGCACCTGCTGATCGACGCGGGCAAGCTCGTACCGGGGTTCACTCTGCAGGCCGACCACGTGGAGTTCTTCGTCCATTCCCCTTTCATAAAGCACACCGATGAGGGTGACGATTTGCGCAACAACTCCTCCCTCATCTTCCAGGTACGATTCGAGGTGGATGGCGCGCGAACCGACTACTTGGCTGTCGGCGACGCTGGCTACGAGATCTTCGAGGACATCGTGGACGCCACTAAGGCGCACAAGAATAATGAGCGCCTGGACTGGCATCTATTCAGCATCGCACATCACTGCAGCTACACGGCCCTAGGACCGGACAAGGGCGATAGAGAGACCGAGCCGACGGCGAAGGTCAAAGAACTGCTTCGCCACGGCAAGTCCGACGCGTACATGGTGAGCTCGAGCGCTCCGATCTCCGACGACAAGGAGGCCTACAAGGAGGAACAGCCGCCCCACATCCAAGCGCGCAAGACCTACGAGAAGTATCTGCAGGAGGTGAAGGGAAGGAAGCTGCTCGTGACCATGGAGGAACCGAACGCCTCTCACCCAGAGCCGATCGAGTTTGAAATCACAGGCCAAGGACTTCGATTGAGTAGCGAGTCGGTCAAAGGCGCGGCGGCCATCATCTCGTCGTACACACCGCGGGCTGGTTGATGCCCGAGGGAGTCCTCGACTTCGGGGAGCGACTGCCGGACCAGGACCCGCACAACCTCACCGTACCGGGAGCACGTGCTGCCGCCGTGGCAGTGGCCGAGCATCGCGACTTCGAGCTGGTTGAGTTGCGAGGCGACAGCGTCTCCGAGATGCTGGTGGTGCAGTGCGAGTGCGACGTCTTTCCGAAGAACCCGCCAGGAATCCAGTATCGGGAACCGATATCGCTTCGGTTTTACCGCAATCCCAAGATTGCGCCTGAGGCAAGGGCGCTTCGCCCAGGTTTTCCCGTGCTCTTGCATGAGAACAATCCGAAGGCCGGAGAGCCAATCTGGCTTTGCGTGTACCAGGAGCCTTGGGCGGACCTTCGGCGTACCTGGACGCCGCAGAAGTTCCTAGCTCGGATCCAGTGGTGGCTCAAGGCGGCAGCGGCCGGCGAGCTGCATCCCAGCGATCGCATGCCGGAGCAGCTGTTTTTCGAAAGCCGCTGCAGCATCGTCCTGCCGCCGGATTTCGATCAACTGGCGGGCAGCAGAGACCATGCCCTAAGCCTTGAGCTACGTTCCACCGACGACAGCGGAAAGCTCGTTGCCACCGCCAACTTTGGGCCGATCGCCCAATACTTGCAGTCTGGAGATCGGCATTACGCACTAGTCGCTATCACGGTACCCGCGATTGACCAGACACGGCCTGAGTTAGCGCCGCCCACTCTTGGGGAGTTGCAAGATCGGCTTGCCGCTGTCGGTTCTCCGATAGACAAACTTCTATTCGGCGAGATTCAGCGGCTCGCGGCCGAGGTGGCACTGCCACATGTCACCGGGCAAAAGGCCCTACTGATCGTCACCGTGCCCGTGAGAAACCCGGCCGGGGGCGCCGTTCGAAGCGAACGGCGCGGTTTTCTCGTTGACGCAGGCCTCGGCGAGCTTGGGGTTATGGCAGGTGTGCTGATGCGTACCGATAGGGGAGACGGGTATGTGCGCGCAGTCCTGCTTGGCGAGATGCAGCTACAGCCGGCGTGGCGAAAGACCGAGATACTGCAGGTTGAAATACGCGAAGCGTTCACACCTGAAAGGGCGCGCCTCTACAGCGGCGTCACTTCTACGGGTCCTAAGGGCGTGCTCGCGGGCGCAGGTGCTTTGGGAAGCGCGCTGGCTGAGATCTGGGTAAGGGAGGGCTGGGGCCAATGGGGTGTCATCGATCCGGATGTGCTCTTCCCGCATAACCTCGCGCGACATCGAGGGTTTGAACCGCAAATCGGCATGCCGAAAGTCCAGGTTGTGCAGAACCTCCAGACGTTCGTCTACAAGAAAATTGAACCGGGTCGTGGGTTGCGAGCTGAGGCGACTGACTTTGCGAATGGTAAAGTAGTCGCACTGCTCCAAGGTGCCGAGCTGATCGCCGATGTCAGCACAACGATTTCCGTCCCACGCGACCTGGCGCAGCGGGATGATCTCAAGCGGTGCCTTTCTGCTTATATCACCCCCTCTGGTCAAGACTCCGTGATGCTCCTGGAAGACGCGAATCGCACGATTCGACTCGACTGTCTCGAAGCCCAGTACTACCGGTTCATGCTGGATGCGCCTTGGGCGGAAACGCACCTGAAGGGTCACCGCGGTAATCTTTACGTCGGCGCAGGCTGTCGCGACATATCGGCCGTTATCCCGGGTGAATTCATCCAGCTACACGCTGCGGTACTCGCGCGTCAGATTCGATTGCGCTCGGCGGAGCCCCCGGCGCACGTTCAGGTCTGGCGTGCACAGCCCGATACTGGCGAAGTTAATACAACCGCTTTCGCGGTTATGCCCTCCCTTGTTGCTGGTGAACGTGGTCTCGAGATCGTATGGGATGAAGGACTTCGAGCGAAGCTGCGCGACATGCGAGCCCACGGCCTCCCGAACGAAAGTGGAGGTGTATTGCTTGGGTATATGGACGCGATTTGCGGCCGTATCTATGTCGTGGACGCCCTTGCGCCTCCACTGGACAGTTATCGAAGCCGCGAGGAGTTCGGTCGCGGTATCGAAGGGCTGGAGTCCCGGGTCAAGCAGGTCATGGACCGCACAGCCAACATTGTGGGCTACATCGGCGAATGGCACAGCCATCCGGAAGGTGTTGAAGCGGACCCCAGCAGAAAAGACGCCTTCCTATTGATCCGGCTCGCGGAGACACTACGCCAGGACGGCGTGCCCGCACTCATGTTCATCGTGGGAGAAACCACCGAGACTTGGCTTATCGCAGGCTGACATGAGAGATATTGGGCGCCTGCCTATCGGACTCGCCCTATCTGGCGGCGGTGTTCGAGCCATGGCATTCCATTGCGGTGTGCTTCGCTGGCTTGCGCAGACCGGCCGCATGGAGGATGTGGCACACGTGTCGTCGGTCTCCGGAGGAACTCTTTCCGCCGGTCTCGTCCTTGCCCTCAATGGTTGGAAATGGCCGAGCTCCGAGGAATACCTCAAGACTATTCAGCCTCAGTTCGAACGTGTCCTCACGACCGGGAGCCTTGCAACCACAGCGATCCTGCGCCTCATATGGCCGCAAAACTGGCGGTTTATTTTCTCTCGCGCAAACCTAGTATCCCAGGCGATCGAGCACGACTGGGGCATAGAAGAGCGTCTTTCGCATCTCCCCGAAAAACCGGTGTGGTCTATCAATGGAACTACGGCCGAGACCGGGCGGCGCTTTCGCTTCAAGCAAGACCGCTGTGGCGACTATGAAATCGGCTACGCCGACGCGGCGACCTTCAAGGTAGCCGACGCAATGGCGGTTTCCGCGGCGTTTCCCGGACTGATCGGGCCCCTCACTATCAAGTCCAGCGATTACAGATGGAAAAAGCGACCGTATTGGGATGCACCTGCGGATACGGAGCAAGAGGTTGTTTTGCCGTACAAGCGTCTGCATCTCTACGACGGCGGCATCTATGACAATCTCGGGCTCGAGCCATTGATGGATCCCGCAGCACAGAAGTTCAAGAATGATATCGGATACATCATTTGCTCTGACGCCGGCGCGCCCCTTGGCCGGATCGGATTGCCCATCTTGGGTGTTAGGCGCGTGAAGCGACTATTGGATATCGTGATGGAACAGGCCCGCGCCTTGCGAATCCGGGCTCTCGCCACATTCCTTGAGAGAAACCCCATGCTGGGAGCATACGCGCAAATTGGTGCGGACCCGAACGAGCGGTTGCATCGTTATGAATCCCTGCATCCCTCGAGGGCCCTTCAGCTCCTGCAGAAAAAGTGGCTCCGCAAAGCTGAGATTGCCGCCGCGGCAAGCTACGGAACGACTCTGAATCGGCTGCAGCCGGCGTGGTTTCAGCTACTGGAGATGCACGGCTACGAGAGCGTGAAATGGAACGAAGTCTATTTCGGGGGGCGCTACCTTGAGCATGCCTAGAGTAAAAGAGGGTTAGAGCGGATAGGTTTTGCAATTCTTGAGCGGCGGCAAATGGACGCTGACCGCCGGAATCAAACGCCCGAGATTCTAAGCGGGCGACCGGCTCCGCAGACGACGCGGTCTTGTGGCGCCTGGATCGCCGGTCTAGACTCGCCCGCTCGATCGCTCCGCCATGCTCACCAACGAAGATCTTGCCGCTCTGCTGTCGCGCGTCGCGCTGGGGGATCGCGCGGCGTTCGAGGAGGTGTACCGCGCCGCCTGCGCGCATCTGTTGGGCGTCGCTTTCCGTATATTGATCAGCAGGGAGCGCGCCGAAGAGGTGTTGCAGGAGGCTTTCATGAACGTGTGGCAAGCGCGGGCGGGTTCGATGCCTCGGTGGCGGGCCCGATGACGTGGCTGATCAATATCGTCCGCAACAAGGCGATCGACGCGCTGCGCTCGGGCAGGACGGAGCGCTTCCACTCTGGAGCTCTACGATGAGGCCCTGGCCGTCGCGGCCGACGAAACGTCTCGCTCTGCGCCCGCTCACCCATCCAATACCGCGAGGTCGAGCCGCCGGAGGCGCGCCGGGTCTGCAATCACTTCGACCTCGGAGATCTTCCCTGCGCTGATTTTCAACCCGAGCACGAGGAACAGCCGCCCGCGCGGCGCCACGACCACGCCCACCGCGCCGTTCACGAGCGCGGCGTGCGCCGCCTGCGCGCGTCCGGAGAAGAGCTTCGCCACGGCCTGCGCCCCGCGCACTTCCGCGGACGGGCCTCCGCGCAGCGCCGGGTCGGGCCGGAAGACGACGTCCGGATCGAGCACGGAGACGAGCGCCTCGAAGTCGCCCCCGCGGGCGGCCGCGAGAAAGGCCCCGACGACCTCACGCTGGCGCGCGATGTCGGGCACCGCAGCCGCCCCGCGCACGCGGCGGCGCGCGCGGCTCGCGAGCTGCCGCGCCGCGGCCGTGGAGCGCCCGACGATGGGGGCGATCTCGTCGAACGACAGGTCGAACATGTCGTGCAGCACGAACGCGAGCCGCTCGGCGGGCTCGAGCGTGTCGAGCACCACCAAGAGCGCGAGGCCGACCGAGTCGGCGAGCAGCAGCTCCTCTTCGGGGTCGGGCGCGTGCCCGCGGTCCGCGACCGGCGCCTGATCGTCCAGCGGCTGCTCGCCGCGCGACTTGCGCGAGCGCAGCATGTCCAGGCACACCCGCGCGACGACCGTCGTCAGCCAGCCCTCCAGGTTGTCGATGCCGCCGCTGTCCGCGCGGCTGAGCCGGAGCCAGGCCTCCTGGACCGCGTCCTCGGCCTCGCCGAGCGACCCGAGCATCCGGTAGGCCACTCCCCGCAGGCGGCCGCGCTCGGCCTCGAACCGCTGCGCCAGCCCTTCGTGCTTGTCCATCGGTCACATTCTCCCGCGTTGATCCGTCATGGCGATGACGAGTGGATCGCATTCAATGTGACACAGTCAAGACCGAAACCTGACAGGAGAGAACCATGCAAGCACGTATGAAGAACCCCGCGATGATCGTTCCCGACGCCCTGCAGGCGCTGCAGACGCTGGCGGCGGCCACGGAAAAAACCGGCGTGCCGCCGCGCACGCTGGCCCTCGCCCACCTGCGCGCGAGCCAGATCAACGGCTGCAGCGTCTGCGTCGACATGGCGCGCCTCGCGAAAAAGAAGACGGGCGAGACGGAAGAGCGCCTGTTCGCGGTGGCGGCGTGGCGCGAGATGCCCTACTTCAGCGACGCCGAGCGCGCCGCGCTGGCGCTGACCGAGGCCGTAACCCGGCTGAGCGACCGGGCGGACGCGGTGCCGGACGCGGTCTGGGACGAGGCCGCGCGGCACTACGACGAGAAGGCGCTCGGGGCGCTGGTGCTGTCGATCGCCATGACCAACGTCTGGAACCGGCTCAACGTCGCGGTGAGGCAGCCGGCGGGGCAGAGCTGGGGCTGAAGCGGCGCGGGCCTAAGCCGGCCCCACG
>WNGQ01009016.1_pt2 | contig 14985 bp, 16 predicted proteins | sample 5407661 | NCBI WGS metagenome assembly WNGQ01 (sample SAMN13153382, study PRJNA577476) | soil metagenome | isolation source: 60 cm soil or saprolite under Garry oak tree replicate 2 | place: USA:California | collected 2016-06-15 | reverse complement strand
TGTCGCGGAAGCTCTTGGAATCCATGTAGCTCGAATGCGGATCGAGCCCGGCCAGCATGCCGTTGATCGCCGATTCGATGAGCTTGCTGTCGTCGGGTTTTTCCACGTAGTCGGCGCGCACGCGCTCGAATACGTCGCCGAACAGGCTGAGCTGGCGATAGGTGTCGGCGGCGGCCGCTTGAGCGCGCGCCCCATCGAGCACGATGCGAGGCTGGGTTGCGATCAGCGTCACGGCTACGCCGGCCGCCGCACCGAGGAGAATCAGGGAAGTTTTGCGCATCATCATCCGCGAACCTTCTGGCCTTCGTTTGCGGCCCACCACGGGCCTGGATCGACGGGAACCCCGTCCTTGCGGAACTCCACGTAAAGTACGGGTTGGTTTGCACCGCCCGCTTTGGCAACGGCCGACTGGGCCCCGCCGCCCATTACTGCGACGGGCTCGCCCGTTACCACGAACTGCCCCAAGTCAACGGATATCCGTTCCATCCCAGCGAGCAAGACATGATATCCGCCGCCGGCATTAAGGATCAAGAGTTGGCCATAATTGCGGAAAGGGCCGGCGTAAACCACCCATCCATCGCACGGAGCCGTGATTTGGCCCCCAGGGCGGGCGGCGATCGATACGCCCTTTTCGGTGCCGCCGAGGCCGTCCGCGGCGCCAAATTCCCTGATTCGGGCGCCATTGACCGGCAGCGGCAGCATTCCCTTGGCCGCAGCAAAGGCGATGGCCGGGCTCAGCCGCCCCGGATCCTTGAGCGCGGCAAGGTCCGGCCTCCCGCTCGAGGCCTTCCCGTCCTCGCTCGAGCGGGCCGCCGCCCGCGCGGCGCGGGAGGCAGTGTCGAGACCCCGTTCGAGCTTGACGATCAGCTGATTGAGATTTTCCGCCTGACGCGCCAGCTCCGCGGCGCGTTGGCGTTCATCGCTGAGGGCATGTTCCGCCTCCGCCGAGCGTTTTTGACGCTCGTCGATGAACAGGGACAGACGCTGGCGCTCGTCCGCCAGCACGAACAGATCCCGGGCAAGACGGTCGCGCTCGGCGGCAATCTGCTGGCGCAGCCGCACGAGCTCGGCGAGGTCGGCCGCCAGCACCTCGGTTTGCTGTCGCATCTCGGGCAGGACCGCGCCCAGCAGCATCGCGGAGCGCACCGATTGCAGCGCGTCTTCGGCCCTGATCAAGAGGCCGGGCGGCGCCTGCCGGCCGATCCGCTGCAATGCCGCCAGCACCTCCGCGATCATGCCGCGCCGCTGTTCCAATGAGGCCCGCAACGCCTGCTCCCGGTCGTCGAGCGGTTCGAGGCGCTCCTGCGTTTGGGCGATCCGCTCTTCCACGCTCACCACGCGGGACGCGGTGTCGATGATCTGCTGATTAAATTTGCGCCGGTCGTCGCCGATCGATTCGATCTCCCGCTTGAGCCGCGCCTCGTTCTCGAGCGTTCTGCGCTGCTCGGCGCGGAGCGCTTCCAACTCCTGGTCGCGTGCTTTGAGAGCATCGAGACTTGCGGGTGGGGTGTCGGCGGGCGCTTGCGAGGGCGCGCGCGGCGCCTGGGCCGACGCGGCGATGAGCCCGAGCGGCAACACTCCCACCACCGCCAGCATCAGCGAACGGAGATTGACCGGAGAGGGCAAGGCGACGCGCATCAATTCGTTCTGTGCAAAAACGGTTCCACCGGAATACATAGCTATGATTGGCACCGGATTAAGACGAGGGGCAAGGCTTTCGCCATTGGCGGACGCGTAACGGCTCGATTTTCTTTCTTTTTTACGCCGGAAGGGGTCGATCACGCGCGATGATAGGGATGCCCGGCCAGGATGGTAACGGCGCGATAAAGCTGCTCCAGGAGCATGATCCGAATGAGCTGATGCGGCCAGGTCGCCGCGCCGAAAGCAATGGCAAGGTTCGCCTTTTCGCGTAGGCTGGGCGCAAGCCCGTCGGCAGCCCCGATGATGAACACGACCGCGGGCTTGTCCTGCCGTTGCCAATCCTGCAGCCGGCCGGCGATCACGGCGCTGCTCATGTTCTCGCCGCGCTCATCCAAAATCACCGTGACAGCGCGGTCGGGCACGATATTGGCGATGGCGATCGATTCTTCGAGCCTGCGCCGGGCGACATCGCCGGCGCGGCTCTCCTTGATCTCGACGATGTCGAAGGCGCTCAAACCGGCGCTGCGACCGGCGTCAGCCGCGCGTTTGCGATAGCGCTCGGCAAGCTCGCGCTCTGGACCTTGCTTCAACCGGCCGACGGCGGCGACCACGATGCGCATGCGTGACGATACGCATGGACCGCACGCCGGCTCAAGCCGCTAACGGATTGCGTCAGCGGCGCTCAACTTGCCCGCCGCCCATGCGGTCGAACCGGCGCCCACATCTTCTCCAGATTGTAGAAGGCGCGGACTTCCGGCCGAAAGACATGGACGATGACGTCGCCGGCGTCGATCAGCACCCAGTCGCAGTGCGGCATGCCTTCCACCCGCGCGTCAGGCAAGCCGGCGGTGGCGAGGTCTTCCAGCACGCGATCCGCGACCGAGCCCACATGGCGGTTCGACCTGCCGGAGGTCACAACCATGGTGTCTGCGATCGTCGATTTGCCGGTGAGATCGATGGTGACGGTGTCCTCAGCCTTCATGTCGTCGAGGCGGGCGAGGACCAGGCGAAGAATCTCCTCAGCGTCAGGTCGCACCTTGGAGATGGGTTCGGCGGCGCGATGAGCGCCAGCGCGAGAGAGTACGGGTGTTGGCAGGGCTTCCTTTCCTTTCGCTGCATCACCGCCCCGCGCGAAGCAGGGCAACCGTAAGATAGGCACGGCCGGTTAACGGTTTCAACCGGCCGCCGTTCCACAATCTCCATACTGTGGCGCTTTGGCATCACCTTTATGACGGGCGGCACGTAGCGCCGTCGACGACAGCGGCGACTTCAGGCCATGGAGGTAAATCCAGGCCGGGGGCTTGCGGTTGGGCAGAGACTTCGCCGCCGACTCGGGGATGCGCGCCCGCGCCAGCGCCTGGCCCGCGGGGCTGGCACTGGCGTAGAGGCTGGGTCCGAGCCGGTCGACCACCGCGATCGGCACCATGGCGGCGATGCCACGCCACCTCTGCCAGCGGTGGAAGCTGCGCAGATTGTCCGCGCCCATGATCCAGACGAAGCGCACGCCGGGACAGTGGCGGCGCAAGTAGGCGATGGTCTGATAGGTATACCGCGTGCCGATCTGCGCTTCCAAGCCGCTGATGTCGATGCGCGGATGGTGCACGAGCGCCTTGGTGGTGATGATGCGCTCTGCGAGCGGGCCAAGCCCGCGGGTGTCTTTGAGCGGGTTGCCCGGCGTCACCAGCCACCAGACCCGGTCGAGATCGAGCCGCTTCATGGCGATCAAGCAGGCGCCGAGATGCGCCTCGTGCGGCGGATCGAACGTGCCGCCGAATAAACCGATGCGCATCCCCGGGGCATGGGGAGGGAGCACGATGCGTGCCGCGGCCGCTTTACCCTCTTCCCTTGCGGGAGCGGGCCGCACCTGCACGAGCGGAGTTTTCACGGTCTGATCTGCCCCGAGCCGCGCACGCGATACTTGAAGCTGGTCAACTGCTCGACGCCCACAGGCCCGCGCGCATGGAAGCGGCCGGTGGCGATGCCGATCTCGGCGCCGAAGCCGAACTCGCCGCCATCGGCGAATTGGGTCGAGGCGTTGTGCAACACGATCGCGGAATCGACCTCGTTGAGGAATTTTTCCGCCGCCGCATGATCTTCCGTCACGATCGAGTCCGTGTGGTGTGAGCCGAAGCGCTCGATATGCTCGATCGCGGCATCCACACCGTCGACCACCTTGGCGGAGATGACAGCGTCGAGATATTCGGTCGACCAGTCCTCCTCGCTCGCCGGCTTCACGCGGCGATCGACCGCGCGCGTGGCCTCGTCGCCGCGCACCTCGCAACCGGCTTCGAGCAGCATGGTGACGAGCGGCTTGAGGTGCGTCGACGCGACCGCGCGGTCGACGAGCAGCGTCTCGGCTGCGCCGCAGACGCCGGTGCGCCGCATCTTGGCATTGAGCAGGATCGTGCGCGCCATGTCGAGCTTCGCCGCCCTGTCCACGTAGACATGGCAAATTCCCTCGAGATGCGCGAACACCGGCACGCGCGCCTCCGTCTGCACGCGCGCGACCAGGCTCTTGCCGCCGCGCGGGACGATGACGTCGATCGCGCCGTCGAGGCCCGCGAGCATCATCCCGACGGCGGAGCGCTCGCGGGTCGGCACCAGGGCGATCGCAGCCTCGGGCAGCGACGCCCTGCGCATCCCCTCGAGCAGCGCGGCGTGAATCGCTTGGTTCGAGCGGTAACTCTCCGAGCCGCCGCGCAGGATGGCGGCATTGCCGGCCTTGAGGCACAGCGCGGCCGCATCGGCGGTGACGTTCGGCCGGCTCTCGTAGATGATGCCGACGACGCCGATCGGCACGCGCACGCGCTCGATGGTCATGCCGTTCGGTCGCGTCCAGCGCTCCGTGACCGCGCCGACCGGATCGGCGAGGGCGCGCACGACGTCGAGTCCGTCGGCCATGGCGGTAATCCGCCGTTCGTCGAGCGCCAGGCGGTCGACGAAGGCCGCCGTGGCGCCGGCGGCCTTCGCCTCGGCCACATCCTTGGCATTGGCGGCGAGGATGTCCGCCTGGCGCGCGCGGATCGCCGCGGCGCTCGCCGCGAGCGCGCTGTCCTTCCGCGCCGTGGGCGCGAGCGCGAGCACGCGCGCGGCGCTTTTCGCCCGCCGGCCCATCTCGAGCATCAGGGCGGCGATGTTGGAGCCTTCCACGGTCTTGAGCGGCGCGGCCATGGCGAAATCCATGTTCTGAGCATTTCTCCTACCATGTTCGCGGCAACCCCGCGAGGCCGCCCTTGTTGCCGCGTTCCCTTGGTAAATGTAATGACGGCAGGACGGGGACGATGGGCCGACAGATGAAGCTCAAAGATCAGGTTGCGATCGTGACTGGCGCCGGACGCAATATCGGCGAGGAGATCGCCAAGCTGTTCGCCGCCGAGGGCGCCAAGGTTGCGATCGTCGACGTCGACAAGCCGCGGAGCGAGCGCGTCGTGGGCGCGATCAGGGGGGCGGGCGGCGAGGCCGAACTGTTCATCGCCGACGTCTCCAAGGGCAGCGACGTCGCCGCGGTGGTCAAGGCGGTGGTCGACCGCTTCGGCCGCATCGATATTCTGGTCAACAACGTCGCGATCTCCGACAACAAGCACATTTTCGACATCACCGAGGAGGAGTGGGACCGGGTGCTGGCGGTTACGCTCAAGAGCCAGTTCCTCATGGGTAAGCACGTCGCCCAGCAGATGGCGGCGCAGGGCACGGGTGGGCGGATCGTCAATATCGGTTCGACCTCCGGCTTCATGGGCAGAAGCCGCGCCGTCGCCTATTCGGCTGCGAAGGGCGGCGTTGCGAATTTGACGCGCGCCATGGCGGCGCAACTTGCACCGCACAAAATCAGGGTGAACGCGATCGTGCCGAACAAGATCGGCTCGCCGGTCGGCAAGTTCGTCTACGGCGCCAATCTGTTCGTCGACGGCGGCGTCTCGGCGATGGATTTGTCGTGACCATCCCTGGGTCCCGTCCACTTCGGCGCATTCGTCGCCTTGATGCGGCGCGCGTCCTTGACCAATTCCTTGATTGCGCCGGTGATCGGCAGCGACAGGCCGGCCTTGTCGGTCAGGTCGGCGACGATCTGCATATCCTTGAGCGCCCAGGTGAAGGAGATCCTGTCCCATTCCTTGAGCGCATCGGAGGCGCCTGAGCTCATCAGCAATGCCGCGCGCAGCTTGCCGAGATCGATCCCGGTGGTCTCGGCCAGCCGGCCCGCTTCCAGCAAGCCCACGGCATTGATCCAGAGCAGCAGGTTGTTCATGGTCTTGCCGACTTGGCCGTGGCCGACCTCGCCGAGATGGGCATAGTCGGAGCAAAAGCAGCCGTAGACCACGCGTCCGCGCTCGACCACGTCGGGTTTGCCGCCAACGAGCGCGAGCAGCGTTCCGTCATCGGCGGCGAAGCGGCCACGGCAGATCGGCGCATCGAGAATGGCGACGCCGTGCGCCCGCGCGCGCTCATCGAGCGCCTTGACGGTGTCGGGCCTGGCGGTCGAGGAGACCGCGATGACCGCGCCGGGCGCAAGATCGGCGAGCAACCCGTCCGTCCCGAGCACGACTTGATTGACTTCGTCGTCATAGCCGACGCCGATGATCACGAAATCGGCCGCGCGCGCGACCTCGGCCGGAGTCTTGGCGGTGGCGGCGCCGGCATCGCGCGCCTCGGCCAGTCGTTTGTCGTCGACATCACAGGCGGTCACCTGGTAGCCGTGCTTGACGAGATGCTTGAGCATCGCAAGCCCCATGCGCCCAACGCCCACGATGCCGACGCGCTCCTTCTTCCCGGTCGTCATTGGTGTCCTCTGTGCGTCGTAGATGCTCGTCGTCATGCCCTGCGATGGCGACTATACCTTCGCCTTGAGCATGGCAGCGAGCGGCTTGGCGGCATCGGCGAGCTCGCCGGCATCGACCGGCACTCCGCGCTCGATCAGCCGCCGCGCCACCGCCATGTCCCGCTGCGCATTGATGCCCAACGCGTGCGCGAGGCGAGCGCCGTCGAGCTCGAACATGAGCGCGGCAGGTGCGTCGAGCGGCCGGCGCACGCGCGCGCTCGGATGCGCGACCGGCCAACCCACGCCTTGAATATACATGTCGTGTTGCTCCGACCAGAACGAGGGTGCGACCTTGTAGACGACATCGCCACCGGCCGCATTGCGGCCAGCGATCGCGCCGTGCTCCTGGGCATGGCGCCAGTTCTCCAGCCGCACCGGTCCGTGCGGTCCGGGAAAGCGCGCGCAGTCGCCGGCCGCGAAGATCGCCGCATCGCTGGTGCGGGCATGGTCGTCGACGATGATGCCGTCTTGCGTGGCGAGCCCCGCGGCCTTCGCCAGCCGATCGTCGGGCGCGACGCCGGTCCCGACCACGATGATATCCGCTGCGATCGTATCGTCGGTCCCGGTGTCGACCGCGAGCCGGCCGTCAGGCAATTCGCGCGGAGCGGACACGGTGGTGCCGACGCGGATATCGACGCCGCGGGCGCGGTGACGCTCGTGGATCAGCGCGGAGATCTCCGCCTTGCAGACGCGCGCGAGGATGCGCGGCGCGATCTCGACCACGGCTGTCTTGACGCCGAGTTCCGCGGCGGAGGCCGCCACTTCCAACCCGATCAGCCCGCCGCCGATAACGAGGAGCGATCCGCCTTGATGCAGACGCGCCTTGAGCGCGCGCGCCTCCGCCTCGGTGCGCAGATAATAAATGCCATTCCGCCCCGCCGGGAACATCGGCAGCTCGCGATTGATCGAGCCGGTGGCGAGCACGAGCGCGTCGTAGCCGATGCGCTCGCCCGTTTCGGTGATCACCGCGTGCGCGCTGCGATCGATCGCCTTCACCGGCGTGCCGAGCTTGAGGCACACACCGCTTCCGGAAACGCCCTTCGGGCCGGCAATCGGGGCGTCATGGGGCATCGCCTTTCCCATGAGCACGGCCTTCGACAGCGGCGGCTTCTCGTACGGCTCCTGCCGCTCGTCGCTGAGCAAGACGACCTCGGCGGCGGCGTCCTGCTGCTTGGCCGCCAGCGCCGCTGCGACGCCCGCCGGGCCGCCGCCGACAACGACGATCTTGCGCACCGCATTCATGCGCCGGCTCCGTTCTGTGCGCGCTGCGCGAATTATTGACACGTCCGCGACACTGCGCCTAGATGCTGCGGAACAATGGTCCATGGAGCGGAACGAGGCGCACGGCCTCCGCCTTGGCGCTTACTCCGATGGCGAGAAAGAAAGCAGCCGGCAAGACCGACGGGCGCGGACGGCGCGAGCGGCTGTCCTCGGTCGCGACCGCGATTCGACTGCTCAAGGCGTTCTCGGAGGAGGAGGTCGAAATCGGCATCAGCGCGCTCGCGCGGCGCCTCGGGCTGGCGAAGAGCACCGTCCATCGGCTCGTGGTCACGCTGGTGTCGGAGGGCTTGCTGGAGCAGAACCGGGAGAACGGCAAGTACCAGCTCGGGATCGCGCTTTTCCGGCTCGGCGCGCTGGTGCGCCGGCGCATGAACGTCTCGAACGAAGCGCGGCCCTACCTCTACGATCTGCGCGAGAAGATCAACGAGAGCGTGCATCTCGCGATCCTCGACGAGACCGAGATCATGTACGTCTACAATCTCGAGGGCACCCATGCGATCCGCATGCGCTCCGATATCGGCGTGCGCAAGCCCGCCTATTGCACGGCCGAAGGACAGGCGATCCTCGCCTTTCAGCCGAATGACGTGGTCGATCGCGTGATCGAGGCTGGCCTCAAGCCGCGCACGCCGAAGACCATCACCAGCGCGGAGAAATTCGTCAAAGCGCTCGGCGCCACACGCCAGCGCGGCTGCGCCATCGAGGACGAGGAGAGCGAGATCGGCATGGTGTGCATCGCCGCGCCCATTCGCGACGACAGCGGCGACGTGGTCGCGGCGGTGGGCATCGCCGGACCGCAGACGCGGCTGTCGAAAAAATCGATCGCGGCCGTCATGCCGCACGTGATCGCAACGGCGGATTTGGTCTCGATGCGGCTCGGCTATCGGGGCGGGACGCAAGCATAGCCTGCGTGGCTCGCTTTGGCGCGGTCATGCGCTCTCGATCTACGCCCTCAACGCCGCCAGCATCTCCTCGATGTATTCGTCGCCGCTGGCTATGACGAGCATCGATGCATAGGGGCGTAGCGTCGCCAGCGTTTTCGACAGCTCTTCGTTCGATCGCTGCTCGCTGCCGATGATGAGCGCCATGGTCATCACCTTGCGCACGGCGCAAGCTTCGCCGATCACGGCGGCGGCCTGCGCGCTGGTGCCGGCGCTTGATACCATCACCACGAGATCGGCGGCCGCCACCTCCTCGACCAGCGCCTTGGTGCGGCCGGCGAGATCGCTGAGCCAAGCCTGCATCGACCAGCTCTCGCCGCCGCGTGGTGCGCCCTCGAACTTGATCGAGGTGAAGAACGTCGCGCGCTGCCATCCCTGCTGCGCCACGCGTTTGACCACGCGTTCGCTCGCTTCATCGAGCGCGACCACCTTGACCACGCGCGGCTTGGAATTGGGATAATCGATCCGGAACCGCGCCTCCGCGGCGGAGCTCATGCGTGCGCTTTCGCTGTCCATGGTCGCATCCTCTTGACGCACGCCGCCGTCCGGTCGACGGGGCTTGGCTCTCCCGCTCGGGCCATAGAAGTGGCATCTTCGCCCACCCGGCGTCAACGCGGAATGATTTGGGAAACCTGAAAGGATCGCCGCAATGAAAATTATCTGCACCAACGGCGTCAAGTCGGTCATGCTCGACCTCGTACCCGCGTTCGAGCGCACCAGCGGTACGAAAATCTCGATCACCTGGGGCTCCACGAACGGTCTGCTGAAGGAGCTCGAAGGCGGCGCCGGCGGCGACCTTGCCATCCTGACCGCCGAGGCGATCGACGACCTCATCAAGCACGGCAAGGTGGTCGCCGGCGGCCGCGTCGATCTCGCCCGCTCCGGCATTGGCGTCGCCGTGCGCAAGGGCGCGAAGCGACCAGACATCGGTTCGCCCGAGGCGTTGAAACGCGCGCTCATTGCGGCCAAGTCGGTCGCCCACTCCAAGACCGGCATGAGCGGCATCTATTTTCCCACCGTGCTGGCGCGTCTCGGCATTGCCGACGCGATGAAAGCGAAGATCGTGATCCCGGATCCCGGAACGCCGGTCGGCGAGGTGGTCGCCAAGGGCGACGCCGAGATCGGCATCCAGCAGATCAGCGAGCTTCTCCCGGTCGCCGGCGTCGAGATTGTCGGCCCGCTGCCGGACGCGCTGCAGAAGATCACGACCTTCTCGGCCGGCGTGCTCACGGCGGCGAAGGAGCCGAGCGTCGCCGCGGCGCTGTTGAAATTCGTGGCGGCCGAGTCGCCGCGCTTGCTCAAACAGAAGGGCTTGGAGCCGGCCTGACGTTCTTCCCTCGTCCCGCCTTAGAGGGAGATGGGCCAATCACCTGTGCTGCGTGATGGTGTCCACCAGCGCGAGCCGCCCCTTCTTGACCTCGGCGAGTGCGCGCAGCAGCACGGGACGAATGTCCTGCGGCTTGTCGATTGGTCCCTCGCCGTAGCAGCCCATGGCGCGAGCGAGGGCGGCGAAGTCCGGCTCCGGAGCGAACAAGTCCATGCCGATATGGGCCTTGGCTTCGTCGGTCCCGCGCAGCTTGGCCATGCGGATCTGGTGCTCCCAGTCGTTGTAATAGGCGCGATTGTTGTGCATCACGACCAGCATCGGGATTTCATATTTCGCGGCAACCCAGAGCGCGCCGGCGTCGAACATCAGATCGCCGTCGGGCTGGATGTCGATCACGACGCGCCCCGTGCCCTTGTGCGCAAGCGCCACGCCGAGCGAGATGCCGATCTGGGTCGAGGTGCCGAGCTCGACGCCGGGATGGCGGTAGGGCCTGTCGAAATCCCACAGCTTGCGCACCTGCTGCTTGAGCGTGTTCGCGCTCAGCACCCAGTCCTCGTTCTTGATCACCTCCCAGACCTCGAGCGCGAGCCGAGAGAAGGTAATGGGCGAGGCGTCCCAATTCTGATGCGCCTCCTCCTGCCACTTTGCCCAGACCTCGTCGTGGCGCTTGCCGATCGCGGCGCGGCGCTCGGCGACGCGGGACTTAAGCTTGGCGTCGCCCGCGATGCGCTCCTTGCAGATGCGGGTGAGCGCCGGAATTCCGAGCGCGGTGTCGCCCAGCGCCCGGATCGAGCAGGGTTGCATGCGGCAATAGTCGAAGGCCCATTTGCTGATATTGATCTCGCCGAAGCCGATCTCGACGAAATCGCATGACGGCGGCGTGAGCTGCTCGCGCGTGCGCATGGCGCTGTTGAGCTCGGTGAGCTGCTTCTCCCAGTCGTTCACGTCGAGGCCCACGACCAGATCGGTGCGCCGAAGCGACGCCTGGTCCATGCTCAGGCACAGCGGGTGTTTGTTGGGAAAATTGAGCGCGTTGTTGACGTCCCATACCGCTGCGCCGGCGGTCTCGGCCAACTCCACCATGCGTTCGAAGCCGCCCGCACGACGCCCGGCATATTCCGCGAGCAGCAGGGGATGCTCGGCCTTGATGAGCTTGTCCGCGATCGCCTCGATCGCCTTGGGATCGGGCGCCATCGCCGCGGGCGTCGCAGCCGCGCCGGCGGGAGGCAACGGCACCTTGCGGGCCAGCGGCTCCTCCTGGAGCGCGGCGTCGTAGCACATATAGACCGGGCCCTGCGGCTCGGTGGTCATGATCGAATAGGCGCGTGCGAAGCTTTCCGGCACGCCCTCGATCGAGGTCGGCTGGTAATCCCATTTGACGTAGTCGCGCACGGCGTTGCCCTGAACGAGCGCCGAATGCGTCCAGTCGATGTGCGGGCGGCGCTTGCCTTCATCCATGGGGCCGGTCGCACCGATGATGAAGATCGGCACCCGGTCGATGTAGGCGTAGTAGATCGCCATGCAGGCGTGCAGGAGCCCGACGAGATCGTGCAGGATCACCGCCATCGGCTTGCCGGTCGCCTTGGCATAGCCGTGCGCGATCTGCACCGCGATCTCTTCGTGCTGGCACAGCATCATCGGCGGCTCGTTACCGCCGTAGTTGACCAGCGAATCGTGCAGGCCGCGAAAGCTTGCGCCGGGATTGAGCGTGATGTGGGGAAAGCCGTAGCGTTTGATCAGGTCGACGATCACATCGGACTGCCAGCCGCGATAGTTCTCCTTCGCGGCTTGGCCTCGCCCGGCCTCGTCCTGCATCGGCGCGCTCTTGCGATCATTCATGCCGCATTGTGCCCATCGGTTCACGCAATTGCGAGGACCTTAAAGCGACGCCGAACCAAGCACGTTCACTGCGAGTCGCGCGCAACCTAGTGCCGGATGAATTGCGCCGCCTTGTCGGCGAGCGGCTTGGGTGTCTGATAGAGCTCCCTCACCAGCTTCTCCACCTCCGCGCCGTCGACCGGGGTGATCTCCAGCTGCGACTTCTCGGCGTCGGCACGAAATTCGTCATCCTTCATCGTGTCCATGAAGGCTTTGCGCAGCGCCTCGGCGCGGTCCTTCGGCACGTCGGGCGGCGCGAGATAAGGCCGGCCCATCACCTGACGTGCGAAGATCAGCTTGAACATCTGCTGCTGGTCCTCGGTCTTGGCGAAATCCATGACGAGCGGAACGTCGGGCAAATCGGGGTGCTTGTTGAGCGACAATTGCACCAGAACGGTGATCGACTTGTCCTCGATCCAGCGCTTGTCCGTCGAGAGCACGCTCGACCACGACCAGCCGCAACGCCCCTTCACCTCGCCCCGCTCCATGGCAAGCGTGACATCGTTGCCGCCGGGATAGCCGGTGACGATTTTGAACTTGGTGCCGAGCACGCCGTTGAGAATGCGCGGAAACTGATCGGTGTCGGCCGCCTGGCCGGTCCCGCCGACGATGAGCTCCTTGCTCAGCGTATCTTCGAACCCGGTGACGCCGCTCGTCTTCCAGGCGACGCACACGCTGACCTCGTTGTTGGCGCTGCCGATCCAGGTGAACTTGTCGGCCCGAAACTGCGCACCCTTGGAACCGAGCAACGGATCGAACGCGGTGCCGCGGCCGATGGTGGCGAGCACGGTGCCGTCCTTCGCACCGACATTGTAGAGCCAGTTGGCGAGGCGAAGGCTTCCGGCCCCTTCCATGTTCTTGGGGACGATGGTCGGGCTGCCTGGTATATGCTTGCCGAGGTGACGGGCCAGCACGCGCGCATAGAGATCGTAGGCGCCGCCAACGCTGTATCCGATGTAGAGCTCGACGTTCCGCCCCTTGTAGAATTCCGCCGGGGACTGCGCATGTGCCGTCGGCTGCGCGAGCGGCAGCGGCGCAAATGTGAGGACCGCGGCCGCGGCGCGCGGGTCCAAGTGCCAACACCCATCGAGCAACTCCTCGGACGTCACCGCTGCGACTTTTGGCCGGGTTCGAATCCCGGCGCGTTCTCCACCTGATCGAACCAGTCGTAGCCCATCTCCTTGACCATCCGGTTGCTCATCATGATGAGCCGCGCCTCTGCGGTCGCGAAGTGCTGATGGGTGGTGAAGGGCGGGATGTAGATGTAGTCGCCCTCTGTCCACTCGAACTTCTTCGGCACCTCGGCCCATTCCCATTTGAAGGCATCGAGGCAGTCGAACTTCATGTCCCAATGCAGGTCGTAGCCGGAGCCTTCGACCACGAAGATGACCTCCTCCCACATGTGGCGGTGCTTGCCGGAGCGCTCGCCGGCCTTGAGGAACTGCATATAGGCCTCGACGCAGCATTCGCGCGTGTTCAGGCGATGGTGCACGAGATGCTTGATCAAGCCGTCGGCGGAACGCTCCCACGGCATGTCTTCCGCTTTGACGACGTTGGTCCGCGTTTCATACTGCTCGCGGAAATTCTGCGAGGCCGCGACGTCGTCGGCGTGGAAGCTGCAAGTGGCGGAGCCCGACAACGCCGGACCTTTGTCCTCGAAAGGCATCGCTCGCGCTCCTCAAATGTCGGCCGGTGGTTTGTAGGAGTCCTGGCCGGGCGGCAATTTGTCGGGCGGCCATTCCACGATCTTCTGGAACAGGAGGTGCATGAACAGGAACAGCGGCTTGGCTTTGAACACCAGGAGAATTGCTTCGTTCTCGGGATCGTCGTTGAAGTGCTGATGGACGCAACCGTTCTCGACGATCATCACGTCGCCGGCTTTCCAGGGGATGTGCCGGCCATCGTGCACGTCATGGCCGCGGCCCTTGAGCACGTAGAACACCGCGCTGTTGAGGTGGCCGTGCTTCTGGCCGTAGGCCCCGGGCGCGTAGGCCTCGATATGCGATTCCATCGACTGGATGATGCTGGTCGCTTGTGGGCTGATCACGCTCTTGCCGAATTGGCCGGGGCCGCCCTTCCACGCCACGTCGCGGGACGGATAGACCCGCTTCTCCTCGAGCAACGCCTTGTAGAGGTGACTGTAGGTGCCTTCCAGCGCGCGCACGAAGGTGCGCTTCTTGGCCCAGCGCTCCCACTTCTCGTGCTTCTTCTCCTCGGCATATTCGTCGGGCTGGTTGTGACCAATGCCCGGCCGTACCTGATCGTACATGCCCGTCATTGCGGGCCTCCCTTCGAACCGGTTGCGGCTTGCGCGATCCGTGCCGCCCGTTTGTTGCAAGCGAGCTGTGATGGAACCGTGCGCTGTCATTACGGGATAACGGGCAGGTGCGCAACGCTCGCCCCTCCGCCGCAGCGCACGCGTTTCGCCATGCGGAACGCGTCGCGAAGGCCGCGCGGTTGGCGCAACGCGCGTATACGCAAAAGCGATGCGCGCTATGCCCCTGCCGAGGGGACAGGGATACGCTCGCCGACCCAGGGCTTGCAACGCGACAGACCGCCGGCGGCGGTCACGTCATCAAGCGATGGGTGATGGGAGGATGGGACGACGAGCGATCGTGGGTAAGCGCGCGTGACCTACTCCACGATATAAAACGACGTGGCGCTGCGCTGCTTGAGATCGCCGAATGCGAGGACGCGGGCGCGAAGCTGTGCGAGCGTCCCGTGCTCGGTCAGTGCAAGACCGCACACCTTCTCCGCTGCCTCTTTTTCGCTGGCGGCTTCGATCTTGCGCCAGTTGTGCTCGGGATTCCATTGGCCGTCGGGCCAATGTTGCACCTGGTAAGTTCGCTTTGTTTGCATCGTGTTCCCCCGATGTTTCGCGCGAGGGGCGGGTACAAATCGTTTTTGGCGACAATCGGGCGCTACGCGTCAACTATTGTGAATTCTCCCGCCGTGGTGTTGCCGCTTTCCAATCGCGGCCGGCGGCGCTCGACGTAGGCCCGCTGCCCACGCCGCGATTGTAACTCCCAGGAGTATTAACGGATCGTTAACGCGGCCGAATCACCGCCGTTTCCTTGCGCCGGTTCTGCTTGCGCGGGGTTCGCGCC
>WNGQ01010285.1_pt1 | contig 14989 bp, 10 predicted proteins | sample 5407661 | NCBI WGS metagenome assembly WNGQ01 (sample SAMN13153382, study PRJNA577476) | soil metagenome | isolation source: 60 cm soil or saprolite under Garry oak tree replicate 2 | place: USA:California | collected 2016-06-15 | reverse complement strand
CGCCATATTCAACCCTTTCCCCTGCACGTCTACCGGTGTTGCCTTTCCCATTAAGGCAGTCGACTCTTCCATCCTGAACTATTATGGTTTCGCGCTGGTAGGGGTGAACGGCAACACCACTCCGGGGATGATTTACGCGACTACCGGAGCCGTAACCGGTCCGGCTTTTACGGCTGTCGGGGTAAACAACGTGCAATCGCTGCCGTGGCAGGGTGGCCCAATAACGCTTCCGGTGGGGATGTACATGGTCGTGCTGGGCACGACATGCTCGACTTCCTGTGCCCAACTTTTTGGCGACGCTAACTGGGGCCACTTCTATTCTTTTATTTACCCGAATACCTCCGCCAACACGCCCTGGACTTTTAACTCCGCCGGCTTCTCGGGATTCTCTCCTGCGAACGTGCCCCAGGTGTCGCTCAGTCTTAGCTCCAGCTTCACGCAGACGATCGCCGGCACTACAGCTACGGTAATTCCCACGGTTACGAATGTCGCACACGTCTACGTGGGCGGGGTAATTACGGTGCAGGGTGTGACTACGAGCGGAGCAACAGCGATGAATTGTACGGGGTGCGTGGTTACTGCCGTTAACAGGTCCACTGGAGCCATCAGCTACACGGTACCTTCGACAACGCCGTTTTCCGGTCAGATCAATGGTGGTGCAACATTGTCGGTGTCACCAGTGATGGTACAGCAGGCGAAGTTCGTGGCGCCCACGGCGCTCATTTACTAAAAATTGTGTGGCCGTGAGCACGGCAGATAGTGGGAGAAGAACTGATAGCTGATAGCCGAAAGCTGACAACTGAGGTTACGCATTCGCTCCGCAGCATTTCTTGTACTTCTTCCCCGAACCGCAGGGACAGGGATCATTGCGTCCAATTTTTGCGCCGCTGCGCACGACTTGTTGTACCGGCTGTCGGTCTCCGGCGCCGGCCATGCGGGCCTGCTCCAGTTCGCGGCGCTTGCGGCGCTGGAAAGCTTCTTCGAGATCATCCATCGAAGTGGCGACTTGTGGTGGACGGCGACCGTTACCGTCCGTGCCGCCGCCGGAGCGAACTGTGGGAACGCCTGAGTCTGTACCGCCCAACTCTTCTGGGCCTCCGCCGCCACTCGAAGCAACTCCACCCGTCTCGCCACGGCCGATGATTTGCATCAGGTAGAGATAGCGGGTCGTGTCTTCCTGAAAGCGCTGCATCATGGCTTCGAACATGTCGAAGGACTCACGCTTGTATTCGACCAGAGGATCCTTCTGCCCGTAACCGCGCAGGCCAATTCCCTCTTTCAGGTGGTCCATGTTGAGCAAATGGTCTTTCCACTGCTGGTCGAGCACGCTCAACATGATCATGCGCTCGTGGTAGCGCATGGCATCGGGGCCGATTAGCTTTTCTTTGGCGTCATACCTGGCTTTGAGCCTGTCGAAGATTGCATCGCCCAACTCTTGTCGGTTCAGTTTGTCGGGAGTAATGCCCTCGGCAAGAATGTCTACGCCGAAGCGGGTGAAGATCGCATCCTTGAGACCTTTGACGTCCCAGTCGGCGGGATGCGTCTTGACTGCACAGTGCTGATCGAGCAGGTCGCTCAAGATTCCGGCGACATAGTCTTCCAGGATGAGATCCTTCTGGTCCACCCCATTGAGCAACTGGCGGCGCAGGCCGTAAACCGCCTCGCGTTGCTTGTTCATCACGTCGTCGTACTCGAGCAGATGTTTGCGGGCCTCGAAGTGTTGAGCTTCAACTGCCTCCTGCGCCTTTTCGATTCGCCGGCTAATCAGGCGCGATTCAATGGGCACGCCCTCTTCCATTCCCAGCCGCTGCAGCAGGTTCGACACCCACTCCTTGGCGAAGATGCGCATCAGGTCGTCTTCGAGCGAGAGATAGAAGCGGGACGCGCCGGGATCGCCCTGACGTCCAGCACGGCCGCGAAGCTGGTTGTCAATGCGGCGGGCTTCATGGCGTTCGGTGCCTAAAATGAACAGCCCTCCCGTCGCCGTCACTTCATCATGTTCGCTGTCAGTCTGCTGCTTGTAGCGCGCGAAGACTTCGTTCCACTGATCATTCGGGACTACATATTCGTTGCCTGCGTAATACCAGACCGTACTCTTGGTTTCGTCCACATCCACCTGGATTTTGCCTTGAGCCGCGCGCAGAAGTTGAGCAGTTCCCTTCTTCACGCACTCCTGTTTGGCCATGAACTCAGGATTTCCGCCGAGAAGAATGTCGGTCCCGCGACCGGCCATGTTGGTGGCGATGGTGACCATGCCTTTGCGGCCGGCCTGTGCAACGATTTCGGCTTCTTTTTCGTGGTACTTCGCATTGAGCACCACGTGCTTGATTCCCTTTTTCTTCAGCAGTTCCGAAAGGCGCTCCGACTTTTCAATGGACGTTGTGCCCACCAACACTGGCTGTCCGTCGTCATTCAGTTTTTGAATTTCATCTGCGGAGGCAAAGTATTTTTCTTTTTCGGTGCGGTAGACAAGATCCGGGTTCTCGATGCGCAAAAGCTGTTTGTTAGTAGGAATGACAATGACATCCAGGTTGTAGATCTTTGCGAATTCCGATGCTTCGGTTTCCGCCGTACCGGTCATCCCAGCCAGCTTCTTGTACATGCGGAAGTAATTCTGGAAGGTAATAGTTGCGAGCGTCTGGTTCTCGCGCTCGATCTTTACGCCTTCTTTGGCCTCGACCGCCTGGTGCAGACCATCGGACCAGCGGCGGCCAGGCATTAAACGCCCAGTGAACTCATCCACAATGATGACTTCGCCGTCTTTCACCACGTATTCCACATCGCGGTGGTAGAGCGAATGGGCTTTGACCGCGGTTTCGACATGGTGCTTCAGGTCCCAATTTTCCGGGTCAGCAACGTTGCCGATTCCCAGAAGCTGTTCCACCTTTTCCCAGCCCTCGTCGCTCACCGTGGCATTGCGATGCTTTTCATCCACGACGTAGTCACCGGTCATCTGTGCCGGTTCACCCGCTGGCCCCGGGATCTCTTCACCTTTTTCGAGCTTGGGAATGATCCGATTTACCCGCGCATATTTGTCGGTAGATTCTTCGCTGGCGCCGGAAATGATCAGCGGAGTGCGAGCCTCGTCGATGAGGATTGAGTCCACCTCGTCCACAATGGCGAAGTTGTGGCCTCGCTGCACGCAGTCCTTGAGGTCGAACTTCATGTTGTCGCGGAGGTAGTCGAAGCCGAACTCGTTGTTGGTGCCGTAGGTGACGTCGGCGGCATAGGCTTCACGACGCTCCTGGTCATCGAGGTCATGGACGATGACCCCGACGCTGAGTCCGAGAAAGCGATAGAGCTGGCCCATCCACTCCGAGTCGCGCTTGGCCAGATAGTCATTGACCGTGACCACATGCACGCCGCGCCCGGTCAGCGCGTTCAAGTAGACAGGAAGGGTCGCAACCAGCGTCTTACCCTCACCGGTCTTCATTTCAGAAATCGTGCCTTTGTGCAGGACCATCCCGCCGATTAACTGCACATCGAAGTGCCGCATGTTAAGGACACGGCGGCCCGCCTCGCGCACCACGGCGAAGGCTTCTTCGAGGATTTCGTCGAGCACTTCATTGATCGCCTGTAGGCGTTCGTCTTCTATTTCCTTGATGCGCTCAGGATCGGCATCAGGCTCGTCGGCGATTCCGCTGAGACGGTCTTGAACTTTCTTGCGGAATTCTTCAGTCTTGGCGCGCAGTTGTTCATCGGAGAGCTTCTGCACCTCGGGCTCAAGCACATTGATCGCCGCAACCCGCGGCATCAGGCGCTTAATTTCGCGCTCGTTCTTTGTTCCAAAAATCTTGCCTAGCAGAGTGTTAATCAAATCGCAATTCCTTCAGCGGGCACGCGTTACCCACTATCTTAGAAGCCTAGCATATTAGATGCGGGGCGGAAGGGTAAGTCGCTGGAGCGCCTCCTTCTCAATCTTGGAGCTCTTGCGCGAGGGACTTGGAAATCTCAACAATATGTTTTCGGAAATCGTCCGTCACACTCAATGGACCATCAGGTGAGATTCCCTCGATCCTGAATAAAGGACGAAGTTCTTGCACAGCCGCGTTCCTGGAACACCACAAGGCATACAATCGCCGATATCCCTCATAAACATCCAGTTCTCCAGAGACAACATCATCGAGCAAGGCCTTCGCTTTAGCTCGCGTGGCTACCCGGCTGAGAAGAGCTTCTGGGGGGGGACATGTTGAAATTATGGCACGCAAAAGAGGTGCACCGTGTTGTATATTTCCCGCACCGATGCCCACCTTCTACGACCGCTTTGTCGAATGTGCCGAACGCTGGCCGCAGAATGTCGCTGTTGAAATCCAGGTACCGGATGGCATCGAGAGCCACACGTACGCCGAGCTGCGCCGCATGGCGGAGTCGTTTGGGGCGTGGCTTGTCGGACGTGGAATCGAACCTGGCGCAAGGCTCGCGATTCTGGCCGACAACGACCCGCGATGGGTTGCGGCGTACCTTGGCATCATCGCTGCGGGAGGCGCCGCAGTGCCCTTGGACACCGCCTATCACGCGGATCAGATAGCCAAACTCTTGCGGGATAGCGGCAGTTCCCTGATTATCTCTGATTCCAAACATCTGGATGTTGCGCGGGAAGCTGCAGCCGGATCGGAAATTGCCGTTGTGCTGACAGCTGCCGGGCTGCTTCCAACAAGACAGCCGGGGCCGGTCCTGAGCGAAATCGAAGGAGCCACTGTCCCCACACCGGCAGATGCAGATTTCGACAGCATCTTCGCGCAAACCCGCGGCGGCTTTAAACCTGTACCTCGTCAGCCCGACGATCTGGCTTCCCTCCTCTATACGTCTGGCACTACAGCCGACCCGAAGGGTGTCATGCTCACCCACGGCAACCTGCTGGGCGAGGCTGAGGCGGTGTTTGCCTGGGCCCACGTCGGCCCCGAAGACGCGATCCTGGGAGTGCTGCCGCTGTTTCACGTCCTCTCGCAGATGGCGAATCTTCTCCTGCCACTGATCGCCGGGGCGCGCGTGGTTTATCTCTCGACACTCAACACGACCGAGCTGCTGCGGGCGCTGCGAGAGCGGAACATCACGATATTCGCGGTGGTGCCACAATTCTTCTATCTCATCCACGAGCGGATCCTCAAAGAAGTTCAGCAAAAAGGGCGAGCAACGCGGTTTGTGATCGGCGGCATGAAACGAATGACGGTCCTCTGCCGCGCCCTTGGATTCAATCCCGGGCGCTTTTTCTTTCGCCGCATTCATGATCTCTTCGGACCAGACATGCGGTATCTGGTTACCGGAGGATCTCGCTTCGATCCTCAGATCGGTCGTGGCTTTTATGAACTTGGCATCGACGTACTGCAAGCCTACGGCCTTACCGAAGCTTCCGGTGGCGCGTTCGCCAACCCTACTGACGGAAACGTAATCGGCTCGGTCGGCAAGCCCTTGCAAGGAGTCGAAGCCAAAATTGTCGATCCGCAAGCTTCTGACGACGGCTCGCCTGCAAGCGGCGAGATCATCATGCGTGGCCCGATTGTGATGAAAGGGTATTGGAGCCGGCCTGATGCGACTGCCGAAGTGCTCAAAGACGGCTGGCTGCACACTGGAGACCTTGGTTACTTCGACGCGCGCGGAAACCTCTTCATCACAGGGCGCAAGAAGGATGTGATCATCCTCGCCAACGGCAAGAATGTTTACCCGGAGGAAATCGAGGCGCATTACCTGCAATCGCCATTCATCAAGGAGATTTGCGTGATGGGGATCGAAGGCGCGGCGGGATCGGAAAAATTGTACGCCGTCATTGTGCCGAATTTTGAAGTCCTCAGACAGAGAAAAGTCGTGAATGCGAAAGAGGTCATCCGCTTCGACGTGGAAGGCTTGTCGGCGAAGCTTGCGTCAACCAAGCGAATCGGGAGCTATGAAATCTGGCAGGAGGACCTGCCTCGCACCACCACTCGCAAACTGAAGCGCTTCGAAATCGAAAAGCGAGTGCGCGCGGGAATGGAGAAACGTCGGACGGGAGTGTCCGACCCACACGGGCCTGAACTGACCGCCGCGAGGCCGCTCACACCCGAAGAAACTTCGTGGCTTGAGCAGCCGAACGTTCAACAGGCGCTGAAGGTCATTCGCGAATTCTCACCCTCTGGTTCCGAGAATATTCGCCCCGGTGACAATCTCGAACTCGATCTTGGACTCGACTCCATGCGGCGAGTCGAGCTTCTGGTCGCGGTCGAACAGGCACTCGGAGGCGATGTTGACGAGTCGCAACTCTCCGACATCTACACTGTCCGCGAACTGGTTGATACCGTGCGCGCCAGTGCTGCCTCCGGGAAATCTTCTGGGAAGCCGCATTTTGCCGGCTGGAGCGCAGTGCTCCGAGAAGATCCCACAGACCCGGACGTGCTGGCCATCACCAAGCCTCGCCCGATTACCGACCGCGTCATTTATCTCCTCACTCGTCTCATCAGGCTGGTCTGGCGCATTCGGTCCCGCATCGACATCGAAGGTCTGGAGAATGTCCCGCGCCAAGGCGCATATCTTCTTTGCTCGAACCATCAGAGCTTCATCGATCCCCTGATTTTGTTGGCCGTGCTGCCGTGGGGTGTCATAGTGCGCCTGTTCGCCGTAGGTACCAGCGAGATTTTTGGCTCCGGATTCATGTTGCGAGTGGCGCGGATCATGCGCGTAGTCGTGGTTGATCCCGACGCCAACCTGGTCCCCGCCATGCGCGCCGGGGCTTTCGGTCTGCGCCACGGCTTGGGGCTGGTCTTTTATCCGGAAGGCGAGCGCAGTATCGATGGCACGCCGAAAACCTTTAAGAAAGGCGCGGCCATCCTCTCCATCCACCTTCAGGTTCCCATCGTTCCCATCGCGGTGGACGGAATCTACGACGCCTGGCCACGCGAGAAGTCATTCCAGAAGTTCGCTCCCATAAAGATCAAGATTGGCGAGCCGATGCTGCCACCGCCGGAATCGGACGCGTCAGAAGAAGCGTACGCGAGGTTCACGGCGGAGTTGAAGGCAAGAGTGGTGGAAATGTGGGAGGGGTTGCGGAGGAAATCAGGAGTTCTCGAAAGCTGAGTGCTTGCAGTGAGTTATCATAAGTCTAGCCGAGAGCGTATAGGGCCATGCGAAACAACGTAATCACGAGAGATCCTAGTGTGCTCGGGGGCACACCAGTGTTTCGGGGGACTCGCGTCCCCTTCCAGAATTTGTTGGACTGCCTGGAAGCTGGGCAGACACTGGACGAGTTTCTGGATGATTTTCCGACGGTAAGTCGTGAGGCAGCGGTGCAAGCCCTCGAACATGCCAAGGCACTCGTCGTCAGCCAACTTCAATGAAGCTGCTGCTCGACGAGTGCGAGCCTAGAAAACTCAAGAACAATCTTCCGGGTCATGAATGTAAAACCGTCCCTGAGGCAGGTTTGGCTGGCAAGAAGAATGGCGAACTCTTGTCTCTGGCCGAGCAAGCCGGCTTTGAAGTATCTGTCACTATTGATCGAGGCATTGAATACGAACAGAATCTGGCGACCCGCACACTCGCTGTCATCATCATTCACGCCAAATCAAGCCGGCTTATTGATCTACTCCCTCATGCGCCGGCGATTCTAAAGCTACTTCAATCCGTCCGGAGCGGAGAATTAGCTGGGGTGGGCGGTTGAATTGCTCATCGCTATTTCGCTCGCGGATGCGTCTGGTCGTACACGCTTAACAAATGCTTCATCGAGAGCTGGGTGTAGCGCTGGGTGGTGGAGAGGCGCTCGTGGCCGAGCATCTCCTGGATGGTGCGCAGGTCGGCGCCTTCTTCGAGCATGTGGGTGCCGAAGGCGTGGCGCAGGGTGTGCGGGTGGACGTCGGGGGGGAGTCCCTTTGCGACGGCGATCTTTTTGATGATCCGTCCAACGCTACGTGTGGTGAGGCGTCCGCCGCGCTGGTTGATTAAAAGTGCCGGCGTGTTCGTGTGGGAGTCCGAGAGAACGGACTGCCGCGCTGGGAGATAAACCGTAAGCGCAGATTTGACCGCATCGCCGAAGGGAACGTAACGCTCTTTCTTGCCCTTGCCGCGAATCAAAACGGCTTCACTGCTTAGGCGAACGTCGTCGAGATTGATTCCGACCAGTTCGGAATTCCGGATCCCGCATCCGTAGAGTAGTTCGAGCATCAGGCGGTCTCGCTCAGGGAAAGACGCGATCTCGGGCATCTGGTTATCGAGCACGGAGTTCATCTCTTCCATGGTCGGAACGCGCGGCAGCTTTTTGGCTAGCTTGGGAGTGGACACCAACGCCGCTGGATTCTGGTCAACTACTCCTTCCTGAGCGAGCCAGCGATAGAGAGAGCGAACGGCGGCCAGCGAGCGGGCGACCGAAGTCTTGCCCAATCCTTTTTCGTACAGATGCGAGAGGAATCCGCGGATGGTGACGTGGTCGATTTCGCGCCATTTTCGCGAGCCGATGTACGCAGAGAAGTTAGCTAAGTCGCCGGAATAAGCCTTGATCGTATGCGGAGAGACGTTGCGCTCACGCAAGGAGCGAAGGAATTTGTCAGTTGCCTTGCCTACGGTCGTCCGGCTATTCTCCATGATCAAACCTGTTCACCACGGAGACACAGAGAAAAGTTTGGCCCTGGATTACACAGATCAACACGGATAAACCTTCTCGTGCTGATCCATGTGAATCCGTCTAAATCCGTGGCTAAGAATTTTTCCTTGTTTTCTCCGTGTCTCCGTGGTGCAGTTTTCTACCATGTGGGTGGCGCAACTGTGGCGCAGCATGTGGGGACTAGCGTGGCGTCCGGCACTCGAGGATGCTATGCCCACCATCTGCCAGACCCGCTGGCGAGTAAGTTTCTTCGCTCCTCGCGCGATGAACAGGAACGGAGGTGTCTTCCCTGCCGCTAAATTCGGCCGTGCATCACGGAGATAAGTTGAGAGCGCTTCTTGCGCGGAACGTCCCAGAGGAACAATGCGTTCCTTGTCTCCCTTGCCGCGCACCAGTACGTATCCCGTTTCGAGCTTCACGTCTTCGAGCTTCAACGAAGTGATCTCCGAGACCCGCAGCGCTCCGGCGTAGAAGACCTCAAGCATGGCGCGATTGCGAAGGCTGATGGCTTCAGATGTCTTGCCGCGCGACTGACCGGCGAGGACGCCCATCGTTCCATTTGTCAAGATTTGTTCCACTTCTTCGCGGGCCAAAGACTTGGGCAATATCTTCCACTGTTTCGGCGTAGGAATATTCAGCGTCGGATCACGATCCACACGTTTGTCGAGCAGGAGAAAACGGTACAGATGCCGCAGCGCCGAGAGCTTTCGCGCGACAGAACGCCCATCCACAGAATTGGCAAACAACTGCTGGAGAAAGCCGCGGACGTCATCTCTGCGGGCATTCAGCAGTGTGCGCCTACCTCGATCGAGAGATGCCGCGAACTGCCCAATGTCTCTGGTGTAGGCGGAAATCGTGAGTGCGCCCAGTCCCTTTTCAACTTTTAGATAGTCAATGAACGAAGACAAGACACGGGAATTGGCTTCGGAAGGCACTAGATGAGTTTGCGCGTTATCGGGCACTCTTTGAAGTGCCAAAGCAGGTTCTTGGCCACGGATTTGAACGGATTCACGCGAATAGAACTTGTCTTTTGATCCGTCAGAATCTGGGTTAATCCGTAGCCAATGGTTTTCCGGCTTCTTTCAGTAGCTCGACCGCATACAGCGCTCCTTGCGGTGTTTCTTCGTGTTTGAAATATGCGAATACGTCGCGACCCGATGCCATGTGTTCGTGCATGCGGCGAACCATGGCTTGGCGCTCTTCCGGACTGTACTCGGGCTTGCGATAGCGATAATAACAAAAGTCGGCGGTGACAACGTCGGGCGTAACACGCTCTTCGGTTTCAGCGATACACAGGGCACGATTGTGCTGCTTTAGCAGAGTGAATATGTCGTCTCCGAACCAGGACTCGTGACGGAACTCGAATGCCGTTTGGATGACTTTCGGGAGGGTCGCCATAAATTCGCCCAGGAGTTTTGGATCGGCCTTCATATTCGGAGGCAACTGGAAGAGCACGGGGCCGAGCTTTCCGGCGCGTGCCAAAGGCTCAATGGTGCCGAGGAATCGCGGAAGGAAGTCTTCGGTGTTCTTCAGACGCTTGATGTGCGTGATGACCTGATGCGCCTTGATCCCGAAGCGAAAATATTCAGGCGTTTGTGCGATCCATTTCTGTGCCGTCGTTTCTTTCAGCAGTTGGCGAAAGGTGAGGTTCACTTCGACCGTGTTCAACTGGCTGGAGTAGTGTGTCAGGAATTTGGTCTGCGCGAGTTTTGCAGGATAGAACTCGGGCTTCCAGCTCGGATAAGCCCATCCCGAGGTGCCGACGTAAAGCTGCGCCATAACCTTTTAACCACAGAGGACACAGAGGAACACAGGGGATTTTATCAGGCCGCTTGACCGCCTCCATGGTCCTCTGTGACCTCTGTGGTTTAGCGCGTCCGGTTTTGAACCTTCGACGTCTTCTTCACCCCACCGCGAGCACGGCCCGCGCCTTTCTTCCTGTCACCGTCCAGGTCTGCGTGCGCTGCAATTTGTAATCCGGTTGCAATCGCCCGTGCTTCACCTTCGCCGATGCCAGCAAGCTTCGGGAGTTTTTGCTTCAACTTGAGGACGGAGGCGAACAGGTCACCCATCTTTTCCACGCGCTGCAACACTTGCTGGGATTCGAACACCAGCAGACTTGGATCTTTCTTTTTCAACGCACGTTCAACTTCACCCCACGTGACCGGAGTTGAAACCGTGGGCCGCTCGCGCGCACGCAGCGAATAGACACTGATCGTGGTTTTATGTTGGTCGTTCTGGCTCCAATCTACAAATATCTTTCCAGTGCGCACGGACTTTTTCATATCCGAAACAACCAGATCGCGATGTTCGTTTTCCAAGAGCCGGGCCAGTGCGTGCGCGAACGGCTTAGTCTCGTCATAGCTGGTTTTCGTGTTCAGTGGTACATAAATTTGCAGCCCTTTCGAGCCGGAAGTCTTCGCGAAGATTTCTAAGCTGAAATGCTCGAAGATGGCGCGCAGCCACATTCCAACCTGGCAGCACTGAACGATGTTCGCCGGAGGGCCTGGGTCGAGATCAAAAACCATCGTCCGCGGACATTCGATGTCCTGTGCCTGCGAAAGTGAAGGATGCAACTCGATCGCGGCCAAATTTGCTGTCCAAATGATTGTCGGCAGATCGTTCGCGAGAATGTAATTCACGTTGCGCTGATTGCCCTCGCTCCAAATCGGCGCGGTCTTTACCCAATCTGGGCGATGCTTGGTAGCATTCTTTTCGAAGAAAGGTTCCTGATCGACGCCGTTCGGGTAGCGCTTAAGTGTGAGCGGCTTGTTGGTTAGGTGCTGAACCAGGACAGGTGCAATGCGGGCGTAATAATCGATCACCTGGCCCTTGGTAAATCCGGTCGCGGGATACAGCACCTTGTCCAGATTGGTTAGCTTAAGAGTGCGGCCACCAACTTCGACGATTTGATCTGCGCTCAAGTGCACTCCTATTTGCCAGAGCTTGGATGCAATGTTGCAAAATGCGGAAGCATCTCACCGATTGGATCGTTCTTCAAAGGAAGCTACGCGTTCGCTTTCAGCATTTGCTCGGCGTGCTTCAGCGAAGTTTCCGTCAGCTTGGCTCCGCTCAGCATCCTGGCGATCTCTTCGGTGCGCTCATCGCCGGTAATTTGGCGAACGCTCGTGCGGGTGCGATCTCCTGCCTTTTTCTTTTCGATCACGTAATGATGATCAGCAAATGTCGCGATCTGCGGCAGATGGGTCACGCAAAGCACCTGATTCGCGCGAGCGAGGGACTTCAGCTTTTTCCCAACTGCCTCAGCGGCGCGGCCGCCGATTCCGGTGTCAATTTCGTCGAATACGAGTGTGCGTTGTGCGCCAATTGCTTTCTTGCGAGAACCGGTTTCGACGCTTGCCTTAAGCGCCAGCATCACTCGCGAAAGCTCTCCCCCGGAAGCAATCTGATCCAGAGGATGCATCGGCTCGCCAGGATTAGTTGAAATCATGTACTCAGCTTGATCGAAGCCGAGTGCGGTCCAGTTTTCTTCTGAGTCGGCGCCACTGAGCTCGATTCGGAATTGTGATTTCATTGCGAGTTCGTTGACCTCTACCTCGACCAACTTCTCCAGCTTCTTTGCTGACTCGTAGCGCTTCTTAGAAATTACGCGGGATGCGCACAAATACTGCTCCGCCGCTGTCGCGAGTTCAGCACGGAGTTGTCGCAGAATTTCGTCTTTGTTCTCGATCTCCGACAGCTTGCGTGTGACCTCAACTCCCATGTTGACCACGTCCGCCAGCGTAGGACCATATTTGCGCTTCAATCGGTCGAGCAGCGCCAAGCGGTCTTCGATCTGTGCCAGGCGCTCTGGCGAGGGCTCGATTCCTCCCGCATAATCGCGAAGACTTGCGCCAACATCCTCCACACTGATTCTCGCTGTTTCAAGCGAGGCAAGGGCTTCCTGAAACTTTGGCTCATACCGGATGAGATCTTCCAAGTGTTTTTGGGCGGACCGCAGGGACGCCGAAGTCGAGCCCGCACCTTCATAGAGAAGATCGAAGGCGTGCATGGCGGCGCTATAAATGTTCTCGGCGTTGGCCAGCACTCGCTTCTTGATCTCGAGCTGGTCGTCTTCGCCCGGCTGGATTTTTGCGTCTTCGATTTCGCCCGTCTGAAATGTCCAGAGATCAACCAGCCGAAGATGGTCCTGCTCTCTGTGCTCCAACTCCTCGATTCGGCCTTTTACCTGGTTCCATTTCTCGAAAGCCTCGGCCACTGGTTCGAGCTGCGTGCCAGCGTAGCTGTCGAGGAGCGCGAGGCGCACCGCGCCATCGAATGAAACCAGCGACTCGCTCTGCGCGTGAATGATGGCGAGATGCGGCGCCAGTTGCTTCAGAACTGCGACCGTGGCTGGCTGATTATTGACGAAGACGCGTCCCTTGGCTGCGATCTCGCGGCGCAAAATCAGATTTGCGTCGTCAGAGTCGATTCCGTTGTTCTCCAGAATGCGCGAGACCAGTTTCTCTGATCCGTTTTCGACTTCGAAGACCGCAGAGATGACCGCGCGTTCGGCCCCGAAGCGGACCAGATCAGGAGATGCTTTGTCTCCCATCAGCAAAGCAAGGGCGTCGATCAGGATGGATTTCCCCCCGCCGGTTTCTCCCGTGAGCAGGTTGAGTCCGGACGCGAACTCAACGGCAACGTTGTCAATGACCGCGTAGTTTTCAAGGCGCAGTTCAACGAGCACGGCGATCCCGGAACACAGAAGTTGAGCGCAGGATAGCATGAAACGTGGTCACCAGTTGCGAGTGATCGTAGTGCTCAGGTTATTTTGCCGGTCGGTACTCCTGCTGTGAGGGAAGAACCTCCGCTCGACTGCATTTGGTAAACAATTAAGCCGATGCAGGCCGCCATCGGCAGAGGTATCATGACGCTCGTCCACAGCGGGAGTTGCCAGAAGCGTTGGGCGGCGGGTGTAAAGAACGAGGCAAAAGCCAATGCCGTTGCAGCGATCCAAGCCCACGATACGCCGGCAGCTCCGATTGCCAGTAGAAATCTGATGGCAACATTCTTAATAATGATCAAGGTGACGGCGAGGACCAGCGATGTGGTCCAGCGGAACCGATCATCTCCGGCTCGATCTTTCCGCCCACGCCAGCAGGCCACGGCGACGGCCGCCACGATCAGGATCGCCAACGGGAAACCGAAGGCGGGCGTAATCAATTCATCCAGCAACGAGTGGCTATCGTTATAGTTCCTGTATGCCGCGATCGCGATGCGGAATTTGCCTATCCACCCGGGCAGCAAATATTCCCCGCCTCCAATCAGCGCCGCCATGGTGATCACGAACGAGGCTGCAAATCTCCAACGCTCTCGCAGGCTGGAAAAGGCCCAGAGCAGCAACCAGGAGACGACTGGAACGGTAAGCTGAGGCTTGATCATTGCGAGCGCTAACAGAATTCCGGCCCACCCCAGGCAATCAGACACCACCAGCACAACACCGCCGGCAATCAAGGCGGCGACCGCCAAGCTCAACTGTTGCAATTTGATTCCCTGCACCACCGGAAAACTGGCGAACGTCAGCACGAGCAGTGTGGCGGACCCGGTCCATGAAGGCTGCCATCCCAGTACACGAAGCCACAAAAAAACGCTCAAAACTGTCAGGCCTGCCAGCAGCCACCGGAAGCCTTCTTGGACCTCGGAGAAAGGCAGCTTAACAGTGGGTGCGAGCACGAAAACTACGTAGACCGGATAGGCAAAGGCTTGCTGGTTCGTGGGGTCATCCTTGCGCGTGGAGTTAATAGGACGGCCATAATATCCAGCCTGGATCTGGCGGGTAATTTCTGGACTATATGGGTCTACCCCCCGGAGAAGTAGCTCCCGCGATCCTAACCAGCTTGGATACAGGTCGGAAAGGTTGCCGCGCGGAGCGCCGCGGCTGGCAGCGTCCATTTTCTGGTGGGGCACCAGCACCCGGCCGACGTACAGCCACATCCCTGCCGCTAGCAGAACGGACATCAGGAGGGCGAATTTTGGTGCGATCCTCATATGAACCCGGCTTCCAGAGGGGATTCCGCCCTATTCGGCCACGGGCAAGGCCGCTCCCCTCGGTCGATAAATAATCGCCCTATCCACTGCCCGGCGCGGTATCATTGTCAGCACTTCAGAGTACCCTTTCCTTTGCTCGATTGAGCAGATTTGAATTGATGCACTGGCCGAATGGGACGGGATTCTGCAAATACCGGGTCTGCTGGATTTTGGGGACTGCAGGCCGGGCAAGCGCCCTTGAATTCCGTGGAGCGGTAGATGAATCGTACTCGGCTTTTTTTTATTGGGATATTGGCACTGGCAGTGGGCGCTTTCGCCAGCGCCCTGGCATATCGGATCCTCCAGTCGCGTACCGTAGCTGCCCAAGGGGACGGAGAGGATGTTGTTGTCGCCACAGCCGATATTGCCGTGGGGACAAGGGTCCAGGACAAAGACGTC
>WNGQ01003879.1_pt1 | contig 14990 bp, 8 predicted proteins | sample 5407661 | NCBI WGS metagenome assembly WNGQ01 (sample SAMN13153382, study PRJNA577476) | soil metagenome | isolation source: 60 cm soil or saprolite under Garry oak tree replicate 2 | place: USA:California | collected 2016-06-15 | reverse complement strand
GCACGCTTCCGGGGCTGTAGCTCAGCTGGCAGAGCACTTGCATGGCATGCAAGGGGTCAGGGGTTCAAATCCCCTCAGCTCCACCGTAAACCCGCAGCTCAGTGTCGGTCTTGTCGTCCGAACGGCGGAAGACAGACATGTGCTCTCAGGTGAACTCTCCGCAACTTTTCCCCCAGCCGTCTCTCGGCGGCTACCGAGTGTCAGCCGGAGTCCGTGAGCGGCGCCGGTCGGCGACCTCGATGCTTCAAGGATTCTCCCTGCTCAGCGGGCATGAATGGGATTCGCAGGCGTGTTTCCACGACATGGTGGGGCAATGCGAGGGCGACCGGCAGCCCAGAGCACATTGCTCCTCGACAAGCGCTCTCGGTGTCACGTGGGCTCGCCTCGGGCTGCAGCAATGGGGCACCTCACCTGGGTCGGGCTGAGGATCTTCGCCTGCAACCGGCAGCGCATGACGGTAACCATGCCGTGAGTCCCGGGCCTGCCACCCAGCAGCATTAGGCAAGACGCCTCGGGCCTGACCGCCCTGCTGCCCATACGTCCTAGTTCAGGGACAAGTAGCTGGGCGCGTTCGTGAACTACTCTGCTTGGCAAAGTGGCTACAATAGTGTGCCATTAAGTGGCCACACCGAGAGGAGGAACTGATGGAGGTCGGTGTCAGGGAGCTCAGGAACCACCTCAGCCGCTACCTCCACCGGGTGCGAGCTGGGGATGAGGTCGTCGTGACCGACCGCGGGCGGGCGATCGCCCGGGTTGTTCCGGTGGGCGCCGAGCGGGTCTTGGACCGGCTGATCGCTGAAGGCATCGTGACCCCTGCCCGCCGGCCGAAGCGCCAAGCGGCCAAGCCCGTCAAGGCCAAGGGCACTGTCTCCGACCTCGTCGGTGAACAGCGCAGGTGATCGCCTACTTCGACACGTCCGCGGTGGTGCCGCTGCTGATTGCCGAGCCCGGCTCCGCTCGTGCCGCGTCGCTGTGGGACGGCGCTGATCGGGTCGTGTGCGTCCGGCTGGTCTATCCGGAGACGCGGGCGGCGCTCGCGCAGGCCCAGCGACTTGGCCGACTCACCGCTCGGCAGCTCCGTGACGTTGTCACCGAGTTCGACGCTGTGTTTGCGGAGATCGACCTTGTCGAAGTCGATGATGCCCTCGCTCGCCGCGCTGGCGAGCTGGCGGAGGTTCATCGACTGCGTGGCTATGACGCGGTCCACCTCGCAGCTGCCGACCGCATCCGCGATCCGGACGTCGTGGTGATCGCTGGCGACCGCGCGCTTCTCGACGCGGCAACAGCCGAGGCAATGACCGTCGCTGAGCTTCCGTAACCCTGAGGGGCACAGAGTCGCTGTGGCGACCTGACGGCGAGGTGACCGTCGACCTGCGGCATCGTCAAGGTGGCTGGGCAGATCGCCCGGCCCCTGGTTCTTCGGCAGACGGGAGGACTCGGCGCTCCAAGCCTGAGCGCCGAGTTCGACCGGCGCCCGTCGTCGTGCTCCACATGGCTCATCGAGGCCGTCCTTGTGGGCGACGGCGGGGCCGGAGTGTTGGAAAAGTGGGCGGGGCGTCTGGGCCTCCCTGGGCCAGCCAGATGAGGACTTGGCTCTTGCGGAAGCGAAGGCGGCGGCCGAGTTTGACGCTAGGTGGTCCGGTGCGGGTGCGGCGCCAGCGGTAGACGGCGCGCTCGGTGTGTTCTGCAGCGCCGCGACGCCAGCGACGTCGAGCATCTCATCGGGCCCATCCAGTGTTGGCCCGGTTGGCGTGGTGAGGATGTCGCGGAGGTCGGCCGTGATGAGTTCGGCGACGCGGCGAATGACGGCCGGTTCGACGATGCGTCGGGCAGGCCCCAGACGGAAGCTGGCAGCGACCCCAAGCGACCAAGGCCGGTGGGCGGGTAGGAGAGAGTGGCGGGTGACCACAGCGTGCTCGCCGCCGATTTCGACGGGAGTCAGCCCTGCCTGATGGCCGAATACGTGGAAGGGGACACCTTCATCACCAACCACTCATCCGTAGGAGCATCGAGCCCGAGTGCATCCGTACCGATCCTACGTTGTCCAGCGCTGCCAAGGCCGCCAGGTGCTTGGAGTCACTTGGCAGATCGATCAGCGTCATGCGGCTTGCTACGGCCTCACGCCAATCATCACATTGAATATGAAGGCGTCCTTCATCTTGCTCGATAGCAAGGCTCCGCATCGACCTCATTAGACCCTCTCCAGTCGCCTTAAGGACCGCCTCTTTCCTGACCCAGCAACGAAGCAGTCCGAATCCAAGCACTCGTTGCTCCGTGCTACTCAGGATCTCATCCTGAAGATGATCTATGTTACGGCTGACTTCAAGGTCGATACCTAGATGGATTCCCTCTGAAACGGCGACGACCACTTGATCACCGGCATGCGATACCGAAAAACTGATGTGGCCTGCCCCCTTCGGTCGTGGCTTGCCGTGGCTACGTGCACCACAAAGCTGACAGCGGTGTTCCAGGACCAGCGCTTTTGGCTCGACATTGAGCGTTTGGGCGACCGCGACCTTGACCAAAGCTCGCCCGCCAAGGAACTGAGCAGCTCGTTTGGCGTGCCGATAGCTTCTCCATCGTTTGGCCTCCTCCGCCGTGAGTAGCCGCTCCAGCCCCTCCGGCAAATCTTCGATAGCGGCGCACCAAATGTCGACGGACGGCAACTTTGCCAATCCGGGCATGCAGATACCGCGTCCCCGGTATTCAGACACGGCGGAATGCCGGGAGTACGTAGCGGTTGTAGAGGAGCTGTCGGAGTACGTCGTCGCCGCCGTCGCCGATTGAGACCAGGCGGATGTCGCGGAGGAGTTTGGCCATCGGGAGTGTGGTGGTGTAGCCGAGGCCGCCGAATATCTGCGAGCCGACCGTGGCGATCTGCCAGCCGGTCTGGCCGCAGAACATCTTCGCGCCGAGAGCGGAGCGGAGTGTGCCGCGGCATTGGTTGCGCATCACGTCGATTTCCATCTCCATCTGGCCGAGTTTGGCCGCGAAGACGGGATTGTCCAAGAGGCCGGTCCCGGCCAGGGGTTTGGTCGCGGCGTAGTCCATGCACAGGTCGCGGATCCGGCGGGCGATGCCGAGGGCCATGGCGCCGATGAGGATGCGGGCTGAGTTCACGCCGGCTTCGAGGACACGGATGCCGGGACCGTTCAGGGCGTTCTCGGCGGGGATCCGGCAGTCGTTAAAGGACAGCTGGTAGGTGGCAGAGGCGCGCAGCCCGATGACTGGCCAGCGTTTGTCGACCTGCAGGCCGGGACTGTTGCGGGGAACCAGAAGGGTGTGGAACGAACTGGCGTCTGCGTCGCTGGCGGCATCGCGGGCGAGCACGAGCAGGAAGTCGGCGAAGTCGGCGTTGGTGGAGAACGCCTTGGTGCCGTTCAAGACGATCTCGGCGCCGCGATGCTCGGCGAGCGTGGCGGTCCGGTCCAGTTCGCTTCCAGTTCGCTGCCGGCCTCGTGTTCGCTGAACGCCAGGGCGCAGCAGCCGCCGCTGGCCGCCATCGGCAGGACGTGTTGCTTGTAGAGGTCGGGGCTGCCGTAAAGGGAGACCAGGAGGGTACCGGTGAGCGGGACCAGGAAGGTAAAGGCGATCCCGGCGTCGCCGTAGGCGAGCTCGGAGACGACGTCCACGCTCTGCTCGATGCTGGCCCCGAGGCCGCCGTCGGGTTCCGGCAGCCACCAGTGCAACAGTCCTGCCGCATGGAGGCGCCGGCTGAGGTCTAGCGGCAGGGCGCCGGGAATGTCGAGGCGGTCGTGCTGTCCGGTGAGTTCACGTGCGGTGAAGGCGCGCACCCGGTCGAGGACGTCGGCGGTCACGGCGTCCCCAGGCGGGGGTCGGCGGCGGCGAGTCCGAGCGCGGCCGGGGTGTAGCGGCCGAACGGGGCTGGGGCGGGCACGATCACCCGGTCGGCGTGGCCGCCGAACGCGTCGCGCAATGCCCTTCCGAACTGGCCTGGGGTCGCGTTGATTGTGAACACGTTGAGCAGCTCGTCGTCGATCAGGTCGGTCATGCGTCGCCACCGGTCGGGATCATCCGACACGCTGAGGTGGGCGAGTTCGTCGGCGAGTCCTCCCCGTTCGTAGCGTTCGAATAGCGACCGGTATGCCCTGGTGCCGCACCAGAAAGCGACCAGGGAGCGGCAGTTGCTGGCATCTTCGGAGCTGGTCACCAGCAGCGGGATCGCGACGACGGTAAAATCCTTGCGAGTCCGCCCCGATCTGGCCAGGCCACGTTCTGCGGCGGGCAGCAGCACCTGCGCGAGGTAGTCAGGCGGCGCGTACGGCGGCGCGGTGAGGCCGTCGGCGACCTCGCCCGCGAGTTCCGCCGCGCGCGGCCCGGTCGCGGCGAGGATGATCGGCGGCGGGCCGTACGGGCTGGGCGGCGGGGTGAAGAACGGGCTGGAGAAGGCATGGGTGTAGAACTTGCCACGGAATGCGAGCGGGTGACCCTCGTTCCAGAAGGCCCAGATGGCGCGCAAGGCCGCGACATGCTCGCGCAGGCGGGCGAGCCGTTGGTCGCTCGGCATGGAGAACCGGTACTTGAGGTTGACCGCGAACTGCGGCCCGAGTCCGAGGACGAATCGCCCGGCGGAGGCGACCTGCAGGTCGTGCGCGCCATGCGCCACCGTCATCGGGGAGCGGGCCAGTGCCACCAGCACGTTCGTGCCGAGCCCGATGGTGGTCGTGGCGGGCGCTGCGGCGGCCAGGGCCAGCATCGGGTCCTGGATATGTTCCTCCGCCCAGAACGTGCCGTACCCGGCTTGCTCGCAGGCGGCGGCTGCGGCGGGTGTGTCAGTGAAGGTGCCGTTATGGCCGAACCGCAGCGGGAGGGCGTTGCCGTCGATGCGCAGCGGTGCCGGCCGCGGCGGGGTGGCGGGTGCGCGGGGCGTGGTGGTCGCCAGGGGCCGAGGTCGGGTGGCTGCTGCGGGAACAGTGAGGTGAGCAACGAGCCTGTCCAGGAACGCCCCGTCGAGCGGCTCAGGTGCGAAGCCGTGTGCGGCCAGCAGCCGCCAGGTCTGCTCGCAGCGAAACTGTGGCGGCGTGTGGTCGGCGTCGAGGGACATCATGTAGCGACCAACCTCGCTCATCGCCGCCGCCGGGTTCACGGCCGGATGGTCGGCGTTTCCGGCGACTCGCTGCCACCACGCCGCGGGCGCGAGGGGGGCGAGCGTATGCCCGGCGCGCCGCAGCGCGTCGAACAGCGCGGACAGCAGCAGCGGCCGGGGATGGACCAGGTGGAAGGCGCGGCCGGCAGCCTCGGGTGCGCAGAGCAGGGACACAATGGCGCGGGCGACCACGTCGATGCGTTCGGCGGGCACCGGGCCGTCGCAGGCGGGGGCAGCACCCAGCGCGACGGCGGCCCACAGCAGCGGGGTGATCGCGTCCGCGTCAGAGGTTCGGCCGGTCCGTGAGTGCCCGGTGATGGCGCCTGGCCGGTGAACGGTGACCGGCAGTCCTTCGGCGTTGGCCTGCCACAGGGCGATCTCGGCGGCGGCCTTGGACCGGGGGTAGCCGAGCGGGCCGGAGGTGGCCTCCGATACCTCGGTGGTTTCGTCGACCTCGGCGAGCCCGGCGTGGCGGGCGTTGAGGAAGGTGCCGAGGGTGGAGACGTAATGGAACGCGGGAGGCCGTCCGGTGAGCCGGGCCCGCCGCTTGGCGAGCCCGATGAGATGCCGGGTGGCGTCGGTGTTGATCGGGGCGAGCTGGTCGTAGCCGGCGGCGAGGTCGACTTGTGCGGCGCAGTGCACGATCGCGTCGAGGTTTTCGGCCAGCGCGTCGTAGTCGCGGGTGTTCAAGCCGAGCCGAGGATCTCGCAGCTCGGCTGGGAAGGCGATAACCCGCCGGCTGGCCGGAGGCAGGGGGTCGTGGAGCTGCGCCAGCCGGGTCGCGACCCGGCGGCGGGCGGTGTCGGGATCGCTGGCGCGCACCGGGCAGTGGACGCAACCTGGAATGGTCGCGAGCATCTCGGCGCACAGTTGCCCGCCAAGACTGCCGGTGACACCGGTCAGCAGGACCGAGACGGGCGCGTTCATACGGCGACCTTGGCAGCAGTGCCGGCAGCGGTGCCGGCGGGGCTGAGGTCGGCGGCCAGGACGCGGATGCTGGGTGCTTTGAGAATTTTGGGCACGGTGGTGTCGATACCGTGTTCGCGGCGTAGTCGGGTGGTGAGTTCGGCAGCCATGAGCGAGTCGACGCCGAGGCGGTTGATGGGCCAGCCGCGGTCGACGCGGGCGATGGGCTGGTCGAGGACCCGGGCGATCTGCTCCGCGAGCCAGTCCTCCAGCAGAGAACCGTCGCTGGCGTGCCCGCTGGTGGCCGGGCGGACCGCCGGCTGCTCGTCATCACGGTCAGCGCTACCCGGCGATGGCTGCGAGCCGGCTGCTGCGGCCAAGGGCCGTGGGAGGGGGTCCGCGGGCTTGGCGGGCTGAGCGGGTTGAGCGGGGGACGGCACCGTCACGGTGGCGCAGTGAGCGGGTTCGGCGGTCGGCGCCGTCCCGCACAGCTCACGCATGATCGGCATGGCGGCGTCATTCGGGAAGGCCGCCGCGTAGGCGCCCCAGTCGGCGGGCACCGGGACCATCCGCCCGGTGGTCCGCACCATCTCCGCGAACAGTTCCGGTGCGTCCTGCGGCCTGATTGGCACCATGCCCTCCGGGTACACGTCGTGGCCGTCGCGCTCGCTCAGCCGATGGGCCAGGCCCACGCCGGTCCAGTAGCCCCAGTTGACGACGGTGGCGGGCAGCCCGGCTGCGTGACGGTGGGCGGCGAGGGCGTCCAGGAAGGTGTTCGCCGCGGCGTAGGCGCCGAGCTGGCTGCCCGGCCGCTGCCCGCAGAGCAGGGAGATGCCCGAGGAGAACAGGACGAAGAAGTCCAGGTCCCGGCCGGGGAACAGGCGGTGGAGTGCCCATCCGCCGGCGACCTTGGGGTGCAGGGTCGCCTCGATCTCGGCAGTGGACATGTCCGCCAGCGGCGCCGGTTCCAGCGCCACCGCCGAATGCACCACTCCGGCGATCGGTGGCAGTCCGCGCCGCTGCCGATCTCGCACCAGGTGGGCCATGGCACGCTCGTCGCCAACGTCCACAGCAGCGTATTCCACCTCAGCACCCGATCCACGCAGCCTGGCGACCAGCGCGGCGCGTTCGCCGCTGAGCTCGGAGCGGCCAGTCAGCAGCAGGTGAGCGGCGCCCTCGGCGACCAGCCATTCCGCGACCAGGCCGCCGACCCCGCGAACCCCTCCGGTGACGAGGTAGGTGGCGTTAGGCCGGATCGCCACCTGCTGGTGGTTGACCAGGGCAGCACGGGGGTCGGCCACCTCGGCGCGCTCGCCGTTCCGCGAGACCGTGCTGCCGGTGTCGCTGCCGGTATCGCCGCCGGTATCGCCGCCGGTGGCCGGGAGGGTGAGGACGACTCTGCCGATATGCTCGGCGTGCGCCATGACCTCGATGGCGTCCCGTGCGGCCTCGGCGGGGAACACCCGGACCTGTGGCGCGGCTAGCTCACCCTTGTCGACCAAGGCGATGACTGCGGCCATCGCCTGGCGGACCGCCTCGGGCCGGTGCTGCAGCAGCGCCGGGACGTCGATGTGGTGGTAGCTCTGTCCCGGAGCCAGCAGCGACCAGGGCAGTGGATGGCCGTTTCGCGTGCCGGTGGGAGCGAGGTCCAGGTAGCGGCCGAGGGGGGCCAGCAGCGAGAGGTTCGCCGTGACGGCGTCGCCGTCGAGGCCGCTGAAGATGACGTCGATGCCGTCCTCGCCCCGCAGCTCGTCGGCGAATGCGGTGTTACGGGAGTCGGCGACGGCGACCGCGCCGAGCTGGCGGAGGAGCTGGCGCTTGTCCTCGCTGCCAGCGGTCGCAACCACCGTGGCGCCGCGGTGCAGGGCGATGCCGAGGGCGGCGAGCCCGAGCCCGCCTGTGCCGTTGTGGATCAGCACCCGCTCACCGGGCTGCAGGTCGGCGAGCCGGATCAGCGCGTGGTAGGCCGTGCCATAAGCGACCGGGAGCGCGGCGGCCTCCGCCGGGGTGAGCCGCCCGGGCGGGGCCAATGCGCAGCGGGCATCGGCGAGGACGTGGCTGCGCATGGCGGAGTGCGCGGCGGCCACCACCCGGTCACCCACGGCCGGGCTGCGCACGCCCTGCCCGATCCGCGTGACGGTACCGAGGCAATCGAGGCCGAGCGCTGCGGACTGCCCGCCCATGACCGCACGGACATCGCGGAAGGTAAGGGGAGCGTGCGTGACCGCGATCTCGACCTGCCCGGGACCAGGGACCGGGCGGTCCACGGCGGCCAGCCGCAGGCCCGCGATCCCATCGTCGGAGTGCAGCGCGATGGCAGTGCTGTGACCGTTGCTGCTCGGGTCGATGCTCAGCAGTCGCGCGGCAAGCGCGACACCGCCGCGCAGCGCCAGCCGGTCCTCCTCGGTGGGGGCCAGCAGCAGCGCCGCGAGCGCCTCCAGGTCCGGGGATGCGTCGAGATCGATCAGCATCGCCGCGCAGTGCGGCGCCTCGACCCTGAGCGTCTGGGCCAAGCCCCAAAGCACCGCCTGCCACGGAGCGGGGCAGGTGTCGGTCTGGGTCGCGTCCTGTGCACCTTGCGTCACGACGAACAGGGGCGGGGTGTGCGGCAGGCGCAGGTCGTGCAGCGTGAGCGCGATCGGCAGCAGCGAGGTGCACAGCTCGGTGGCGCTCCACTGCACCGCGCGCGCGGACGCGGCGGCGTCGGTGTCGCAGTCTGTGGCTTGGAGGTCCACCACGCCCCGCAATGCGCCATCGCGCGACGCTTCCTCGATGACTCGCACCAGGCCGTCTCGGGCATTGCCGTTTTGGGCATTGCCGTCTCGGGCATGCGGCACTGCCGTGACGGTGCAGCCCGCCGCTTCCAGCTTCTGCGCCAGAGCGCGGCCGAGTGCGCCACCGCCCAGCAGGACCCAGCGGCCCGGGTCGGCGCTTGGTGGATCGATCCGAACCGGCCGCCAGTGCACGGCGAGCCGTTGCCCAGCCGGCCGTGCGGACCCTGCGGGCACCGTACCGCCGTCGAGGTCGGGTTCGTGCTCGGGTTCGAGGACGAGTTCGTGCTCAGGTTCGAGGACGGACCCGAGGGGCCGCAACTGGCTGGCCCGGACGCCATGGAGTTCCGCGATGACGTCGCCGTGCGCATCCAGCACCCTGATGTCGGCGGTGAGGCTGTCGGCGGCGAGCCCGCCACGGGCGCGTGCGTGCGCCCACAGCGGCCCGCTCACCGAGGCACGGTACAGCCGCATCGCCTCAATACTGGCCAGGACGAAGCCGCGGTCTGCCTCCAGCGTCATGACCGCCACCGCGGCCTGCAGGCAAGCGTCCAGCGCCGCCGGATGGAAGCTGAAGCCACCAGCGGGGATCGGGCGCAGTCGTGCCAGGGCTTCGCCGTCACCACGCCACAGCTCCGCGATGCCGCGGAAGGCTCCCTGCCAGCTGCTGCCGGCCCATTCGTAGTCGCGGTAGAACGAGGCTCCGGGCAGCCAGTCGGGGCAGCGGTCCTGGACGGCCTCCAGCGACTCGGTCCCGGGTGCGGCCTCGCGTGCGCGGGGCGCCAGCAGCATGCCGGCATGATCGGTCCACTGGCTCGCCCCCTGGCGGCGGCTCGCCACCGTCAGCCGCCTGGCGCTGGCCGCACGTTCGGCGCTGACCCGCAGTGCGAAGTCCCACGAGGAAGCGGAGTCGTCGAGCAGCAGCAGCTCGCGGAGCTCGACCTCGAGCAGCTCGGCGTCGATACCGAGCCGCCGCGCGACGGCCAGGCCGAGTTCGAGGTGGACGGCGCCGGGCAGCACGGACCGGCCGCGAACCCGGTGATCCAGCAGGAAGGCGCAGGTGTCCGGGTCCAGTGAGCCGAGCCACTGCTCACGGTCGCCCTGGCGGTCGCCCTGGCCGGCGCCGAGCATCGGATGGGTGCCGGGCTCCGGCAGGTCGCCGCGCTCCGGTCGGGAGCCAGGCGATGGATGGGAGACGGGTGCGGTCACGGTCACGGGTGCCTCCACTGGGTGATCGACGGGAGCGCCGGTCGTCGCGGTCGCCGTCTCAGGCGACAGCGGCGGCCACGGGCAGCTCTCGGCCTGGCGCCAGTAGTGCTCTCGCTGCCAGGGGTAGCGGGGCAGGTCCGGGTGCGTGGCCGGGCGGCCGAGAACCTGCTCCCAGTCCGGGTCGCAGCCTGCCGCGTACAGGGCGGCCAGCGAGGCGTACAGGTTGGGCAGCTCCGGCCGGTCGCGGCGCAGCGACTCCAGCGGCTGCGCGCCGCAGGCCTGCAGCGCTCTGGAGAGCACCGGATGCGGCGACATCTGCAGGAAGACGACCGGACCGGCGCTGAGCAGGTCATGTACCACGGCGTGCAGCTGGACGGGTTCGCGGAGGTTGCGCCACCAATAGGGGCCGTCCAGCGCGGTTCCCGGCAGTTCGGTCCCGGTGACGGTGGAGATCAACGGCACCGAGCCCGCCTGCGGGGCGAGGTCGGCGAGGGCTTCCAGCAGCGGGCCGCGGACCGGGTCGACATGCCGGCTGTGCGCGGCGTACGTGGCATTCACCGGGAGGCAGGAGATGCCACGCTCCTCGCAACCGTCGATGATCCGCTGGATCTGGTCGCCTTCACCGGCCAGCACGGCCGATTCCGGGCTTTCCACGACGGCGATCGACGCCTCCGCGCGAAGTTCGCCGAGCAGGCCAGCGATCTGGGAGGGCGGCGTCTGGATCCAGCACAACGCGCCAGAGCGGGCGCGCTCGGCGATGGTCTTGGCGCGCAGGCAGCTGACACGGCCGCTTGCTTCCAGCGACAGCGCTCCGGCGGCATAGGCAGCGGCGATCTCGCCCTGGCTATGTCCGAAAACGGCGTCCGGTTCGATGCCCCAGGACCGCCACAGCGCGGTCAGGGCTACGGCCATCGCCCACAGCGCGGGCTGTACCCTCGCGGTATCGGCGAGCCATGCTTGATCGTCCTGCTGGAGGAGCCGGAGCAGGGAGAAGCCACCGTGCCGGCCGATGACCTGGTCGCATTCGGTGAGCGCGTCGGCGAACGGCCCGCCTGCGGCGAGCAGTTCGCGTCCCATCCCGGCCCACTGGGCCCCCTGGCCGGGGAACGCGAAGACGACGCGGGGGCGGCCCAGAACCTTGTCGGCGGCGGCCGTGCCGAGCCGTGGCCTGCCGTCCAGGAAGTCCCGCAACGCTGCTGCCATGGCCGGCGCGGAGCCGGCCGTCAGCGCCAGCCGGCACTCGTAGTGGTCGCGTCGCAGCGCGGCGGCCGCGCACACCTCGCCCAGCACGGGAGCAGGGCTGCAACCGAGCAGATCGGCGTACCGACCCGCGAGTTCCCGCAGGGCCTGCGGTGCGCGGGCTGACACTGCCAGCAGCGAACCCCCCTCGTCCTGCCGCTGCGGGGCCGCGCGCAGACTGCGCGAGGTGGCCGCGGCCTCCGGAGCGTTCTGTTGCGGAGCGCTGGCCAGCACCACGTGCGCGTTCGTGCCACTCATTCCGTAAGCGCTCACCCCGGCCAGCAGCCGGCCAGCTGCCGGCAGGGCAGCCGTCTGGCGTGGCAGCAGGATCGACGCCTGGTCCCAGTCCACGGCCGGCGTCAGCCGTCCCAGGAACGGCAGCCCGGGCACGGCCCTGTGCTCCAGGCTGAGCGCCGCCTTGATCAACGCGGTCACACCGGCGGCTGCCTCGGTGTGGCCGACGGAGGCCTTCGCCGCAACGACCAGGCAACGGCGGTCCGGCTCACGCGGTCCCAGCACCTGCGAGAGCGCCTGCAGTTCGGCCTTGTCGCCCGCTTTCGTGCCGGTCCCGTGCGCCTCGACGAACAGCAGGTCGCGCGGATCGACTCCGGCCGCCGTGTAGGCGGCTCGCAGCAGTTCGGCCTTGCCCTCGACCGTTGGCCCGCCGATCCCGGTCCCGGTGTACCCGTCGTTGTTGACCGCGCTGCCGAGGATTACGGCGCGGATCCGGTCGCCATCGGCGAGCGCACTGGCCAACGGCTTGAGCACCACGACACCAACCGCCTCGGCGCGGGCGAGGCCGTTGGCCTCCGCGTCGCCGAACTTGCAGCGCCCGTCCGGGCTGACCGCGCCCCCACGGGAGAAGGTGACGGTGGTGTGCGGGGTGAGCTGGATGCTCACGCCGCCCGCCAGTGCGACCTGGCATTCGCCCGCGCGCAGGGCGGCGCAGGCCAGATGCACCGCGGTCAGCGACGACGCGCAGGCCGTGTCGGTGCTCAGGACGGGGCCGCGTAGGTCGAAGCAGTACGCGAGCCGCCCGGACAGTGCGCTGTGCGAGCAGTCGAACTCGACATGGAGGTCGAGGCCGTCGAGGTCACCGATTTGCCGCAGCCAATACTCGCCGTGCAGGGTGCCCATGAACACGCCCGTGCCGGGCCCGGCCAGACGGCGAGGCGGCAGGCCGGCGTCCTCCATCGACTCATAGGCCGTCTCCAGCAGGATCCGCAGGCGCGGGTCCATGCGGCAGGCCTCGCGCGGCGATATGTCGAAGAATCCCGCGTCGAAGAGGCTGAGGCCGGGCAGGAAGCCTCCGCGCGTGGTTGGCACCTTCCCCGGCGCCATGAGCTCCGGGTCATACAGCTCACGCATCCAGGGACGGTCTGCGGGCGCCTCCGACACCCCGTCGCGGCCTGTCACCAGCAGCTCCCAGAAGGCGTCGACGGACGCGGCGCCGGGGAACCGGCCGCTCATCCCGACGATGGCGATCGCGGCGTCGTACTCAGCGGGCATGGCAGGTGCCTCCAATCGATTCGAGCGGAAGTCCGGGCCGCTCATCGGTCACACCGCACGCAGGGGATGCGCCACCGTTGCGGTACCGGGTGATGGCGTCGAGGTGTCTGGCGCGCAGCTCGTGATCACGCACGCCGAGCCCTTCGTGGGGGGCCAGCGCCAGGACGCCGAGCTTGCCGTGGTGGATGCCGCGGTGCACGTCGTGGACGGCCTGCGCGGTCTCCTCGAGGGGATAGGTCGTGGATAGCGTGGGGTGGATCCTGCCTTTGGCGATCAGCCGGTTCGCCTGCCACGCTTCGCGGTAGTTGGCGAAGTGCGAACCGATGATCCGTTTCAGCGACATCCACAGGTAGCGGTTGTCGAATTCATGCCGAAATCCGGAGGTGGACGCGCAGGTGATGATCACGCCGCCTCTGCGCGCGACGTAGACGCTCGCGCCGAAGGTCTCACGGCCCGGGTGCTCGAAGACGACGTCGACGTCCTCACCACCGGTCAGGTCGCGGATACGCCGTCCGAAGCGCTTCCACTCGCGCGGGTCCTGGCGCTCGTCGCTGGTCCAGAACCGGTAACCCTCGGCGGTTCGGTCGATGACCGCCTCGGCACCCGCTCGCCTGCACAGTTCTGCTTTGGAGGGCGAGGAGACGACGCACACCGGGGTTCCGCCCCCCGCCAGCACCAGCTGGGTGGCATACGAGCCGAGCCCTCCGGTCGCCCCCCAGATCAAGACGTTGTCGCCCTGCTTCATCCCCGCGCCATTGGGCGAGACGAGCTGGCGATGGGCCGTCGAGTTGACCAGCCCGGAGACGGCTGCCTCTTCCCACGTCAGGTGCTCGGGTTTTGGCATCAGCTGGTTGGCCTTGACCAGCGCGAGCTCCGCCAGTCCGCCGAAGTTGGTCTCGAAACCCCAGATGCGCTGCTCAGGGTCGAGCATGGTGTCGTCATGCCCTTCCGGCGACTCCAGCTCGACCGAGAGGCAGTGCGCCACCACCCGGGCACCGGGCCGCCAGGTGTTCACGCCAGGACCGGTGCGCAGGACGACACCGGCCAGGTCGGAGCCGATGACGTGGTAGGGCAGGTCATGGCGCTTGGCGAGCTCGCTGAGACGGCCATAGCGCTGCAGGAAGCCGAAGGTCGGCAGCGGCTCGAAGATCGAGGTCCACACGGAGTTGTAGTTCACCGAGCTGGCCATGACGGCCACCAGCGCCTCGCCCGGGCCGACCTCGGGCACCGGCACCTGGTCCAGGTGCAGCGACTTCCGCGGATCCTTGTCCTCGGTTTCGAGACCTTGGAACATCTCGGTCTCATCCCGGTGCACGGTGATCGCGCGATAGGACTCCGGAACCGCCACCGACGCGAAGTCGCCCGCGCCCGCGCTGGAGGCGTCTGGTGACTCGATCGCCTCGAGGATCTGGCGCATCTCAACTCATCCGGTGGGAACAGGCACGGGCGTGGGCACGGTGCAGGCGCATGACGGTGCTCCTGGTGTGGTGCTGATGTGGTGTAACGCCCGGGACTGTCCTCATTACCGCATAATGCTCGCGCTCCAGTCAAGATGTTCTTCTTTAGCTATTCACGTGATTCACGTGAACATCTTGATTCTTACGCATTGATCTATCCGGACACAGGTCCGGCCCGGCCCGCTGCTTCCTGCGGGCCGGGCCGGAGGGTGCTTCAGGGCAGGGCGCGGAGATGGTCGCGGAGGCCGATGCCGAAGGGGGTGGGGGTGCCGTCGTAGGCGGTGATCAGGGCTGGGCCGGAGTTGCAGGGCCAGGTGTTCCAGGTCCAGCCGAGGTAGGAGATGGAGTGCTGGTCCAGCCAGGTCATCAGGGTGTCGATGTAGCCGTGAGCGCAGTCGTTCTCGCCGATCTCGCCGGCGACCAGCGGCACCTGGGCGGCGACCGGTGCGATCTGCTGGTCCCAGCAGGTGCTGCTGACGCAGATGTTGAAGTTGTAGGAGTGCCACGAGGCCACCAGGTTGCCGGCCGAGTCGGTCGGCTTGAACTGCAGCCACTGGGTCATGTCGTTGGAGTAGGCGAGCCCGCCGAGCAGGATGACGTTCTGCGCGCCAGCGGCGCGGATGGCGTTGATGAGGGTCTGCATGCCGGCGACGCTGTAGGCGATGCCCGGGCAGGTGCCGCCGTCGCGCCAGCAGGTCCACGCCTGGGTGAGGGTACTGGTGGCGCGGTCGGGGTACGGCTCGTTGAACAGGTCGAACACGGTGCCTGGGTCGCCGGCGAAGGTGGTGGCGA
>WNGQ01003878.1_pt1 | contig 14993 bp, 9 predicted proteins | sample 5407661 | NCBI WGS metagenome assembly WNGQ01 (sample SAMN13153382, study PRJNA577476) | soil metagenome | isolation source: 60 cm soil or saprolite under Garry oak tree replicate 2 | place: USA:California | collected 2016-06-15 | reverse complement strand
AGGCGGAGCCGGACCCCGATCCCGCCACCACCGAGCGCCTGCGCGACATTCTGGGCCGTCTGGCGCGCGGGGAGGACGTCACGACCGTGAACCCGAGGCTGCCCGGCTATGTCGGGAAGAACGTGCTCGCCGAGCGACTCCGCACCCTGCAGAGCTTCACCTTCGTGACATGCGACGACGCGCGGGCACGCGCCATGGAGATCCTCGGCGAGCGCGTGAGCCGCATTTGCCACTACCGGCTCGTCAACGCCGAGGAGACGCGCTACTACTCCTTCTTCCTGACGGGCGACGGCCGGGTGGCCACCTTCTGGTCGACGACGGAGTAACGGGAGGACCAACCATGGTCTCGGGAAGAACGGTTGGGCCGAGCCCGCTCTTCGCCATCGCCACCCTCGCCTGCCTCATCGTCGCCGGATGCGCCACGACCCAGGAGACTCCCCAGCAGAGCTACGTCTGGCAGATGGGACGCATCTGCGACGCCAGGTCTCCATTCTGGCGCATGGAGCGAGTCGAGGCGGATGGCCGCTATCTGGTTCAAGGAGCGACGAACGCTCCCCCGGGGAGAAACGACTACGTCGCGTGCATGCAGGAGCAGTTCACCAAGACACCCTACCGGGAGTGGCTCAGCCAGCGCGCGACCGCGCTCGAGTCCGCTCCGGTGGCCCCGTCGTCAAGTGGCAGCGTGACATCCTCGACGGCAACGATCACTCAATCGCCGCTGGCCACGACCTCCGTGGGCGCCAGCTTAGAGCGCGCGCTCAAGCCGACCTGGACGGTGGGCGACGAGTGGTCCTACCGGTGGCAGAGTCCGGAGGGGAAGGGCACCTTTGTCTGGGTGGTGGATCGCTTCGAAAACACGGATGGCATCGACTCGGTCGTAGTCAAGAGCGGCTCCCGCGAGAGCTTCTACCGTCGCGAGGACGGTGCCCTCCGGCACTCCACCGTGAGCGGTCGCGTGGAGTCCCGCTTCAATCCCCCGTTCCTCAGCTTGCCGTTCCCGCTCGAGGTGGGAAAAGAGTGGCATCCGGACTACGCGCGCGAGCTACCCATGGCGCGGCAGACGACCGAGCGGCTCCTGGACTGCCGCGTCGATGGCGAGGAGTCAGTGACGGTCCCGGCCGGCACGTTCCGGACGTTTCACGTGATCTGCAACAACCAACGATCGAAATTGCTCAACTTCGAGCTCTGGTACGCTCCGGAGGTCGGCCACATGGTCAAGGAGCGCACTCGCTTCAGCTACGGGATTCGCGAGCGAGAGCTTACCGGATTCAAGTTCGCGGAAAGGCCGCAGTAGCTCGGCGATCCCGCGCCCGAAGCTAGCCCAGCGCGGGACGCTGGTGATGCCAGGAGGCGGCCTCCTGGTAGGCGTGGCCCACGCGGAGGAGCAGGGCCTCGTCGAAGGGCCGGCCCACGAGCTGGAAGGCCAGCGGCAGGCCGAGCTTGGATTGCCCACAGGGCACCGACAGGGCGGGCAGCCCGTAGGCATTGAAGGGCCGCGTGAGCCGCGAGAAGTTGCCGGCGCGGACATTGAACTCGTCGGCTGTCAGGGCCTTGAGGGGCTCGCGGGCCGGGGCAGGCTCGGGGATCGTCGGGGTCAGCAGCACGTCCACCTCGCTGAACACGTCGCGGATGAAGCTGCGCGTGAGGCGCACGCGCAAGCGAAGGGCCTGTAGATAGTCGTAGGCCGAGATGCCGAAGCCCACCTCGAGGCGGGCCCGCACCATGGGCTGCAGCTCGTGCGGTCGCTCGCGGGCGATGCGCGCGTGCAGGGTGGAGGCCTCCGAGCGCGTGATCAGCATGGCGATGTCCAGGAGCGCCTGGGGGTCGGGCACCTTGACCTCGGAGACGTGCGCCCCCAGCTCGTCGAGGAGCCGCCCCGTCTGGCGCACGCCCGCGGCAATCTCCGCGTCTACACCATGGAAGAAATAGCCCTCGGGGATGCCCACGCGCAGCCCCGCCACGCCTTCTTCGAGCCGCGCCAGATAATCCGGCACGGGGTGGCGGCTGGACGTCTCGTCGGCCCGATCGCGCCCCGCGATCACCTGGAGCAGGATGGCCACATCCCGCACCGTCCACGCCATGGGCCCGATGTGATCCATGGACCAGGACAGCGGCATGGCCCCGGCGCGGCTCACCCGGCCATAGGTGGGCTTGAGGCCGACGATGCCGCAGCACGCCGCGGGCAGCCGGATCGACCCGCCCGTGTCCGTGCCCAGTGCCCCCAGGAAGAAGCCCGCGGCCACCCCTGCGCCCGAGCCGCTGGACGACCCGCCCGCGCAATGCCCCGCCCGCCAGGGATTGTCGACGTCGCCGTGATGGGCGTTGTCGCCATAGGGGCCCATGGCCAGCTCGGTCATGTTGAGCTTGCCCAGGCTGATGGCCCCGGCGTCGAGGAGGCGCCGCGCCGCCGTGCACTCCTGCGAAGAGGTGAAGTACTCGGCCGTCTTCGTCCCGCAGGAGGTCGGCAGGCCTTGCAGGTGGCAGAGATCCTTGAAGGCCACTGGCACGCCGTGCAGCGGCCCCTGCCACCGCCCCGCCGCGGCATCGGCCTCGAGGGCCTTCGCCGCGCCGAGCGCCCCCGACTCGTCCAGGCGGATGAAGGCGCGCATCCGCTTGTCGAGCCGCCGCACGCGGTCCAGGCAGCTCCCCACCGCCTCCACGGGCGACATCCGCCGCGTGCGAATGGCCGCAGCGATGGTGACGAGGCTCCGCTCGCTCATCCTATCCGGCGTCCTCTGGGGCTTTCGCCGCGCCGTCTTCCAGGGCGGCCTCGAAGCCGGCCGGCTCTTCGGCCAGGGCCAGCTCGCCGGACAGCCGCTCGATGACGCCGGCCAGGTGGGCCAGCTCGGGCTGCCGGGGCTGCCGCTCGCTCATCGAGATCCTCCGCGGCCTACGGATCGTGCGTTGACGAGAGCCAAATCCGGGCCGAAGCTAACACGCCGCGCAATGGAGGCGCAACCAGGCAGGCTCGCCCGCGGGCGGGTATGCTAGGGTTACCCGAAGCGAAGCGCCCGAGCCGGCGATGCCGCCGGGTCTTCGGCGTCGATGGACCACACGCTGCACGGGGAGGTGCCCCCGGGGTGACGGATCACCGCCGATGACGCGTGACGAGTGGCTGGTCCTCGCCATTGCCGCCGCCGATGAGGCCGGCATCTCTCCCATCCAGCTTCAGCAGAGCGTGTTTCTCTTCAGCCTCAAGCGCGAGAAAGACCTGGGCCCCGACTTCTACGACTTCGAGGCCCACAACTACGGCTCGGCCGCCAAGGAAGCCGAGGGCCCGTTCTCCCAGACCCTCTACGCCGATCTGGACGCCCTCGTGGCCGACGGCCTCGTGAGCAAGAGCTGGCAGCCCGGCGCGCCCTGGTCGGTCTTCCGCCCCACCGAGCGGGCCAACGACTGGATCAAGGACCTGCGCCGGGAGGCCCAGAAGGACGCCCTGTCCTATCTGGAAGAGGCCGTGGCCTGGGTGCGCCAGCTCAGCGTCTACGAGTCCGTGCACAAGACGGCGTCGATCCGGGTCATCGGCTGACGCGCTATCGCTCGCGCAGGCTCTCGCGAGCGTGGCGAATGAGCGGACTCAAGAAGAATTCGATCAGCCGACGCTGTCCCGTCTTGATCTCGAGACTCACGGCCATTCCGGCCAGCAGGGGCGTCGACCGACCATCCACGACGATGGCAGACCGATCCAAGCTGGCTCGCACAGCGTAGACGAGACCGACCTTGTCCACTTGCACCGCATCCCGTGAGATAAGGAGCACCTTCCCCGAGATGGTTCCATATGTCGTGAAGGGGAAGGTGTCGATCTTGATCTCGACGGGCTGGCCGGAGCTGACGAAACCGACGTCCTTGTTCTCGATCCACGCCTCCACCTCGAGAGGATGATCGTGCGGCACGACGACCATGAGCTGCTGCGCAGGCGTAACGACACCGCCCAGGGTATGTACGGCCATCTGCTGGATCGCGCCATCGATGGGAGCGGTGAGACGCTGGATGGCCGATCGCTGAGAAGCTTTGACGAGCTCCTGAGCCAACGACGTAGCTCGCGTCTCCCATTCGGCCAGCTCGGTCAGATAGGTGCTACGGAGCTCGGCCTCGAGCGCGACTTTTTGCTGGTGGGCCTCCGCCACGGCTGCCTGATCTTGAACCAGCCGCTCTCTTTGCATGGCCAACGATTGGACACGGGTGATTCGCTGCTCCTCGATCTCGAGATACTGCATCCGGGCGACGAAGCCACCTTCCAGTAGAGTCTTGAAGGCCTCCGCCCGCTCCGTCAGCATGGGGACGGTGGTTTCAAGCCGCTGCACATCGGCCTGGGTCGCCGCCATGGCTGCTTCGCGCTGCTCGATGGCTCGTTGAGCCGCCTCGAGTCGGCTCTCGAATTCTCGCCTCTGATCTCGCAGGAGCTCACCCTGCAGCGTCGCTAAGATCGGGTCCGCATCCGACGGCACCTCGAAGGGACCTCCGGCCAGCAGCGCGCGCAGCCGTGTCACCCGTACGCGGGCGGCGGAATGCTCCTTGGCCACCCGTTCCTGCTCCGCGCGGCTCGCCGTAGGATCGAGCTCGATCAAGATTTGGCCTTGCCGGACGTCCTGCCCTTCGCGGACGTGAATGCCGCGGACGATCCCAGCGTCAAGGGGCTGGATGATCTTGGAATGGTCGTTCGGAATCAGCTTCCCTCGAGCCACCGCAACGACGTCAATCTTGCCAAAGGTCGTCCATCCGATGGCCACGACGAACAGTGAAACGATCACCCACATCACGGCCTGGCCTATTGGTGACGGAGGGGAGTGCTGGATCTCCAGGGCCGCGGGCAGAAATTCGGCCTCTCGACGACGGGGCGCGAGGCGGCGATCCCTCACCCCGCGGGTGACGCGACCGAGCGTCCATCCTGGAGGCCGTGAAGGTGGGCGTAGAATCCACCCCGCCCGATCAGCTCGTCGTGGCTTCCCTCCTCGATGATGGTGCCCTGGTCGACGACCACGATTCGGTGTGCGCTCCGCACCGTGCTCAGGCGGTGCGCGATCAGGAAGACGGTGCGCCCTGCACACATCTCGCTCATGTTCTGCTGAACAATGCGCTCAGATTCGTAGTCGAGCGCGCTCGTGGCCTCATCCAAGATCAGAATGCGGGGATCGACGATGAGCGCCCGCGCGATGGCAATCCGCTGCCGCTGGCCGCCCGACAGCGAGCAGCCGTGCTCGCCGACCACAGTGTCGTAGCCTTCGGGAAGAGCCGCGATGAAGTCGTGAGCTCCCGCGAGCCGCGCGGCGCGAGCGACGGCGTCCAGGGGCTGGCCAGGATCGGCCAGGGCGATATTGTCCCGCACGGAGCGATTGAAGAGAAAATTCTCCTGGAGCACGACCCCCACCTGACGACGGAGCCAGGTGGGATCGATCTGGGCCACGTCCATGCCGTCGATGAGGACACGGCCGCTCTCCGGCACATACAGTCTCTGAATGAGCTTGGCGATGGTGCTCTTGCCCGACCCCGATCGTCCCACGATGCCGATGACAGAGCCGGGCCGGGCCACGAATGACATGCGGCGGAGCGCCTCCGGGCGGTCCGGGCGATAGCGGAAAGTGACGCTCTCAAATGCCACGTGCCCTTGCAGGGCCGAGGCGGCGGCGGGAGATGGACGGCTCGGCTCGGCAGGAGCGTTCAGCACGTCCGCCAGACGGTGAACGGACACGCCGGCCTGCTGAAACTCCTGCCACAGCTGGACGAGCCGGAGCACGGGTCCGGTTACCCGTCCCGCCAGCATATTGAACGCGATGAGTTCGCCCACGCTCAGCTCACCGCGCATTACGAGATAGGCTCCGGCCCAAAGAATGGCGATCAGGGAGACTTTGTTGAGAAACGACCCCAGCTGCCCCGCCACATTGCCAAGGTTGACGGCGCTCAGGCTCGCCCGCACGTAGGCGGCAAGCTGCTCCTCCCAGCGGCGCTGCATCTGGGGCTCGACGGATAGGGTCTTGACTGTCTGGATGCCATTCACCGCCTCCACCAGGAACGCATAGTTCTCGGCGCCTCGATTGAAGCGTTCGCTCAGCCGTGCGCGAAACATCGGGGTGGCCACGGCGAAGAGAACTGCGTACCCGGGCAATAGTCCAACGACGATCCACGCCAAGAACGGGCTGTAGATGAACATGACGCCCAGGAAGATTCCGGTGAAGAGAACATCGACGAGGAGGGTCACCGTGGAGCTCGTCAAGAATTGGCGGATATTCTCCAGCTCACGAATCCGCGCCACGGTGTCCCCCACCCGCCGCGCTTCGAAATACGCCATGGGAAGCGCGAGCAGATGGCTGAAGAGCCGGGCGCCCAGCTCGACATCGATGCGGCTCGATGTGTGATACAGGACATAGGCTCGGAGCCCCCCCAGAAGTGCTTCGAACACGGTGAGGGCCAGCATACCCACCGACAGCACGTGAAGGGTCGTGAGGCTGTTGTGGACCAGCACCTTGTCGATGACGACCTGCGTGAACAGCGGCGCCAGGATCGCGAAGATCTGGAGGAAGAACGAGGCGACGAGGACTTCGCCCAGAAAGCGTCGGTACCGAATGAGAGCAGGAAGGAACCATGCGAAGCCGAAGCGCCGGTCGGAAGAGGGATCGAGAGCGCGGCGGACCAGAAGGATCAGGCGACCCGACCACGCCTCCCCGAAGCTCGCGCGCGCGAGAACGGACGGTGCAGGCTCTCGAGGATCCTGCAGCACGATCTGGCCGTCGCGCACCTGCGCCAGCACCACGTAGTGGCCATCCTTCAGGAGCGCGATGGCGGGCATGGGAGTCGCGTCGAGCCTTTTCAACGAGCTCGAGAGGCGCCCCACCTTGAGGCCGAGGGACCTGGCTCCGCGAGAGATCTCAGTATCGCCGAATGGCGTACCCGGGGTGCCGCATAGGTGCCTCAACTGACCGGGGTCGGCGGGCCGGCCTAGATAGCGGGCTACCAGCACCAGAGAGAGAAGGCCGGTGTCCAGGTCCACGGAGGCACCTTCTCCCACGGGGACGTTCGTCGGCTGCACACCCACCGTCTCCGCCGCCTAGGACGGGCGCTGCCAGTAGCCGGCCAGCACCGTCTCGACGTCCTGCGGTCGCTGATCGATGGCCTGATCCCACGTGAGACCGCTGGCGGCGGTGTAGCTCGCCATGGCCTGAATCAACAGATCAACCTGGTTGCTGAGCAGCTTGCTGCCCTCTCCAGTCTGAATGACTTCCGTCTGGTAGGCTTTTCCGTTGTACCACCCCTGCACCGTGACGGTATCGGTCGCCCCGTGAAGCGCAATGGCCAGGCTACTGGCCGCGCGGCCCAGGACGAGATCCAGTGGACGGACAGGCGCTCCGAAGAGCGTCAGGTCGTTGTTGCCGGGCGTGGAGTCATTTTCCGAGACGACATCCCGCCCCCAGCCGGGAGCAAATACGTAGGTGTCGTTGCCCGCCGCCCCGGTGAGGACGTTGGCGGCGCTATTGCCCGTGAGGACATTGTCGAGTGCGTTACCGGTACCACTGATGGCGGCACCACCGACCAACGTGAGATTCTCGACATTGGCAGGAAGCGTGTGGGTCACAAAGCTTCGTACCGTGTCGGTCCCATTGCCGGTTGATTCGATGACTACGTCGGCGGGATTGTCTACGATATATGTGTCGTCGCCGGCCTCGCCGTACATGGTGTCGGCGCCCGGCCCGCCGTCCAGCGTGTCGTCGCCGGCTCGGCCGAAGAGCACGTCATTGCCGGCGACCCCACTCAGATTGTCGGCCGTGGCATAGCCGACGAGTGTGTCGGCTCCTGCTGTTCCGTTCAGCACCTTCTGCTTGATCGTGGCGGCATCCCACGTGGTGCCGTCATCGAAACCGACCTGCTCGACCTGATTGTCGGGCCGATCCTGCCAGAACCAGTAGTAGGCGGTGAGCTGATCGGTGGTGCCGTTGATGGTGAGGACCAGATGATCGCCATTGCGAGCGAGGGAGACGTCGCGCGGCTGGACTCCCGCGCCCAGCTGAATGGTGTCGACCACTCCCGCCGTCGTATCGACATCCTGTATGGTGTCCTGGCCACTGCCTCGACCCAAGAGATATGTGTCGGCTCCTGGGCCGCCATCCAGCGAGTCATTGCCGGCCCCGCCGTCCAGGACGTCCGCGCCGGCGCCGCCGTTGAGATAGTCGTCGCCCGCCCCACCCAGCAAGGTATCGTTGCCTGACTCGCCATAGAGCCGATCCGCGCCATCACCTCCTCGCACGGTGTCGTCGCCGGCACGACCGAAGATGATGTCGTTCCCGGCGAGACCATCGAGGGTATCGGCGGTCGGATATCCGATCAGGGTGTCGGCCCCGGCGGTCCCCGTCATCGCTTTCTGCTTGACCGTGGCGAGATCCCAGACCGTCCCATCCGCGAAGCGGATCTCCTCGACCTGGTTGTCAGGCCGATCCTGCCAGAACCAGTACCAAACGGTGAGCTGATCAGTGGTGCCATTGATCGTGAGGACCAGATGGTCTCCGTTGCGCCTGGCCGAGATGTCACTTGGCGCAAGATCCGAGGCGACCTGAATCGCATCGATCATCCCGGGGGTCGCATCCGTGTCCTGGATGGTGTCCTGACCGCTCCCGCGGCCGAAGAGATAGATGTCAGGCCCTGGGCCGCCTTCCATCGAGTCGTTGCCCGGGCCTCCGTCGAGAAGGTCTGTACCGGGGCCGCCATTCAGGTAGTCGTCACCCGACTCGCCTTTGAGGGTGTCGTTGCCGTCACCCCCGTAGAGCTGATCGTTAGCGGAGCCGCCGAGCAAGATGTCATCTCCTGGCTCGCCCTCTAGCCGATCGGCTCCCGGCCCGCCGTCGAGCGTGTCATCGCCTCCCCGGCCGGAGATGACATCGTTGCCGTCCAGGCCGCTTATCGTGTCCGCGGTGTCGTATCCGATGAGGGTCTCAGGCCCCGCCGAGCCCTGAATCAGCATGGCCTTGATGCGAGCGAGGTCCCAGACGGTACCGTCAGCAAACTCGATCGCCTCGACCTCATTGCCGGCACAGAATTGCCCGAATGCGTAGTACACGGTCAACTGGTCCGCGGTCCCGGTGGCGGCAAGGACGAGATGATCGCCACTGCGTCTGATCGAGACATCACGCGCGCCGATGCCCGGCCCCAGACGAATAACGTCAGGGGCGCCCGACGTGTCGCCTATATCCTGAAGGGAATCCTGGCCGCTTCCCCGCCCGAAGAGATAGACGTCGCCGCCCCGGTTGCCCTGTAAGCTGTCGGAGCCCGGTCCTCCTTCCAGAACGTCGGCGCCATCTCCCCCGAACAGCTGATCGGCCCCCTCATCGCCTCGCAGGACATCATCACCTGCCCCGCCATTCAGTCGGTCATTGCCCGCCCCGGCCAGCAGCGTGTCGTCGCCCCCATCTCCGGAGAGCAGGTCGTCTCCGTCCGCGCCCTCCAGCCGGTCGCGGCCATTCTCCCCGTAGAGCTGGTCGTTGCCCGCTCCCCCGACGAGAACATCATCCCCGTCATGGCCCCACAGCGCATCGACGCCCTCGTCTCCATAGATGACATCGTTCCCCGCCCCGCCTCGCAGAACATCGTCCCCGGGTCCGCCACGCAACGCATCCGCGCCGGCCGTTCCTGACAGGACGTCACGCCCCGCCGTGCCCGTGATTGGGTTCCGCCCGAGCGAGTCGATGATCCACTCGAGTGTTGGATCCTGCGCAACCAACATGTCGCGAAATGCCCAGTAGTCGGGTGCCTGCTCGGCGCCAAATGCTCGGAGGCCACGCGCGAACTCGGCCAGGTCCGTCCGGGCCTTCACGGGATCAGTCGCGAGCCGATGCTGAAGCTCCGCGGCGGCGGCCGTCAGATCCCCCACGAGACCCTGCGCGTCGTTCCAAGCGAGCCCAACTCGCGCATAGAGATCGGAGAGGTGAGTCTGCGCCATGAGACCGGCGTACACGAGCTCTTTGAGATCAGTGAAGGCCTGCTGAAGTATGGGTGCCGACGTGTGATATGGATTGGTGGCGCCGGCGTAGCCGACATACCCTTGACCCATGAATGCCTCGAGCACGGCTACCTGCCGCGCATCCATGAGCGCGCCGCGGCTCGTGGGGTTGATGCCATCGCTTCCCGTCCACCGGAACAGTATCTGTTCCACCAGCACGCCGCGCTGGGCGGGGTCGGTCGAGGTCGCGAAGGATTGAACCAAGCCTTTCAACGTGCCGGCCGTATCGCGCACCATGGCCTGGTGCAGACTGTGCGCAGTCCCATATCCTCGGAAATCCGGGAGCATTGCGATATCGGCGGGGACATCGAGCGGTTGAGCCGCAATGGCGTGGAGGCGATCGACCTTGAACCACACGTCCTCGGCCGCTCCGGCGCTGCCATCGGCCCTCGTGAAGCTGCCGATCTGCTTGTGGGCATTGCCCTGGGCATCCATGGTCGACGAGTTGATGTAGGCCGTGTTGATGGCCGTGATGCCGAGATCGTCGAGGAAGGCAACCTCCTCCGGCGTGCTCATACCGTCGCCATTGCGGTCGCGCCAGACCCGGAGGCCGGACCACAGGAGATCATTGGCGTCGATTCGGCCGTCCACGTTGTCGTCCCACGAGGCCAGGGCAGCGAAGCCGTTGGCGGCAACGCCGCCGCTTCGCAGTGGCGTCTGGTTCCCGAACAGCTCCGATCCGTTGTCGATGCGGCCATTGCCATTTCCGTCCCAGACCAGGAGACCGTCGTCTGGCCCCGCCCAACCGCTCCGTTCCCTGGACCCGTCGCCCTCGTGATCGAAAGGCACGCCGTCCACCGTCGGCACTGTTTCCACGCCGTCCCGGTCGAGGTCGAGCACGATCGGCGAGATGATGACCTCCGCATCATTGAACTCCTTGCGGATGGCCACCATCCCGTCATCGACCCATGACCGCGGAACGACCATGGCAAGCGGCGTCGCCGGCTGGCCAGACCGCTCGGGAGATGGATCGAGCGAAGCGAGCTCGGACGGCAGCGGTTCCGCGCGCTCCAGCACCTCCTTCCATGACCACACGGTCCCGTCCCTGAACCGAATCAGCTCCATGGTGGAGTCGACGCCGTCGCCCCAACCGGGTACGCCATCCTCTATCCAGAGCGTACCTTCCCGATCGACAGGTCCCGCCCCGCCTAAGCGGAAGACAAGATCGTTGCCCGATTGGAAGACTTCCACCTGATCGGGGCTGATAGAGGGACTGAACTCGATTAGGTCCACCTCGTCCGCACTGGGCGTGAGGTCTTGGTCCCAGATCCAGTCATTACCCAACCCGTCGATCAGGTAACTGTCGCCACCGCTGCCACCGACCATCGCGTCGTCGCCGGGTCCACCGCCGAGAGCGTCATTGCCCGGCCCGCCCTCGAGGCGATCACTCCCCGGTCCTCCGAGCAGCCAGTCGTTCCCCGGCCCGCCATCCAGCCTGTCGTTTCCCGAACCGCCGACGAGCTGGTCGTTGTGTCCTGCGCCCAGAAGAACGTCCCCACCGTCGCCAGCCACGATGACGTCAGGTCGATCGCTTCCGGCGATCGCCTCGCTCGCCGGTCCGCCGATCTGAATCAACATGCCTCGATCGACGTTAGCCGACCGCCCATCTGTGAACGTCAAGGTCCCCGAGCCATCCGCCCTCTCGTCGATCATCGCGAGTTCATGTGCCCATCCCGAATTCAGAATGAGCCGTGCACCTCCGCCCACCAGCCCCCCGATGCTCTCAATCGAGCCCGGAGCGGCCAGGAGGCTAGGTGCGCCGTCTCGATTGAGTCCGACGAGCATCCCCTCCGTCCCACCCTCGGCCGGGACGGTCAGGAGGGAGGGAGAGGTCTCTGGGTCGCCACCAAGCAACACGTAAGCCTTCCCAAGTCGCTCCAGATCAATCTCCGCCGTCGGGTCGATCAATCTCTCAGTGGCATCCCGAAGACTGAGGAACGCATTCGACAGCGCCGACGCATTCTCGGCGGTATCCCGGGTGGGGTCGATCTGCAGAGGAGGCAAGGTTGCCGTCCAGGGAATCGTGTCCAGCTTCGCTTGGTACTCGTCGAGCGAATGGAAAGCCGCGATCGCGCCCGCCAGATACAGAGGCCGCGTCGGAAAAAGGATCGACGTCACCACATCCAGGAGCCGCCAGATCGGCCCCTGCTCTCCGATCTGGACCACTTGGCCGATTTGCGTCTTCAACGTCCCGACGGGATCCCCTGCATTGACAATGTTCAGGATGTAGGGTGAATAGCTGGATAGCGGCAAACGAAATCCTGCTTCTCCTGCAACATTCGCCGCACCGAGCGCGCCAAAGGCTACTCCGTACGCATTGGTGAATCCCTGATCAATCAGATACGGAATCGACAGCTGAACGCCAAAACCTCCCAGCGAATGCCCCGTGATGGCGATCTGAACATCCCTGGACTGGTCACGAGTGATGGCATCGAGAAAGCCCCGGAGTTGGTCGTTGTATCGTTGTGGAAAGGTGTTCCCCAACACCGCTCCATCCGTGTCGAGGGTACCGGCACCGTTGAACTGTGTTCCCGCTATTGCCACCGCGATACGCGTTGGATCTAAATTGTTCTGATAGGCGACCACCTTCAATCCAGATTCTAGGTCAAACGTTGAAGCGATAACGACCCAGCCCGCAGGAACCGGAGCCCCGCTATCGTATGCATGTGAATTGAGCCGAATCAGTTCTTTCGCATCGATAACGGTCGGCGAATAGCCCATTCAAGCCTCCTGCCTGAAATCTCAACGCACTAGATGCTCGAAGCCTGTCATTTCCCAGATCGTAACGGCAGAACCACCAACAGCAGCAATACTTGTCCCATCGGGGCTCACCACCACGCGGTCAACGCTGTGACGATGTTCGTTAAGCATCGCGACCGTTGTCCGACTATTGGCATCAAGAAGATAGACAGAACCGCGGAGAGCCATCGCCAGATAGCGCGCATTCGGTGAAAAGGACAGTCCAGAGATCGTGAAAGGGATAGCCGGCTCTAGCGCTTGAATCAACTCTCCTGTTGTTGCGTTGAAGAACCCCAGACGTACTCCCTCCCCAACGGCAACCTGCTTGCCGTCAGGGCGAACTGCAAGGCTCGGAAATCCAAACTCAGTCCCCGTACGAAGACCGGGCCAGCGATCGACTACCCGGCCACTTGGCACCTCGTAGAGCAATATCTCCCTGCCGGTGCTCCCGACGAGGCGAACACTTTCCGGGCTGAATGCTATCCGTGCGGCACTAGGGGCGAGAGCCCCAGCACGTTTCCACACGGATCCATTTCGAGCGTAGAGTGCGAGCCCTCCCGTGTAACTCACCGCCAAGTATTTGCCGTTTGGCGCGAAAGCAATTGAACTGACTCCAAAAGTCTGAATCTCTCCGGTCTCATCGGCGAGATTTTGAAGCCACGTGCTGGATCTGCCATCCCAAACACTCACGACATACCGGTCCGCCCCCGTTGGCACGGGCTCATCTGGACCCGATCGAATCACTCCACGCGCGACAGCTAGGTAGAAACCGTCTGGGCTATAGGCGAGGCCGTGAGTACCGCCCATCTGATCCGCCGGCCCAGGCAGTCGCTGACCGGTCCGCACGTCCCAGACGCTCATCCGCTTGTCCAACAGACCGCCGACGGCCAGGCGCCGGCTGTCGGGCGCCCAAGCCACAACGTTCGCATAGCCAGGCGCGTCGAGCGGAATCGTTCGCACTCCTTTGACCTTCACCGGTGCCTCCCTTGGCTTGATGCTCTCAGCCGCAGCCGGCCGTTCGACCTCGACCCACCTGTGCCACAGTCCCGTCAACGGGTACCCGACGACAAGGATCAGAAGCAGAGCTCCCGCCGCCACGACCCGCCTAAGGAGATCAATCCAGTGGCGCCGAAGTGTCTGGGAGAGTATCCGTCTCTTGGAAGACTTCATGCGCGCAACCTAAGCCGCGGTGTGGGAGCCGTCAACGTGAAATGTTTGATACGCGTAGACGTCTCGCCCCGGAGGATCGTCGGGTTCATGGTGAGAGCACGTGCACGCTAGCCGATGAGTGCGGGTTGAGACATAATCAGGCGCGGTCTGGCTGCCTGCGGCGCAGTCCAGCATCCATCGCAGCACTTGAAGAGGTAGCCCTAGCAAAGCACATGGCGCTGAAAACGATTCGCGCGCTGCCCGCGATGCTGCTCCTTGCCGGCTGCAGCACCATGGTGGCGGATCCGGCGGAGACGGCCAAGTGGCAACTCCTCGCCAACCAGGCGACCGCGCATTTTCGGGTGGCCCCCGTCTCGGTGCAGCCGGTCGCGGGGCACAACAGTGCGTATCTCTGTCGCGAAGGTCAGATTCGCTTGGCGGTCAAGGCGGGCTATGTCCGCTTTCGCCTCGCGCACGAGCTGGGCCATCACGTGCTGCATCATTGCGGCACCAGCTATGCGCAGGAGCTCGACGCGAACGTCGTCGCCATTCAGGTCCTGCAGCTCTGGGGATTGAGCGAGACGGATGCGGTGCGGGAGACGGTCGTCTTCCTTCTCGAGGTCAAGAAATTCCAGGGCAACGCCCAGCGGCCCGGCCACAACGTCTGCGGCGAGGCCGCGGCCCTGCTCCGTCGCTATCCATCGGTGCCCGACCCGAGGCAGCGCGGCGATCGCACCTGTGCCGAAGAGTTTGGCGGCGCGAAGTCGTAGCCGCGAGGCGGGGGTTTCTGCCTAAGAAGGATCGCCCGAGCCACCTGCCGCCCGCGTCGTGATGAGCTCCGCCATCTGAGCGATCGTTTCCGTCTGGATCAGGTCGCCGATGGACAGCTCCAGGCCGAAGGATCTCATCGGCCGGCCGAGAATCTGAGTCGCCCGCAACGAATCGCCCCCCAGGTCGAGAAACCGGTCGTTGATGCCGATCCTTCCCAGCTGGGGCACCTCCATCCAGATCGCCGTGAGGGTCGACTCGGTATGGCCTCGTGGCGCCGCGTACGGCACCGGCAGCACCGGGCGGTCCACGCTGGGGACGGGCAAGGCGCGCCGGTTGACTTTGCCATTGGGGA
>WNGQ01003877.1_pt1 | contig 14993 bp, 12 predicted proteins | sample 5407661 | NCBI WGS metagenome assembly WNGQ01 (sample SAMN13153382, study PRJNA577476) | soil metagenome | isolation source: 60 cm soil or saprolite under Garry oak tree replicate 2 | place: USA:California | collected 2016-06-15 | reverse complement strand
CGGACTTCACCGAGACCCGCTGCCCGCGCGTGCTTTTCGACGAGCTTCTCGCTCTCCATGATCATCAGCGGCAGATACAGCACGCCGTAACCGTGCGAGATGCGCACCTCGGAGACTTCGGCGCGCGCGCTTGCGCTCCAGGCAAAGAGCACGACGATGGCGATCGTGCGCATGACGCGACGGTGCATCGCGGTTTCCTGGCGCTTGGAGAACAGAGACTCAGCCGACCGCGTGGTCGGCGGCCTCGGCCTGTTGGTCGGCGTGATACGACGAGCGCACCAGCGCGCCGACGGCGGCGTGGCGGAAGCCCAGCGCATACGCTTCGCGTTCGAACATCGCGAAGGTGTCCGGGTGCACGTAGCGCAGCACCGGCAGGTGGCCGGCGGTCGGCTGAAGGTACTGGCCGAGAGTCAGCATGTCGATCGCGTGCCCGCGCATGTCGCGCATCACGGCCAGGATCTCCTGATCGGTCTCGCCCAGCCCCACCATCAGCCCCGACTTCGTCGGGATGTGCGGGAACCGGCGCTTGAATTCCGCGAGAAGGCGAAGGGAATGCGCGTAGTCCGAGCCCGGCCGCGCCTGCTTGTACAGCCGCGGCACGGTCTCGAGATTGTGGTTCATCACGTCGGGCGGCGCCTCGGACAGGACGTCGAGGGCGCGCTCGAGGCGGCCGCGAAAATCCGGCACCAGGATCTCGATCCGCGTGGCGGGCGAGATCTCGCGCACCTTGCGGATGCAATCCCGGAAATGCCCCGCGCCGCCATCGCGCAAGTCATCGCGATCCACGCTGGTGACCACGACGTACGAGAGCCTGAGGGCGGCGATCGTCTTGGCGAGATTCAGAGGCTCGTCGGGATCGAGCGGCAGCGGACGGCCATGCGCGACGTCGCAGAACGGGCAACGCCGCGTGCAGACATCGCCCATGATCATGAAGGTCGCCGTCCCTTTGCCGAAGCATTCGCCGATGTTCGGACAGGAGGCTTCCTCGCAGACCGTGTGCAGATGGTGCTCGCGCAGGATCTGCTTGATCTCGTGGAAGCGCGGGCTCGACGGCGCGCGCACGCGGATCCAGTCGGGCTTTTTCAGCCGCTCGGCCACAACGACCTTGACAGGGATGCGCGCGGTCTTGGCTTCGCCCTTGTGCTTGATTCCGGGCGCGTTGGCCGGGATCGCCGTCGGGATGTCGCTCACGCTGCGTGCTCCGGGGTCAAGTGCGTCGCAAGAATCGGCGCGAGATCGGCGCCGGCTTCGTCCACGGTGCATCCAACGCCGAAATCGGCGAGCTGCGTGACCGCGAGCCCAGGATAGCCGCAGGGATCGATATCGGCGAAAGGGGAGAGGTCCATGGCGACGTTGACGGAGAGGCCGTGGTAGGTACAGCCGTTGCGCACTCGCAGGCCCAGTGCAGCGATCTTGGCTTCGAGCCCGCCGGAGCGCGCATACACGCCGGGGGCGGACGGCTTTCCGTACGCGGAAATGTCGAACGACTCAAGCCATTCTATCACGCCCGCTTCGAGCCTTCGGACCATGCCCCGAACGCCTAAGCCCGCGCGCCTGAGGTCGAGCAGCACGTAGACGACGAGCTGTCCCGGGCCGTGATAGGTCACCTGACCGCCCCGATCGATCTTGAGCACCGGAATGCCATTCTCGCGCAGCACGTGCTCGCGCCGCCCGGCAAGGCCGAGGGTATAGACCGGCTCGTGCTCGGTCAGCCAGATCTCGTCCGCGGTATCAGCGGCACGCGCCACCGTGAAATCCTGCATCGCGCGCCACGTCAGCGCGCAATCGGTCCGGCCGAGCTGCCGCGTGATCCACGTCGAAGCGCTCATCGCAGGGGCACGGAAAAGCGAGATGGAGGGGCGACGTGATGGGCGTGCGCTGCGCCCTTCCCGACGCTACAGCACCATCGTGACCATCGGATGGCCGGAGAGCTCGCGATACAGAGCATCGAGCTGCTCGCGCGAGGTCGCGTTGACCGTGCACGTCAGCGACAGGTACCTGCCCTCGCGCGATGCGCGCATCTCCATCGACGCGCTGTCGAAGTCCGGTGCATGACGCAGCACGACTTCGAGGACCGTCTGGGCGAACCCGTCCTCCGTGCGCCCGAAGATCTTCATCGGGAACGCGCAGGGGAATTCGAGTAGCGTCTCGGTGGACATCTCCATCGGGCCAATATGCGGCCGTCGCGACGGTTTCGCAACCCCGATCAGGCTCGGTACATGTACTCCCGGGTCGGGGGGTGCGGCATACGGCCGTCGGGGAAGGGCTTGCCAGCAAGCAACTGATAGATCGACAGCCAGCCGCGGTCGAACGCGTGCGCGGACCCGGCGAGATAGATGCGCCAGATGCGGAAACGCTCCTCACCGACTTCGCGCCTGGCCGCTTCCGCGTTGGCTTCGAGCCGGTCGGTCCAGTGCCACAGCGTGCGGGCGTAGTGCTCGCGCAGCGCCTCCGCGTCGATGAGCTCCAAGCCGTCCGCCGCGAGCCCCTGGACCACTCTCGAGACATGGGCAAGCTGGCCGCCCGGGAACACGTATTCCTCGACGAAATCCCCGATCCCGCTGCCCAGGCTCGTTCCGCCAAGCCAGTTATGCGTGATGCCGTGATTGAGGACCAGCCCGCCGGGCTTGAGCAGACGTCGTATCTTGCCGAAGTAGCGCCGGTAGTTGCCGATCCCCACGTGCTCGAACATGCCGACGCTGGCGATCTTGTCGTACAGCGGGGCCGCCGGCAGGTCGAGGTAGTCCCTGAGCTCCACACGGACGCGCTTCTCCAGACCGGCTTCCTTGATCCGAGCCGTGACGTGATCGTATTGGTTCCGCGACAGGGTGATCCCGGTCGCGTTCACGCCGTACGTTTGCGCCGCGCGCAGGATCAGTGCGCCCCAGCCGCAGCCGATGTCGAGAAATTCCTGGCCAGGCTCGAGCATCAGCTTGCGGCAGATGTGATCAAGCTTCTGGGTCTGCGCTTCTGCCAGCGTGTCCGCTTCGTTCCGAAAGTAGGCGCACGAATAGACCATGCGCTCGTCGAGCCACAGGGCATAGAACGCGTTGGAAACATCGTAGTGATGCTGGATATTCGCCTGATTGCTGCGCTGGCGATGGATCCAATGTCGGGCGCGCGCAGCGATGTGCTCGCGGCCATGCGTAATCCCGCCGACCAGCGCTTCGGCGATGCCGAGGACGCGCCGCGCACCGCCGCTGAAATCGAGGTCGTTGCGAACGTAGGCTCGCGCCAGCGCGCCGAGCTCGGGCGACGCCAAGGCCTTCAGCCCGCGCCAGGTGCGTGCGTACACGTCGACTTCGGGTCTCTCCGAGAGGGCAACGCGGCCACCATCGGGAAGCACGAGGGCGACGGGAATATCGCGGCCGCCATAACGGCTGGCGATGATCCGCGTTAGCGGCCGGGACATGCGCAGGTTCGGCTACGTTCGGAAGAGGGGAACCGCTGATTTTAGCAGCCCTCGCGTGCTGAGCATATCCGTGTGGCAGCCGGTGCCGCCGCGCTTTGACACGCGAATGGCTTGCCCCTGGCAGCCTAATCCAGAACCCCACATGGCCGCGCAGGAGGCTTTGCCGGATGGAATGCGCGAAGCGGCGAGCGACGTGTGCTTGATCGCACACGAGCGAGTCGAGACAAAGCAGGCCGCCGGCAAAGCCCCTGCCCGTCCGGGTTTCGACGATATGGCCCCGGCTGCTGTGTTGCTCGCCTTGCGAATATGCGCCTGCTATTCGACGCGGTTCGCGCCTTGCATCCGGGGCCATCTCGTCCGAAACGCGGTTCATGGCGGGCTCTGGATCAGGCTGCTAAGATGCGGCGGCACTCGTCCGCCTTGACCCGCGGCGCGGTGCGCGACGATGCCGACCCACGAGCGTAAACGCCCCGCCATCGCCGAGCGGCAGTTCCGCGACGCGCTGGGTCAGTTCGCGACGGGCGTCACGATCATCACCGCCCGCGCAGCGCACGGGTTCGTCGGCTTAACCGCCAATTCGTTCAACTCGGTATCGCTCGATCCGCCGCTCGTCATCTGGAGCCTTGCACTGCGCTCGCGCAGCCTCGACGCATTCGAGGCTGCAAAGTATTACGCCGTCAACATGCTCGCGCACGACCAGGTCGACCTGGCGCGGCGCTTCTCCCGTCCGCATACCGATCGCTTCGCCGGCGTGGCGTTTCGCCTTGGCGACGCCGGCGCGCCGCTGATCGAAGGCAGCGCGGCGTGGCTCGAATGCCGGCATCACGCGCTGCACCCCGCGGGCGATCACATGCTGTTCATCGGCGAGGTCCTGGCCTCCGCGCACCGTCACGTACCGCCGCTCCTGTGGCACGGCGGCCGGTACCGCGTCGGCGACGCGCATAAGCCGCGCCGAAACGGTTGAGACGGCTGCCACAGTTCAGGCCGGCACGCGCGACTTGGATTTGCTTTCCTGAAACAGGCGATACATTTCCCGATAGACCGGACCGGGCTTTCCGCCGGCGAAGGGTTTCCCGTCGAGCGTGGTCACCGCCAGCACTTCCTTGGTCGACGAGGAGAGCCACATCTCGTCGGCAGCGAGCGCCTCGGCCTTCATCACGGGCCGGATTTCGAACGGCAGCCCCCCCTCCCGGGCGAGCTCCAGGGTCGCGTCGTAGGTAATTCCGGGCAGAATCAGGTTGTCCTTGGGCGGCGCGACGATTCCGCCGCTCTTCACGATGAGCACGTTCGAGGCCGACGCCTCGGTCAGATACCCGTCGCGGAAGAGCACGGTCTCCACCGCCCCGTGATCGACCGCGAGCTGCCGCGCGAGGACGTTGCCGAGGAGCGAAATGGTCTTCAGGTCGCAGTGCAGCCAGCGCTCGTCGGCGGCGGTGACCACCGGAACCCCGCCCTCGATGTGCTCGCGGGTGAGCACCGGCAGGGGATTGCTCATCATGAACACGGTGGGCACCGCGTCGAGCGGGAAAGCGTGATCACGCTTGGCCGCGCCCCGCGTCACCTGGAAATACACCCCTTGATCGTCGAACGGCTGGCGCGCGATCAGCTCGCGGATGATCGCTTCCCATTGCTCACCGCGGTGGGGGTTGGCGAGCCGGATGCCGTCGAGGCTGCGCTGCAGGCGCGCCAGATGCTGGCGCAGCCGATAGGGCTCGCGCTGATAGACCGGCACGAGCTCATAGACGCCGTCGCCGTAGATGAAGCCACGATCGAGCACGGAAATCTTGGCCTCGCCGATCGGGAGGAACTGGCCGTTCAGATAGACCGTCATCGTTGCGACTCCTTATGCTAGGTTCGTCGTCCCCGCGACATTCCGCCAACGATCAACGACCCCGGATCCCCGCTTGCGCGGGGGATGACGTCTCCGTTTCCAATCGCGGCGCGTCTCGTGGCGGGCCGCTCTTTAACGGAGTCGTCAGTGGAACCATAGCCGCACGGTACCCCACATCCGGCCGAAAAACCCCGCGGGCTCGACTTCTGACAGCGCCTGCAGCGGATATTGGCCGACAGGCTTGTCGTCGAGCGTCACCTTGACCACACCGACCCGCTGTCCAGGGACCACTGGCGCGATGAGCGGTTCGATTGCCTCCAACGTCAGCTTGAGCTTCGGTGCCTGGCCTTTCGGCAACGTGACGTACTGATCGGCGACGAATCCCGCCGGAACCGAATCGGCGGCCCCTTTCCAGACCTTCAACGCCGTCACCGACTGTCCGTTCTGGTAGAGCTGAACGGTATCGTAGAACTGGAACCCGTAGTTCAGGAGCTTCTGTGATTCGCTCGCTCGCGCCGCATCCGAGCCCGCGCCGAGGACCACTGATACCAGGCGCCTGGGGCCACGCTTGGCCGAGGCGATCAGGCAATAGCCTGCCGCGTCGGTGAAGCCGGTCTTCATTCCATCGACGAAGGGATCGGTCCACAGCAGCCGGTTGCGGTTGGCCTGCGTGATGTTGTTGTAACGGTACTCCTTGAGCGCGTACAGCGGGTAATACTCCGGGAAGTCCCGAATGATTGCGGCCGCGACGCGCGCGAGATCCGCGGCAGTCGACACGTGCTGCGGCGACGGCAGGCCGGTGGCGTTGACGAACCGCGTGTTCTTCATGCCCAGCCGCGCCGCCTCCTGGTTCATGCGTACGACGAAAGCCCCTTCCGAGCCTGAGACCGCCTCGGCGAGCGCGATCGCCGCATCGTTGCCCGACTGCACGATCTCGCCGCGCAGCAGCTCGTCGACCGAAACCGCCTTCTTCGGCTCGATGAACATCCGGGACCCTTCCGCGCGCCACGCCTTCTCCGAGACGGTGACCATCTGCGAGGGCGTGAGCTCCTTGTCCTTCAGTGCCCGGAATGCGATATACGCCGTCATCAGCTTGGTGAGCGACGCGGGCTCGCGCGGCTCGTCGGCGCTCTGCGCAACGAGTGTCTGGCCGCTCAAAGTGTCGACGAGCACATAGGCCTTGGCCGCGATCGGCGGCGGCGGCACGGCGGCCGCGGGCATCGTCTGCGCGGACACGCTGCCCGGTGCAGACGCGAGCGCAAACGCTAGGAGGGGCCAACGAGAGGGAGAACGGGACATCGGGAAACCGGCGTGCAGGGCGGCATTATACCCGCGTCGATCGGCGATGCCGCGGGCGACACGCTCAGCGCGGGCGCTGCATCAGCGCCCGCAGTGGCGGGCACTGGAGCACTGGTGCTCGCCGCCGCCGCGTTGAAAGGTGGTGAGGCCCGCTCATCGCCGCAGAAAGGCGAAGTCGACACCGGGCTTTCGCCCGGACACGATCTCGGCGAGCGCTTTCCCCGAGCCGGCCGCCATCGTCCAGCCCAGCGTCCCGTGACCGGCGTTGACGTACAGATTGGAATAGCGTGTGCGTCCGATCAGCGGCACGTTGGAAGGTGTGGCGGGCCGCAATCCTGTCCAGCATTCAGCGCGTTCCGACTTGACGGCATCGCCGAACCATTCGACCGCGCGCCGAGTCAGCGCCTCGCAACGCACCGCATTGAGCTCGAGGTCGTAGCCGGCGAGCTCCGCGGTCCCCGCGACACGCAACCGGTCGCCCAGGCGGGTGAACACAATCTTCTTCGCGTCGTCGGTGATGCTGATCGTCGGCACACGCGAAGGATCGACGATCGGCAGCGTCACCGAGTAACCCTTCGCGGGGTAGATGAGCGTGCGAACACCGATCGGGTCGAGGAGCGTTGGCGTGTGGCTGGACAGGCACACGACATACGCATCGGCCGCGAGCACTTCCTTGCGGTTCTCTTCGTTGACAGTACGCACGCCGCACACGGCGCCACCCGCGATCGCCAACGATTCGACGGTCACGCCGAAGCGAAACGCGACGCCGCGCGTAGCACCGAGCGCGGCCAGCGCCTCGGTAAACTTGCCCGCATCCCCGGTCTCGTCGGTTGCCGTGTACGTGCCTCCGATGATCCAGTCGCGTCGAGCGGAAAGCGCAGGCTCGAGCGCGACGCACTCTTCCGGCGTCTTCACCTCGCGTGCGATGCCGTAGCGGCGCACCAGCTCGGCGGCGCACGTGGCATCCTCGAAGCCCTCCCGGTCGGTATAAACCTGAAGGATGCCGCGCTGCAGCTCGTCGTACGCGATTCCGGTCGCGGCACGCAGCTCGGAGAGCGCTGCGCCGGAGTACTTGCTGATCGCCAGGATCTGCAGCATGTTGCGCCGCGTCCGCCATGGGAGGCATTCGATCAGGAACTGCATTCCCCAGCGCCACTGCTGCCAGTCGAGCCGCGGCCGGAAAAGCAGCGGCGCGTCGGGTTGTCCCAACCAACGCAGGATCTTGAGCGGCGCGCCCGGATTCGCCCACGGCTCCACGTGCGACACCGAGATCTGACCGCCGTTGGCGAACGAAGTCTCCTGCCCGGCTGCGCTTTGCCGCTCGACGACCGTCACCTCGTGGCCGGCGGCGCGCAGAAACCAGGCCGCGGTCGTGCCGATGACGCCCGCGCCGAGGACGAGAACCTTCACGCGTAGTCGGCCACCGGCACGCAGGCGCAGAACAGGTTGCGATCGCCGTAAACGTTGTCGGCGCGGCCCACCGGAGGCCAGTACTTGTCGGCCTTGGGGGCCGCCATCGGATACGCCGCCTCCTCGCGGCTGTACGCGTGCTTCCACTCCGGGGCAAGGAGCGTGGCAGCGGTGTGCGGTGCATTCTTCAGAGGATTGTCGGCGCGCTCCATGCGGCCTTCCGCAATGGCCTGGATCTCTTCGCGGATCGCGATCATCGCATCGATGAAGCGGTCGAGCTCCGCCTTCGATTCGCTTTCGGTGGGCTCGATCATCAACGTACCGCCGACCGGGAAGCTCATCGTGGGCGCATGGAAGCCGTAGTCCATGAGTCGCTTGGCGACATCGTCGACGCTGACCTCGCTCGTCTCCTTGAGCGCCCGCAGGTCGAGGATGCATTCGTGGGCTACCAGGCCACCGGCGCCCGCGTAGAGCACGGGAAAATGCGGCGAGAGCCGCCTGGCGATGTAATTCGCGGCGAGGATTGCGGATTCGGTCGCGGCCTTCAATCCGTCGCTGCCCATCATCGCGATGTACATCCAGGAGATCGGCAGGATGCCGGCGCTGCCGTAGGGCGCGGCGGACACGGGCCCAATGTTTGCCCTCACCCCTTCTCCCTCTCCCGCAAGCGGGCGAGGGGAAATTTCGTCCGCGGCTTCGCCGCGCAATAAGTATCGGTGTCCCGGGAGGAACTTCGCCAGGTGGGCGCCGACCGCGACCGGGCCCACCCCCGGTCCGCCGCCGCCGTGCGGAATGCAAAACGTCTTGTGCAGGTTGAGGTGCGAGACGTCGGCGCCGAACTTCCCGGGCGCGGCGAGACCGACGAGCGCGTTCAGGTTTGCGCCATCGACGTACACCTGCCCGCCGTGCGCATGAACGATGTCGCAGATCTCGCGGATGCCGGCCTCGAAGACGCCATGCGTCGAAGGATACGTGACCATGATCGCGGCGAGATCGTCGCGATGCGCCTCCGCCTTGGCGCGAAGGTCGGCAAGATCGACGTTGCCCTGGCTGTCGCAGGCGACGACGACCACGCGCATGCCGGCCATCTGCGCCGACGCGGGGTTCGTGCCGTGCGCGGAGGCGGGAATCAGGCAAACATCGCGGCGCGCTTCGCCGCGGCTCGCGTGGTAGGCCCGGATGATGAGCAATCCCGCGTATTCTCCCTGCGACCCGGCGTTGGGTTGCAGCGATACCGCCGCGTAGCCCGTCACGGCGCAGAGCATGCGCTCCAGTTCGGCGATCATCTGCCGATAGCCTTCCGTCTGATCGACGGGCGCGAACGGGTGCATGTGCGCGAACTCGACCCAGGTCACCGGGATCATCTCGGCGACCGCATTCAACTTCATGGTGCACGAGCCGAGCGGAATCATCGCCCGGTCGAGCGCGATGTCGCGATCGGCGAGCCGTCGCAGATAGCGCATCATCTCGGTTTCCGAATGATAGCGATTGAATGTCGGATGGGTCAGGAACGCCGAGGTGCGACGCAGCGCGGCGGGATACGCATCGTCGATGGAGGGTTCGAGCGCGGCGAAGTCGGGCAGTGTCGTGCCGGCCGGCGCGAAGAGCTGCCACAGGCGCGCGACGTCGGCGCGGGTGGTCGTCTCGTCGAGCGAGATGCCTAGCTGCGTCGCGTCGATCTGTCGCAGATTCGCTTTGTCGCCCGACCGTGCGTGTATTTCGCCGGTGCGAGCGCCGGTGGCGACGGTGAGCGTGTCGAAGAACGAGTCGTTGACCACGGTGCAGCCGAGCTTCTTCAATCCCGTCGCGAGAACACCGGTCAACCGGTGTACGCGCGCGGCGATCGTCGCGAGCCCGTAGGGTCCGTGGTAGACCGCGTACATCGAGGCGAGGACGGCAAGCAGGACCTGCGCGGTGCAGATGTTCGAGGTCGCCTTCTCGCGTCGGATGTGCTGCTCGCGGGTCTGCAGCGCGAGCCGGTACGCGGGTTGACCGTTGGCGTCGATGGTCACGCCCACGAGGCGCCCGGGAAGGTTGCGCTTGAACTCGTCCCGCGTGGCGAAAAACGCGGCGTGCGGCCCGCCGAAGGCCATCGGGACGCCGAAGCGCTGGCTCGAGCCGACGACTACATCCGCGCCCCATTCGCTCGGCGGGGCGAGCAGCGTCAGCGCGAGGAGGTCGGCCGCGACGAGCGCGAGCGCGCCGCGCGCGTGCAGTGCGTCGACGAGCGCACGATAGTCGCGCACATCGCCCCCGACGCCTGGATATTGCAACAGCACCGCGAAGCAATCGGCGCTTGTCGCGGCCGTCGCAGGCCCGACCACAACAATCAGACCGAGGGGTGCAGCGCGCGTGCGCACGACGTCGATCGTCTGCGGGAGGACGTCGTCCGCGACAAAGATCGTCGCGCTGTCCGTCTTCCGGACACGGTGTGCGAGCGCCATCGCCTCCGCGGCCGCGGTCGCCTCGTCGAGCATCGACGCGTTGGCGATCGCCATTCCCGTGAGATCGCAGATCATCGTCTGGAAGTTCACCAGCGCCTCGAGGCGGCCTTGCGATATCTCCGGCTGATACGGCGTGTACGCCGTGTACCAAGCGGGATTCTCGAGCACATTGCGCCGGATGACGGGGGGCGTGTGCGTTCCGTAATAGCCTTGTCCGATGTAAGACTTCACGACGCGGTTGCGTCGCGCCATCGCCTTCAGCAGATCGAGCGCTTCCTCCTCGCCTTTTGCCGCGGACAGTGGCAACGGTTCGTGCGATCGGATCGATTGAGGCACGACCGCATCGATCAGCGCCGCCCTCGACGGGTAGCCCAGCGTTTTCAGCATCTCGCCCTGCTCGGATGCGCTCGTGCCGATATGCCGGTCGACGAAACCGCGATGCTGCTCGAGCTCGTCGAGCGGTCGGCGCGTCGCAGGCTTGGTCGCGGACTTGAGCTCGTTCATTTTCATCGCGCCGCCCTCAGGCGTCGCCCGCGAGCTTGGCGTAGGCCGCGGCATCGAGCAGCTTGCCCGCGTCGCCCGCGCCCGCGGGCTTGAGCTTGTAGAGCCAGTGCGCATAGGCGTCGGCGTTCACTTTTTCCGGCGCATCGACCACCTCCGCATTGACCGCCGTCACCTGACCCGCGACCGGCGCGTAAATATCCGACGCGGCTTTGACCGACTCGACGACCGCGACCGCCTCGCCCGCCTTGGCGGAGCGCCCGACGGCCGGCAGCTCGATGAAGACGAGGTCGCCCAGCGCCTCCTGCGCGTGATCGGTGATGCCGATGGTGAGCGTGCCGTCGGTCTCGGTACGGACCCATTCATGGCTTTCGGTGTATTTGAGGTCTGCGGGTACGTTCATCGTGCGTCTCCGTCGTAGTTCGGTGAACAAGTGAATGAGTTAACAGGTGAAAGAGTATTTCCGGCGTCAGGTACTACGCTGGCGTCATTCACTCGTTCACCTGTTCACCCTTTCAGTCGCCTCATTCCTTGACCAATACGACGCCGTTGCGAACGAACGGCGGCTTGACCACTCTGGCGTTGAGCTTCCTGTCGCGGACCTCCACCGCAACGGTGTCGCCCGGCACAACGCCCGCCGGAACACGGGCGAGCGCGATCGATTTCCCGAGCGTGGGCGAAAATGTGCCGCTGGTGATCTCGCCGTCGCCTTTTGCCGTCACGACCTTTTGATGGCTGCGCAAGACCCCACCTTTGTCGACGAGCAGGAGCCCAACCAGCGCTCGCATGGCTGGGGCAGCGAGCAGCGCAGTCTTGCCGACGAAGTCGCGGCCGCTGGCGAGGTCGACCGTCCAGGCAAGGCCCGATTCGAGCGGGTTCTCAGTCTCCGTCATGTCCTGGCCGTACAGATTCATCCCCGCCTCAAGCCGGAGGGTGTCGCGCGCGCCCAGCCCGCACGGGCGCACGCCCGCGGCGACAAGCGCGCCCCAGAGCGACTCCACGCGCGTGGCCGGCACCATGATCTCGAAGCCGTCTTCGCCGGTATATCCAGTGCGCCCGATGAAATATTCACCGAACTCGACCGCGAAAAACGGCTTCAGCCCCTCGGAAGCGGCGCGGCTGCCGGGCAGCGCCTGCCAGACTCTCTCCCGCGCACGCGGCCCCTGCACAGCAATCATCGCCAGGTCGCGCCGGGGCTCGAGCGAGAGCCCGGGTGCACGCTTGGCGAGCAATGCGCGGAGCCAGGCCACGTCCTTATCCGCGGTCGCCGCATTCACGACGAGCCGGAACCAGTCCTCGCGCATGAAGTACACGATCAAGTCGTCGAGCACGCCGCCTTCGGGCCGGAGAAGACAGGAGTAGAGCGCCTTGCCTTTCTGCGCGAGCTTGTCGACATTGTTCGCGAGCGCGTAGCGCAGGAATGCTCGCGCGTCGGAACCCGCGAGATCGACGGGCAGCATGTGCGAAACGTCGAACATGCCCGCATCGCGACGCACCGCGTGGTGCTCCTCGATCTGCGAGCCGTAGACGACCGGCATGTCCCAGCCGCCGAAGTCGACCATCTTCGCGCCGGCGGCGCGGTGTACGGCGTTGAGTGGGGTCTGTTTGAGCACGTCTTCTCCCGGGCGACAAAAAAGGGCGAACCATCGACCTCGGTTTCGCCCCGTCTGTCCTTTTTACCTGAGAGATTGCGGCACGATGTTTCTCGCGCCGGATGCCCCTTCGGTGGGCCGCCGGTCTTGTCGGCGGCCGCTCTCCAGATTGTTTACTGCGCCCGCGCAGTCCTGGGTGCCTGAGCGATTGCGGGAGTTACGCCTTCGGCGGCGGTCCGATCGGATCTGAGCCGCTCTCTCCTGCGCGAGAGAGCGAAGATTACCGGCGCGCTCGAGCGTTGTCAAAACCGCTGCAGCGCGCGGGAAGAAATCCCGCCCGAGCGCTCAACTCCCGGTCGTCGCCGATCTGACGCTATTTTTTCAGCGTCAGAATCCACTCGACGAGATTCTTGATGTCCGCGTCGGACACCTGCGCGTTCGGAGGCATGGGAATCTGGCCCCAGGCGCCGACACCGCCCTTCTTGACCTTATCGGCAAGCTTGGCCGCTGCGCCCGCGTCGCCCTTGTACTTTGCCGCAACCTCCTGGTAGGCCGGTCCGATGACCTTCTTGTCGATTGCATGACAGGCGGCGCACCCGTCTTTTTTCATCAAGTCTTCGGCCGCCTTGTTGTCGAGCGCGGCGTTGGCGCCGCTCGCGACGAACAGACCGGCGGCGAGCAGCATGCCGTGGCGCTTCATTCGCATCTCCAGTTGAAAAAAAACCGAAACTATTGTCGTTGTGGCCGTTCGTTTGTGGCCGTTTCGTGCACCCGCGATCGTACCGTAACCGTCTCGGCGGCGCCAGATTGGATCGGGCCGCTCAACGCGAGACCGCGATCGCAGACTCGAGCGCTTCCAGCGTAGGGATCGGCGGCAGGCACGATGTTCCCGTGCACACCCATGCGGTCACATCGCTCGCGCCGGCTTCGTGCGGCCGCGACAACGCGCCGGACAGCTCGCCTGCGTGGGAGAGGTCGAGCGTGCGCACCTGCGGTCGATACGTCCGCTCGAGCGCGCGCCGCCATCCGGCACAGCTCGCCGGATCGCCGCGGAGCAGGACAGACGTCGGTGGGGCCAGAGCGTCCTCGAGGGCGATCAGCAGCGAGGCGACGCCGGACGGGCGTTCGCCAAGCTCCTTCGCGAACGCGCGCAGCGTGCGTTCCGCGGCGGTGAGATAGCGCAGCTCGCCCAGCCAGTGGCCGAGCGTGAGGAGCGCCTGCGCGGCAACACCGTTGCCCGCCGGTGTGGCGTTGTCGTGCGCGGGCTTGGGGCGGTGAATCAGCGCTTCGTGATCGTCGCTGGTGAAGAAGAAGCCGCCGTTGGCGGCGTCCTCGAAACGGTGCAGCAGCGCATCGGCGATCTCGATCGCCCAGTCGAGGTCCTGCCGGCGGAAGCCCGTCTGCATCAACTCGACGAGCGCTGCGAGGAGATAGGCGTGATCGTCGAGATAAGCGTTGAGATGGGCACGGCCGTCCTTGTAGGTGGCGAGCAACCTCGCATCCTGCCAGAGCGAGCCCCGCAGGAAATCGGCGGCCCGGCGCGCGGCATCGAGCCATTCCGCCTCGTCAAAGACACGTGCCGCGCGAGCGAGCGCGCCGATCATCAGTGCGTTCCACGCGGTGAGCACCTTGTCGTCGCGGCCGGGATGCACGCGCAGCTCGCGTGCGGCGAAGAGCTTAGCGCGCGAGCGCTCGAGCCGCGCCTCGGCGTCCTCCGGCGCGATTAAGAGCTCACGGGCGACATCGGCGAGCGGCAGCGCGACCCGTAGATGCCACGCCTCGTGCTCGAAGTTGGGAGGGCCGTCGAGCCCCCAGTGCCGGCGCGTGACCGCCCACTCGTCGGCCGTGAGCAGCGCCTCGACCGCATCGGGCGTCCAGACGTAGAACTTGCCTTCCTCGTGCTCGCTGTCGGCATCCACACTGGAGTAGAAGGCGCCTTCAGGCGAGCACATGTCGCGCTGAACCCACGCCGCGATCCCGCGCGCCGCGTGTGCGAATGCGGCCTTGCCGGTCGCGCGCCAAGCATCCGCATAAAGCGCGAGGAGCGCGGCGTTGTCGTAGAGCATCTTCTCGAAGTGCGGGATCGTCCATTGGGCATCGACGCTGTAGCGGCAGAAACCACCGCCGAGCTGGTCGTGGATGCCTCCGGCGGCCATGCGCTCGAGCGTCGTCGCGACGATCGCGAGCGCGCTCTTGTCCCCGCGCATCGCGTAACGGCGCAGGCAGAGCTCCAGATCGACCGCGTGCGGAAACTTCGGTGCAGCGCCGAATCCGCCGTAGGTGGAATCGAACACGCGTGAAAGGTCCGCGTACGCGAGATCCGGCGCATCGGCCGGCATTGCGGCGCGAGCATCCGCAGGATCCGGATTGGTCAGCGTCAGCGCCGCCTTGAGTCGCTCGTTCTGCTCCGCGATCGCGCTTCCCTGCTCGCGGTACGCCGCCGCGACGCGCGGCAGAAGCTCGGCGAACCCGGTCAGCCCGTAACGCGAATCTTTCGGGAAGTA
>WNGQ01003876.1_pt1 | contig 14994 bp, 16 predicted proteins | sample 5407661 | NCBI WGS metagenome assembly WNGQ01 (sample SAMN13153382, study PRJNA577476) | soil metagenome | isolation source: 60 cm soil or saprolite under Garry oak tree replicate 2 | place: USA:California | collected 2016-06-15 | reverse complement strand
GGCGGAATACGCGCGCGGCCGCGCGCAGGATCTCCAGGCGCCGCGCGTCGTTCTTGCGCTGCACGCGCTCCGACAAGAGGGTCTCGTTAGAACTCCGATTCAAAACTTGAACCATCGTTCAAATTCTAAGCCGCACTAGGACCGAAAGCAACTATCCGCGAAGCTTGAAGCGCTGGATCTTGCCGGTCGCCGTCTTGGGCAATTCGCTCACGAACTCGATCCAACGAGGGTACTTGTAAGGCGCGAGCCTGTCCTTGATGTGCTGCTGCATGGTCGCCTTGAGGGATTCGCTCGGGGAGCGGCCCTGCTTGAGCACGACGAACGCTTTGGGCTTGATCAACCGGTTGCCGTCCTCGTGGCCGACCACCGCGGCTTCGAGCACCGCCTCGTGGCTGACGAGCGCGGCCTCGACCTCTGCGGGCGAGACGTAGAAGCCGGAGACTCTCAGCATGTCGTCGGAGCGGCCGGCGTAGACAAAGTAACCGTCCTCGTCCTGCCTGAACTTGTCGCCGCTCCTGAACCACGTGCCGACAAAGGTCGATCGGCTTTTCTCGCGGTTGTTCCAGTAATACGCCGCACGGGTCGGTCCGCTCACCTGGAGCTCGCCGATCTCGCCCCGCTCTACCGGAGCCTCGTGCTCGTCCACCAGGCGGAGCTCGTATCCGGGCACGGGCTTCCCGGTCGCGCCGTAGCGCACATCTCCCGGCCGGGCGCTGATGAACATGTGCAGCATCTCGGTCGAACCGATGCCCTCCAGGATGTCGACGCCAGTTTTTTCTTTCCAGCGCCTGCCCATGTCGGCCGGCAAGGCCTCACCTGCCGAGACGCACAGACGCAAGGAGAGAGACTCTTTCTTCGGGAACTCGGGGCTGGCGAGCATCGCCCCGTAGAGCGTCGGGACCGCATAGAAGACCGTCGGCCTTGTTTCGGCGAGGCGCCTGAACACCGACGCCGCCGTCGCACGCTCGGCCATCAGCACAGCTTTGGCTCCGATGGCGAGACTGAAGGTCTGCGCGTTGCCGAGACCGTACGCAAAGGCCAGTTTCGCCGCGGAAAAAAGCACGTCCTTCTCGGTGATCCCGAGGACGCCTTTCCCGTAGAGCTCCGCGGTGACAGCCATGCTCGAATGCACGTGCACGGCCGCTTTCGGCGTGCCGGTCGAGCCCGAGGAATACAGCCAGAAGCAGGGATCGTCGGAAGTCGTCGGCGCGGGCGAGAGCTCGGGTGAACCTTTCGCGAGGACTTCCTCCAACGCTGCGTGGCCGGACGCGCCGCGACCCGAAACGATGACGTGTTTCAGGAACGGGAGATTGGGCAAGAGCGGCGCGAACTGGGGAAGCAGCTGCTCCGAGACAACGAGCGCCTTGGCGCGGCTGTCGGAGAGCATGTATTCGTAGTCTTTCGGCGTCAGCAGCGTATTCACCGCGACCGGGATGATCCCCGCCTTGATCGCGCCGAAGAACGCAGTCGGGAAATCGATTGTGTCGGTGAGCGCGAGCAGCACCCGGTGCTCCATCTCGAGGCCGATTGCCCGAAGCCCCGATCCGAAGCGGTTTACGCGCTCGGCGAGCTCGCCGAACGTATATTGACCGGTGTCGTCCACGAACGCGACCCTGCCCGCGCGGCCGGCAGAGAGATTGCGCTCGATCAAATCGTATGCGGCGTTGTAGTCGCGGGGAATATGGATTTTAGGCGGGCTGACCGAATGGTCAGCGGCGCTGAGCGACTGCACGATTGTCTGTCCTTTCTTCGATCGACTCAGGCCGTGAGCCGGACTTCTTTGCGACACAGCGAAATCCATCCGGCCACCCACGTCACCGCGACTTCCTCGGGCATGGTGCCGGCGCTCGCGTCGTGCATCATGATCTCGCCGATGCGCCTCGCTCCCAGCTCGGAGAGGATTGCGTCGAAACGCTTGCCACCGTTGCAGAAGGTTTCCGCGTAGGTCCGGTCACCGAGGGCGATCACGCCGTATCGCACGGTGGAGAGGTCGGGACGCGCGGTCCGAAGGGACTCGTACAGATTCTTCGCGTTGTCGGGAACGTCGCCCTGCCCGTAAGTGGACGAGCAGATCAGAAAGAGGCCGCCGCCCGAAAACACGCCTGCGTCGAGGCCGTCCATAGCGACGGTCCGCACGCGCATTTCGCCATCGTCGAGCGTGAGCTCGAGCTCCTGCGCGACCAGCTGGGCGGTTCCGGTCATCGTTCCCACGAGGATGGTCAGCTCGAGCGCCATCGGCTTTTTTCTCGTTCCCGCTTGCGTTTCAATATCGAGTGCATCATACTGCATGGAACGTGTATAGCAAGCATTATATTGCATCGGTGAGCACATCCAGCATTCACGTTAGAAAACCTTCGCAACAGTCTGTCCATGCGAATGAAAGCGATACGCAGAGCGAGCGTGATTACCTCGCCGTTCTCGGTGACCGGGTGCGAGAAGCCCGCGCAAGGCGAGGGATGTCACGCAAGCTGCTTGCCGGTGATTCCGGGGTGTCGGAGCGCTACCTCGCGCAGCTCGAAGGCGGACAGGGCAACGTTTCGATCCTGCTGCTGCGCCAGATCGCAACAGCTCTCAATCTTCCGCTCACCGAGCTGCTCGCCGAGGACTCGGGCGACGCCGTGGAGCTGACGCTCACGACGCAATTCCTGAAGCGTCTGCCGCGGCAGACGCTCGCCGCGGTGCGTTCACAGCTCGTCCGCGATTACGGCAGCGCGCGCGACGAGCGCATGAAGCGGATCGCGCTCATCGGACTCCGCGGTGCGGGCAAGTCCACGCTCGGTGCGAAGCTCGCCAAGGCGCTGGGCGCGCCCTTTGTCGAGCTCGACCGCGAGATCGAGCGCGATGCGGGCACCAGTCTCTCGGAGATCTTTCTGCTTTACGGGCAAGCCGGCTACCGGCGCTACGAGCGGCGCTGCCTCGAGAGGGTGCTCGAAAAAAACGAGCGCGCCGTGATCGCCACGGGCGGCAGCGTCGTCTCGGAGCCCGGAACCTATGAGCTCCTCCTCTCGGCCTGCTTCACGGTATGGCTCAAGGCCGAGCCGGAAGAGCATATGGCGCGCGTGATCGCGCAGGGCGACACCCGTCCCATGGCCGGGAACGACCAAGCGATGGAAGATCTGCGGCGTATACTCGACGGGCGTGCCGTGCTCTATGGACAAGCCGACGTCACGGTGGACACGGCCGGTAGGACACCAGAGCAGAGTTTCTCGGCGCTGCGCAAGGTCGTCGCCCCCTAGCACGAGGAGCCAATCCCATGAGTGCCGTGCCCGAAACCCAACCCTCCCCTCGCCTTGTCACTTACGACACGCACCCGGACCGTTACCTGCACTGGCGGCTCTCCTTTGACGGGCCCGTGGCGACGCTCGCGATGGACGTGAACGAGGACAAGGGTCTCAAGCCGGGATACAAGCTCAAGCTCAACTCCTACGATCTCGGCGTGGACATCGAGCTTGCGGATGCGCTCAACCGCGTTCGCTTCGAACACCCCGAAGTGAAGTGCGTGGTGATTACCAGTGCGCGCGAGCGCATGTTCTGCTCGGGCGCCAACATCTACATGCTCGGCCAGTCCACGCACGCGTGGAAGGTGAATTTCTGCAAGTTCACCAACGAGACGCGCAACAGCATCGAGGACTCGAGCCGCCACGAAGGCTTGAAGTCCCTTGCCGCGGTCAACGGCACGGTCGCGGGCGGCGGCTACGAGCTCGCGCTCGCCTGCGATGAGATCCTGATGATCGACGATCGCTCCTCCACGGTGAGCCTGCCGGAGCTGCCGCTGCTGGGCGTCCTACCCGGAACGGGCGGCCTCACGCGCGTCACCGACAAGCGGAAAGTCCGGCGCGACCTCGCCGACGTATTCTGCACGACGAGTGAAGGCGTGCGCGCCGACCGCGCAAAGCAATGGAAGCTGGTGGACCACGTCGCCAAGCCTCAAGGCTTCAAGGATGCGGTAAAGGAGCGCGTTGCGGCGCTCACCGCGCAAAGCGCGCGCGGAAGCGGCAAAGGCGTGACCCTCAGCGCACTCAAGCGCTCGATCGATGCCGGTGGATATCACTACGACAACGTGGACGCGGTGATCGACCGCAAGCAGCGCACCGCGACCATAACGGTATTCGCTCCCCGCCAGGAAGTTCCCTCCGGCATCGAGGCGATCCTCGCGGCTGGCGACAAGTGGTGGCCGCTCGCGATGGCACGCGATCTGGACGATGCCATCTTGATGCTGCGCACGAATGACCTCGACATCGGTACCTGGATATTCAACACGCGCGGTGACCTGGACAAAGTGCTGGCAGCAGACGCAGCGCTCAAGGCGAACGAAAACACCTGGTTCGTGCGCCAGGTGATCGGTTTCCTGCGCCGGACCCTCGCGAGGCTGGACGTCTCGTCGCGCACCCTATTCGCCATCATCGACAAGGGTTCCTGCTTCGCGGGAACGCTGTTCGAGCTCGCGCTCGCCGCCGACCGCAGCTACATGCTCCAGCTGCCCGACGGTGAAGCCGGCGCGCCGACGGTCGCGTTATCGCCGCTGAATTTCGGAGCCTATCCGATGGTCAGCCAGGAGGCGCGTATCAGTGCGCATTTCTGCGGCGAACCGAAACCGATCGAGGCAGCACGCACGCGCATCGGCGAGAAGCTCGGCCCCAAGCCCGCCTCCGAATTGGGCCTGGTCACCTTCACGCCCGACGATCTCGATTGGGACGAGGAGGTGCGCATCGCGATCGAGGAGCGGGCGAGCCTCTCCCCCGACGCGCTCACGGGTATGGAAGCGAATCTGCGCTTCTCAGGCAAGGAAACAATGGAGACGCGCATCTTCGGCAGGCTTTCCGCCTGGCAGAACTGGATCTTCGTCCGCCCAAACGCGGTGGGCGAGCACGGCGCGCTGAAAGTGTACGGCAGCGGCGCGAAAGCCAAATTCAACTGGGAGCGGGTGTAAAAGGCCGGACACCGAAGCGGGAGCGCGCATGAGCAACATCGATTATTCCGACAAAATTCCCAACAATGTCAACCTCTCCAACGATCGCACGTTGCAGCGCGCGCTCGAGCACTGGCAGCCGCGCTTTCTCGACTGGTGGCGTGAGATGGGGCCGAATGACTTCGCCTCGGTCGACGTCTATCTGCGGACCGCGGTCGGCGTGGACGCACAAGGCTGGGCACATTACGGCACGGTGAAGATGCCCGACTACCGCTGGGGCATTTTTCTGGCCGATCCCATCGCGAATCGCACCATCGGCTTCGGGGACTCTTTCGGCCAGCCGGTGTGGCAGCAGGTGCCCGGCGAATTCCGCTCTCAGTTCCGCCGCCTCATCGTCACCCAGGGCGACACCGAGCCCGCTTCGGTCGAACAACAGCACCGGCTCGGCCACACCTGCCCTTCTCTCTACGATCTGCGCAATCTCTTCCAGATCAACGTCGAGGAAGGACGGCATCTTTGGGCGATGGTGTATATCCTGCATGCCTATTTCGGCCGAGACGGTCGCGAGGAAGCCGAGGAACTCCTCGCGCGCCACTCCGGCGACGTGGACAAGCCGCGCATCCTCGGCACCTTCAACGAACCGATCGAAGACTGGCTGTCGTTCTTCTGCTTCTGCTATTTCACCGACCGCGACGGCAAGTTCCAGCTGAAGAGCCTCGCAGAGTCCTCGTTTGACCCGCTCGCCCGCACCTGCCGTTTCATGCTGACGGAGGAAGCCCACCACATGTTCGTCGGCGAGACCGGCCTAGGCAGGATCGTGCGGCGCACGCTCGAAGTGATGAAGGAGATCGGCAGCGACGACCCCGAGGCGATCCGCCGCCGGGGTGCGGTGGACCTGCCGCTCTTGCAGCGCTATCTCAACTACTGGTTCAGCTCGTCGCTCGATCTCTTCGGATCGGAGGTCTCCTCGAACGCCGCAACGACCTTCGCCAGCGGCATCAAGGGACGCCCCGACGAGACTACGCAGTACCAGGACCACGTCTGCGCCGATTCGACCTTCGAGAGCGACGTGCCGGATGGCAGAGGCGGAGTCACGAAGGACACATCCCCGATGCGAAACGCCATGAACGAAGTGCTGCGCGACGCCTATATCAAGGACTGCGAGATCGGACTGAAACGCTGGAACATGCAGATCAAGCGCAGCGGTCACAACTTCGAGCTGAAGCTGCCGAGCAACCGTTTCCGTCGCGCCATCGGTGCCTGGGCGAACATCCCCACCGATCTCGAGGGCCGGCCAATCGGCCGCGAGGAGTACGAACGGCGCATGCCCGGCTGGCTGCCGAGCGCATCCGATAGGGGCTACGTGAATAGTCTGATGCAGCGCGTGGTCGAGCCCGGGAAAATGGCGGCGTGGATCGCGCCGCCCGATAGGGGGATCAACAACCTGCCAGTCGATTACGAGTACGTGCGGGTGAACTGACTATCTTCCGTCTAGCCTTGCGAGCCCGGGATCGCTGAAGCGCAGCCGCGCCTTCAGCTCGGGGGTGACGTGGACGACGCCCTCGGAATCGACGAGCATCGCCTGTGAGACTCCCATGCGTAACGCCGCCTTTCTCCAACGCCCGGGGCCTTCGATGAAGATCGGTTTGGACGCCGCGTCCGACAAAGCGCCCGCCCCTGCCTGAGGCGGAACGAGAACGGTCACCGACTGGACTCCGGAAACGGGATAGCCGGTGCGCGGATCGATGACGTGCGCGTAGCGCTTGCCGCCGATTTCGTAGTAGCGCCGATAATCTCCGGAAGTCCCGATCGCCTCGCCGTCCACGAGGTCGATCGCGCCGAGTATGCCTTTGCCGCGCGGCGACTCGAGGCCGACGCGCCAGGGCCGCCCTGCGTAACGGCCCAGCGCGATGATGTTACCGCCGGCGTTGACGAGCGCGTTCTTGATCCCGTCTTCTCGAAGAATGTCCGCCGCACGATCGAGCGCGTAACCCTTGGCATAGCCACCGAAGTCGAGCTGTACTGCCGGGTTTTTGCTCGTCACCGCATCGCCTTGCGCGCTCAGATCGCTCATGCGCGGGTTGGCGCGAATGATTCGGGCGATTTCTTCAGGGTCGGGCAGAGGTCCTCCGGGTTTGTCCCGGTGAAAACTCCACAATCCGACCAGCTTGCCGATGGCAGGGTTGAACAAGCCCTCGGACCGCGCAGCAAGACGCTGCGTCTCGCGAATCAGCGCCGCGATCTCCTTCGTCGTCCGAATGTTTTTCTTGCCGCTGGCGATCGCCTGGTTGAGCGCGGCTAGTTCGCCGGCTTTCCATGCATGCAGCTCACGGTGCATACGGTCGAATTCGCGAAAAACCTGTCCGACTGCTTCCCGTGCGAGCGCAGTATCGCCGTCGACGACGGTGATCGCGACCACCGTTCCGAACACGTAGGAGCTCGCGCGGTATTCCGCTGCGGTCGCCCGCATCCACGCCAGCGCCGCAAGCGTCGAGAACAGCAGCGCCAGAAAGCGTCGATGATCACAGCCGCGCCAGTGCTTCAATGCCTCCCCCGGTGCATTCGAGGCACAAGAAAGAGCCACGCGCCGGTGAGAGACAGGATCGCGAGCAGCAAAGCCATAAAATCCACGGCGAGTGGTCCATAGCGACCCGCGAACCTGCCGCTGTGCAGATCGAGCAGTAGTTGCTGGACCGAAATCCCCGGCGTCAGCGCTTGTTCGTAAGCTCGCTGTTCGGAGACGGGAAGTTCCGCGGGCGCCGACCAACGCACGCTCGGCTGCGGCGCCGGGCGCCAGGACAAGGCGTCGGCGCTCGCAAAAATTCCCGATGGCGTGCGAAGCACGATGCCGCGCACGCTCGAGCCAATGGCCCGCACGGGAGAGCCCGGCAGCGCGCCAGGCCCCAGCTTCTCGATCAGCTCGCCGTTTTCACGGTATACATACAGCGCGGTATCGCTCGCGACCACGAAGATATCCGCGAGGTCGACCAGACCGACGGGCTGCGGCAATTTCTCGCCGGAAATCTCTCCGTCGAGCAGCCAGCGGCCGTTGGCCGCAGCCAGGACGTGGTGCCCGGAGCGGAACACTTGGCGCGGCGGCTCGGACTTGATGCCGTACCAGCGCGCGAGCCACTCCGCGTGGACGAACCGGCCATCGAGCCCCAAGCTGTGATCGTGGTTCAACACCAGACCAGTCACGGCGAGAATCAGGAAGAAAAGCATGGCGGCGAAGCCGATGCGCGCGTGCCAGCGCCGTAGCAACCGCAGCAGGAGGAGCCTAGGCGACATTTACTTGCGGGCCGTTCGGTCGAAAAAAAGCGCGAGCCGAGCCATGCGCTCCATCGCTCCGACGGAGAGCGTGGCGCCGGCAATGCCGTCGATTTCGCGGTCCAGGTGATCGCCCCGCGCGAGCTTCGCCTCCCCGAATTGCCTCAGGAACGAGGGATGGCGGACTTCCTGTCCCCGGCTTTCGCGATAGACGAGTACGCGTACATGATCGATGCGCCCGTCGACGACGACGAAACCCGCGGTGATCGGCTCCTCCTTGCCGATCTCCTCCAGGATCCACACGCTCTTGTGGGAGTCGCTCCAGTAGCGCTGGCGCAATTGCGCCGGGGCATGGCCCAGAATCGCCGCGGCTTGCGCCTGTAGGTCCCTGGTCAGCCAGAGCACTTTGGGCGCCGGCTTGGAGCCGAACACTTCTGCGACGAAAGCATCGGGCTCTTGATAGACCTCGCCGTGGACGAGTCCCGCCCCGGCCGCGCCGAGCGCCAGCGTCAACAACGCAAGCGAGCGACGCGGTCTCCAATTCATCAGAACATGAATCCCAGGCCGAGATCGAACCGGTCTTGGGATTTGTCGGTCGCGTAGCGCTGGATGTCGGCCTTCAGCACCACCTGCGGATGGAGCCAGAAATTGACCCCCAACGTTTTGATACGCTCGTTGTTGTTCGGATTCTGGAACAGATTGTTTCTGGGATCCTCCGCCTGCCTGATGTCGACGCGCTCGTAGCGAATGAAAGGTGCCACGTCGAAATTGCCCCGCTTGTACGCGTGGTACGCCGCCTGCACGTACGCGCCCTTCATCGACTTTGGTGCCGCAAAAGCGATGACGTTGGGGTCGACGAGATTGGCTGCAACGGTCGCAGCAGTAATCTTGTCGGCGTCGCCCAGCGTGCCCGCCGCGTATAGGGCATGTAAATCGAGGTCCGCTACACGGTATTGGGCGTGGACGTCCCACATGGCGAAACGGGCCGCGACTCCCTGCAGCGCCGGGTTGGACGCTCCGTTCTGGCCGGTGTCACCGGTGAACACGCCGCCGCCGACCCACAAACCCGGGCGCCGATAGTTGAGCGCGCCGTAGACCGCGAGATTGCGGGCGTTGGCGAGCTGTCCTTCCTGGTGGGCGCTGCGGATCCCTGTGGTCGGATCGTCGAGCTTGCCGGAGTCGAAATTCGTGGTGATACCGACGTCGTACCGAACGCCTTCGCCGACGATACCGTGAACGCCCGCTCCCAGCTCTCGCCAGGTCGTGGGAATGATGCGGGTTTCGACTTGATTGCGCATGACCCCGTAATAGGTCGGCGGTTCGTGGGTCTCGTTCAGGATGCCAAGGGGGATGAGGAACAGGCCGCCTTTGAAATTGACCGCGTCGTTCATCTTGTAATTCACCCAGGCCTGTTCGATCTCGGCCTCGCCCTCGTCGTCCTTGCCGACGACGGCATGCTCCAACTCGACCTCCGAATGGAGGGTAAGGCGCTCATCGAATCGGTGATTGAAGCCGAACACGAAACGCTGAAGATCGGCCGTGGCATTTCCGCTCTGGCGAAACTTGCTGTACCCCACTTCGCCGTAGCCGACGATATTGGTGCCCCCGTTGGCGAGCCCCGAGCTCCGGTCGAGCATCGAGCTGTAGTCGAGGGAATACGGCGAAGCCTGTTGCGCCGGCGCGGCTGATCTGCGGGCCTGGGCCTTGAGATCGTCGATTTCCTGCTGCAGGATTTGAAGCTTTTGATCTACGGTTGCTTGTCCGAATGCTGGTGCCGCTGCGAACGCGGCGGCGAGTGCCAGCGCCAAATTGGATTTCTTCATTGCGTCTCCCACTGAGTTGACAACCGATAGCGATAGGGCTGGCTAACTCAGCTGGACGCTGACTGGCTGGCTGATTCGAAGCGGAATCGTAAAGGCGGGCGCCCCGCTCCCCGGCGCAAATTCTCAGGATTTCGCGGGCCCGGCTGGTCCCACGTTGTGTCCGCGGCCGAACCCCGACCATGCGATCCACAGCGCGGGCAGCAGCACCAATGCATAGGTCAACATCGCGCCGTACTTCCCTTCGGGTCCGTAGGGCTCCGTGGCGATATGCCAATACGGGTTGTCGATTGGGAGCACGTTCGCTTCGGTAGCCTCGTGGAAGGAGTAGATCAGGAGCTGCAGTGCGAACAGCACAAGGAAAATCGAGGTGACCTGGAAAAATAGCCCGAGATTAACGCGGTGCCCAAAACGCGACCAGCCCCAGGCGAGCAGCGCCGCGAGCGCGATGCCGATGAGCGCTCCCCACAACATGTGAACCGATTCCTCCTGGCGCGCGAGCGACGCGGTGATAAACGCCATCTCCATGCCCTCACGAGTGATCATCAGAAGCACCAGCAGAAACACGCCGACCCAGGCGCCGGTGCCAGGGGACCGGCTCGCGCTTTCTATGCGCCCACCGATCTCGCCGCGCAATTTTTTTGCGTGCTTCAGCATGTACACCACCATCGAGATCACGAGTGCGGCCGCCACGGCGGCGAGGACAGCCTCCCAGATCGGCAGCACGGCGAATTCGGCGAGGAACACCCCGAGAACGACCGAGAGCGTCACTGCAATGCCCGTGCCCCACCACGCGGCGGGAACTAGCCCGTCGCGGCCGGTTTTGCGCAGATAGGCGATGGCAATGGCGACGATGAGAAATGCCTCGATCCCTTCTCGAAGAGTGACAACCAGCATTTGCAGCATTTGGACTTTGCCTCGAGGTGTGAGTGATCGGGATCTACGCGGTGAGAATCAGCTTGCCGTTCTGGGTGCGGCGCAAGCGGTAATCGCGACCATCGTGCTCGATGATCAGCTCGCCGCGCTCACCGAGCAGCTGATTGCTCATAACCCGTTCGCCCAGACAAGAGATCGCAGGGTCAGGTGTTTGATTTGACATCGATTTTTTATGCCAGCTCGTTTGCATAAGCAAATGATAACCATTCTCATTACTGCTGTCAAATTCCGCCCTTCCAGGCCGCGCGCGTACAATCGCGAACTCACCCGGTCGGCGCGTCAATGAGTAGGATTCGATTCGGATTTGCGCTCGCAGCCCTGCTGTGCGCGCCCGCGTGGCCACAGACTGCTGCACCCGAGCGCAGCTCGCTGCCGTCGCGCGAGCTGCCGCCGGCGGAGCTGCTCGCCGAATTGCGCAAGGGCGGCTACGTCCTCTACTTCCGTCACGCGGCGACCGACTTCAGCCAGAACGACGAGAGAATGAAAAGCTACGAGGATTGCGCCAATCAGCGCAACCTCATCGACAGGGGCCGGGCCGAGGCGCGCGCAGTCGGTGCAGCGATCCGCGAGCTCAGAATTCCCATCGAGCCCGTTCTCGCGAGCCCGTTCTGCCGCACGGTGGAAACGGCGCAGCTCATATTCGGCCGCGCGCAGAAAATGCAGGAAGTGCGCGGCGGGCCGACGGCGCCGCCCAACGCGGAGCGCTACGCGGCCCTGCAAAAGATTCTCTCGACACCGGTGAGCGCAGGAACCAACCTCGCGGTCGTCAGCCACGGCAATCCGTTCTACAGCGTCGCCGGTCCGCCTTACCTCGCCGAGGGAGAGGCAGCCATGATCCGCCCGATGCGCGGAGATTTCCAGATCGTCGGGAGAATACGCGTGGAAAGCTGGAACGCGTTGAAAGGCACCGCTGGCAGGAACTAGCCCGCTACCAGTTAGTAGCCGCCCGATTGGGCGTAGTTTTCGAAGCGGGTGTATTCCCCGAGGAAGGTCAGCTTGACCGTCCCTATGGGGCCGTTGCGCTGCTTGAGAATGATGATTTCGGCCACGCCCTTTTCCGGTGTGTCCGGCGTGTAAACCTCCTCGCGATAGATCGCGAGGATGAGGTCCGCGTCCTGCTCGATTGCACCGGACTCGCGCAAGTCCGACATGATCGGGCGCTTCGGGCCGGTGCGCTGCTCGACCGCGCGGGAGAGCTGCGAGAGCGCCACCACCGGAACCTTGAGCTCCTTGGCGAGTGACTTGAGCGAGCGGGAGATCTCGGAGATCTCGGTCGCGCGGTTCTCGCCTTCGCTCGTCGCCTGCATGAGCTGCAGGTAATCGACCACGATCAAGCCGAGCGATCCGTACTGCCGGTGCAGCCGCCTAGCGCGCGCGCGCAGCTCGAGCGCGTTCAGCGCACCCGACTCGTCTACGAGGATGGGCGCATCGTGGAGCTTCCCGACGGCGTTGGTGAGGCGATTCCAGTCGTCGTCCGAAAGTCTCCCCGTCCGCAGCTTGTGCTGATCCAGCCGCCCGATCGATCCCAGCATGCGCATCGCGAGCTGGCTGCCCGACATTTCCATGCTGAACACCGCCACCGGAAGCTTGTTTTCCACAGCGACGTGCTCGGCCATGTTGAGCGCGAGCGCGGTCTTCCCCATCGAGGGGCGTCCGGCAATGATGATGAGGTCGCCCGGCTGCAATCCCGAGGTCTCGCGATCGAGGTCGCGGTAGCCGGTCGGAATTCCGGTGATGTCGGAAGGATTGTCCTTGTGATACAGGAGATCGATGCGCTCCATGACCTGCGTGAGCAGGGGTTGGATCTCCATGAATCCCTGGCGCGTCCTCGCCCCGGCCTCGGCGATCTGGAAGATCTTGGACTCGGCCTCGTCGAGCAGCTGCCCGACATCCTTGCCCATGCGATTCAGAGCGCTGTCGGCGATCTCGGTGGAAACCTCGATGAGTTTCCGCAGGACCGCACACTCGCGGACGATCTCGGCGTAGCGCCTCACGTTGTGCGCCGAAGGTGTGTTGCCGGCAAGAGCCGCGAGATAGGTAATGCCGCCGGTCTTGTCCTTGTCCTCGCTTACCTTGATCGCCTCGTCCACCGTGACCACATCGGCGGGCTTGCCGCGCTCGATCAGTCGGGAAACGTGGCGGAAGATTCGCCGGTGATCGTCCCGGTAGAAATCGCCGTCGGTCACAACGTCGCCGATCTTGTCGAAGGCGCCGTTGTCGATCAGGAGGCCCCCCAGCACCGACTGCTCCGCGTCGATCGAATGCGGCGGAACCTTGAGGTTCAGCAGCTGGGAATCAGAGCTGGTTTGCGGTACGGGCTGGGCCATGAAAGCGCTTGAAACCTGTGGCGGAGACTTTACCGCGTCCGGCAAGGAAACGCACAAACAAAAAGGGCCGCCTGCCGCGGCCCTTCATATCAACGGCTTGCGCTCGCGCTACTCCTGCGGGGTTTCTCCCAGCACCGATACCTTGATGTGGACGAGGACGTCGGTGTGCAGGGCGACCGCGATGGAATGGTCCCCGACCGTTTTCAACGGACCCTGCGGCAGACGGATCATCGAGCGCTCGACCTCGAACCCTTGCCCCTTGAGCGCCTCGACGATGTCGAAATTCGTGACCGAGCCGAACAAGTGCCCGTCGACGCCCGCCTTCTGGGTGATCTGGACCATGAGGCCCTCCAGCTTGGCTCCTTTTTCCTGGGCCGCCGCAAGGGTCTGCGATTGAGCCTGTTCAAGCTCGGCGCGCTTTTTCTCGAACTCGGCGAGGCTTTCCGGCGTCGCCCGCTTCGCCTTGCCTTGCGGCAGGAGATAGTTGCGGGCGTATCCGTCCTTCACCTTGACCACGTCGCCCAGACCGCCGAGGTTGACGACTTTTTCCAGAAGAATGACTTGCATGGCGGTTCCTTCAGTGCAGGTCGGTGTACGGCATCAGCGCGAGATAGCGCGCGCGCTTGACCGCCGCCGAGAGCTGGCGCTGGTAGTGAGTACGCGTTCCGGTGATCCGCGCCGGGATGATCTTGCCGTTTTCGCCGACGAAATCCTTCAGCAGATCGACGTCCTTGTAATCGATCCACTCGATCTTCTCGGCGGTGAAGCGGCAGAACTTGCGGCGCTTGAAAAGCTGCTTCGAGCCCTTCTGTTCGCGCTTGCCGTCGCGGCCCTTGCCTTTTCCCTTGCCTTTTCCGAAGCCGCCTCGACCTCTGGGTGGGGGCATGTCTACTCTCCTTCTGCGAATTCAATCTGTGTTGCGTGCAACAAAGGCGCTCGGCTGGACCGGCTCCTTGCGGCAAGAAACCCGTTTACTTTCACGCTGCTTCCCAGCTTCGCGGCGGCAAGGAGCTTCGCCTCGCGCTCGAACGCTACCGCAGCGATCTCACAACTCACCTTGCGCTCACCGCCCGCTTCCGTTTGCACAGAATCGTGCTGAAGCCTGAATTTCAGCATCGGAATGCCCGCGGGCGTATGCCGCAGCACATCCAGCTCGATCAGGCGGCCTGCGATCGTGACCCGGTTCGCTTGCGCCAACGCTCAGGCGCTCGCCGGCTCCGCGGGCTTGGCCGCCTCACCGCGCGGCGCTTCGCCGCGCGGGGCCTCGCCCGGGCCGAGGACCGACTTCGCCTTTTCCTCCTTCATCATCGGCGAAGGCGTCGTCCAGGCGCGTTCCATTCTGATGATCAGGTGCCGCAGCACCGCGTCGTTGAACTTGAACGAGTGCTCCAGCTCGGTGAGCGTTTCGTTGTCGCACTCGATATTCATGAGCACGTAGTGCGCCTTGTGCACCTTTGAGAGCGGAAAAGCGAGCTGGCGGCGGCCCCAGTCCTCGAGCCGGTGGATCTTGCCGTTTTTCGAGGTCACCGTGGCACGGTAACGCTCGATCATCGCCGGCACCTGCTCGCTCTGGTCCGGATGGACGATGAAACACACTTCGTAATGTCGCATGCAAACTCCCTGTGGATGAAGCCGCCCGCTAGTTCCACCGTTGCGACGCGGCGGAAACGGATGCGGCAGGGTTGGCAGTCTAAAACAAACGACCGCCGAAGCGGTCGTCGAAGTGATTGAATTC
>WNGQ01021170.1_pt1 | contig 14995 bp, 12 predicted proteins | sample 5407661 | NCBI WGS metagenome assembly WNGQ01 (sample SAMN13153382, study PRJNA577476) | soil metagenome | isolation source: 60 cm soil or saprolite under Garry oak tree replicate 2 | place: USA:California | collected 2016-06-15 | reverse complement strand
GGCCGATGAGTTTCGCCCAGCATGGGGCGCTCGCCGCTCGCTTCGGCAACATCGTCGACCTCAACCGCGCCTATGTGCGGCTGCGACGCGTGAAGTCGCAGGAAGAGATCGACTGGCTGCGCATCGGCGCCTGGCTGAGCGATCGCGGCATGGCGGGATTGCGCGACGGGATTGCGGTCGGCGTCAACGAGCGCGCGCTCGGCGATCTGATCGAGCGGGCCTATATGCGCGAGGGCGGCACCAACGTCATCCATTTCATCGGCGCGACCTCCATGCACGATCCGCAGCTGGGTGTGCCGGCGCAGTTTCCCTCGACGCGGTGCGTGGCGAAAGGCGACATCGTGTTTGCGGAGATCAGCGCGGCGTTTTGGGATCATTCCGGCCAGGTGCTGCGCAGCTTCGCGGTGGGCGAGGAGCCGCCGCCGCTCTACCGCGCGCTGCACGCCACCGCCGACGCAGCCTTCGACGCGGTCGCGGCGGTGCTCAAGCCCGGCGCGACGCCGGCGCAGGTGATCGAGGTCTCAGGCGTGATCGAAGATGCAGGCTTCACCATCATCGACGATCTCCTGCACGGCTATGGCGGGGGCTATTTCCCGCCCATCCTCGGCAGCAAGAGCCGCCCCGCCGGGCCGATTCCGGCGGAGCCGTTCGAAGCCGGCATGACGGTGGTCGTTCAGCCCAACGTGGTCACGCGCGACGGCAAGGCGGGGGTGCAGACCGGCGAGCTCTTGCTGATCACGAACGCCGGCGTCGAGCGGCTGCATTCATTCCCGCGCGGCTTCACGCAGGTGTGACGCTTGCATACTATAAGTGGGGGTGCAGCGCGAAGCGTCGGCCACCCTGTCATTTCACTGGCGGTCGTCGGATTTAACCGGTCATGCGCGGGCTTGACCCGCGCATCCATCCATCTTCGCAAGAAAGTCTTTGCGAAGGAGATGGATTGCCGGGTCAAGCCCGGCAATGACGGTGGATGACTCAGTGCCCAACGCCGCCGATATCACTCCGCCGCCTGGGTCTTGACGCTCGTCTTCGCCCAGTAGTCGGCGGCTTGCTTCGAGCGCTCAAGCGCGTCCGCAGTCTCGAAGCCCGGCGCCATCGATGCATCAGTGCCGACGAGAATCTGGTGATGCTCGATGCCGAGCGTGCGCAGCCAGCGCTGCTGCCCCATGGTCAGCGCGACGAAATAGCCGATCTCGACCAGTTCGGGCTCGCTGAAATGCTTGTGCAGCCGCGCCCAGAACTTGTCGTCGACCGGCAGATCCCAGGTGATCGCCTCGGCATAGGATAGCGCCGCCTTCTGCCGCTCGTCGTAGCGGCTCGAGCTCTCGAAGTTGATGAGATCGCGGTAGTCGTCCTCGACTATGCCTTGCTTCGCCGCCTTGATCGAGCGCTGGTTGCCGCAGAACTCGCACAGCACCGAACGCGAGACGTAGATGCGGCAGAGTTCCTTGATGCCGTGGTCGGCGACGCCGTTCTTGAACACATCGCGCCACGAATTGGCGAAGGACCAGAACACGGCGGGCACATGGGCGCGGATCGCCTGGCTTTCCGGACGCGGCGTGCCTTCGCGGGCGCAGCGGTCGAACTCCGCGCGCATGGCCGCGTCCTCGACCTTGGCGGGGTCGACGTAACTGATCCGTGGCTTCGACATCGATGTTCCTCCGTTTCCTCCTGCGCCTCGAAGACGAGGCGGATACGCTTTATTCACCATGCCCCGCAGGCTCATGCGCATGTTGCCGCATGGCCACAGTGCGATCAACCGCGCTCGCGCGTTGTTGACCGCACGTTTTTCCCGGTGAAACCGCGGCGTCCGGCCGCACGCGCATGCTCGCCGCCCAGCCCCGCGCGGCGCAGGACCGCTGCGCCGCCGCGAACTGGCGAGGGATTCTTAACCATCGTCACCTAGCTTGAAGTCACCGGTTTGTCGTGACGGCCGCAGCGTTTGGGTGTTTTCGCTGAGCGGGCGCAACCCGATGCTTGGCCGCCGGGGGAACACACCAATGGGAGCGAGAGCTGCTCGAGTCCTCCTCGCGACGGTCGCGTGCCTGTTATGGCTCAACGGCTGCGAGAGCTCGACGAGGCTCGGCGATCTGTTCCAGTCGAAGGCCGACACGGGCGCCGCGGCCCAGGACGATCCCGCTACGACCGGCAGCGTACGGCCGACCCCGCGCGACCCGCCGGCCGCGAAGGCCGCGCCCGCGGACGATCTCAGCCTCGGCAAGAAACACTTCCAGGCCGGCAATTTCAGCCTGGCCGAACGTCACTTCCGCCGCGCGGTCGAGCTGCATCCGCGCGACCTCGAGTCGTGGATCGGGCTAGCGGCGTCGTACGACCGCCAGCGCCGCTTCGATCTTGCCGACCGCGCCTACGACCAGGCCACCAAGATCGCAGGCCCCACGGCGGAGATCCTCAACAATCGGGGCTACTCCTATATGCTGCGCGGCGACCCGCGCCGCGCCCGCGAGACGCTGCTGGAGGCGCAGGCCCGCGACCCCGGCAATACCTACATCAAGAACAATCTCGAAACGGTCGAGGCGAGCCTGCGCAAGAGCAAGGCCACGCAGTAGGCTCACGCCGACCTCATTCAATTCGGGTGAAGGTCAGCCCGCCGCCCCTAGAGCAAATTCCGCTCTAATTGACGCACCTCCTCCGTTCATTCCCGCGCAAGCGGGAATCCAGGGCCGCCTGCTTGAGATTCGTGATCTGGGTCCCCGCTTTCGCGGGGACGAGCGGATGTTGCACGATCTATGCAACCGGCGCCCGCCTCTAGACTTTGCAAGAGCGACGTGCAACGTGGCGCCGTCCAACGGCTCACGGCGGCATGTTCGATAGCTTTCGCAGATTTCTGTCCGAGGCGTCGGAAGGCGGCGCGCATCCGATCCGCTTCGAGCACGACGACTATCGCCTGGCGGCGGCCGCGCTGCTTGTGCATGCCGCCGCCATCGACGGCGACATTTCCGACCTCGAGCGCGACCAGCTGCACGCCGTCATCAAGCAGCAATTCGGCCTCGACGAGGCGACGACCGACGAGTTGGTCGCCGAGGCGACCGAGGCGGAGCACGAGGCGATCGATCTTTATCATTTCACCAGGGCGATCAATCGCTCGCTCGACGAGGATGGCCGCCGACGTGTGGTCGAAATGATGTGGGAGATCGCCTATGCGGACGGCCGCGTCGACGACTTCGAGAACAACCTGATCTGGCGGGTCGCCGACCTCCTCGGCATTTCGACGCGGGAGCGCATTGAATTGGGCCAGCGCGTGGCGAGCCGCCGCGGGAGCGCCCCGACGTGACCCAGGAGAAACGCCCCGTCACGTTGATCACCGGCGCGTCTTCGGGAATCGGCGCGGCGCTCGCCCACGAGTTTGCCGCCAACGGCCACGAACTCGTCCTCATCGCCCGGCGCGAGCAAGTGCTGGCGGCGCTGGCGGACGCCATTGCGGCGAAGGGCGCGAGCCGGCCGACCGTTCTGCCGGCCGACGTCGCGCGCGCGGATGCCACGCAAGCCATCGCCGAGGCGCTCGACCGGCTCGGCCTCGAGCCTGACGTGGTCGTCAACAACGCAGGCTTCGGCCTTCTCGGAGCCGCGGACACGCTCGACCGCGCCGAGCAGCTCGCGATGATCGACCTCGACGTGCGCGCGCTCACCGACCTCTCGCTCGCCTTCATCGACAGTCTCAAACGCCGCAAGGGCGGCATTCTCAACGTGGCGTCGATTGCGGCCTTCATGCCCGGCCCCGGCATGGCGGTCTATTACGCCAGCAAGGCCTATGTGCTCTCGTTCAGCGAGGCGCTGCACCGCGAGCTCAAGCCCAAGGGCGTGCGGGTGACCGTGCTTTGCCCGGGTCCGGTGCCGACCGAGTTTCAGGCGCGCGCGGGCCTCGCCGCCGACGCTTTTCCGCGCATTCTCACGCGCTCCGCCGAGCAGGTGGCGAGAGACGGCTATCGCGGTCTGAAGGAGGGCCGCCGCGTGGTCGTTCCGGGTTTTGCCAATAGCGTGATGACGACGCTGACCCGCTTTGCGCCGCGCGGACTGTTGCTCGATCTCATCGATCGCCAACAGCGAGGCCGCCGCTAGACCCTCCGCTTGCGTGCAATGCAACGCAACGCAATATCCCCTCGCTTGCGCGGGAATGAGCGCAAGAGAGGCCTCGGCCCCGACGCGATGAGATCTGGGCGATGCCTCGCTGCATGGCGGGTGTGCGCGATGCGTCTTGAAAATCCAAGTCGAGCGGGTATTGAGGGTTTCACGCTGTCCTCGCCGTGACTGTCCTATGCTCCATCCGATTCTGATCGTGCTGCATCAGGAGACGTCGACTCCCGGACGCATCGGCCACGCCTTGCGCCAGCGCGGCTATCCGCTCGACGTGCGCCGCCCGCGCTTCGGCGATCCGCTGCCCGAGACCATGGCCGGCCATTCCGGCGCCATCACGTTCGGCGGCCCCATGAGCGCGAACGACACCACCGACTTCATCCGTCGCGAGATCGATTGGCTCGCCGTGCCGCTGAAGGAGAAGAAGCCGTTTCTCGGCATCTGCCTCGGCGCCCAGATGCTGGCGCATCATCTCGGCAGCCGCGTCTACCGGCATCCCGACGGCCATGCCGAGGTCGGCTATTACCCGATCCGGCCGACCGATATCGGCCGCACGGTATGCGATCCCTGGCCGGAGCAGGTCTATCAGTGGCATCGCGAGGGCTTCGACCTGCCGCTCGGCGCCGAACTGCTGGCGGAGGGCGACTCGTTTCCGGTGCAGGCCTTCCGTTACGACGGCGCCGCCTTTGCGCTGCAATTTCATCCCGACGTGACCCACGCCATGATGTGCCGGTGGACCACGCGCGGCCATGAACGCATGTTGTTGCCGAACGCCAAGCCGCGCGGCGCGCATTTCGCCGATCGCGCGGTCTACGATCCCGCCGGGAGGGCCTGGCTCGCCGCGTTCCTCAACCATTGGCTGGGGAAGCCGGCGGCGCCGGAGCAGCAGGTCTCGAGCGGGTGATCGATCGCCGCTTCATATGCCGTCGTCCCCGCGAAAGCGGGGGGTATGGGTCCCCGCAACGGGGTCCTCGCGACGCAAGCGCCGCGGGGTGCCTCTCGCGGGGACGACAGTGTTGTGAGTGGCGGGTGGTGGAGCCGAGGGGGGTCGAACCCCTGACCTCCTCATTGCGAACGAGGCGCTCTCCCAACTGAGCTACGGCCCCGCCAAAAATGCAACCATGCTGCGGGTTGCTGCGGGTGCGGGCCATTTACGGCCCGGGATGCAAGGTGTCAAGGATCGGCCGGCGGGACCGCTGCGGGGCCCGCGCCATGAGCCACGGCTTTGCGTTGACGCCAGCGCGGCAACGCGATTATCAAGCTTGCTGCGACTCGCCAGCAGCACTTCATCCGTCGGCTCTTCGCGGTGCATCCAATGAATCCCTTTCTCTGGCTCATCCATACCCTGATCTGGCTCTACATCTATGTTCTCATCGCCGCGGCCGTGATGTCGTGGCTGATCGCATTCAACGTGGTCAATAGCCACAATCCGACCGTCCGCGCGATCTGGGACTTTCTCTATCGCGTGACGGAGCCGGGTTTGCGGCCGATCCGCGCCATCCTTCCCAATCTCGGCGGTATCGATATCTCGCCGGTGATTCTCATCATCGCGCTGATGTTTCTCGACCAGCTCATCGTCTGGCTCTACGTCTCGATATTCGGCTGAGTGAGCAACCCTCCCTGGCGCATCGAGGCGGGCGGCCTTCTGCTCGTCATCCGGCTCACGCCGCGGGGCGGACGCGATGCCATCGATAGTGTCGCGCAGCCGCTCGTGAAGCTCATCGCCAAGACCCTCGACGTTGCCGTGCGCTACGTGAGCCTGGTTGCGGGCGCGAGTGCGCGGCTCAAGCAGCTGCGGATCAGCGGCGCCGGCGCTGCGCTTGCCGCCACGCTGGAGAAAATTTGCGCGATAGGGTAATGCCGTTTCTCCGCCCGCACCCTGAGGAGGGCGGGCCCCCTCACCATGAGGACGCCGTCTCGAAGGACGCGGGCGGCAGGCCATGAGCGCAAAAATCATCGACGGCAAGGGGATAGCGGCGGACTGGCGCGGCAAGGTCGCGGACGCCGTGCACCGCCTGACGCGCGACCGCGGCATCATCCCGGGGCTCGCGGTCGTGCTGGTCGGCAACAATCCGGCGAGCGAGAGCTACGTCGCCAGCAAGATGAAGATGACGGTCGGCAGCGGCATGCGATCGTTCGACCACCGGCTGCCGAAGGAGACGAGCGAAGCCGAGCTGTTGGCGCTGATCGCGCGTCTCAACGCCGATCCCACCGTCCACGGCATTCTGGTGCAGCTTCCCCTGCCGCCGCAGATCGACCCGCACAAAATCATCGCCGCGGTCGACCCGGCAAAGGACGTCGACGGCTTCAATCCCGTGAATGTCGGGCGCTTGTGCGCGGGCTTGCCGGCGCTGGCGCCCTGCACGCCGGTCGGCTGCATCCTCCTCGCCAAGACCGTGCAGCCGTCGCTCGTGGGGCTCGAGGCGGTGGTGATCGGCCGCTCCAACATCGTCGGCAAGCCCTTGGCGCAACTTCTGCTAGCGGAAAACGCAACCGTCACGGTTGCGCATTCGAAGACGCGCGAGCTTGCGGCGATCTGCCGGCGCGCCGACCTCCTGTTTGCCGCGGTCGGGCGGCCGGAAATGGTGCGGCGCGATTGGGTCAAGCCCGGCGCCACCGTCATCGACGTCGGGGTCAACCGCGTGACGGAGGCGGGCGGCCGCTCGCGCATCGTGGGCGATGTGGCGTTCGCCGAAGTCTCAGAGGTCGCCGGCGCGATCACGCCGGTGCCGGGCGGCGTCGGTCCGATGACCATCGCGTGCCTGCTCGCCAACACCGTGCGGGCGGCCTGCGCGCTGGCCGGCCTGCGGGAGCCGCCGTTCGGACAACGCCCGACCGACGACCGGGAATAGGGGTGCGGCGGTCAGCCAAAGCAATGTCACAACGAGTGTCGACGGCGGCGCAGCGATTTCGGTGCGCTCCCTCTCCCCGTTTGGGGAGAGGGTTGGGGTGAGGGGGATACAGAACTATCGAGAGATCTTAACCCCTCACCCCCACCCTCTCCCTATGGGAGAGGGAGCAGATCGAGCCTGCCGCAATAGGTCAGCGGGCCCAGGCGAAGGCGACTTTGTCGAGGGTGCGGGCGCCGAACCGTTCGGAGGAGCGGGCCACCGCCTTGCCGCCGAGCGCCCGATAGAAGCCGACGGCCGGCTCGTTGTCCGAGAGCGCCCAGATCACCAGGCTTTGCAGCCCGCTCTGCACCAGGTCGCGCCGCGCCGCGGAGAACAGCTTGCGGCCGAAGCCGAGGCCCTGGAATTCCGGCCGCAGGTAGAGCTCGTAGATTTCGCCGTCGTAATACAAGCTGCGCGCGCGGTTGCGCCCGTAGTTGGCATAACCGGCCACGCATTCGCCGAATGCCAGCACCATGATCCGGCTGCCTTTGCGAACCGCGCAGTCCCACCATAGCGGGCCGCGCCGGTTGATGAGCTTGTCGAGCTCCGGCCCGGGAATGATGCCCTGATAAGCACCCCTCCAGGCGTCGTCGTGCGTCGCGGCGATGGCCGGTGCATCGGACGGCTTGGCGCGGCGGACTTCGATGAGGGTCGTGCTCATGACATGATAGAAGCAAGCACTCAGCCGCGCTTCAAGAGCTATGTTTAATGCCGCGTTAACAACGCCGGCCATTGATGTGGTTTTGCCACACTGCGGCGCCGCGCAGCGTTCGCGCCAGCGCGAAAAGTCGAGACAGGTTCGCAACCTAAAGGAATGTTGCAGCGGCGACACGCAGCGCCGGCGAAATGCGCGTTCCTCCCGTCGGAGGCGGCTTAAATCGCTGTCGCGGCGCGTTCGCGTTGCACAACGACGGCGGCCGTGGGGACGAATCGGTCGGGCGGCGACGCCAATGTGCGAGCGAACCCTCCCGGCGCACGGATCGGTAAGCCCCGGGACGGCCGAACGGTCGAGGCGCATACGCCGCCGCAGGCCCGGGGGATGCCGGAATTCCTGTCGGCACCGAGGGAGGAGCGGTCGCTCACACCCGCTCCGCCTCCTTGCGCCGCTCCTCCTTCCTGCGGTCGTTGGGATCGAGCAGTTTCTTGCGCAGCCTGATCGCGGTCGGGGTGACCTCGACCAGCTCGTCGTCGGCGATATAGGCGAGCGCCTTCTCGAGCGTCATCTGGATCGGCGGGATCAGCCGCACGGCTTCATCCTTGGCATGGGTGCGGATATTGGTGAGCTTCTTGCCCTTGAGGATGTTGACCTCGAGGTCGTTGCCCCGGGTATGTTCGCCCACGATCATGCCGCGGTAAACCTTCCACCCCGGCTCGATCATCATCGGCCCGCGGTCCTCCAGGTTCCACAGCGCGTAAGCCAGGGCCTCGCCCTGGTCGTTGGAGATCAGCACGCCGTTGCGGCGCCCCACGATCTCGCCCCGATAGGCGCCGTAGCCGTGGAACAGCCGGTTCATGACGGCGGTGCCGCGGGTATCGGTGAGCAGCTCCCCATGGTAGCCGATGAGGCCGCGCGTCGGTGCCAGGAACACGAGCCGCACGCGGCCGCCGCCCGAGGGGCGCATCTCGGTCATCTCGGCTTTGCGCTCGGAGAGCTTCTGCACGACGATGCCGGAATGCGCCTCGTCGACGTCGATGACGACCTCTTCGATCGGCTCGCGCAGCTCGCAGTCGGCGTCGCGTTCTAGCAGCACCTTCGGCCGCGAGACCGACAGCTCGAAGCCCTCGCGCCGCATGGTCTCGATCAGAATGCCGAGCTGCAATTCGCCGCGGCCGGCGACCTCCATGGCATCCTTCTCGGTCGATTCGCTGATTCTGAGCGCGACGTTGCCCTCGGCCTCGCGCAGGAGCCGTTCGCGGATCACCCGGCTCTGCACCTTGTCGCCCTCGGTGCCGGCGAGCGGTGAATCGTTGATGCGGAAGGTCATCGCCAGTGTCGGCGGATCGATCGGCTGCGCGGGGAGCGGCTCGGTCACCTCCGGTGCGCAGATCGTGTGCGACACCGTTGCCTCAGGGAGCCCGGCAATCGCAACGATGTCGCCGGCGGACGTCTCCTCGACGCCGGTGCGCTCGAGGCCGCGGAAGGCGAGCACTTTGGTCACGCGGCCGTGCTCGATGAGCTTTCCGTTGCGATCGAGCACCTTGACGGTTTGGTTGGGCCTGACCGCGCCCGAGCTGATGCGCCCGGTGACGATGCGGCCGAGATAGGGATTGGCCTCGAGGATGGTGCCGAGCATGCGGAACGGTCCGTCCTCGATGATGGGTTCGGCGACGTGCCGGGTGACGAGATTAAACAGCGGCGCCATGCCCTGATCCTTGGGGCCATCGGGCGAGGCGGCCATCCACCCTTCCCTGGCCGAACCGTAGAGGATCGGGAAATCGAGCTGAGCTTCGCTCGCTTCGAGTGCGGCGAACAGGTCGAACACCTCGTTCACGACCGCCAACGGCCGGGCATCCGGCCGGTCGACCTTGTTGATCACGACGATGGGCTTCAGCCCCACCTTGAGCGCCTTCAACACCACGAACTTGGTCTGCGGCAGGGGGCCCTCGGCGGCGTCCACCAAGACCAGCGCGCCGTCCACCATGTTGAGGATGCGCTCGACCTCGCCGCCGAAATCGGCATGGCCCGGCGTGTCGACGATGTTGATGCGGGTGTCGTGCCAAAGGATCGAGGTCACCTTGGCGAGAATGGTGATGCCGCGCTCGCGCTCGAGATCGTTGGAATCGAGCGCGCGCTCCGCCACCCGCTGGTTGTCGCGCACCGCGCCCGACTGCTGCAGCAGCCGGTCGACCAGGGTGGTCTTGCCATGGTCGACATGGGCGATGATGGCGACGTTGCGCAGGCCGACATTGCGTAGGGTCATGGGCTGCATCAAAAACCGATCGCGGGCCTCGAGGGCCCGCTGTTCGCCGGGAATATAGTCACCAGGCGCAAAGGCGCAATGCGCGATCGGCCGACGACGCCCCCCCGGCTCGCCCGCCCCGCGACCCCTTGCGTCCGCCTACGGGGAAGGCGACCATGGAGCAAAGCGAAGGGAAGGTCGGGTGCGCGCATCGGTCCCAGTCAAGAATCGGCGGCGGCTGTTGTGCGTTTTTCCGCACTACACCCCCGCCTTCGGCACCTTCAACCACGCGTATCGGCTGATGAAAGGCGTGCGCGCCTTCATGCCGCCGCAGGGCCTGCTGGTGATCGCGGCCTATATGCCGCAAGCGTGGCCGGTCCGCTTCATCGACGAGAACATCCGCAAGGCGACCGACGCCGATTTCGCTTGGGCCGACGCCGTGCTGGTCAGCGGCATGCACGTGCAGGCCGCGCAGATTCACGACATCGCCGCGCGCGCGCATGCGGCGGGCAAGGTCGTGATGCTGGGCGGGCCGTCGGTCTCCGCGTCGCCTGAAATGTATCCGGACATCGACTATCTCCACATCGGCGAGATTGGGGACGCGACCGATCAGCTCATCGCGCGCCTCGACGAGAGCGTCGCGCGTCCGTCCGCGCAGTTGCGCTTCGAGACCAAGGATCGGCTGCCGCTGCAGGATTTCCCGATTCCGGCGTACGACCTCATCCCGCTGAAGAGCTACCTGATGCTGACGTTGCAGTTCTCCAGCGGCTGTCCCTATCTCTGCGAGTTCTGCGACATTCCCAACCTCTACGGCCGGCAGCCGCGGCTGAAGACGCCGGCCCAGATCACCGCCGAGCTCGATGCCATGCGCAAGCAGAAGGGGCATCCGCCGGTCGTCTATTTCGTCGATGACAATTTCATCGGCAATCGCAAAGCCGCCAAGGACATGCTGCCGCACCTCCTCGCCTGGCAGAAGCAGCACGACTATCCCTTGCAGTTCGCCTGCGAGGCGACGCTCAACATCGCCAAGCAGCCGGAAATCCTCAAGCTCATGCGGGAGTGCTCGTTCCTCGGCATATTCGTCGGCATCGAAACGCCCGAGGCCGATGCGCTCAAGGCGATGCGCAAAAGCCAGAACGTCGCCGTGCCCATGATGGAATCGATCAAGACGCTCAACGACTACGGATTGGAGGTTACCTCCGGCATCATCCTCGGGCTCGATACCGATTCCGACGATACCGAGGTGCGTCTCAAGGATTTCATCGACATCTCACGCATCCCGATGCTGACCATCAACCTCTTGCAGGCGCTGCCGAAGACGCCGCTGTGGGATCGGCTCAAGCTGGCCGGACGGCTCGAGGACGATCCGACGCTTGAAAGCAACGTGCGCTTCCTGCGGCCGTACCAAGAGGTGGTGTCGATGTGGCGCCGCTGTATCGCCCATGCCAACGATCCGGAGCGGCTGTTCGCGCGCTTCTACCATCAGGCCATGCCAACGATCCGGAGCGGCTGTTCGCGCGTTTCTACCATCAGGTGGATGCGACCTACGCCAATCGCCTGATCCCGCCGGCGCGCGGCAAGCTCAACTGGGGCAACCTCTCGAGCGGCTTGGTGCTTGCCTTCCGTGTCTTCCTGCACATCGGAATCCTGTCGGATTACCGCAGGCCGTTCTGGCGGGCCGCGCGCCACGCGCTGCGGCGCGGGCAGATCGACGCCGCTCTCGGCATGGCGTTCATCGCCCATCACCTCATTCAGTTCACGCGCGAAGCGCTCCGCGGCGAGCAGAACGCGTCGTACTACTCGACCAAGGCGCGCGCGGCCGAGCCCGTGCATTCGCCGGAATTGGCGGCGTTGCGCAAGTCGGCGTAGGCATCAATCATATACGGGTTTTCGTCATTGCCGGGCTTGACCCGGCAATCCATCATCTTTGCGAAAAGAGATGGACCCCCGGGTCAAGCCCGGGGGTGACGCACTGGCATATCACCCCAGCTTCGGCTCGAGCGTGGTCGACCACAGCGCGCGATCGTCCCAGTCCTTGAGCGTCACGGTCATGACTTGCGTCGTCCCGTCGATCGCGACGTGACCGAAAAATTGCAAGCCTTCGCTGGGCGGCTGGTTCGGTGCGCTCGGCGCCTTCACGTAGACGAGCTGCGGTCCGAACGTGTTGTCCATCTGGTTTTGCGGGAAGCTTCCGGCGTGGATCGGGCCCGACACGAATTCCCAGAACGGCTCGAAGTCCTGGAACACCGCCTTGTTGGGATCGTAATAATGCGCGGCGGTGTAGTGCACGTCGGCGGTGAGCCACAGCGTGTTGCGCACGGGAGCCCGCTTGATGAAGGAGAGGATGTCGACGATCTCGAATTCGCGGCCGCGCGGCGGCCCGTCGCCCTGGGAGATCGCCTCGACGCCCCATTTGCGATCGGTGTCGTAGACGACGATGAGGCCGATCGGCATATCGGCCGCGATCACCTTCCAGGTCGCCTGCGAGTTCAAGAGTTCGCGCTTGAGCCAGGCCACTTGCGCGGGCCCGAGGAAATAGGCCGCCGGCCCATAGCTCTCCTCTTGGCCTTCGCCGTTGGGCCCGCGATAGCTGCGCATGTCGAGCATGAACACATCGAGCAGCGGTCCGTACGAAATCTTGCGATAGACGCGCCCGGGCTCGGTCTGGGTGAAGCGCAGCGGCATGTATTCATGGAACGCGCGGCTGGCGCGCGCCGCCAGGATCAATGCGTTCTTCTCGACGTATTTCTTGCGCTGGTGCTCGGTGCGGGTCAGCGGCTCGCCCGGCCACCAATTGTTGGTCACCTCGTGATCGTCCCATTGCGAGAAGATCGGCACCTCGGCATTGAAGGCGAGCAGGTTCTTGTCGAGCAGATTGTACTTGTAGTTGGCGCGGAACTCGGCGAGCGTCTCCGCCGGCTTGGCCTTTTCCTCGATCACGACGTTTTTCCAGATCTCGCCGTTCGGCATTTTCTGCTCGGCCAGGATCGGGCCGTCGGCGTAAATGTTGTCGCCGTTGTGGATGAAGAAATCAGGGCGGTTGCGCAGCATGGTCGCGTAGGTGCGCATGCCGCCGCGCGCTTCGTCGATGCCCCAGCCTTGGCCGGCGGTGTCGCCCGACCACACGAACGAGATCGAGCGCTGGTCGCTCGGCGCGGTGCGAAAACGGCCGGTCATCGGCTCGCCCACGATGGTCGGCGAAGCAAGATCCTGGAAGCGGATGCGGTAGAAGATGTCCTGCCCCGCGGGCAGGCCGTCGATGAGCGCGTTGGCGGTGAAATCGGTTTCGGGCAGCGCATCGACGAAGACGGCGCGGTGGATGGTCTTGAAACTGTCAGTGGTGGCGACCTCGGCCAACATGCGCGCGGGACGGTCGGCCCGCGCCCAGATCACGGCGGAATCGAGCGAGACGTCGCCGGACTGGATGCCGTGGGTGATGACGGCGCGATCGGCGGCACGGCTGAGATAAGGCTTGCTGATGCCGCCAACGGCGGAGATCGCGGTCGAGGCCGCGGCCGTGGCCAGAAACCGCCGACGCGACATGGGGATGCGCACCGTCATGGAAATCCTCCGGTTACAAGAATGAGGCGGCCGATTATCACAGAACCCGGACGGTTATGTGACACCGTTGATTCGCATCACGAAGTGCCGTGGCGAGGCGCCGATCGCTCAACGGCGTCTGCGTCCTCGAGTTCTTCGACAACAAGGTCGCCTTTCGGGGCGATGCTGTCACCACCCAATCGGCCGCGAGCCACTTCACGGATGCGCTCTGCGATGCGCGGCTCCCGATCCATGAGGACGTGGAGATCGTGCGCATCAAGCATCAACAGGCTCGTTCGGGCGACGGCGGTCACGGTCGCCGATCGGCGCGTGCGACGCAGCGCTGCGACCTCGCCGAAGAAATGACCGGCACCCAGCCGAACACGTTCGTGCTGGAGCTCGATCTCCACTTCCCCGGCGGCGATGAAATACATGGAATGCGCGGGCTCACCGCGCCTGGCGATGACATCGCCGGCCTCGACTTGCTGTGCGTGCAGCAGCCGCATGATGTCGGCAATATCCGTTGCCTGCAGTTCGGCGAACAAAGGTACGCGTGCGACCATTCCCCAGGTGACGACAAAGTCGCGGCGATGAATTTCGTCGGCGAAGGCGGTGGCGACGATGCCGATCGGCAACGCGATCATGATCAATCCAACGAAGATCGTAACGGATGCGACGACTCGTCCGAGCGCGGTCACCGGAACCACGTCGCCATATCCGATCGTGCCCAGGGTGACGATTGCCCACCACATCGCGTCGGGAATTGTGCCGAATTTGTCGGGCTGCGCGTGACGCTCGATCACGTGCATGATGCTGGCGACGAGCAATGTCGCACCAATCAAAATCACGAAACAGCCGAACAGCGCGCGGCGCTCGTTGTAGAGCGCGTCCAACAGCGAACGCATCGCAGGGGAATAGCGCGCCAACTTGAGAAAGCGGCCCGTCCGAAACACGAGCAGGACCCGCAGATCGACCGGCAACAGGAATGCGAGCCAAAACGGCAAGACCGCGAGAAGGTCGATCACACCGAGCGGGCTCGAAACGAACTTCCATCGCGCCTTGCGCTCACTCGCGTGCCGCGCTGGCGCGTGTTCGGCCGCCACCCAGACGCGCAGTGCATATTCGATGGTGAAAACAACCAATGACAACAGCTCGATCGCGGTGAATAGCGGGCCGTATTGGGTTTGCAGCGCAGGCACCGAGTCGAGCGTCATCGAGACGAGGTTGACAACGATCAGGGCGACGATGAGTCGGCCGACAATGAGACCCGTCTGGTCTCCGATCGCGCCATGCTCCAGGATCGCATAGAGCCGACGCCGGAGATTTGCAGTGCGCCGAATATGTCGCGGCATGGCCGGTTTCCAACCTCGGCGAGATATTTCCCAGTCGATTACGTGGCCGGCCAGTGGGACTTTGAGGGTATGCCGGTCATCGCCCGTGCGCCGGTGAAGGTACTCGCCGCCTACAAGTGGGTGCAAGCCAAATGGTAACGGCTTGCTCGTCCTCCCACTCTGCTCGGAGCGTGGCGGATGCCCACGGCCCACATGGCGCGCGCGTTAGCTCATCAAGCCA
>WNGQ01003873.1_pt1 | contig 15000 bp, 11 predicted proteins | sample 5407661 | NCBI WGS metagenome assembly WNGQ01 (sample SAMN13153382, study PRJNA577476) | soil metagenome | isolation source: 60 cm soil or saprolite under Garry oak tree replicate 2 | place: USA:California | collected 2016-06-15 | reverse complement strand
GCAACTGCATTCGCCCCCACCGGCCACACTGACCCCAGCACCGCCAGCCACACCAGCCCCGCCGCCCCCACCAGCCCCGCCGCCCCCACCAGCCCCGCCGCCCCCACCGGCCACGCTGATCTAGCCGGCGAAGCTGCACCCGCCCGCCTCCTTCATGATCACGGAGGGTTTGGGGGCCTCGAGGCCCCCAAACCCTCCGTGATCATGGCTGGTGGGGGGACCGGGATTGCGACGGTGCACGATTCCGGGCTGGAACGCGCGCACACGGCGGACCTTGCCGACCAACTCGGCGTGCCGTACGCGTCGATCGGCGAGCCGACGCTGGCCCGGCTCGCCAGCCTGCTCGATCCCGGCCTGCAGCCGGCCAACCCGCTCGACATGTGGGGCACCGGCGGCGACGTGCAGCGCCAGCTTGCCGACGCGCTCGTCGCCCTGGCCGATGACCCGGCCGTGGCCGCCATCGCGCTGGCCGTCGACCTGGTCCGCGAGTTCGACGGCGAGCGTTCCTATCCCGATGCCGTGCTGGCTGCCGCCGCCAGGACGGCCAAGCCGGTTGCCGTGCTGGCCAACTTCGCCAGGGCCGTTGACCAGGACGTGGCCGGCGAGCTTCGCGCGGCGGGGATTCCCGTGCTTGAGGGCATGCGCACCGGCCTGCTGGCCCTGCGCCACCTGCTCGACCACGCGGACCGGCACAGCCAGGCGGACCAGCACAGCTACGCCGGCCAGCACGACCGGACCGACCAGCGCGATCAGGCCGACCAGCACGACCGGACCAACCAGCACGACCAGGCCAACCAGCTTGACCAGGCCGGCCAGCACGACCGGACCAACCAGCGCAATCAAGCCGTGCAGGCGAGCACGGCTGCGCCGGGAGGGGGTGGAACGGACGAGGGCCGGTCACTGGCTCGCCGCCCCCGGCCAGCCGACGGGCACGCGGGCGAGGGCCGGCCGCGCGGCCGGCCGGCTGGCTTGCGCCAGCCGAGCGAGGCGCGCCGCGCCCGCGGCGCAGCGTTGCTGGCGGCCGGTCAGGCCTCCGGGGCGCCGCTGCTCGAGCTGCTCCGCGAGTACGGGATCGCCGCCGCGCGAGCCGAGCCGGCCGCCGACATCGACACGGCGCTTGCCGCCGCCAGCGCGATCGGCTACCCGGTCGTGCTGAAGACCGACGAGCCGGCGATCCTGCACAAGTCCGACGCCGACGGCGTGCTGCTCGGTATCCGCGGCCCGGCCGAGCTGGCCACCGCCTACCGTGATCTTTGCGCCAGGCTCGGCCCGCGCGCGCTGGTCAGCGAGACTATCCCGGCCGGCCCTGAGCTCGCGCTCGGCATCGCCAGGGACGCGGACCTGGGGCCGCTGATCGTCGTCGGGGCCGGCGGCTTGCTGGTTGAGCTGCTGGCCGACCGGTCGGTCGCGCTGCCGCCGGTGGATGCGGAGCGGGCCAGCCGGATGCTCGGCAGGCTGCGGGTCAGCCGGCTGCTCGCCGGAGTCCGCGGGGCGCCGCCCGCCGACATCGATGCCGTGATCCGCTCGATCACCGGCCTGTCCGCGCTCGCGATCGAGCTCGGCGACGAGCTGGCAGCATTGGACGTGAACCCGCTGATCTGCGGCCCGGCGGGGGCGATCGCGGTGGACGCGCTGGCCGTCCGGCGGCAATCCGCCCGCTGACCATCCCGGGCTGCCCGCGAATCCCCCGCGCGCTGACCTGCCCGCGCACGTCGATGTATCACGGAACGGGGAGCCGGCGCGGCAATCCGCCCGCTGACCATCCCGGGCTGCCCGCGAATCCCCGCGCGCTGACCTGCCCGCGCACGTCGATGTATCACGGAGCGGGGAGCCGGCTCTGTATAGGGCAAGGACAAACAGGCCCAGTCGCCCGAATACAGGAATGATTCATGTCCGTTCCGCATATGAAGGACACCGGCCCACATGTCGATGAACTCGACAAGCGGCTGCGCGGCCTCATGGCGGCCTTCGCCGACCTCGGCAACACCGCCGACTTCGACGAGTTGTTCAAGATCATCCACAATCCCGGCTGGGCGGCCTGGCCCGACATCTTCCTGATCAACACGCTGGTCGACGCCGCGGAGCGCGCCGCCAAGGACGCCAGAAGCGTACGCACAGCCCTCGTCGAATGCGCCCTGGCTATCAGCGGCGATTCCGACGAGTAGGGGGGGATCCCGCTCCTGGCCAGATGGGAGCGCGCTGCAGGGGCGTGCGCTCCGCTGCGGTCTGGCCAGGAGCGGGGTCTGCAGTTCGCGCTCTACGCCAGCCTCGACATGTATGCCACCCCGTGTTCGCCGCAGACGCGACAGCAAAGTGCCAGGACGTCCCCGGGGCCAGGCAGATCGTCGCGATTACCATCAGCCCGATCAGGTGACCCCGCCGTGCTGCCGCGAGACGTTGCCCGACTGGCTAGACGCGCGGCGAGACCCGGTCCCGGCGGCGCCAGCGGGCGGCCCGGCGATCGGCCGTGATCTGGTGAACCACATTGCGGCCGGGGATCCCGGTGACCCCGCCGCCGCCATGCGTCGCCGATCCGGCCTGGTAGAGCCCGCGGACCGGGGTGCGCATGTCGGCGTAACCCGCTGCTGGCCTGCCGTGGAACATCTGGCCGAGGGTCAGCTCACCGTGGAAGATATTGCCGCCGACCAGCCCGTACTCCTGCTGCATCTGATGCGGGCCGATGACCTGGCGGTGCAGTACCGAGCCGGTGAAGCCGGGGGCGACGGCCTCCATCCGGGCGATCACCCGGTCGGCGTAGGCGGCCAGCGCCGCGTCGTCCGGGTCGTCCGCGTAGCCGTGCGGCACCCACTGGGTGAACATCGACATAATGTGCTGGCCGGCCGGGGCAAGAGAGCTATCAAAAACGCTCGGGATGCAGATGTCGGCGAACGGCGTCGACGACGGCTTGCCGGAGACCGCCTCCTGGAACGCATTCTCGATGTCGTCAAGGCTTTCGGCGAGCACGATCGTGCCGCCGTGGACCTGCGGATCGCGCTCCGGGTGGCTGGCGAACACCGGCAGCCGGTCCAGCGCCAGGTTGATTTTCACGGTGCCGCTGCGGGTCTGCCAGCCGCGGATGTCGGCCAGGAAGTCACCGGGCAGCGCTGCCTGGTCGACCAGCCGCAGGAACGAGATCTGCGGATGCGCCGTGGTGATCACGGTGGCGGCGTCTACCTCCTCGCCGCTGGCCAGCGTCACGCCGGTCGCCCGGCCGCCGCTGGTCCGGATCCTGGCGACCTCGGCGCCGGTGCGGATCTCGGCGCCGAACGAGCGGGCCGCGGCGGCCAGCGCGCGGGTGACACCGCCCATCCCGCCGCGCGGGAATCCCCACACGCCGGCCTGCCCATCCACGTCGCCGATGTGGTGGTGCAGCATGACGTAGGCGGTCCCGGCCGACCGCGGGCCAGCCCAGGTCCCGATCACGCCGGATACTGCCAGCACGCCCCGTATGGCGTCGGTCTCGAAGTAGCGCTCGACCAGGTCGGCGATGCTGCCGGTGAGCAGCCTGGTGACGTCGACCGCGCCGCGCGTGTCCAGCTTGCGCAGGTGCCGAAGCAGCAGCCCCTGCCGCAGCAGATCCGACGGCCGCCGGGAGCCGAGCCGGGGCGGTATCTCGTTGAGCATCGGGCCGAGAACCGCACCGATCCCGGCCAGGTGCGCCTCGTAGCCGGCATAGGCAGCCGCGTCCCGCGCGGAGAACTTCGCGATCTCGGCCCGGCGCGCGGCCGGCTCATGCGGCAGTCGCAGGTACCGTCCGTCCGCGCGCGGCGCGAAGTACGGGCCCTGCGGGAAAACGTGGTAGCCGTGGCTGGCCAGCCGCAGATCCCGGACCAGGTCCGGGGCCAGCAGCGAAACGACGTAGGACAGCGAGGTCACCGTGTAGTCCGGGCCGAACGGGTGCTCGCTGACCGCCGCGCCGCCGACCACGTCGCGCCGTTCGCAGACCAGCGTGTCGAGCCCGCTGCGGGCGAGGTAGGCGGCCGCAACCAGACCGTTGTGCCCCCCGCCGACGATCACCGCATCCCGGCTGGCCGTCATAGCCCGCGTGATCCCTTCTCGCCCGGAACATGCCGGGCAAAGCATGGTCCGGGCAGTCACCGTCAGCCCGGTAACCTGCACTTCCTTGATCATAAGCAGGCGTTCCCGGCGGCCAGCATCGACCTCTGTCCATGAAAGCGGAGGGTTGCGGGGTGCCCGAATCCCCGAAAGTCTCCGCGATCATGGAGAGCCTGAGATCATCTGGGCCGGGCACCTGGTGGCCGTTCGGCCTGTGCCCGGGTCAGAAGATCACGTAGACCTTGCGGATCTTCTCGTGGATCTGCCAGGTGCCTGCCCAGCCGCGCGGGAAGACCGCCGTCTGGCCCGGGCCGACGTCGCGTGCCGCACCGCCGTCCGGGGTCACCGTCATCCGGCCGGACACGATGTGCACGAACTCGTGGGTCTCCAGCTTCCAGTAGGACGGGCCCGGGGTGCACTCCCACACGCCGACCTCCTGCTCGCCGTCCTGCCACAAGGTGTAACCCGCGGTCTGCATCGGCTCGCCGGTCGCCTCGTCCAGCGGGCCCCAGTCCTCAAGCTCGGCGGCGGCAGCGTCGGCGAGGAACGGCGTCGCGGCGGTGATGTCGGTCATGGATGTCCTTTCTGGACCGGTCAGGAGATCGTCAGTTTCCCCGGGGCCTGCGGTTCCTGCCGGGCTTGCGGGGCGTGCTCGGGGAAGGGCAGCGCGATCGGGTCGGTCGCGAGCCGGCTGCGGCCATCCGCGTCGAACCGGTCCAGGCCGAGCTGCGCCGTATCCACCACATCAGACCGGCCAGTAAGCGCGACATCGGCGGCGGCCCTGGCCACGGCGGGCCCCCACATCATCCCGGCGCCGCCGGCACTGGCTATCACGGCCCCGTTAAAAATCTGGCTGGTACCGGCTGCCGGGCCGATGATCGGGAGGTGGTCGGGCGTGTAGTCAATGGTGGCCGCCCAGATCTTGCGCAGCCCGAGCCCGGCGGTCACCGGGACAAGCTCGGCGAGGCGCTCGCGCATCAGCGCCAGGTAGGGCTCGTCGATGCAGGTTGCCTCCCCGGGCGGCTCGGCCGGGTTGCTCATGCCGAACAGCAGGCCGCCCTCCTCCGGGCGCCAGTACAGGCCCGCGGACAGGTCGAAAACCATCGGGAGCCGGCTCGGGGCGAGATCGGGGTGCGGCTGGGTCACGGCGACCTGGTGCCGGACGCCGCCGACGGCGACCCGGACCCCGGCGAGCTTGCCGACCTCGGCGAGCTCGGGCCCGCCGGTCAGCACGACGATCGGGGCGGCGACCGGGCCTGCGGTGGTCTGCACGCCGGTGACACGGTCCCCCGCAGTGCTCAGGCCGGTGAAGGTGACGTGCTCGCGCACCTGCACGCCGCTGGTCGCGAGCGCCACGGCGTAGGCGGTGACGTTGCGCGGTGGAGCCAGGTAGCCGTCCTCGGCGCAGAATGTGCCGCCGAGGGTCAGCCCCGGCGCCATCGTCGGGTTGACAGCGTCCACTTCGGCGGGCTCCAGCCAGCGGACCGACATGCCCTCGGCGTTCTGCATGGCCATCCGGTCGCGGGCGGCGGTGACGTCCTCGGCGGTGAAGCAGGGCAGCAGGTAGCCCTGCGCTATGAAGCCGGAGTCGATGCCCAGCTCGTCGTGCTGGCGGAGGTAGAACTTACGCGACCAGTCGCCGAGCCGGACGGCCCACGGGGTACCGCCCTGAGTACGGACGATGCCGGCCGCGCGGCTGCTCGCGCCATCGCCCAGGGTGCGTTTCTCCAGCAGGATGACCCGGTCCAGGCCGCTGCGGCGAAGGAAATAGGCACACCACGCGCCCACCGTCCCGCCGCCGACGACGATCGCGTCCGCGGTATCCGGGTAGCCGGCCGAAGGCATTGGCACGCCGTCGATGCTGACATAGACTGAACGTTCAGTCAAGAGAGTGGGGCTCGAGCTGCCGGCGATGCTGCCCGGCGGAATGCGGCCGGGCCTGCGGGGCGGCCTGCGGGGCGGCCGACTGGCTAGTCCGGCCGCGAGCCGGAGGACGAAGGGATGCCATGTACGGCTTTTCCGATGCGGACCTGCAGATCCAGGCGCGCGCCCGGTCCTTCACCGACGAGCTGATCCCGCTTGAGGTCACTGCCGAGCTGAACAACGGCGAACTGGCCGCGGACGTGGTGGCCGGGCATGCCAAGCGGGCCAGGGAGCTCGGGCTGCATGCAGCCAACATGCCGGCCGATCTCGGCGGCGGCGGCCTTTCCTCCCTGCAGCAGGTCCTCGTGCAGGAGCAGGTCGGCCGGGTCACCAACGGGCTTGCCTGGGTGGTCGGGACTCCGCCTTCCTGGCTGCCCCCGGTGGCGACGCCCTACCAGCTGGACCGGTTCGTGCTGCCGACGATCCGCGGCGACGCCGAGGAGTGCTACGCGATCACCGAAGCGGGCGCCGGCTCGGACGTGGACGCCATCGAGGCGACCGCGCGGCGGGACGGCGACGAGTACCTGCTGAACGGCGAGAAATGGCACGTGACGTCCTATAACACCGCGAGCTTCGCGTTCTTCCAGGCCAAGCTGGCGGGCGGGGCGCACGACGGCGAGCACGCCATGTTCCTCGTCGACCTGCCCAGCTTCGGCGTCAGCGTGGTGCGCACGCCCGCCTACTCGCACACGACCAGTCATCATCACCCGATCGTCGCGTTCCGGGATGTCCGGGTTCCTGCCACCCATCTGGTCGGGGCGGAGGGGGACGGGATGAGATTCGCATACGAGTGGTTCAGGTTCGAGCGGCTGATGGTCGCGGCGCGCTGTCTTGGCGCGGCGCAGCGGCTGGTGACGGAGATGACAGCGTTCGCCGCCGAGCGGCGGGTGCAGGGCCGGCCGATCGCCGAGTTCGGCACCGTCGCGGCCATGCTGGCGGACAGCCTGACCGAGCTGTTCGCCGCCCGGTCGCTGAGCTATGAGACGGCGCGCGCGATCGACGCCGGCGCGGACGTCAAGGTGCAGCACACGCAGTGCTCGATGGCCAAGCTGTACGCGTCCGAGATGGCCGGCCGGGTCGCGGACCGGGCCGTCCAGGTGTTCGGCGGCCGCGGCTACATGCGGGAAAACGTCGCCGAGCGGTTCTTCCGCGAACTGCGGGTAGAGCGGATCTGGGAGGGCACCAGCGAGGTCCAGCGCGCGATCATCGCCGACCAGCTGGTCAAGCGCGGCGTGACGGCGCTGGTCTAGCGCGGCGCGCTCGGCTTGATCAGGCCAGGCTTGCCTCGATCGCCTCGATGACCTCGGGTGCCTCGGGCTCGGTCCGGGGCCTGAATCGGGCGAGGATCTTGCCGTCACGGCTCACCAGGAACTTCTCGAAGTTCCACTGGATGTCGCCGGTCTCACCGTCGGCGTCCGGCACCGCGGTCAGCTCGGTGTAGACCGGGTGCCGCCCGGGCCCGTTGACCTCGATCTTCTCGAACAGCGGGAAGGTCACCCCGTATGTCGTCGAGCAGAACTCCTGGATCTCGGCCGACGTGCCTGGCTCCTGGCCACCGAACTGGTTGCAAGGAAACCCGACGACGGAGAACGGCCGGCCGGCGTAACGCTGCTGCAGCCGCTCCAGTCCCTCGTACTGCGGGGTCAGGCCGCATTTCGATGCGACATTGACGATCAGGAGCGATTTCCCGGTTAGCGCGGCTAGCGACGAGGGCTGGCCGGAGAGGGTGTTGACGGGGGTGTCGAGCAAGGTCACGGACTGATCCTTCACTGTCGGGGGAGGCTCGGGCCGGACCCGGCTAGCGGTCCGCGCCATGGTCAACACTGTTGTGCGTCGGCGCATGCCCGGAAAGCCTGATTCCGGACCTTATGAACCCGGGTTTGATAGGCCAGGAGCCATATCAAACCGGGGTTTCATGGGCACGGCCAGCCGCGGCGCGGGGCCGACTGGCGGTGGCAGGCGCGGCGCGGGGCTGGCTGGCGATGCGGGCGCGGTGCGGGTTAGCTGGCGGTGGCGGCCGTTGCGGCGGGGTGCCAGGCTGACTCGCCCTGATAGCCGCGCGCGATCATCGTGACGTACTGGTAGACGGCGTCCTCTTCGGCGGACAGCGGGCCTGGCTGCGCGTGCTCGGAGGAGAGGCCGCGCTGCACCGACTCGCAGGCCGCCCAGTCCTGCCGGTTGGTAATGTCCCAGAACTCGACCGCGTAGCCCGGGTCGAAGCCCGGCCGCTCCAGTGCCTCGGGCGCGAACGCCCAGGTGCACTCGATCCTCGTCCGGTCCGCCGCGAGCGGCGTCAGCCGGTGCGTCATCACGTAGTCGGGATGCAGGCTGAGCAGGATGTTCGGGAACACGTTGAGGTAGATCACGGTGCGCAGGCCACGTGCGTCCAGCCCGCGCAACGGCACTCCCAGGCTGCTGCCGTCCAGCGACATGGTGTCCACGCCGTCCCGCAGTTCCATCCAGCCGCCGATCCAGGCGCCGTCCGGCGTGTAGTTTCGGCCGCTCTTGGGCGGGCTCACCTTGCACAGCTCCGGATGGATCATCGGGCAGTGGTAGCACTCGTGATAGTTCTCCGACAGGATCTTCCAGTTGGCCGCGGTGTCGTAGTCATGCCGCCCGGAGATCACCAGCCGGGCCAGCTCGTATGGCGCGATCAGCTCGTCCAGGGTGCGGAGGCATTCCGCGATCGGCGGCGCGGTTCCTGAACCAGCTACGAAGATCAGCCCGTTCCATTCCTCGGCGGGCAGTTCGATCAGCCCCCATGCCGTCGCGTCGAAGCCGGGCCGGCCCTTGAACCCGGCGGCGGCTTGCAGCCCGCCGGAAAGCGAATAGGTCCAGGAGTGATACGGGCAGATGATCGCGTTGCACTGCTGCGTGGCGCCGCAGGCAAGCAGTTCATGGCCACGATGCCGGCAGGTGTTGGCGAAGGCGCGCAGGATGCCGTCGTCGCCCCGGACGATCAGCACGCTCCCGGTGCCGGCCTGCTCGGCTCGCTGGTCGCCCGGCTGAGCGACCTGCGAGCTGTGCCCGACGCAGAGCCAGCCCGCGCCGAAGAAGTACCGCTGTTCCCAGGCGAACACTGCCGGGTCCGTGTACGCGGCCGGGGGCAGCATCCTGCTTTCGCCGAACGGCCGCAGCGCAGCCGCCAGCCCGGCCTGGTCGATGGGCACGCGGGGATACCGGAACTGACTGATCATACAGTCAAGGGTAGGCAGGGCAAGGCCGACTGTCCAGCGCCAGCTCGCGGGCATCCGACGGCCGGTGACATGCCGCCGCATCCAGGAGCCGAGGCGATGAGTCGCAGGGCGGCCGCTGCCGGACAAGTCCCTGAACTTGCCGCGCCGCACTGACGGCCGAAGCCAGCGGGCGACAGCGTCCGGAACAGGCTGAGCGTCGCGGCGGGCTGCCCGGACGGATCATCGCGGGTTGCTAGCACTCGTGCTGATTCTCTGTCAGGATCTTCCAGTTGGCCGCTGAGCCGTAGTCATGCCGTCCGGTGATGACCAGCCGTTCTGGCTCGTCTGGCGTGATCAGGTTGGCCAGCGCGGATGCGAGCCCGGCCGGTTCGATGGCGCACGGGGCCGGCGGGCAAATGGCCGACGCGGCATCGCCGACCGCCGGCAAAGCGCGGGCCGGAATTAACAGAATGGCTGAATTACCCCAGCTAGTCCGCTAATTCACCTATGATTTTCGCCGGACTGCCGCCCGCCCGACTGATTCTTGCCGGGCTGGCGTCCGCCGCACTGATTCTTGCCGGGCTGGCGCCTGCAGGCTGGCGCTTGCCGGGCTGGCGCCCGCCGGGCTGGCGCCCGACTGATGTTCGGCTGACCGATGTTCGCCTGACCAGGGGAGCGCGACCGTGACTGACATACCTGCCGGACTGCCTCCGGCACCGCCGCTGCCGCCGCCGGCGCCGCAGCCGTACCAGGGCGCTGGCGGAGCCGCGCCGATCGAGGTCGGATTCGCCGGACCCGTGCCACAGCGCAGGGTCACTGTGCTGTTCCGGCTGATTCTGGTTATTCCGCAGTTCATCGTCCTTTATGCGCTCGGGATAGCGGCCGAGATCGTAGCGATCATCGGGTGGTTCGGCGCGCTCTTCACCGGCAGGCTGCCGCAATTCGCGGCGGACTTCCTGTCCGGCGTGCTGCGCTGGCAAGCGCGGGTCAGCGCCTACTCCCTGCTGCTGACGGACCTGTACCCGCCGTTCTCGCTCGATGACGCCGACTATCCGGTACGGGTCGCCGCGCGGCCCGGGCCACTGAACCGGCTGGCCGTCCTGTTCCGGTTCATCCTGGCCATACCCGCCGCGATCGTGGCGGGGGTGCTGACCTATGGCCTGGAGACGATCACCATGTTCGTGGCATGGCTGATCGTGCTGATCACGGGCCGGATGCCGGAAGCGCTGCATGCGGCGATCAGTTCCGCGCTGCGTTACACCATCCGGTACATCGGCTATCTCCACCTGCTGACCAGCGAGTACCCGCGCGGCCTATACGGCGATCAGCCCGGGCCCGCCGACCTGCCAGGATCCCAGCCCGGCGCTGGGTTCCCTGCCGCCGGATACCAGCAAGCCACCGGGTCGCAGCCCGCCGCCGGGTTCCCGTCCGCTGCGGGATACCCCCCGGCGCCCGCCCAGCCGCCCGCCGCGGGCTACCAGCAGGCCACCGGTGACGCGGACTATCAGCAGGTCAGCGGCACCGGGCCGGCGCCGACCTGGGGACCAGGGGCGCCAGCGGCTGGCCAGGCTGCGCCGCCAGGCTCGACGGTGCCATTTGGCATGTCGTCGTACGGCACAACGCCGCCTCCGGCCTACGGGACATCCCCGGCACAGGGTTACGGAACGCCGCCGCCTGAGGGTTACGGAACGCAGGGCGCCCCCGCGGCCGTCTCGACGGCCAACTGGCGGGTGCCCGGCGGTCCGCCATGGCGGCTTGTCATGTCCCAGGCCGCCAAGCGGCTGGTTACCTTCGGCATCGTCATCGGCGTGATCATCGGCGCCGCATACATCGCGGTCGTCGCGGTCGCGGCCAGCAACGCGACGACAAGCACAGCGAACCGTGCCGCCGCACTCAGCCAGACAAATTCGGCGTTTAGCCAGCTCAGCAAGTCGATGACGACCTTCGGGAGCCGGACGACGGCGTGCAAGACCAGCAACCGGCCGCTGCCCTGCATAACGGCGGCTGACCGGCAGGCGGGCCAGGCGTTCGGCGCCTTCGCGCAGTCGCAGGGCGCAATCGACATGCCAGCCGGGGCGGCACAGACGGCCTCCAGCCAGCTGATCACCGGAGCCTCGCGCGCCCAGCGGATCTTTCAGCAGCTCGCCGCGTCCAAATCCGCCGCGCAGTACGAGCAGACCGTGAGCGGCTCCAACCTGCAGCAGGTGCTCGACGAGATCGGGCTGGCCTACCGGCGGCTGCAAGCCGCGCTGGCTCCCGGCCAGCAGGGTTAGCCGGTGCTGGCTAGGTGCCTGGCACCGGGCCCGGCTAGCCACCCGCCTTCTCGACAGCGCGGGCGGACCGCGTCACCGAGCCAGAGCCTGCGATCCTGGCCGCCAGCGCGACCGGGATGATCGTTGCCGCGATGATGACAGAAACCACCGCATTCACCTCCGGCAACTGCTGGCCGAGGCGGATCGCGCCGAAGATCCACAGCGGCAGCGTGTTCTGCGCCCCGGCGGTGAACACCGTGACGATGACCTCGTCAAACGAAAGCGCGAAGGCGAGCAGGGCGCCGGACACCAGCGAGGTGGCAACCATCGGCAGGGTCACAAAGCGCATCGTCTGCCAGCCTCGCGCCCCCAGGTCCATCGACGCCTCGGCCAGCGAGCCAGGCACGCGGCGCAGCCGGGCGATGATGTTGTTGTAGACCACGACGATGCAGAAGGTCGCGTGGCCGATCACGATCGTCACGATCGACAGCTGGATGCCGCGGAAGGCGAAGAACGAGCTGAGCGCGATCCCGGTGATGATGCCGGGCAGCGCGAGCGGCAGCACGAGGAAGAACGAGATCGCCTCGCGCCCGAAGAACCGGAAGCTATGCACCGCATAGGCCACCGCCGTGCCGAGCCCCATCGCGATCACGGTGGCGAGCAGCCCGACCTTGACCGAGAGCAGCAAGGCCTGCCGGACGTCCGGGTCGTGCCAGGCCACCGAGAACCAGCGGACGGTGAAGCCGGAAATCGGCCAGCTCTGGACGTTCGATCGGTCGAAGGCATACAGCAGGATGAGGGCAATCGGGACGAACAGCAGGAGCAGCACGAGCACAACCCAGATCCGCAGCGCGATGCGCAGGCCGCGCGGCTCCATCTAGAACGCCCTGAACGCGCCGAGCGCCCGGGCGCCCAGCAGGTAGACGGCCATGATCGCGACCGGGATGAGCGCCATAGCGGCAGCGAACGGCACGTTGTTGGCGATCCCGACGCTCTGCTCGATCACGTTGCCCATGAAGTTCGAGCCGGTGCCGCCGATCAGGATCGGCGTGATGAAGTCGCCGAGGGTCAGCGAGAAGGTGAAGATCGAGCCCGCTACCAGGCCGGGCAGCACCAGCGGCAAGATGACCAGGCGCAGCGTCCGCCAGGTGCGGGCACCGAGGTCCTGCGACGCCTCTATCTGGGACGACGGGATCCGCTCCAGCGCCGCGTAGACCGGGATGATCATGAACGGCAGCCAGATGTAGCAGAAGACGATGAACACCGCCCAGTTGGTGTAGATGAGGTTCACCGGCCCGACGCCTGCCTTGCCGAGTGACCAGTTGAGCAGTCCGTCGTGCGTGAAGATCAGCAGCCAGGCGTACACCTTCGCCAGGTAGCTTGCCCACAACGGCAACAGGATCGCGACGTAAAGAACGGTCCGCGTCCGGTGGCTCGCCAGCCTGGCCATGTAGTAGGCGAACGGAAAGGCGATGATCGCGTCGGCGACGGTCACGGCGGCCGCCATGCCGACCGTGCGCAGGACGATGTCGCGGTAGGCCGGATTCTCGAAGATCAGCGTGAAGTTACCGAGATTCCAGACCCGCTCGATGTTGGTGGTAAAGGCGTTGATCCGCCAGAACGCTGTGATCAGCAGCACAACCAGGGCGGCCAGGTAGATCAGCACGAACCAGGCCAGCGCGGGGGTGAGCAGCAGGGTGGCCCGCGCCCACGGCCGGCGCCAGAGCGCGGCCGATAGCCCCGGCCACCCGCCGGCCTGGCCGGACGCGGCGGCGGCCGGCTCCGGGCGGCCGCCGCCTGGTCGCGGCCGGCCCACGCTACTGGGTCACCTGAGTTGTCCAGGCCTGCTGCCACTGCGAGTAAGGCACGCAGTCCTGCTGGCCGTTGTCACACGTCACGACCGGCGTCTTCCACAGCGAGATGGAGTCGAAGTAGCTCTTCGGCGCGTTCGCGTGGTACAGGTCACACGAGCCCTTCTGGAGCTTGTTCATGAGGGGGCACGCGAGCTTGTTGTCCGGGGTTTCGCCGTAGCTGACCGCCTGCTCCGCCTGGACCTTCGGCGTGCTGATGTAACGCATCCACTGGTACGCGCAGTTCGGGTGCGGCGCCTTGGCCGCCAGCATCCAGGTGTCGGCCCAGCCGGTGGCGCCCTCCTTGGGTATCACAGCGCCGATCGGGAAGTTAGTCCCCTTCAGCGCGCTGACCTGGTATGGCCAGCCCGCGCCTACGGTCGCGTCGCCGTTCTTGAACTCGGATATCTCCTGCGAGGCCAGGCCCCAGTACTTCTTGATCAGCGGGCGCTGCCCGGCGAGCAGCTTCACCGATGCCTGGAACTGGGGCTGGGTGAGCTCGTAAGGGTCAGTGATCTTCAGCGCAGGGTTGTGCGCCTTCAGGTAGAGCGCGGCGTCCGCGATCTGGATCGGGTTGTCCGGGACCGTCACCTGGCCCTTGTACTTCGGGCTGTAGATGACGTTCCACGATGTCGGCGCCACCGGGAAGGACTTCTTGTTGTACATCAGCACGTTCGGTCCCCATTGCAGCGAGACCCCGTAGTGCACGCCGTTGACGGTGTTGAAGGCCGGCGACTTGAAGGCCGGGAAGAAGTCTTTCCAGGCGGGGATGAGACTGATGTTGACCGGCCTGGCATCCCCGGCATAGATGATGCGCAGGTCGGCGTCGCCGGACGAGGACACCATGTCGTACTGGCCGCCGCCGCCGTTCTTCATCAGCGTCACCATCTGATCCGAGGTGCCGGCGTAGGTGGCGTGCACCTGGCAGCCGGTCTGGTTCTCGAACGGCTTAACCCACTGGGGCTGCAGGTAGCCCTCCCAGGCGATCAGGTTCAGCGTGCCCTCGCCCTTGCCGACCGTTTTGAGCGTGGGCAGGTTCGCCGTCGGCACCTTGCCAGCGGCGCCAGTGGCGGCGCCTCCGGGCGAGCCGCCGGTCCCACCGCTGCTGCTACCGCAGCCAGCCGCCAGGAGTCCGGCGGCTACCAGGATCAGCGCGCTGCGTGCGGCGCGCGAGGCATTTCGCTTCCCAGCCATCATGGCTGCCTACCTTTCCTCGTGGCCAGGGCCAGTGCCGTCGTGCCCTTGGCCTTGCTGGCCCGGATCGGGCCCGGGACCGCTGCTCACCGTGAATGCCTGATCATCGCGCCAGGCGATGCGGACCCGTGATCCCTGGACGCCAGGGGTCAGCGCAGGCGCCTCTTCGTTCTGCCGCGCCACGACAAGCTCGCCGCCCGCATCGAGGTCGATGACGTACCTGGTAAGCACCCCGACGTAGACGACGTCGCGCAACTGCCCGGTCTCGACGACCGAGCCGGCCGGCGGCTGCTCATCATCGGCGAGCAGCCGGATCTTCTCCGGCCGGACGGTGATCTGGCGGCCGGCCCGCTCGATCAGGTTGGAGATGCCGATGAACCCGGCGACGAATGCCGTCCGCGGCCGCTCGTAGACCTCGATCGGCGCGCCCACCTGCTCGATATGGCCCTGATTCAGGATCGCGATCCGGTCGCTCATCGACAGCGCTTCTTCCTGGTCGTGCGTCACGTATATGAACGTGATGCCGACCTCACGCTGCACGTGCTGCAG
>WNGQ01003872.1_pt1 | contig 15000 bp, 11 predicted proteins | sample 5407661 | NCBI WGS metagenome assembly WNGQ01 (sample SAMN13153382, study PRJNA577476) | soil metagenome | isolation source: 60 cm soil or saprolite under Garry oak tree replicate 2 | place: USA:California | collected 2016-06-15 | reverse complement strand
CGATCAAGCGCGGGATCGACTGATAGGTCGCGGTCCAGTCCGAGTTGCCGCAGCCGAACACCGCGTAGCGCAGCTTGGCGAAGGCATCCTTCGGCAGGTCGCCGCGCAGCCAGTCGACGAACTGGCCGGCGTTGTCGGGCGGCGCGCCATTGTAGGAGGCGCAGAAGACCACGACGGCGCCCTCGTCCGGCAGCTTGCCGGCGACCTCATCGAGCGGCGCCAGCTTTGTAGCAAAGCCGTTGACCTCGGCGAGATCGGCCACCCTTGTTGCAAGCTCCTCCGCGGTGCCGAGATTGGAGCCGTAGAGCACGAGCAGCGGCGTATTGTGGCCGGGACGCGTCCGCGCGCGCGGCGACGGCGCAGCGGCCGCGCTCGTGCCGGCCGCACTCTCGCCGACAGGCGCGGTGCGGTCGCGGTCGGTGCGCGGGCGCACCTTGATCTTGAAGCCGTCGGGCTTCATCGTCAGCGTTTCCTTCAGCACCAGCTGGTAACGGTGATGGTCGATCAGCTTGAAGCGCTGCAGGATCATGCCGAGCGCGAGCGCCGCCTCATGCATGGCAAAGCCCCTGCCGATGCAGGCGCGCTGCCCGTTGCCGAACGGCTTCCAGGCGTCGTTCGGGCGCTTTGACTCGGCCTCGCGGCTGAAATTTTCGGGATCAAAGACGTCGGGATGGGGCCCCCAGACCTTGGGGTCGCGATGCAAGGCCGTCACCAGCACCGTGATGAAGGTGTTCTTCTTGAGCTTGTACTTTCCGCCGATGATCTCGTCCTGATGCGGCGCGATGCCATAGGCCGGCGCCGGCGGCCACAGCCGCAGCGCCTCCTTGAGGATTTGCGTGATGTAGCTGAGCTGGGTGACCTGCTGGAAGGTCGGCTTGGCGTCGATATCGGGACCGAGCACCCGGTCGACTTCCTCGTAGGCCTTCCGCAGCACCTCCGGGTGCTTCAAGAGCGCATAGATCGTGTAGGACAACAGGCCGCTGGTCGTCTCGTGTCCGGCGATCAGGAATGTGTTGATCTGGTAGCGGATGTTGACGTCGTCGAGCTGCTCGCCGGTCGAGCGGTCGACGCCGCTCATCATGGCGCCGAGCATGTCTTTCTTGGGCTCGCTGGCCTCGGCGTTGCGGCGCCGCTCGGCGACGATCTCGTCGACCATCTCGTTCATGAAGGCGACGTCGGTGGCGAGGTCGCGCCGGCGGCGTTGCATCCAAAGATTCTCCAGCGGCAGGCCGCGGATCATCATGATGGTCTCGAGCGAGCGCACCAGCGACTCGACGAACGGATGGTAGTCGCGCCGATAGAACGAATTGAAGCGGTAGTCGAACCCGCACAGCCCGATGGTGTCGAGCGTCAGCGCCGTCATGTCGTGGACGACGTCGATCTCCTCGTCGGCATTGAGCCGCTCCCATTTCTTCACGAGCTGCTCGGCGATATCCACCATGCTGGCGTGATAGGACTGCATGGCGCGGCCGCCGAACGGCTGCAGCAGGATGTTGTGCGCCTTGCTCCAGTTCGGCTCTGATGTATCGGCGGTGAACAGGCCATCGCCGCCGATCGCGCGCACGCGGCGGAGCGGGCCGCGCACCACCTTGCCGAAGCGCTTTTCGTCGGACAATTCATGGACGAGGTCGTAACCCCAGGCGACCACCAGCGGATGGCCCATCATGTCGAGCCAGAAGATCGGCCCGAGCTCCTTGGCGAGCCGCGTCAGATTCTGCACCGGTGCGCTCGAATCGAGCGACAGCATGTTGCCGACCACGGGCCTGGTCGGCGGATGCGGAATCGGGCTCAGTCGGTTCTTGGATGGCATTGTCGAAAATGTTCCCCCACTGTCATTCCGGGGCGATGCAAAGCATCGCACTACGATGTGCTATTGCACATCGGAGAATCTCGAGATTCCCCGATGCGCAATTGCGCATCTGAGGTCTGGTCCTTCGGACCCGGAATGACGAACGCTGGATTGCTTCGTCGCGTTGCTCCTCGCAATGACGTTGTGGCAGCTTTCCGCGCCGCTACCCAAACCTGTTCCTGCGCCATTCGATCAGCTTGGCTGAGACCTCCTGCGGCTTCTCCTGCTGCGTCCAATGGCCGCTGCCGCGCACCAGGTATTTCTCCAGATCGGGAACGAGCTTTTCCATGCCGTCGGCGGCCGACGGCGGCAAGACCTGATCGTTCTCCGCCATGATCATCAGGCTGGGCACGCGCACCGTATGGTCGAGGCCGGCCGAACGCTCCCAGTTGCGCGACATGTTGCGATACCAGTTGATGCCGCCGGTGAACCCGGTCCTGGTGAAGGTGTCGACGAACACCTGCTTCTCGTCGGGAGACAGGATCGGCGTGCGCGGATCGTGCCTGGCGTCGTACCCCGCGATCATCTGCGGAAACGCCAGATTTAGTCGCGGCGAAGCCCCGACGCCGGCCACGACCTGCTCCTCCGGTGCGGTGTCGGACCGCGGCACCGGCTTGCGCATGAAGGCGTCGAAAGTCTGCTCGACCCGGCCGCCGAAGATCCGGTCGGGTTCGCGCCCGGGATGCTGGAATTGCACGATATACATCTGCTCGCCGAACCGCTGCCGAAACAGCTCGATCGGGTCGGCCGGCGCGCGCGCAGTGTGCGGCGTGTTGATCCCGACGATGCCGGCCACGCGATCGATGTGCCGCAGCGGCATCTGCCAGACGATGAAGCCGCCCCAGTCGTGGCCGACGAAGATCGCCTTCTCGATCTCGAGATGGTCGAGCAGGCCGATGAGATCGCCGGTCAGATGTTCGATGTCGTAGTCCTCGACGGGCTCGGGCCGGTCGGTCGCGCCATAGCCGCGCTGGTCCGGCGCGATCACGCGAATGCCGGCCTCGCCCAGCGCCTTGATCTGGTGCCGCCACGAGAACGCGATCTCCGGCCAGCCGTGGCAGAGCACGAGCGGCGGCTTGTCGGACTTCGGGCCGGCCTCGTAGAAGCCCATGCGAATCCCGTTGGTCCGGGCGAACTGCTGCGGCGGCATGTCGATCATGTTTTTCGGTTCACTTTTTCTTGGGCATCATGCCCTACTCAGCCGCATGGTGCACTTCGGGCGGCGGCGCGAAGGCCGCTTCGAGCCGGCCAAACTCATCCGGCAGCATGTCGCAGAGCACCTGGACGTGCGGAATGATGTTGGCGCCAGAGATGAAGCCGAAATCGAGCTGGTCGCGATAGCTCTGCACCGTGATGTTCAAGGCGATGCCGTGGGTCGATATCGACACCGGGAAAATGTGCAGGAGTTCGGCGCCGGCCGCATACAACGTCTGCCGCGGTCCGGGTACGTTGGACACCGTGATGTTGGCCGTCGGCGGCAGCACGTCCGACAGGCTCGACCGGCTATAGAGCAGGGCCAGGATCTGCACCAGGATCGGCGCGCCCAGCATCGAGATGTTGGAGACCTGCGGCATCAGCGCGCGCAGCGGATGCGACATCTCCTTGGACTTGGTCGACTGCGCGATGATGGCTTCGAGCCGCGTCTTGGGATCCTCGACATTGGTGGCGATCGCGCAGATCATGCCGAACACCTGGTTGTTGGCGTCGGTGTTGCCCTCCTCGCGCAGCGAGATCGGCACTGCCGCGGTCAGCGATTTTGCCGGCAGCGCGCCCTGCTCGATGAGGTAGCGGCGCACCACGCCGGAGGCGAGCGCCAGCACCACGTCGTTGAGCTTGCCGCCGGCCTGCTTGGCGAGCGCTTTCGCCCGCGACAGCGGGATCGAGGCGCCGGCGAAGCTGCGCTCGGACGAAATCGATTTGTTCAGGATGGTCGGCGGCGACATCATGCTGACGATGCTGTCACGCGACTTCGGGTCGGAAATCTTCGCGAGCACGTCGGACGCGCTCTTGAGCATGGCGGGGATGCTGCCGGCGAACTTCACCGCGCTCTCGATCTGGTACATCGCGTTGTCGAACAGGATCGAGCCGATGTCGCTCTTGCCCGAGCGCGGCAGGTCGATGCCCCTGGCGGCGGCGGCCGCGTCGAGCGGCTGGGTCCACAGCTGCTGGTAGGAATCGAGCAGCGTGGCCGCGATGTCGCGCGGCTCCTGCACGACCTTGGCGCGCGCCGCCGGCGGCTCGACCTTTCGCGGCACCGGCGTCACGTCGTAGATCATGTTGGTGAGCGCCGCCCCTGCGCCGCCATCGATACAGGCATGATGCATCTTGGAATAAAGTCCGACCTCGTTGTCCTTCATGCCCTCGAACACATAGAACTCCCAGAGCGGACGGGCGCGGTTCAACAGCTTGGCATGCATCCAGCCGACGATGCGCTCCAGCGTCGCGCGGTCGCGCGGCGCGGGGAGACTGGCGCGGAAGATGTGGCGGTCGATGTCGAACTGGTCGTCTTCGACCCATGAGGGATGATCGATGTCGAGCGGCGCCTTCTCCAGCCGCGCTTTGAGGATCGGCGCGATGTGCAGGCGCGAGGCGATCATCACCTTGAACTCTTCGAAGAAGTCGCCCTTGTAGTCCTCCGGCAACCGGAAGATCGCCATGCTGCCGACATGCATCGGCATCTCGGGCGTCTCCAGATACAAAAACGACGCATCCAGCGATGACAGTTTCCTGGCGTCACCCATGCTTTCCTCCCTCAAAAAAATCGCGCGGCGCCTTTTATTGGTTGTTGGCGCTTCTTTAGGCCGATTGTGCATGGTCCGGGGGCGCGTATGCAATGGCAAACGGCCCCGATCGGTCAAATTGACGGAATTGACCGTCACCTTGGGCGAGCCGATCGGCGACCGCCCAAAGCGCTGCCGGGTTGACGCCGAGCCCGATATGGCTGGCGAGATAGACCTCGATATTCTCCGATGTCGCGGAGGGACGCAGGCGGCAGGTGCGCCAATTCACGATACCGTCGCTGCGCGAATAGATCGAGGTCGCTGGCACCGGCAGGTCGCCGGATATCGCGCTGCGAAGCTCCGGATAGGACTCGGCGGTCTCGCCCGTCAGCAGCTGATAGAGCGCCGTCGCATTGGTCGCAGTGACGTCGTTGGCAAACGGGCTGCCCAGCGTCACGACGGAGCGCACCATGCCGGGCGCCTGCAGCGCCAGGTCGCGCGCGTAGACGCCGCCCAGGCTCCATCCGACCACGCTGATCTTGCGCCGGGTCTCGGCGTGGATCGCGTCGAGCCGGTCGCGCAGCGCAGCGCGCAAGCGCGCAACGCCACCGATGTTGCGGCCCATTTGCCAGGCGCGCGTGTCGTAGCCGAGCTCCTTGAGATAGCGCCGCATCGGCGCCATCGACAGATCGCCGGCGAGAAACCCCGGCAGTGTCAGCACCGGATGACCGTCGCCGCGCGGCGCCCGCAGCAGAAGCGGCGACAGCAAGAGGCTCGCGTTGAGTTCGAAAATCCCTCTCGCCTCGGCCAGCAACAGGCCGAGGCCCGGCGGACGAAGCCGGGCTGGCTCCTCCGCACCGCGTCCGTCACTGGCCATTGCGTCTGCTTATCACTGGACTTCTACTTATCACTGGAGCTCATTTCTTCTTGTCATTGCCACTGGCGCCGCCGAGACCCGCCATGGTGACGAACATGTCCTGGAAACGCTGTGCGATCTTCGGGTCGAAGGTAAACCAGCTCTGCATCAGGGCATCTGGCGTCACCTTTTCGATGTTCGACATCACCTGCTCTTGAAGCTTTTCCATGACCGCCGTCTGCATTGGCCCCAAATCGGGCAGTCCGAAGAAACTCCGGGCTTCAAGCGGTGTGCAATCGATCTCAATGTTAACCTTCATATCGGCTCCACGTGTTCGAACCAGACGAGTGGAATGGATTTGACAATCGCCCGCCCCCACCTACCCGACCGCGAGTTCCTGAAAGCGAATATCAAATCCAAGAACCCCACTGACAACCTAAAATTGCCTGTGGTCCATTGATTCTCACATTCGCAAGAATGCTGCTGCGACGGGATGCGAATGTGAGAACCGGACCACCAGTGTCCACTTCCCGAGTTCGTAGTCCATCTCGGCACCCATTTTTCTTGCAGGAACTTCAATCGGCGGCGTGAGTATCGCCGCCCGGACCTCGGTTGTGCAAGCCGACTGGCCCTGATGGGGTCTCGGGGCGCCTCCTATTTTACCGATATGGTCAACTAAAACGATCGATCGCAAACGGGAGGCACTCGGCAAGGGACGTCTCACCGGTGGTCCTCGACGCTTACCTGCCGCAAACCGGGCTTGCACGGCGGCCAAACTCTGGCAACATGCATCCCTCTTGGTGCCGCAGATTTGAAGTCCCTACCCCGCCAGCGGCGCGTTCGAACAGGAGCCTCAACTCGGCACGGGTTTTGCTCGTGTCCGGCGCTTCCGAAGCTCTGCAAGCGGGCGACTGGCGTCGCAGCACGAACTTCGGCAAACAGGGCACCGACCCTTCGATACCAAGAAATTGCACGTCTTAGCGGAGAATAACAACATATGTCGGCACGCCAAATCCTGCTCGCAGCGACTACCGGCTCGATCATCGCCTTCGCGACGATGCCGGCGTCGAGCCAGGTCCTGCGTTACGCCAACCAGGGCGACCTCAAATCGCTCGATCCCTACACGCTCAGGGAGACCACCACCATCGCGCATCACGCCCATGTCTATGAAGGTCTCGTCACCCGCGACAGGGATCTCAAGACCGTTCCGGCGCTCGCCGAAAGCTGGGAAACGCCGGAGCCGACGCGCTGGCGCTTTCATCTCCGCCACAACGTGAAATTCCACAATGGCGACCCCTTCACCGCCGATGACGTGATCTTTTCAGCCGACCGGGTGCGTGCCACCGGCTCCAACTTCACCAGCATCATCCCGCCTGACACCAAGTTCGTCAAACTCGACGACTACACCGTCGATGTCGTTCTGACCTCGCCCAATCCCATCCTGATCTCGCAATGGGACGGCTGGTTCATGATGGACAAGAAGTGGTCCGAAGAGAACAACTCGGTGGCGCCGACACCGGCTTCCGCGACCACGCCGAGCTTCGCCTCGCTGCACGAGAACGGCACCGGGCCTTTCTTCATCGAAAGCCATCAGCCGGGCGTGAAGACCGTGTTCAAGGTCAATCCCAACTGGTGGGGCAAGCCCGAACATAACCTCAAGGAAATCGACTTCACGCCGATCGCCTCCTCCGCGACCCGCGTTGCCGCGCTGCTCTCGGGCGAAGTCGATGTCATCGAGCCGGTGCCGATCCAGGATATCGAGCGGGTCAACGCCAGCGGCACCGCCAAGGTCCTGAATGGGCCGGAGCTGCGCACCCTCTTCCTCGGCATGGACGAGTTGCGCGACGAATTGTTGTACTCGAATGTGAAGGGCAAGAACCCCTTCAAGGACATCCGGGTTCGCGAGGCCTTCTACAAGGCGGTCGATGTCGAACTGATCAAGACCCGCGTCATGCGCGGGCTTTCGACGCCGACGGCGCTGATGATCGCGCCGGAGCTGTTCCCGCTGTCGAAGGATTTCACACGGCCGAAATACGATCCCGACGGGGCCAAAAAACTCCTGATCGACGCCGGCTATCCCGACGGCTTCGAAGTCACGATGGACTGTCCCAACGACCGCTACGTCAACGATTCGGCGATCTGCCAGGCGGTGGTCGGCATGCTCGCCCGTGTCGGCGTCAAGGTTGATCTTCTGGCGCAGCCGAAACAGCAATTCTTCGCCAAGGTGCTCAAGCCCGGCGGATACAAGACCTCGTTCTTCATGCTGGGCTGGCAGCCGGCCTCGCAGGATTCGCACAACGTGCTGCACGACATCATGGGCTGCCGCGGCGACGAAAAGGACCCCACCCGCGGCGAATCCAATCTCGGCGGCTACTGCGACAGGGACCTCGATGCGCTCACCGACAAGATCCTGGTCGAAGCCGACACCGCCAAGCGTGACCAACTGATCAAGCAGGCGTTCGAACTCGGCATCAAGGACTACGGATATATTCCGCTGCATCAGCAGGCGCTGGCGTGGGGCGTCTCCAACAAGGTGAAACTGACCCAGCGCGCCGACAACCAGGTCCTCTTGTACTGGGCCACCAAACAGGAGTAACGGTTTGAATGCACAGGTCCCGGCGGGCAAGTACCGCCGGGACTTTGTCGTTAGGGCTCGCAATGACGCGGGCCCGTATCTAGAGGGACGTGAAAGGATTACATGCTCGCTTTCACTCTTCGCCGCGCCATCCAGGCCATCGGCGTCATGATCGCGGTCGGCATCATCTCGTTTTCGATGTTCCGCTTCGCAGGCGACCCCGTCAACCAGATGGTTGCCATCGACACCTCGGCCGCCGAGCGCGCCGCGATCCGCCAGTCCCTCGGCCTCGACGATCCCGTGCCCGTTCAGTTCGTGCGCTATTTCGCCAACGCCGCCCAGTTCAAGTTCGGCGTCTCCTACCAGTTTCGCCAGCCGGTCGCCGACCTCCTGAAAGAGCGGATGCCGGCGACGCTGGAGCTTGCCGTCTGCGCCACGATCTTCGCGATGGTGTTCGGCATCCTGATGGGCGTCTATTCGGCGCTCAAGCGCGACACGCTGCTGGCGAAGGCGTTCCAGATGATCTCGCTGATCGGCATTTCGCTGCCGACGTTCCTGATCGGCATTCTCCTGATCTACCTGTTCGCCGTCGTGCTGGGCTGGCTGCCGTCGTTCGGCCGCGGCGAGGTGGTGCGGCTCGGCTGGTGGACCTCGGGCCTGTTCACGGTGTCCGGGCTGAAGGCGCTGATCATGCCCTCGATCACGCTCGGCCTGTTCCAGATGACCTTGATCATGCGGCTGGTCCGCGCCGAGATGCTCGAAGTCCTGCGCACCGACTATATCCGCTTCGCGCGCGCACGCGGACTGACCACCCGCGCCATCCATTTCGGCCACGCGCTCAAGAACACCCTGGTTCCCGTCATCACGGTGGCGGGCCTGCAGTTTGGCTCGGTAATTGCATTCGCGATCATCACCGAAACCGTATTCCAGTGGCCGGGAATGGGCCTGTTGTTCGTGCAAGCCGTGCAAAGCGTCGATATCCCGATCATGGCAGCCTACCTGCTGATGGTTTCCCTGATCTTCGTCACCATCAATCTGGTGGTCGACATCCTCTACACCATCGTCGATCCGCGCCTGCGCTCGACCATCAGCCGCCCGGCCTGACCATGAGCGACGCCGTCATCCCGCGTAAAACCGAGGCGAGCGTCCCGCGCACGCGAACCTCCTCCAGTGGCCTGTTGCGCCGCGCGCTCGAGAGCGACCTGTTCTATTCCTTCCGCCGCTCGAAGCTCACCATCGCTGCTGCTGTCGTGACCGTGCTGTTCTTCCTGCTCGCGATCTTTGCTCCCGTCTTTGCGGTGCAGAACCCGTTCGATCCGGCGCAGCTGCAACTGCTAAACTCGCGCATCGCGCCGCTATGGACCGCCGATGGCCAAAGCCCGTTCCTGCTCGGAACCGACGAGCAGGGCCGCGACGTGTTGTCGGCAATCCTCTACGGCCTGCGCATTTCGCTCGTGGTCGGCGTGCTCGGCGTCGTGCTGTCGGGCGCACTCGGCATCCTGCTCGGCCTGATCGCGGGCTATTTCGGTGGCGCGCTCGACAGCCTGATCATGCGCATTGCCGACGTACAGCTCACCTTTCCCGCCATTCTGATTGCGCTGCTCGTCAACGGCGTCGTCAAGTCGGTGTTCGGCAACCGGCTGGACGCCATGAGCATGCTGGGAGTGCTGGTGCTCGCGATCGGCCTGAGTTTCTGGGTGCAATATGCGCGCACCGTGCGCGGATCGGTGCTGGTCGAAAAGAACAAGGACTATGTCGCAGCAGCGCAACTGATCGGCCTTCCGGCGCCGGTCATCATGCTGCGGCACGTGCTGCCCAATACCACGGGACCGATCCTCGTCATCGCCACCATCAATCTCGCGCTTGCCATCATCACCGAGGCGACGCTGTCGTTCCTGGGTTCCGGCATGCCCGACACCATGCCCTCGCTCGGAACCTTGATCCGCATCGGCAACAATTATCTGTTCTCCGGCGAATGGTGGATCGTCGCCTTTCCCGGCATTGCGCTCGCCGCGCTGATCCTGTCGATCAACCTGCTCGGCGACTGGCTGCGCGACGCGCTCAATCCAAAGCTCCGCTAAGAGAAGCAGTTCACGGAAGATTCGACTGCATGACCGAACCCGTTCTTTCCGTGCGCAATCTCAAGGTGGAATTCGCCACCCGCCGCAGCATGCTGCACGCGATCGACGGCGTCTCCTTCGATATCGCCAAAGGCGAAGTGCTGGGCGTGGTCGGGGAGTCCGGCGCCGGCAAATCGGTCACCGGGCTTGCCGTGATCGGGCTGATTGATCCCCCCGGCCGGATTTCGGGCGGCGAGATCCATCTCTCGGGCCTGCGCGTCGACAATCTGCCGCCGGAAGAAATGCGCAAGGTGCGGGGCAAGCGGATTGGCATGATCTTCCAGGATCCGCTCACCAGTCTCAATCCGCTGTACCGGATCGGCGACCAGATCATCGAGACCATCAAGACCCACACCAACCTCTCCGAGGCGGCCGCGCGCCGGCGCGCGATCGATCTTCTGGCCGAGGTCGGCATCCCCGCGCCGGAGAAACGCATCGACGGCTACCCGCACGAATTCTCCGGCGGCATGCGCCAGCGCGTGGTGATCGCGCTTGCGATCTGCGCCGAGCCGGAGCTGATCATCGCCGATGAGCCGACCACGGCGCTCGACGTCTCGGTGCAGGCGCAGATCATCACGCTGATCAAGCGGCTCGGCCGCGATCACGGCACCGCCGTGATGCTCGTGACCCACGACATGGGCGTGATCGCGGAGACCTGCGACCGCGTCGCGGTGATGTATTCCGGCCGCGTCGCCGAAATCGGCCCGGTGCAGGAGGTGATCCGCAACCCCTTGCATCCGTACGCCAAGGGATTGATGGGCGCGATCCCGACGTTGTCGGGCGACGCGCGGCGGCTGGTGCAGATTCCGGGCTCGATGCCGCGGCTGTCGGCGATTCCACCGGGCTGTCCGTTCAATCCGCGCTGCGCGTTCGCGTTCGACCGCTGCCGCAGCGAACGGCCCGAGCCGATCCGGCACGGCACGCAGGCCGTCGCCTGCCATCTATTCGATGCGACGGCGAAGGAGAGCGCGGCATGACGACGGCGCCCTTCGTCGAGGTCGACAATCTGCGTCGGGTGTTCGACGTCTCGAAACCCTGGCTCAACCGCGTGCTGGAAGGCGGCCACCTCGAATTCCTGAAGGCGGTCGATGGCGTCAGCTTCGACATCGCCAAGGGCGAGACGTTCGCCCTGGTCGGCGAGTCCGGGTCCGGAAAGACCACGGTGGCCCGCATGGTCGTCGGCCTGTTGCCGCCGACGTCCGGCGACGTGCGCATCGACGGCGTTTCAATGACCGACCCGCGCCAGGCCGTGGTGCGACGGCGCCTGCGCCGCCGCATCCAGATGATCTTTCAGGATCCTTATGCGAGCCTCAATCCGCGCTTTCGGGTGGAGGCCATCGTGGCCGAGCCGATCCGCGCCTTCGACCTGATCCAGGGCGAGCGCGAGATCAGGGAACGCGTTGGCGAGCTCTTGAGCCTGGTCGGCCTGCATGCCGACGACGGCCAGAAATATCCGCACGAATTTTCCGGCGGTCAGCGGCAACGCGTCGCGATCGCGCGCGCGCTTGCGTCCGAAGCCGAGTTCATCGTCTGCGACGAGCCGACCTCGGCGCTCGATGTCTCGGTACAGGCCCAGATCCTCAATCTGATGCGCGATCTGCAGGACAAGTTCGGCCTGACCTACCTCTTCATTAGCCATAACCTCGCCGTGGTCCGGCACATGGCGAGCCGCATCGGCGTGATGTATCTCGGCCGCATCGTCGAGATTGCGACGGCGCGCGAACTGTTCGATGCCCCGCGCATGCCCTACACGCGGATGCTGCTCGGCGCCGTCCCCGATCTCGCGATGTCCGGCCGCCAGCGGATTCCGGTGAGCGGTGAAATTCCCAACCCGATCGATCCGCCGCCTGGCTGTGCCTTCAACCCGCGCTGCCCGCAGGCCTTCGATCTCTGCCGCAGAAAGGCGCCAGCGCTGATCGACGGCGTCGCCTGCCACGCGGTGAACGTGCCGGCCGCGGCCGTGCCGGCATGATCACGGGCATGAGAGCCAATCATGTCAACCAGCCGGTTGGCAGGCCGCCGTTGCTGTGGTCAAGTGCGCCCTTCCGCGGCAGCCGTGAAGAAAGGCACCTTCGATGAGCAAGATCAATCCCGATCCGTTCACGACCCGGCCGGAGATCGAAGGCACCTTCGGCGTCGTCACATCGACGCACTGGATCGCGACCGCGGTCGGGATGGCGACCTTGGAAAAAGGCGGCAACGCCTTCGATGCCGGGGTTGCGACCGCCTTCACGCTGCAGGTGGTCGAGCCGCATCTCAACGGCCCCGGCGGCGACGTGCCGATCATCGTGCACGATGTCAGGCGCGGGCGACCTGAGGTGATCTGCGGACAGGGCCCGGCGCCGGCGCGCGCGACCATCGCGCATTACAAGAGCGAGGGGCTGGACATGGTTCCCGGCACCGGCCTGCTCGCGGCCTGTGTCCCCGGCACCTTCGAATCCTGGATGCTGCTGCTGCGCGACTACGGCACCATGCGGCTGCGCGAGGTGCTGGAGCCGGCAATCGCCTACGCGCGCGACGGCTACCCGCTGGTCGAGCGCGCGTCGGCGACGATCAAGACCGTCGAGCAATTGTTCCGACAGCACTGGACCACCTCCGCCGCCGTCTATCTGCCGAACAACGAAGTGCCGAAGCCCGGCACGCTCTTCACCAATTTGAGGCTTGCCGAGACCTATGCCCGCATCCTGACAGAGGCCGAGAGCGCAGGAAGCGACCGCGACGCGCAGATCGAACGCGCGCGCAAAGTCTGGTCGCAGGGTTTTGTCGCGGAAGCCATCGACACATTCTGCCGCACCCAGGACGTCATGGATGTCTCGGGCGCGCCGCACAAGGGCGTGCTCTCCGCCGACGACATGGCGCGCTGGCAGCCATCGGTCGAAGCACCGCTGACCTATGATTACGGCCGCTACACGGTCTGCAAGGCCGGCGTCTGGAGCCAGGGCCCGGTGATGCTGCAGCAGCTCGCGCTGCTCAAGGGATTTCAACTCGACGGGCTCGATCCCACGGGTCCGGAGTTCATCCATCTGCAGGTCGAGTGCGCCAAGCTCGCCTTTGCCGACCGCGAGAAATTTTATGGCGATCCGAAGTTCAGCGAAATCCCCATCGCCACGCTGTTGTCGGACGCCTACAATGACGAGCGCCGCAAGCTCATCTCGGACAAGGCCTCGCTCGATTTCACGCCTGGATCGGTCGAAGGTTTCGGCGCCGTGGTCAAGCTGCGCCGCGCCGAGGGCCACCGCGAGGCGGTCGGCGCGATGGGCGCGGGCGAGCCGACGGTCGGGCGCTTCGGCGAGGTGCGCGGCGACACCGTGCATTTCGACATCATCGACCAGGCCGGCAACATGGTCTCGTCCACCCCCTCGGGCGGCTGGCTGCAATCCTCCCCGGTCATCCCCGAACTCGGCTTCTGCCTCGGCAGCCGCGCGCAGGTGTTCTGGCTCGAGGAAGGTCATCCCGCGGCCCTCGCGCCGGGCAAGCGCCCGCGCACCACGCTCTCGCCGACCATGGCCTTGCGCGACGGCGAGCCGTATCTCGCCTGGGGATCGCCCGGCGGCGACCAGCAGGATCAGTGGATCACGCAATTCTTCCTGCGGCATGTCCACGCCAACATGAATCTGCAGGAATCGATCGACGCGCCGGCCTGGCACTCCGAACATTTCCCGATCTCGTTCTGGCCGCGCACCGCACGTCCGGGCGTGCTCGTGGTCGAGAACCGCGTGCCGAAAGCGACCGTCGACGCATTGAAAGAGCGCGGCCATATCGTCGAGGTCGGACCGGCCTGGTCGGAAGGACGATTGACCGCGGCCTCGAAGATCGGCCGCCGCCGCCGTGCCGCCGCCAATCCGCGCGGCATGCAGGGCTACGCCGCCGGACGATGAGGGCAGAGAGACGTCAATGACCTGGTCGATCATCGCCCGCGATTCCCTGACCGGCCAAATCGGCATCGCGGTGGCGACGCGTTTCTTCGCGGTCGGCGCGCGCGTCCCCCACATCGCCGCGGGTTTCGGCGGCATCGCGACCCAGGCACTGGTGAACCCTTACTACGGCATCGACGGTGTCAAGCTGCTGCGTGAGGGAATGGCCGCGCCCGACATCGTCAAGACCCTGCTTGCAACGGACAGCGGCCGCGAGAGCCGGCAACTGCATGTCATGGACGCCAAGGGGCGGATCACCGCGCACACGGGCGCCGATTGCGTCGACTGGTGCGGGCACCTCAACGGCGATGGCTTCTCGATCGCCGGCAACATGCTCGCCGGTGCGCGCGTGCTGGACCAGACCGCGCAGGCCTATCTCGCCAACCCAAGCCTGCCGTTCGCGCGCCGCCTGATCGCAGCGATGAAGGCGGGCGAAGCCGCCGGCGGCGACAAGCGCGGCAAGCAATCGGCCGCGCTCCTGATTCATGAGGGCGAGGAGTGGTCGGCGCTCGATCTGCGCGTCGACGATCACAGCGATCCGCTGGCCGAGCTCGAGCGCCTGGAACGCGTCAGCCGCGAACGCTGGGTGCATTTCAAGAAATTCTTGCCGACGCGCGACAATCCCGCAGGGGTTACCGATCGCGCGACGATCGACGCCGGCATCGAAGCCGCGCTCTCGGACGACACATGAGTTCCCTGATCGAGATCGAAGACCTGCGCGTGCTATTCCATGGCGACGACGGCCGCATCACCCACGCGGTCGACAGCATCGATCTGGCCGTCGCCAAGGGCACGACGCTTGGCCTCGTCGGCGAATCCGGCTGCGGCAAGAGCGTCACGTCGCTCGCGATCATGGGATTGTTGTCGAAACAGTCCGCCGAGATCTCCGGCACGATCCGCTTCGACGGGTTCGATCTCCTGAACGCGCCCGACGAGATGCTGCGCGATCTGCGCGGCAACCGGCTG
>WNGQ01003870.1_pt1 | contig 15002 bp, 13 predicted proteins | sample 5407661 | NCBI WGS metagenome assembly WNGQ01 (sample SAMN13153382, study PRJNA577476) | soil metagenome | isolation source: 60 cm soil or saprolite under Garry oak tree replicate 2 | place: USA:California | collected 2016-06-15 | reverse complement strand
AACCGGCGCCTGGGTGGCACCACTGGCGATCTTGTGAGCCTTGCTCCGAGACAACGTTCAAGCCAACCATTCCGACAGGAGCTGTCATGCCCGATCATTACGACGTTATAGTCATCGGGTCCGGCGCCGGCGGGGGGACCCTGACGCACGCGCTGGCCCCGACCGGGAAGCGCATCCTGCTACTCGAACGGGGTGACTTCCTGCCCCGTGAACCGCAGAACTGGGACTCCAAGTCGGTCTGGGTTGACCTGCGCTATCACAATTCGGGGACGTGGACCGACGCCGATACCGGCAAGGAATTCCCGCCCAAGCAGAACTACTACGTGGGCGGCAACACCAAAGTCTACGGAGCGATCCTGTTCCGTTTCCGCGAGCGCGATTTCGGTGCGATCCAGCACGTAGACGGCATCTCGCCCGCCTGGCCGCTGTCTTACGCCGACGTCGAGCCCTGGTATACCCGGGCGGAGCATCTCTACCACGTCCACGGCCAGCGTGGCGCCGACCCGGATGAGCCGCCGTCGGCGGCCCCCTACCGGTACCCGCCGCTGAGCCACGAGCCGCGCATCGCCCAACTGGAGGCCGACTTCACCCAAGCCGGCCTGCACCCGTTTCCGCTGCCCGTGGGGCTCATCTACGACGAGTCAGCGCCACAGTTCTCCCCCTGCATCCGCTGCGCGACCTGCGACGGGTATCCCTGCCTGGTCAACGGGAAGGCCGATTCCCACATCGTGTGCGTCGAGCCTGCGCTGCGATACTCGAACGTCACGCTGCGCACCAGGACCCGGGTCATGCGCCTGGAGACCGACGAGGCCGGGCGTGCGGTCACCCGGGTGGTCGCCGACCGCGACGGCCAGACGGAGACGTACTCCGCCGACCTGGTGGTGGTGTCCGCGGGCGCGATCAACTCGGCCGCCCTGCTGCTGGCCTCGGCCAGCGAGCGCCATCCCGACGGGCTCGGCAACGGATCCGGCGTGGTCGGCCGCCATTTGATGATGCATAACAACTCCTCCCTCATCGCCTTTTCGAAGATCCCGAATCCCACCAAGTTCCAGAAGACGCTTGGCGTGAACGAGTTCTACGCTGGTGACCCCGCCGGCGGCGGCGAGTGGCCCTATCCGCTTGGCGCGATGCAGATGCTCGGGAAGAGCGACGCGGTGCTCATCGGCTTCGACGCGCCCGAGGCCGGGGATCCGGCGGAGCTGGCCCGCCATGCGATGGATTTCTGGCTGACCACCGAGGACCTGCCGCTGCCAGATAACCGGGTGAGCCTGGACCGTGACGGCCGGATCCGCCTGCGTTACACGCCGACCAACCTGGAAGCTCACCGCCGCCTCCTCGAGAAGTTCAAGGGGCTGCTCAGCGCTATCCAATGCCGGGACACCGTTCTGCCCGGCTACTCCTACCGCGGCGGCCGGCTCGGCATCTCCGGTGTCGCACACCAGAACGGGACCGTGCGGTTCGGCAGCGACCCGGCGACATCCGCGCTCGACCTGAATTGCAAGCTGCACGAGCTGGACAACGTCTATGTCGTGGACTCGAGTTTCTTCGTGTCCAGCACGGCGGTGAACCCGACGCTGACGATCATCGCCAACGCGCTTCGCGTCGCCGATCACATCGCCGAGCGGCTCGGCGCCACCAGCGAGCACGAGGCACGGCCAGCCCCCAGGCCGGCACCCGCCGCAACGCCGGTACCCAAGCCCGCGGGGATGACCGGTCATGCCTGATGTGTCGTTCACCAACCTGCTCGTGGTCGTCGCCGTCGCCGTCCTGGCCCCGGTCGTGATCGGCTTCTTCCCGCGGCTGCGCATCCCGGCGGTCGTGCTCGAGATCATCGGCGGCATCATCATCGGGCCGTCCGTGCTCGGCTGGGTGCACGTCGACCTGCCGGTGCAGATCCTGGCCCTGTTCGGCCTGGCGTTCCTGCTTTTCCTGGCCGGGCTGGAGATCGACGTGCACCAGCTGCGGGGCCGCCTGCTCCGCTTCGCCGTGCTCGGCTACCTGATGACGCTGGTGCTCGGCTATGGCGCGGGCGCGTCCTTCGCGGCGGTCGGCTGGGTGTCGCAGCCGCTGCTGCTGGCGATCGCGTTCTCGGCCACCTCGCTCGGCCTGGTGGTGCCGGTGCTCAAGGACGCCGGCCAGGTCCACAGCGAGGTGGGGCAGACCGCGCTGGCGGCCGCCAGCATCGCCGACTTCGCGGCGATCGTCTTGCTGTCGCTGTTCTTTTCTTCCTCGGGCGGGAGTACCGGCGCGAAGGTGGTCGTGCTCGGCGGGTTCGCCGGACTTGTCGCCGTGACCGGCCTGGTCGTGTCCGGCGCGGCCCGGTCCATGCGCCTGGGCCAGGTGCTGGTCCGGCTGCAGGACACCACCGCGGAGATCAGGATCCGCTTCGCAGTCCTGCTGCTGGTGGCGTTCACCGTGCTGGCCGAGCGCTTCGGCCTGGAAAGCATCCTGGGCGCCTTCTTGGCCGGGGCGATCGTCGGCCTGGTCGACCGCGACTCTTCCTCGCACCCGAACTTCCGCATCAAGCTGGAGGCGATCGGCTACGGGTTCCTCGTGCCGGTGTTCTTCGTCAGCAGCGGAATCCGGCTCAACCTGACCGGCCTGCTGCACAGCCCGTCCGCGCTGGTCCGGGTCCCGCTGTTCCTGCTCGCGCTGCTGGTGATACGCGGCCTGCCCGCGCTGCTCGGCCTGCGCGCGAACGGCACCAGGCCGACCCTGGCCCTCGGGCTTCTCCAGGCTACCTCGCTGCCGTTCATCGTTACCGCCACGCAGATCGGGGTGGTGCTGGGCAAGATCACTTCGGTGACAGCCGCCGCGCTGGTATGCGCCGGCCTGCTGTCGGTGCTGATCTTCCCGCCCCTCGCCCTGACGATGCTGCGCCGAAGCGAGCCAGCGTCGGCCCCGGCCGTGACGGAGCCGGTAGCAGAACCACACCTGATGTGAACGGGCCCGCGTCCGCGGCCGCGCAGAGTCCCCGGTGCCGCTCCCGGATCGCCGTAACGAACCCGCGGCTGCCGGAGACAACCTTAGGCAGAAAACCCTGAGGAGGCTGACATGCCGCAGATAGCCACGAGCACGGTGGTCGGTGGCCCAGTCGGCGAGGTGTGGGCCTTGCTGCGGGACTTCGCCGCCATCGGGGACCGGCACCCGGCGCTGCCGCCGGCCGAGATCGAGGGCGGGCCGGCCGACCGGGTCGGGTGCGTGCGGGCCTTCCCGCTCGCGGGCGGTCACCGGGAGACCCTGGCGGGGCTCGACGATCAATGCCGGACCATCGCGTTCACCTTCGGCGACAACGCCGCCGGGTTGCGTGTCCGCTCGTACAATTCCACGATGACCGCCCGGCCGGTTACCTTGAGTGATCAGACGTATTCGAGTGGTCGTCGCGGTTCGGTTGCGACGAGGCGGACGAGGACAAGATGATCACCCAGATACGTGACGGCGTACTCGCCCCTGGCCTGAGAGCGCTCGAGCAGCGGTTCGAGTCCGCCCGGCCCTGAGGGCTACGCCGCCTTGCGGCTCTATCGGTTCCCGCTGATCGCAGGCTAGAGTCGTTAACGTATCGGGTCCCGCCAGTGTGGCCCGGAAGTGCGCCAGGCTGCTTCCAGTCCACATCGGCCGCTGGCGGGGAACCTGTCGCGGCGACAGCGGCGGTGGGGGGTGGGGGTGACAGCTGGCACTGCTGATGCCGTGATCGCGACCAAGTTGTTCAGGCCGAATCTCCGGCACCAGACCGTGGAGCGCACGCGCCTGCATGACCTGCTGCGCCAGGGACGCGCGCTGCCACTGACCCTGATCGTCGCGCCGGCGGGCTGGGGGAAGAGCACACTGGTCGCCGACTGGCTCGCCCACGACCGGATCACCGCGGGCTGGGTGTCGCTCGACAGCGGCGATGACGACCCTAAGCGCTTCTGGCGGTATCTCCTGCTCGCCGCCGACCAGGCCGGCTCGGCCGCAGGCGCCGTCGCCTTGCGGCGGCTGGACGCGGCCGGCTCCGACGTGCTGCGGGACGTGCTCCCCGCGTTCGTCAACGAACTGACCTCATCAGACGCTCCCCTGGTGCTCGTGCTGGACGATTATCACCTGGTCACCAGTGCACAGGTGCACACATCGGTCGCGACGCTGCTGGACCGCTCCCCGCCCCAGCTGCACCTCATAGTGATCACGCGGGCCGACCCGCCGCTGCCCCTCAGCCGACTGAGGGTGCGCGGGGATCTGGCCGAGTTGCGGGCCGAAGATCTCCGGTTCAGCCCCGGCGAGGCACTGGAGTTCTTCGGTGACCGGCTCGGCACGCAGCTGTCGGAGCGAGACGTGCTCAGGCTGCTGGCGCGGACCGAAGGATGGGCCGCAGGCCTGCAGCTCGCGGCCCTGCGGCTGCGCGGCCGGGCAGACCCGTCGGCATTCATCGAGCGTTTCACCGGCGCGGACTGGCACATCGTCAACTATCTCGGCGAGGAGGTGCTGACCAGCCAGTCCCCGCTCGTGCGCGAGTTCCTGCTGGTGACCTCGGTCCTCAACCGCATGTGCGCGCCGCTGTGCGACGCGCTCACGGGGCGGGCCGACGGCGCCGAGCTGATCAGCGAAATCCATCGCGCCAACCTGTTCCTGATCCCGCTGGATGACGAGCACTGCTGGTTCCGGTATCACCACCTGTTCGGCGGCCTGCTGCGGCACGAGCTTGCCCGCACAGCGCCGGACCGGCCTTCCGTGCTGCATCAGAGGGCGGCGCAGTGGTACGCGGACCACAGCGATGCCGCCGAGGCGATCGGCCATGCGATCGCCTCGGGCGACGATTCACTCAGCAGGCGGCTGGTGGCGGCGCACTGGCGCCAGCCCTTCAACGCCGGCCAGCTGGAGACGGTGCGCATGTGGCTCGACGCCCTGCCCGCCGAGCTCGTCGCCGCGGACGCGTCCCTCTCGGCATCGCGGGTCTGGGTCGCCCTGGACAGGGGCCGACTTGAGCAGGTCGGGGCCGCGCTTGACGCCGCTGAGGCCTCGGGGCCGCCCGATACCCACCTGATGGTCCTGCGCGCGCTGCACATGTACAAGACAGGCGATGTGGGCGGTGCCGCGGGCCGGCTACGGGAGATCTCCATCAGTGCCGATGATCCGTTCGTCGCGACCGTCCACCGGCTCGTTCAGGGCATCTCCTCGATGTGGCTGGGGGACGCTGGCGGCGCCAGGGAACTGCTCTCCGAGGCGGCCCGGCGGGCCGAAGATGACGGTAACCGCCTCGCGTATATCTACGCCGAGGCATGCCGGGCGCTCCTGGCGGTGAACCGGAGCGACCTTGGGCTCGCGGACTCCCTCGTGCTCGACGCGGAATCGGCGGTGGGCCAGACGCTCAGCGACTCGCATTTCGTGGCCATGTTCCCGGCCCTGGCCCGGGCCCGCCTTAGTATCAAGCGGGCGGATTGGGCCGGAGCGCAGCGCGCGGCAGCGGCGGCGGTGGAACTTGGCCGCCGCGGCGCCGGCCGGGTGGAACTCGCCGCGGCACTGCTCACCGCGGCCGCGGCAGACCCCGGCGCCGCCGACGTTGATCCGGGGGCGCTGGCGGGCGAGGCTCGCAGCATCATGCGGCACTGCGCCAACCCCGGGCCGCTGGTCACCTCCTGGCTGGCCGGGGAACAACGCGCCGAAGCGGCTCGCACCCGGCAGGAGGGACTAATCGAGCCGCTGACCGAGAGGGAACTCACGATCCTACGGCTGCTGCCCGCACCGGCTTCGCTGCGCGAGCTCGCATCAGAGTTGTTCGTCACTCCCAACACCCTGAAGACCCATCTGCGGGCCATCTACCGCAAGCTCGGCGCTGAATCCCGGGAGGAAGCGGTGATCCGGGCCCATGAACGTGGCTTCCTCTAGCTCTCAGCCACCCGCTCAAGCCCGTCATCCACTTTCGCGGAAAAACCCGGGATCATGGCGGTGATGGCGAGCCCGGTGAGAAGCCATCCCAGCACCAGGTAGGGGAAGAATTCATACGGCGCAAGCGGTACCGGCCAGACGTTGTGATATAGCACGAAGCCCGCGATGAGCACGCCAGCGGCCGGAGCCACGACCTGGCCGAGGGAGCGGCGGCCGAGATGGCGGGCCGCGGCCGCGTTGGTGATCATGTACATGACCAGCAGGGACAGAACCCCGATCGTCGCCAGATAGAAGAACACGTTCAGCGCCGACGTCCCGGCCAGCCGGAAAGCCGTGAGCAAGACCAGGCCGATGAGCATCTCCAGCGCCAGCGCCCGGCGCGGCACGCCGGTCGCCGCGGACACACCATTGAGGCGGCGCGAGGCGAGCCCGTCTCGGCCGAACGCGAACATCATCCGGGCGGCCACGGTCACCCCGCCGAGCCCGGCGCCAAGCGCGCTGAGCACCGCGCCGAGATTGAGCGAGGCGGCCAGGGGGGCGCCCACATACCGCTGGGCCAGCTCGCCCAGCGGTGCCTGGGCATGACGGAAAGCCGACACCCCCGCCGCGCCGGTGCCAAACCCAAGCGTCTGGACGGTAATGCAGGCCACATAGAAGACGCCGCCGAAGGCGACCGCGGTGATGATGGCGCGGGGGATCATCCGCGTCGGCACGAGGGATTCCTCACCTAGCGAGCCCGCCGACTCAAACCCGGCGAAGGCCAGGAAGCCGGAGGTCGCGGCCAGCGCCAGGGCGGAATAGCCCACTCCGCGCGGAAGCACGAAGACCGCACCGGACAGCCTCTGGCCGCCGGGTGCGGTGCCGGCCGCCAGGCGCCAGCAGATCGCGCCCATGAGCACGAGAATGAGGCAGACCGACGCGACCTCGAACACGAGAACCGACCGCGTCGTCGGCCGGACCCCGCGGGCCGCGAGAACCCAGATGATCACCCAGGCGGCGAGCGCGAGCGGGTACCAGTCCGCGTCGTGGGCCAGCCCCGTGGTGGTCAGGAAGGCCCGCCCGAAGATGGCGACGCCCATGATCGATACCGGCGGGAACACCAGGTAGGTGCCGAGCAGCGCCCATGCGGCGAGAAACCCGGCCCGCGGGCCGAGCGTATTGCCGACAAAGGCGTAGACCGACCCGGCATGGCTGAACTCGCCGGCCAGCCGGACAAACCCGTACGCTACGAGCCCGACTCCCAGGGCGGCGACGGCGAACGCCAGCGGGGCCGCCCGGCCCAGTTCGCCGGCGGCGGCTACTCCGGTGACCGACATGGCCAGCGTGGGGGCCATGACGCCAACCGAGACCGATGCCGTCTCCGTGAAGCCAAGCTCACGGCGCAATGTCGGCCCGGGGGCGGGATGACCTGAACGCGGCCCGGCACTGCTGGTCATGGGCGGGCTCCGTCTGGCATCGCGTCTACCCGGCAAGCCAGCCGCCGTCGGCGACCAGCACAGACCCGGTGATGTACGAGGCCTCGGAGGAGCACAGCCACACCGCAGCGGCGGCGATTTCCTCCGGCTCCGCGATGCGGCCCAGCGGCACGGTGCGGAGCAACTCATCGCTGACCGCCGAGGTCATGCCGGTCCGGGTCACCCCAGGCGCGACGGCGTTGACACGGATCCCTGTGCCGCCGAGTTCGAGGGCCGCCGCGCGGGTCAGGCCGTGCACGCCGTGCTTGGCCGCGACATAGGCACAGTTGTCCGGCATCGCGGCGGCACCGAGCATCGAGGATGTGTTGACAATGGCGCCCGACCGCTGGCTCCGCATGTGCCGGATCTCGGCCCGCATGCACCGCCAGACGCCGACCAGGTCCACTTGGAGGACGCGCATGAAGTCCTCCTCCTCATACTCATCCAGCGGGATGTACGGCCCGGGCACGCCAGCGTTGTTGTGCGCAGCATCGACCCTGCCGAAGACCTCCACCGCTCGCCCGACGGCAGCGCTAACGGCCCGGAGATCTCTGACGTCTGCTACCAGCACTTCGACGCGCGACCCTACCGCCCGCGCGGCGGCCGCTGTGTCCGCGAGGCCGCCGGCGTCAATGTCCACGAGCGCCACCGAAGCCCCGGCGGCCGCGAAGGCGACAGCACTGGCCCGGCCGATGCCAGAGGCAGCCCCAGTGATCAATGCGGCGCGCCCAGATAGGTCAGCAGCCATGTGTCCCCTCCCCGGCCGCACGATTTCGGCCGCCCTTGGCCACTCCTGCTTGGAGCATGGGTCATCCACGGTAGTACTCAGCCAGGGCCGCGCGCAGCATGACACGGGCGCGATGCAGCAGGACCCGCTGGTTCACCGGTGAGATGCCCAGGGCAGCGCAGACCTCCTCAGCGGAGATCCCGCAGACGTCGCGCATGGTGACCACCTGGCGCTGTCGTGGCGGCAGCGCCGACAGGGCACGGTCGAGCTGGAGCAGGATCTCTGTGGACAGCACCACGCTTTCCGGGGCGGTGTCCCACCGGGACGGGGCGTCAATGGAGGACCAGGCCCGCGCGGGCTCATCACCGGGACCGGCCAGCCAGTCATCCGCATCCGGCTCTTCCTGGCTGGCCAGCGGCGACCGGGGAAGCGTCCTGGCCTCACGAACGCCGCGAGTCCTGGCCCGGTTAACCAGGATCGTAAACGTCCATGTGCGCAGCGACGAGCGGCCTTCGAACCTGGCCAGCCCGCTCAGCATCCCGAGCCAGGCATCCTGGACGACATCCTCAGCGGATTGCAGGCTGTCGACGAACGACCGCGCGACACGGAGCATAGTCGGCGACCACTGGTCCACCAGCTGGGCCATCGCGGCCTCGTTCCCGGCCCGTAGCTGCGCGACCAGGTCCGCGTCGGTGTAGGTGACGTCATCGGCCTTCGGGCCTGGTGAACAAGTGGCCTGGGACATCACGGTCGCTCCCGGTCTCGGATGACTGCAGCTTCGTCCCGTGGCCCGGCGATGCACCTCCCCCCTCACCCCATCTCACCCGGGTGAGGAGTCCTGGTCCGCCCGCGCTGGTGCCCAGGTCCGTTCGGCGTAAAAGACCTTTTTCACCGAACGGGACATGGTGCTTGCCCCGGGCGCAGGCTCAAGCCGGATCTGCCTTGTAACGCCTGCCTGGCTGGCGAGACAGAACCGGCATGACAGCTTTGGATGGCAGCGCTGACTGCCCACCCACCCGCCTGGCCGCGACTCGTGCCGGGCTGCATCGCGTCGCGGAGCATGTACTCGCCGCCGCCCTGTACGCGGCGACCGGCAAGATCGGCCTGGTTCCGTCGCCGGGGGGCTTCCGGACCCCGCCGTCCGGGGCGGACGGCTGGTTCCTCGCCGTTGACGGGACTGACCTCCTCGTCGGCGGCGCCGCAGGCACCCGGCGGACGGCTCTGACCACCATCCGGGCTGCAGCGGAGTTCGCTGGCGTTACACCGGGCGCCCCGGCCCAGGTGTACAAGCCCGCGACACCGCTCAACCTGGACGAGCCGCTGATGATCGGACTCCACGCTGCCCGCCTGCTGGCGGAGTGGTACCGCCTCGGCGCCCAGGCCATGAGCCGCATCGCCGCGGAAGTCCCCGGCGACAAGCCGGGTGCCGCCGTGCTGTGGCCCGAGCACTTCGACGTCGGCATGACCGCCGCCGCGATCAACTATGGCGCCTCACCGGGCGATGACCATGTCACAGAGCCGTATCTATACGTGGCCCCGCACGATGGCCCGCCGCCGGGTGACCCGGCGTTCTGGAACGCCCCGTTCGGGGCCGCCCGCACCTTCCGCCAGATCGGGACCGTGGCGGAGGCGGCTGCCTTTTTCCGCGACGGCCGGGCGCGGGTTCTCTCCCACACCGCGGCCACCCCTACTAGTACTAGGAGGACACCATGAAAGGACTGCAGGACAAGGTTGCTCTCGTCACCGGCGGAAGCTCGGGAATCGGCCAGGCGATCGCCATTCGCCTGGGCGAGGAAGGCGCCAACGTCGCGATCAACTACGTGGGCCAGCCCGAAGGCGCGATCTCCACCAGGGAAGCTATCGAGCATGGGGTCGAGATCTGCATGAAGAAGGTGGCGGAGGCGGGCGGCCGGCCGATCCTCGTGGCCGCGGACGTGTCCGACGAGCATGCCGTCGATCAGATGTTCGACCGGGTGATGAATGAGTACGGGCGGCTGGACATCCTGGTCAACAACGCCGGCATCCAGATTGCGAAGGACTCCCATGAACTGTCCGCCGCCGACTTCGACAAAGTCATCGCGGTCAACCTCCGGGGCGCGTTCCTATGCGCCCGCCAGGCCGTGCGGGGCTTCCTGGCCGCGGGCCGGCCCGGCGTGATCGTCAACGTGTCCAGCGTGCATCAGCTCATCCCCAAGCCGCGGTTCCTGGGCTACTCGGTATCGAAGGGCGGCATGCAGAATCTCACCCGGTCGCTGGCGCTGGAGTACGCCTCGCGAGGAATACGGGTCAACGGCATCGGGCCAGGCGCGACCGTCACGCCGATCAACCGGTCCTGGATTGACGACCCGGTCAAGCGCCGCATGGTGGAAAGTCACATCCCGATGCGGCGGGCGGGCAGCTCCGAGGAGATGGCCGCGGTGGCGGCGTTCCTGTGCTCCGATGAGGCCGCGTACATCACCGGTCAGACGCTCTTCGTCGACGGCGGCCTCACCCTGTACCCGTCCTTCGAGACGACCTGGTCCTCTGAGTAGTGCCCAGCCCGCCTTACTGCGGGCGGTACCGGAGGAAAAGGAACCCGTCCTGCTCGCACAGCGAGCGAAGCCGCCACCCGGGCCCGGACCCCAGAACCCCCTGGGGTCCGGGCCCGGCCAGGATCCTCTTGGCCTCGCCTCCCACCAGCCGCGGTGACACGGTCAGGCACAGCTCATCGAGGAGGCCGGCCGCCGCAAGCTGCCCGTTCAGGCTGGGACCGCCCTCGGCGAGCACCCGGCCGAACCCCCGCTCGGCCAGCGCGCCGAGCGCGGCTGCCAGGTCGACGTCCCGTTCTCCGGCAATGATCACGTCCGCCACGTCGGCGGCCTTCTTACGCTCGGACGCCGGCGCTTCGGCGACGGTGACCACGATCGGCGGCGTGATCGCCGCCGCGAAGAACGGTGAATCCCAATCGAACCGGCAGGAACGGGAGATCACCGCCACGGGTACGGCCGACGGCCCGTAGCGTTCCGCGCGCACGGTTCCGGCCGCGACGAGCACGACATCGGCCTGCGCGCGCAGCACCGCGAAAAGCGCCTGGTCGGCCGGGCCGCCGAGGCCGCCGGACAGGCCGGCCACAGCGGTCGCGCCGTCGATGCTAGCGATCATGTTGAGCCGCACGGTTGGCCGGGCTCCGGCCGACGGCAGATCGTCGTACAGCGTAGCCGGGTCTACAGGGTCACAAGGAAACGGCAGGAGCTGCCGCATCGTCACACTCCGGTAACCAGTGACCCGCGGAGCGGGCCGTGATGACCCGTGGTCTCGGCGAGGGCGCCCGCCGTTACATCACCGCTGTAACGCACGCGGGGCTGCCGAGACTCCGTTACCAAGGGGGCAATGACAGGGATCGGAACGCGGAGGAGGGATCACCCGTGGCCGACACATACGACGTGCTGGTGATTGGTGCCGGGCCTGCCGGTGAACATGCTGCTGGCCGCCTGGCCGACGGCGGCCTGCGGGTAGCCATGGTAGAACGAGAGCTGGTCGGCGGGGAGTGCTCGTACTGGGGTTGCATCCCTTCCAAGACGCTCCTGCGGCCGGGCGACGTGCTGGCCGCGGCGCGGCGGGCGCCAGGGGCCGCGGAAGCCATCACGGGCATGCTTGACACGTCAGCCGCCTTCGCCCAGCGGGATTACATGACCTCGGACTGGCGTGACGACGGGCAGCTCGGGTGGCTGGAAAGCAAGGGCATCAGGCTGATTCGCGGCACCGGTCGCCTGACCGGGGAGCGGGCGGTCGAGGTCGAGACCGCCGACGGCACTACCCGGCTGCTCCGCGCGGCCAGAGCGGTCGTGCTGGCTACCGGCAGCAGTCCGGTGATCCCCCCGATTCCCGGCCTGGGCGAAGCCCGCCCGTGGGACAACCGGACCGTCACCAGCACCAAAGAGCTCCCCAGGCGGCTGCTTGTGCTGGGTGGGGGCGCCATCGGCGCCGAGATGGCGCAGGCGTTCAAGCGCCTCGGCAGCGAGGATGTCGTGGTCCTCGAGGGCTCAGAGAGGCTGGTCGCGCGCGAGGAACCGTTCGCCGGCGAGGAGCTGCGCGCCGCGTTCGAGGCCGAGGGCATCACCGTGATCACCGGCGTCCGGATGACCGCGGGACGCCGGGTGGGTCGTGATGGCCCGGTCGTGGCCACCCTGGCGGACGGGCGGGAGTTCACCGGCGATGAGATCCTGGTCGCGGTCGGCCGCAGGCCCGCCACCGCCGGCATCGGCCTGGAACACGTCGGGCTGGAGCCTGGGCTTCCCGTCCGCGTGGACCGGGCGCTGCGAGCCATCGGCGTTTCCGGAGGGTGGCTGTACGCGATCGGTGACTGCAACGGGCTCGCCCCCCTCACCCACATGGGGAAATACCACGCCCGCATCGCCGCCGCGGTGATTCTCGGCCGGGAAGCGGCCGATGTGGCTTCCCACCTGGTCGTGCCCCGGGTGACGTTCACCGACCCGCAGGTGTGCGCCGTCGGGCGTACCGCCGCCGAGGCGCGAGCCGCCGGGCTGCACGTCACCGTGGTCAGCACACCGACCGGGGAGGTTCCCGGCGCGTACACCCAGGGCAACGGCATCCGCGGCACCAGCCAGCTGGTGATCGACGACGAGCGCCGGACCGTCGTCGGCGCCACCTTCACCGGGCCAGGGCTACAGGAGCTGCTCCATTCGGCCACGGTCGCGATCTGCGGTGAGGTAACCGTCGACCGCCTGTGTCACGCGGTGCCGTCGTTCCCGACCGTCAGCGAAGTCTGGCTTCACCTGCTTGAGGCCTACGGCCTTTAACCCCTTAACGAAAGGAACCCGCGATGGACGCGATGGATGGCCTGCCGATCGGCGACTACGCCCTGCTGTCGGACTGCCGCTCAGCGGCCCTGGTAAGCCGGGCCGGCTCGGTGGACTGGCTGTGTTTCCCGCGTTTCGACGCACCGGCCGTATTCGCCCGCATCCTGGACCCCGGCGGCGGTCACTTCGCGATCCGGCCGGCCGGCGAGTTCGAGGCCAGCCGCGCCTACGTGGACCAGACGATGGCGCTGGAAACCACCTTCCGGGCGGAAGCCGGCACCGCGGTGCTGACCGACGCCATGGCGGTCGGCCGCAACGAGCGGGGTCACGACCTGGGCGCCGGGTCGCCTGGGGTGCTGCTGCGCCGGCTGGAGTGCACCGGGGGACGGATCGACGTCGATGTCACCTATGCGCCGCGTCCTGAATTCGGCCTGATTCACCCGATCCTCGAAGAAGTCCCTGGCGGCCTGGCCGCCCGCGGCGGCGCCGGCCGGCTGCTGCTTTCCGGGCCGGCCGGTTTCCGGGTCGACGGGGCCACCGCCACCGCGCGCCTGCATCTGACTGCGGGCCAGACGGTGATGTTCGCGCTTCAGCACGGGCAGATGCAGGAGCCGCCGCTGGCCGCCTGGGATCCCGGCCAGATCGCCGCCCGGCTGACCGACACCGTGGAAGGATGGCGGTCCTGGTCGGCTATCCATCAGACCTATGAGGGTCCCTGGCGCGACCTGGTCCACCACTCCGGCCGGGTGCTGCAGGCGCTGACGTTCCAGCCGACCGGCGCCATCGTCGCCGCGCCCACCACCTCGCTGCCGGAGACGATCGGCGGCGAGCGCAACTGGGACTACCGCTACACCTGGGTCCGCGACGCCAGCTTGACCATGGAGGCGCTGTGGGTGGCGGCGTGCCCCGACGAAGCGAACAAGTTCTTCGCGTTCCTGGCCGACGCCGCGGCAACCCAGCTGCGGCGCGGGGCGGACCTTCAGATCATGTTCGGGATCGGTGGCGAACGCGATCTGTCCGAGCGGGAGCTACCGCACCTGGCCGGCTGGCGGGACAGCCGGCCCGTGCGGGTCGGCAACGGCGCGTGGAACCAGCGGCAGCTCGACGTCTACGGCGAGCTCCTCGGCGCCGCCCAGCGGCTCGTCGATCAGCTGGGCGAGCTCGACCCGGTCACGCAGCAGTTCCTGGCCGCCGCCGCGGACACCGCCGCCAGCCGCTGGAAGGAGAAAGACCAGGGCATCTGGGAGATCCGCGGCGAGCCACGGGACTTCCTGTACTCCAAGCTCATGTGCTGGGTAGCGCTCGACCGGGCCATCGCCCTGGCCCCGCAGCTCGGCGCGGGAGACCAGGCCGCGGGCTGGGCCGCCGCCCGCGACGAGATCCGGGCCGCCATCCTCGAGCACGGGTGGAGCGAGAAGGCCGGCGCCTTCACCCAGGCCTTCGGCGGGGACGACCTTGACGCCTCCAACCTGATGCTCGCCATCACCGGCTTCCTGCCCGGGGATGATCCGCGCATGAAGGCGACCATCGACGCGACCGCTGAGCGGCTGACCGACGAGCGCGGCCTGGTGTACCGCTACCTGGCGCACGACGGCCTGGCCGGGGAGGAGGGCACCTTCCTGCTGTGCACCTTCTGGCTGGCGCACGCACAAGCGCTGGCCGGAGAGCTGGACCAGGCCACCGCGACCTTCGAGCGCGCCGCGGCGGCCATCAACGACGTCGGCCTGCTGGCCGAGGAAGTCGACCCGGGCAGCGGCGAGATGATAGGCAACTTCCCGCAGGCGTTCAGCCACATCGGGCTGATCAACGCCGCCTGGGCCATCGCCCAGGCCCAGCAGCGCGCCGGCTCGCCGGGCGGCCCGGCGGCGCCGGCCGGTGCGGGCGAGACGCGGGGATACGGGAGCTGAACCATGGCCGCGAGCAGATACCGCATCGTCATGCGGGGGCGGCTGAGCGAGCGCTTCGAGTCGGCCTTCGACGGGATGGCCCTGGAATCCGGCCCTAACCAGACCGTGCTCGTCGGCGACGTCCGTGACCAGGCGCATCTGTACGGGCTGCTCGACCGGCTGCGTGAGTTCGGGATCGAACTGCTCGCGGTGGAGCCCGCCGGCCTCGCCGAGCCTCCTGGGGGCACGTCGACCGACAGTGCACATTGAGTGACGG
>WNGQ01009257.1_pt1 | contig 15003 bp, 19 predicted proteins | sample 5407661 | NCBI WGS metagenome assembly WNGQ01 (sample SAMN13153382, study PRJNA577476) | soil metagenome | isolation source: 60 cm soil or saprolite under Garry oak tree replicate 2 | place: USA:California | collected 2016-06-15 | reverse complement strand
AGGGAGCGGTGGCGTAGTCTGCGGCAGCCCTGCATCTTTCCTCACAAAACTTTAGGGAGGTCCGATGCTTATCGGCGACAGACTCCGCGCCTTGCGAGAGCAGAAAAATTTGTCCCAAGGTCACATCGAAAAACGCACCGGACTTCTCCGTTGCTATGTCTCAAGAGTCGAGAACGGCCACACTGTTCCGAGCGTTAGTACGCTTGAGAAATGGGCTCGTGCGCTGGACGTACCGCTCTATCAAATTTTCTACGAGGGAGAGAACCCACCTGCCCCGCCACAGCCGATTAAGGCGAACGGTCGTTTGTGGGGCTTCAATCGAGCGGACGCCCGATTTCTGATGCAGATGCGCCGAGCCCTGAGCCATACAAAGGAAACTGACCGGCAATTGCTGCTTGCGATGGCCCGCAAGTTGGCAAAAGGTAGAGCCGCCTGATTCCTTGGTGTTATTGTTAGTAGCGACCTCGGCCACCACCTCCACCCCGGTCACCGCCTCGCCCTCCGCCCTCACGTCCGCGCCCTCCACCGCCGTAACCGCCACGACCACCGCCGCCTTCACGCGGGCGGGCTTCATTGACTACCACATTGCGGCCCATGAAATCCTGGCCGTTGAGGGACTGGATAACGCGGGCCGCTTCTTCATCGTTGTTGATTTCAACGAAAGCGAACCCACGCGGCTGACCCGTGAACTTGTCAGTCACTAGGCTCACGCTCGCTTCCGTTGCACCCGCCTGTTTGAACCAGTTGCTTATATCTTGTTCCGTAGCCTGGAATGGTAAGTTGCCCACGTACAGTTTCTTCAAGGTAGCTCCTTTGGTGAGTGGGAACTCTACCGACCGTTGCGTGGCTTTCGCGTATTCAACTGGGCGAATAGCTTTTCCCAACTCAGATTCGCAATGCACTTTTTACCCCTTGGCCCGGTACCGACCTTGTTCAGAGGTATTTCCTCAAGCTGTAGAAATCCAGTTCGTTTCGTCATTGAGTGGTTCCTCCTGTAGGGCGGCGATTCTATCCCGAAAAAGCAAGAGGCCGAAACATTATCGGCTCTGACCAAGGGGTGTTTAGGCATCAACTTCTACGGCCCCTAACTGCATCACTGTTTTTCCGATGTTCCTTGCCAGAACTTCAGCAAGATTTTTGGCGAGCTTGGAGTTGGGTACGTCGTAGTGGTAGGTGAACTGTTTGTCTTCAAAGCTAGCCGTAAATGTGACCGAGTTATCTTGCACCCTTACGAGTTCTTTCAATACGGCTTGGTAGCTGGTCGGCGACTTGGATGACGCATTGAATGCTCCTTCCGGCTTCGGCGGCCAATTGGGTAAATCTTTGATCTTCATTCTGGGTCTCGCAAAAAGATCATATGGCGCGGATACTAACACCAAAAGAAAGGGTCGAAACTTTCGGCCCCCGGCGATTCGGGCCAGGCATGATATCGTTCATCGATGCGCAAGACTGCGTTCAAGAGAGATGAACACTGTACCCGTTGGAGCAAACCTGTCAAAATAAGTTACCGAGGCAGTAAAACCGTTACTCTTTCTTTCTCCACGGAAACAATTTCGTGTCCGTGGTGCGGCCACAATTGGACTCAGGAAATTCCGGGGCAGTTGCTCCACGTTGAAAAAGCGGCCGATTCTTATGACCCAAGATTCAATCGACGCTAAAATCCGCAGCTGAGTGTCATCCTACAAAATCCTGATCTGCCATGAGCCGATCCGCACAGTTTCCGCAGATTAACGTGGTGTTGGCTAGGAAGGGCTCTTCTTCGAGTTCGGCGCAGTCGGAACAGACCATGAACCCGGCTTCTCCGTCCCTCGACATAGCGTGAATACAAGCGAGGTACTCACGAGTGGCCTCGCCGTGGATTTCGCATTTAAGGCTTGGCATTGGCGCTCTCGGCTTCACGAGCCGCAACGTATTCGCCTGAACTTATCGAATCCGCTAGGATTCACTCCTATATCTGCACTTCTGACGTGCTTCGTCGTGTTCCTCGACCGAGAACGTTTCGCCTCGTCTCGCCAAGTTCTTGGCATGCGCCTCAGCTTCCTCGCGAGAATCGAAGCGTTCCCAAGACATGGATATGTTGGACCACCGAATATGAAAGTGAGTGCGAGTCATCGGGGAGTGCTATCACGGGTTCTGGGCATCGTGCACTGCGGCGGAATTGCGTTCCCTGAAGTTCTCGAACATTTCCTTGCGACCGCGCTTCTGGGTGTAGTCGTTGTTCAAAATCTTAAACCAGGTCTGGGGCGTGCTCGCATACGGCGCGAGCTTGTGCTTGGCCACGATGCCTTCGAGGTCTTGGCTGCAGATGGTTTTGAAGAACTCGACGCCACGGTTCTCGATGTGATCTGCGAATAACAATCTCTCATGGCCCCGGATCAGCCGCTGGAGTCTGTGCTTGCGATCCACTAAGGATAGGTTCCGCAAATCCTCTCCATCGTGATAGAGCAAATCGAAGCAATATAGAATCGCGCCTGCCCTGCGTCGGCGCATCAGGTCCAGGAATACGCTCTTGCCTTCGGCGTCCAATACGACTATTTCGCTATCGATTCTTGCGTTCTTGACCGGGAGTTTTGCCAGCGAGGCTGCCAATGGATCAAAGTTCTTGTACTGATTCTGTTTTCTCGATATCAGTCGGCATGTTCCGTCTTCTATATAGGTCATGCATCTCCACCCGTCCATCTTCAATTCAAAGACAAACTCAGGATGGTCAAACGGAGCCTGTATCCGCTTCGGATTGATGGGTCTAGGTAGTGACGCTCGCTAGCAGGACGATCATGAATCCAACGGTGCGACCGGTCGGATGGGCAAAGAAGCCGAAGAAAGCGAAGGACTAACTGGCGGCTGCGAAGTGACGTTACAAACGCACGCCGACAAGACCAACACCAGCAACTCCTGATACCCGTACCTAGAAGGGCGATTTAAGAGGCGGGCGCAAGGTAGAGGCCCGCCGCCTTAGCGATTGCCTTGTTCTCAGACGGCCATGACTCAAGGTTTTGCGCGGGAACTCGCTTAGTACATCCCACTCATCCCGCCGCCGCGACCGCCACCCCCTCTTCCCTAATATCAGCGATCAAAGCTTCCGTGGTTAGCATCAGCGCGGCGATTGACGCGGCGTTCTGCAGGGCCAGGCGCGTGACCTTAGCCGGGTCAATCACTCCGGCCTTGATCAAGTCGGTGAATTCGCCGGACTCGGCATTGAACCCGAAGCTCTCATCCTTGGATTCGCGGATGCGACCAACGACCACGGCGCCTTCGTGCCCCGCGTTTTGAGCAATCTGGCGCGTGGGCTCCTCGAGCGCGCGCTTCACGATGTTCACCCCGATGGCTTCGTCGGCATCGTGGAGCTTGAGCTTCTCTAGGGCAGGCAAGCAGCGCAGAAGAGCAATACCACCGCCGGGAACAATACCCTCCTCAACTGCGGCGCGAGTGGCGTGCATGGCGTCTTCGACGCGAGCCTTCTTTTCTTTCAGTTCCGTCTCCGTTGCGGCACCCACCTTGATCACTGCCACTCCGCCAACCAACTTGGCCAAACGCTCCTGGAGCTTTTCCTTGTCATAGTCAGACGTGGTCTCCTCGACCTGTGCGCGGAGCTGCTTTATCCGGCCTTCGATTTCGCTATTCTTACCGGCACCTTCGATAATCGTGGTGTTGTCCTTGTCGATGGTGACTTTTTTCGCGTAACCCAAGTCTCCCATCTTCACGTTTTCGAGCTTGATACCAAGCTCCTCGGTGATTGCTTTGCCGCCGGTGATCGTGGCGATATCCTCCAGCATCGCCTTGCGGCGGTCGCCAAAGCCCGGTGCCTTTACCGCGGCGCACTGCAGCGTTGCCCGCAGCTTGTTCACAACCAGCGTCGCGAGCGCTTCGCCCTCAACGTCTTCGGCGATAATCAGCAGCGGCTTGCCCATCTTGGCCGTCTGTTCCAGCAATGGCAGCAACTCCTTCATCGAGCTGATCTTTTTCTCGTGGATTAGTATGTGCACGTCTTCGAGCACGCACTCCATCCGCGCTGGGTCAGTGACGAAGTATGACGAGAGATAGCCGCGGTCGTGTCGGTGTTGGCGCTGATGGTGCCCACCTGCGCGATCATGTCACCTTTCACATCACGGGAGAGCTTCTTGATCTCTGCCACGGCAACCTCCACAGCCTTATCGATGCCGCGCTTGAGCGCCATCGGGCTAGCGCCCGCAGCAACCGTCCGCACGCCTTCGCGGAAGATGGCCTGGGCGAGCACGGTCGCAGTGGTCGTGCCGTCGCCGGCGACATCCGAGGTCTTGGACGCAACTTCGCGCACCATTTGGGCGCCCATGTTCTCGAGCGGGTCTTGCAGTTCGATCTCTTTTGCCACAGTCACTCCGTCCTTGGTGACAGTAGGCGCGCCGAACTTCTTCTCGATCACAGCATTGCGGCCCTTGGGGCCCAGCGTGATCTTGACGGCATCGGCCAGGATGTTGACGCCGCGCAGTATGGCTTGACGTGAATTCTCACCCGTTACAATTTGCTTTGCCATTGGACTTCACCCTCCTGGGGTGAACGAGCACTTTTGCCTCTATGCGTTTGGACAGAGAGCTACTTCTTGCCGCTTGCCGCTTTCGCCATCCCACTGAGCTTCGCCAGGATTTCATCCTCTCGGAGGATCAGATATTCCTGGTCATCGATCGTGATGTCGCTGCCGGTGTATTTGCCGAATAAGATCCGGTCACCTGTCTTTACGTCGAGCGGGATTCTCTTTCCCTCTTCGATCTTGCCAGCACCAACGGCCATCACTTCGCCCTCTTGAGGTTTCTCTTTGGCCGTGTCGGGAATGATGATGCCACCCTTCGCAGTCTCCTTCTCTTCCAGTCGCCTTACCAGAACGCGGTCGTGTAGAGGTGTTACTTGAACTGTCATCGTCAGATCCTCCGTCAAAATCGCCTTAAAGATTTCGCAAGCAATCTCGTCGTTCGTCGTTGCGCCCTGATCTTAAGGGCGAAGCGTCTTGATGTTCTTCTGTCGGTCTAGTTCCAAATCGTCAGCACCTTTCTTGACTCGTGCCGCTTCTTTCTGGGGAGCCTCTTGTTGTTCCAGCTTCACGGATTCGGCGATGGAGATCCCCGCTTGGGCATCCATTTGTTTTGTAAACATGACGATCGCAAACGTATCCACGTAGGATCGAAAAAGGTTGAGCGAATATTGGGAATCTTCCCACCGTGCGATTACTCTTTGGGTGGCCTTGTACGATGGGTTCATGGGGAAATTGACCACGGCTGCGACAGGCCTCGTTGCCACCCCGTACTTTGCGGAGACGACTCGTATCATATCTTCGTCGGTTAGCCCTTTAGTGGCGGAACTGTCGTAGGTCACCAGCATTCTGTAGAGTGCCCCGTTGTAGAAAGAGAAGAGAATCTGATCAACCGGCTCCGCTGGGCGCGAAAGGTCATAAGGTTGTATCGGCCACCACGCCAATTCTCCAATCAGCGCGGGACGCTCGTGGAGCACGGCCGCATTAGCTGGTTGTTGATCGATCTGCTTTGAAATATCGGCCACGGTCGTTCCGAACGAAAAGTTGCGATACCTGGAAAGATCTTGAGCGTGAACCTGAGGAGTTGAAAGCAGGATCACGATAATCATCAGGAAGTAAAAAACCAGACTGCGCATCATTGTTCTCATTTGACAATCTCCTTCAAATACGTACGGACTCAAGATTTGGCGTTTTCATCTCGCCCAAAGGCAGTTCCTTAGCCTTGCCTCTATTCGTCGTTAACGGCATCTGCTCTAGCACCTAGCGCTGGCAAAAGGCTGCTGTTAAAGTCAGGCGTATCGCTTTCTGTCGGTGGCATAACCAGTTAACTCTCTCAGGATTACAGCACCCAGAATCGCGGCCAGGGTCGAATACACTAGCCCACCATGGCCCGGGAAGCTCGCGACAAGCACGATGTAACCTCCTGCCACTGCCCCCGCAATACACACTACGAGGTCCACAATCGGCCCGTATCCGCCTCCCTTCAGGAGTTTCCTGGTTAGCCAGCCCGTAACCAATCCAACGATGATCCAAGATAGAAAGTACATACATCCTCACTTCAGCAAATTCTGGCGTACGTGGCCGTCTGTTCGGGTGTGACAGTTTTCCCGCCGCGGCTCTTTATCCTGCGCAATTCGCAGTCTGCCACCCGAAGCAAAAGCCGTTCTCCCCAACAAGTGAACATCGCAGATTCAGTGGTGGTCGCTAACATGCGAAATTTTGTGTCACTTGCCCGGAGGGCTTTATCTCGGAGCGGCACCCCCTCAACGCGTTCTCTAGGTTTTGTAAACATGGAAATCTCGTGAGTGCTTTGGCTTGCCCATTTCCCAGAGAATTGAGGGGCGGCCCCCCACCGAGCGAAATACCTAGCGGCTTAGGCAGTTACTGCCGCGGAGCGGCGGGGCGGGCTGTTGTTTCACTCGCCCCGCTCGCAGGAGAGATGGTTAATCATTCACGCTGCATCAATTTACGGCCTGACGACTTGCTTGGGCAGCTCTGGCTTTGGCTGCTCCCAGGACAAGTTTGTCAGTCAGGTCTTTTTCAGCGGCGATCCAGTCTTCGACATCCTTTCCATGCTCGCCGCCGCGTTGAACATACAACTCATAAGCGCCGCGAGCGATCTCTTCTGTTGATAGTTCTCTCTGTTTGATCATTGGCAACCTCCTTGCCTGTACCCACAGCGGTTAAGATTCTCAGGCCTCCCTAAAATACACTGAACCACGCTAGGTTAATTAACCTGTAATGTCAAGTGTAATCTTAGTCGGGGCTGTGATGCTTAACCTATCTAGTTGACCCGCCAAAGCCAAGTGAATGGGGTGAAGCCGAGGCAAACAGCATGAGCATCACCAATCCCACGTCCGACAACCTGGCCCAAACGGCGCACGCGCTGGCCGGATACGGCATCGCCTTGACCGCCGCACGCTTTGGCACCGTGCCGCTTCTTGTGGTCGCTCGCTTATTCATCGCGTACGCTGCCATCAAAGAGTTCTGGTTTGATATGCACTATGAGACGCCGGAAGTATCCGGCGGATGGGAGCGGCGGAGTGAAGGATTTTTCGTTCTATATGGTGGGCCTGGTCGCTGGATTGATTTTCGTATTCGCGATGAAACGGCGGCATTGAATGTGAGTGCGGCCCGCTTTGCTCGCTCCTGTCCTCGGGCCGAACCTGGACGCATCGAACAGCAAGCAGCATAAACGGAAAAGGAATAGCATCATGGCGGACACACGAGACAAGAAACTGCTAGAAAAAGAGACGGCTCTAGCGGCCGAGATTGAACGCTTGTTGCCGGACTTCGCTCGCTCCTGTCGTGACAGCGCCGACCTCGTAATTATCCATCAAGACTCATTCGCCGCTGACTACCAGGATGAGGAATACACCCTCTTCGGGAAGGCTATAAAATTCGCGGGCCTCCACGGAAAAGAAATCCGCGTCATCGGAAAGAACAGAGAGACGCTCACCACTACGAAGGCCGCACTCCTGCAATAGAGTCCTCGCTCACGCGACACCCAGAATCCAACCCTCGATTTCGGCTGTCTTACGTTCACGGGTTCAAGCTCGGGCATCAAGAATTGAGCTAGGCTGCCATTCGCATCTGCCCGCCGCGGCCACTCTGCCGTCGCAAAAGCATCCTGCTGGTCGGTTGTTCGTCCCATGCTCGGGAACGTCCGGCTCCACAGCGCGGGATAAACCTCGGCGAGGACAGAACAATTGGGCGGCACGCTCCACCCATCGAATGGCCAGAAATGAACGCCGCCGGTGTGCTGGCGGATGTAGCGAAGCCACGGAATCCCGGCGTGTGTTGATTTGGCGACTGAACCTTGAACATTGAAGTGGAACACCGATTTCGCTCGTGCCCGCAATTCCGTCAACCGCCGCCATCCGGAATCGCCTGTCCGGCATGTCTATTAGCAGCTACAACAGTCTCGCTCCCGGACGTCGCCAATAGAACAGAATGATAACTCTGGCTATTGCAGACAAGGAGGCGTAAGAATGGCTGACATAACAACCCGCCCAGTGGCAAGTCAGCGCACGTAAGAGCCGATGAGAGGAGGACCAAATGATTGCCGCATACAGTGGGACCATCCCGAAGAGAGGCCACCGCGTGGGCATTGCCCAACAGGAAGGTGTATTTGAAGTTGTTGACATCAATTCGCTCATGCAGACGGCAAACGTCAAATCGACTGACGGACAAGGCCACATCACCAGGAATGTCGCTTGGACTGCGCTGAAGTTTCTCGTTAAGAAGTAGAAATCCCGCCACCGAACGAATAGCGAACCGGGAGAGACAGCGAATCGAGGGCTCAGAAGTCGTTTACGGACTTGAATTAGCAAGGGCCTAGGGCAAGATTAAGGCGTATCGGTAATTCCACCTTGTATCAGCGCACTTTCAAGCCTTTGCTTCTCTGCAATTGTCTTCTTAATTTCCGCAACAAGGAATCTCAAATCCCGATAATACCTAAGAATTTCACCATCGCTTTGTACTTTGAAGTTTTCGGGGGAATTTCTCAGACAAGTAGCGGTGCTCTCAAACTCTTTAGCAGTTTCTTGGGCTTCGTATGTGAGCAAAGCCAACCGTTCTTTGGCATCATCAAAATCTGCCCGCTGTTGGTCTGCGCTCATAAAATAACCCTCCCGAGGAGTATATCTTGTGCTGGTTGCCACTGCTATCTTCCCTCAAGCCACGACGCTCATCCCCATGGTGGTCGAAGAGACCACGCGGGGCGAGCGGGCGTACGACATCTATTCGAGGCTGCTCAAGGATCACATCCTGTTCATCGGCACGGAGATTGACGACCACGTGGCGAACCTAGTGACCGCGCAACTGCTCTTCCTCGAAGCCGAGGACCCCGCGAAGGACATCCAGCTCTACATCAATTCGCCGGGCGGCTCGATCACTGCGGGCATGGCCATTTACGACACGATGCAGTACGTCCGTCCCGACGTGGTGACGACCTGCGTAGGGCAGGCCGCCTCGATTGCCGCCTTGCTGTTGACCGCAGGCGCTCCCAAGAAGCGCTTCTCGCTGCCCCACTCACGCATCCTCATCCACCAGCCCTCCATGTCCGGACTGTCGGGCCAGGCGACCGATATTGACATCCACGCGAAGGAAATTCTGCGGATGCGGTCGGTGATCAATCGGCTCCTGGCTGACCACAGCGGGCAGTCTATCGAAAAAATCGAGCAAGACGTGGAGCGCGACTTCATTATGTCGGCTCAGCAGGCCAAGGAGTACGGTCTGATCGATGAGATCATTCACAAGCACCGCTAGCGCGTACCTAGAAGTCAGTAGCGAGATCGACCGGCGGTACCGCGGATGGAAAAAAGGCCTTAGTCATCCTCGCTTGCTTTAGGCGGAAACAGAGTCAGACCTTACAAGAAACGCCATGAATGGGGGTTCTTGGGAGTGAAAGGTGAGAGAGCTCCTGGAAACGATCGCCAAGGCACTCGTGGACAATCCTGATCGGGTTCAGGTTCGTGCCGTGGAAGGCGAAGAGTTGACTATACTCGAGCTGCGCGTGGACCCTAGCGACGTGGGAAAGGTGATCGGCCGAAATGGCCGGAACGTCAACTCGATGCGTACGACCTTGGCAGCCGCGGGGATGAAGCTGAGAAAGCGAATCACGCTGGAAGTTCTCGAGCGATGAGCTAAGGTCGCTGAGACCTGTTCTGGAGTTAGCCTGGGTCGCCCGCTATCCTCTTTGAAGAAAGGTCATGGGGCGCGCAGACATCTTCCGCACCACAATCACTGATTTCCAAAATGAACAAAAATCAATCAGCGACCATTATCCTTTCTGAACCGGAAGAGCCGATCCGCGCTGAACTCTTCAGCTTGGAACGGCTCGAACAGCACGCCGAAAGCCTTGCGGCGGCGCAGATAGTCACGAACGAAGCGAGCCGGGGCCGCCCGCTTATCCCCCGGGTCGTGGACAACGGCCGCGTGCTCCTGGATTCCTATCGGGCGATCTCCCATGCAATTCAGGAGGAGCATGCGATCACGCCCGCGGCTGAATGGTTGGTCGATAACTTCCACATCGTCGATGAACAGCTCCGCGAAATCCAGGACGATTTGCCGGTTGGCTACTACCGCAAACTGCCCAAGCTCGCCTCGGGTCACTTGGAGGGTTATCCGCGCGTGTTCGGAGTTGCGTGGAATTTTGTGGCGCATACCGATAGCCGATTCGACCCGGAAGCGCTGCGGCGCTTTGTGGCAGCCTATCAGCGGGTGCAACCGCTCACGATTGGTGAGCTCTGGGCGGTGGCCATCACACTTCGCGTTGTGCTGGTAGAAAATCTGCGCAGGATGGCTGAGCGGATGGTTCGTAGCCGGGCCGCCCGCCAGGAAGCTGACACGCTGGCCGATAGCTTGCTCGGTTCAGGCGAACAATCTGCGATCCTTCCGGTTCTCCAACGGTTTGAGAAGGCCCCTTTGGAGAGAGCGTTCGCCGTGCAGCTTGTCCAGCGCTTGCGGGATCTGGATCCAAAGGTTCGCCCTGTACTGCTTTGGCTCGACCAGCGACTGGCCGCTGCGGGAACGAGCGCCGATGACATTGTCCGCGCCGAGCAGCAGCAACATGGGGCCATGAGCGTGTCCGTGCGTAACATCATAACCAGCATGCACTCGATTTCTGCGTTTGACTGGCAGAAATTCTTTGAGAGCGTCAGCCTCGTTGACGAAATTCTCCGCAACGACACTCACTTCGTCGATATGGATTTTGCCACGCGAGACAAGTACCGGCACGCGATCGAAGATCTCTCGCGCGGATCGAGCCACTCGGAAATGGAAGTTGCAAAACGTGTCGCGCGGCGTGTCAAGCAGGCGATCCCGGATCCGTGCGAAGGTCCCCACAATGGCAAAAAACCGGACCAGGACCGCCGAACGGAGCCTGGCTACTATCTTATCTCGCGAGGACGCCCTGCCTTTGAGCGGGAGCTCGGTTTTCACGTCTCCTGGAAGCGTTGGCTGCTGCGTTTATATATTCGAGCCGCGGTACCGGGCTATCTGGCAACCATTGCTATCGTGACGGCAATGATGCTGGCGTTACCGCTGCTGCATGCCCGCGGAGGGGGCATGACCGTAAAGGGCCTCTTGCTCCTGGGTTTGCTCGCAGCAGTGCCTGCCTCGGATCTAGCGATTGCACTGATCAACCGCGCGGTGATGGGTTTGCTCGGGCCGCGAAGGCTGCCGCGTATGGAGTTACGCGACGGCATCCCGGAGGACTTGCGAACGATTATCGTCATGCCCACGCTGCTTACCACCGCGGGGGAAGTTGCAGAGCATATCGAACGGCTGGAAGTGCACTATCTGGCGAATCCAGATGGGGACCTGCGCTTCGCGCTGCTCTCGGATTGGTTGGACGCGCCGTGCGAAACCCTGCCGAGTGACGATGATCTGCTCGCCGTTGCAGTTGACGGAGTCGCGCGCCTGAACAAACGCTATGGTCCAGCCCCCGGCAACTGCGAGCGCTTCTTCATCTTCCATCGCAAGCGTGTTTGGAACGAGTACGAAGGCATATGGATGGGATGGGAGCGCAAGCGAGGGAAGCTGCACGAGCTAAACCAGCTTCTGCGCGGTTCGACGAGCACAACGTTTATTCCCGTCGGAGGGCACTCCCTGGTACACCTTGCCGGTGTTCGCTACGTTATCACGCTCGACGCAGATACGCGCCTGCCGCGAGGCGCTGCCTCCCGTCTGGTCGGCACGATGGCGCACCCTCTCAATCGGCCGCGGTTGAGCGCTCGCGACGGCCGGATAGTGGAAGGATATGCACTCGTGCAACCGCGAATCACCCCTTCCTTGCCTATTGATCGTGAAGGCTCACTCTCCCAAAAAATATTCTCCGGCCCGGGCGGCATCGATCCATATTCCTCAGCCGTTTCGGACGTTTACCAGGATCTGTTCGGAGAAGGCTCTTACACCGGCAAGGGCATATACGACATCGATGCATTCGAAGCGGCTTTAGCAGGCAAGGTGCCAGAGAACGCACTCTTGAGCCATGATCTCTTTGAAGGCATTTTCGCCCGCGTCGCCCTGGCCACGGACATTGAGCTGTTTGAAGAATTCCCCTCGCGTTATGAGGCCGTTGCTGCACGCCAACATCGTTGGGCGCGCGGAGACTGGCAACTGCTGCCCTGGCTCTTCGGGCGCGGCCACCCGGGACCGGGGAAACAGAATCCGGTCATGATTCCGGCGATCGGCCGCTGGAAGATGCTCGACAATCTGCGTCGCACCCTGTCAGCACCGGCGGCCTTCCTTACGTTGATTGTCGGCTGGCTGTTGCCACCGGTGTCTCCCTGGATGTGGACGCAATTCATTCTCGCAACTATTGCGATTCCCGCTCTACTGCCATTTCTCGTCGGGCTGAATCCGCGTCGGAAAGGTATTTCCAAGCGAAGCTATCTTCGTGCCGTGCTCAGTGACCTGGCATTCGGCGCGTCCCAGTTCGGCTTGACTCTGACGTTCCTGGCATACCAGACGTGGCTCATGTCCGACGCGATTCTGCGGACCCTTGCCCGTCTGTTTGTCACGCACAGGAATTTGCTTGAATGGGTGACGGCAGCACAGTCCAAATTCTTGGCCGATTCCGAATTAACCGCCATCTATAGACGTATGGCGGGCGGTGTTTTCTTCGTCGTTGTGGCGGTCGTGGCCTTGGCTTTGGGACGACACCACGCTTGGCTTGCTGCGGGTCCTTTCATCTTGCTCTGGGCTGCCGCCCCTGCCGTGGCACGCTGGATTAGCTTGCCGCCACAGTCTCACGGAGCAAGTCTGTTGTCGCCGGCCCACGTACGCGCTCTCCGTTTGATTTCGCGCCGCACTTGGCGCTTCTTCGAAACTTTTGTCTCTCCCGCGGACCACTCGCTACCTCCCGATAATTTTCAGGAAACGCCTAAACCCGTTGCCGCTCACCGAACCTCGCCTACGAACATCGGGCTCTATCTTCTTTCGACGGTCGCCGCCCGGGACTTCGGATGGCCAGGCACGCTTAAAACCGTTGAGCGGCTGGAAGCCACGCTGGCGACGATGGGCCGGATGGAATTGTTCCGCGGGCACTTCTACAACTGGTATGACACACGCGATCTTCATCCGCTTGAGCCCAGGTACGTTTCCTCCGTGGACAGCGGAAATCTCGCCGGGCATTTGCTGGCTCTCGGGAACAGCTGCCGGAAGCTGATTGAGAATTCGTCCCTCGGACCTGAGCTTCTCGCCGGAATGGAAGATCCAATCCGGTTGTTGCGCGAAGCGCTTGCCGGAATAGCCGACACGCCGCGCACGCACATCGTTACCCGGAAGCAGCTCAGCAATGCCATCGACCAGACCGTGGCTGACATTACCCAAGCTCTGGTGCAAGAACTTGGAGACTCTCCCGAATCTGAATTGAGCATCTGGTCTGCTGCGCTCAGGGTTTCCGTCGAGAGCCACGCGCTTGATGCAGAAATCCTTATTCCGTGGGGGCGCTTGGATTCAAAAGAGATCGCCGGCATAGTCCAACTTCGCCGAGACCAGGCACCTGAGTGGATGGTGATTGAACCGTTCCTCAACTCCGTTCCCAAGCTCGTGGATGCCCCTGATCGATTCGACGCTGCTCTACGTGAACTCCGGATGCCGTTGCGCTCATTCGCCGTCTTTCAGCCATTGCCCAGACGGCAGAGCGCATGTTTCAGGCGATGGGGTTCGCCTTTCTGTTCGATGATACGCGCAAGCTTTTCTCGATCGGTTATCGCGTCACGGACGGAAGCCTGGATCCCAATTGCTATGACTTGCTTGCGTCAGAGGCGCGCCTCGCAAGCTTCATCGCCATCGCGAAAGGTGAAGTCCCACCGTCACACTGGTTTCGCTTAGGCCGCGCGCTCACACCCGTGAATCGGGGCTCCGCGCTTATCTCCTGGTCGGGGTCGATGTTTGAATACTTGATGCCTGCGCTTGTGATGCGTTCCCCCGCGGGGAGCCTGCTGAGCCAGACGTACGAACTGATTGTACGTCGTCAAATTGCATACGGTGCGGAGCGAGACGTGCCTTGGGGAGTGTCCGAGTCGGCGTACAATGCGCGCGACCTCGACCTTACCTATCAATACTCCAGCTTTGGCATACCCGGACTGGGGCTCAAGCGGGGCCTCAGCGAGGATGTTGTCATCGCACCGTATGCCACTGCGCTTGCAGCCATGATTGACCCAGTCGCGGCTATGGAAAATTTTGTGCGGCTCGAAGAAGCAGGCGGAAGGGGTGCGTACGGCTTCTACGAGGCGATTGATTACACAAGCGCGCGTGTGCCTGAGGGGAAAAATGCCGCCGTCGTCTGCGCGTACATGGCACACCATCAGGGAATGTCATTGGTGGCGCTTGCCAGCGTGTTGAAGGAAGGCGCGATGCGCAGCCGTTTTCACGCCGAGCCCATGGTCCAGGCTACCGAACTGTTGTTGCAGGAGCGCACACCGCGCGACGTGCTGGTTGCCCGGCCTCGCGCCGAAGAAGTATCTGCCGCTGCCCAGGTCCGTGAGCTCATTCCCCCGGTGCTGCGGCGATTCACGACCCCGCATAGTCCCACCCCTCGGACGCACCTGCTTTCCAACGGTAGGTACGCTGTGATGCTAACCGCAGCGGGCTCAGGTTATAGCCGTTGGCGCGACATTGCCGTGACGAGGTGGCGGGAGGATGCCACACGCGATTGCTGGGGCAGTTATATCTTTCTACGCGATGCCCAGACAGGCGAAGTCTGGTCAGCAGGTTATCAGCCAAGCGGCATCGAACCGGATGCTTACGAAGTTTCCTTCTATGAAGACCGCGCCGAATTCATAAGGCGCGATCGCGCGCTGACCACCACTCTTGAGGTCGTCGTGTCGCCCGAGGATGACGCAGAGGTGCGGCGGGTTTCTATCACAAACCTAGGCACCCGCACGCGCGAGATTCAGGTTACCTCGTACTCTGAGCTTTGTCTGGCACCGCAGGCCGCCGATGTTGCTCATCCGGCGTTTTCGAACTTATTCGTGCAGACCGAATTTGTG
>WNGQ01004534.1_pt1 | contig 15006 bp, 15 predicted proteins | sample 5407661 | NCBI WGS metagenome assembly WNGQ01 (sample SAMN13153382, study PRJNA577476) | soil metagenome | isolation source: 60 cm soil or saprolite under Garry oak tree replicate 2 | place: USA:California | collected 2016-06-15 | reverse complement strand
GCCGCCGCCAGCAAGGCGAGCAGCCCACGGCTGCCGATCCGCTTCAGGCGCCCGACGGCGCGGCCGCTGGGCACCGCCAGGACGGGCGGAATCGACATACTCGCAATATGCGTGGCGCGCCCCGAAAGAAAGGTTAAGGACCTGTCACGAGTCGTTACAAATTCTTATAGCGTTCACTAAGGGTTATATGTTCGCTTTCATGGCGACATCCTGGAGCAGGGCGAGAAAGGCCGCTTCCTCGAGAATGGTGATCTTGAGGCGCTGGGCCTTCTCGAGCTTCGAGCCGGGATCCGTGCCCACCACCAGGTAGTCCGTCTTCTTCGAAACAGCGGAGCCGATCGCACCGCCGAGCGCCTTGATCCGTCCCTCAGCTTCGCCCCGGCTCAGCGAGCTCAACGTGCCGGTGAGGACGAAGGTTTTGCCGCTCAACGGCCCCTCGCGTCGCTCGGGTTGCTTGATCTCGATTCCGGCCGCGAGCAGACGCTCGATGAGGCGGCGGGACTCTGGCCGCTGGAAATACTCGTGGACGTCCTCCGCCACGGTTGGACCCACGCCGCCGATGGCCCGGAGGTCGTCCACGCCGGCCGTTTGCAAGCGATCGATCGTTCCGAAGTGATCGGCCAGCAGGCCGGCCATCGTCCAGCCGACGTGGTTGATGGCGAGCGCAGAAAGAAACCGAAGGAATGTCGTCGACTTGCTGGCGGCGATTCGGTCGAGCAGGTTTTGCGCCGATTTGTCAGCAAAGCCGTCCAGGGTCAGTAGTTGTTCCTTTGTCAGGTGATAGAGGTCCGCCGGGTCCTTGACCAACTTGCGGTCGATCAGCTGCTGTAGCGTGGCGTACCCCAGGCCCTCGATGTCGAGCGAGCCGACGAAGTGTCGAAAATGTTCGAGCACCTGGGCCGGACAGGTTGGATTGATGCAGCGGGTTGCGGCCTCGCCCGGCTCCCGTACCAACTCCGTCCCACACTCGGGACATTTCTTGGGCATGTGCCACGGCCGGCTCGATGGCGAGCGCTTCTCGGTCAGCACACGGACAACCTCGGGGATGACGTCGCCGGCGCGCTGGATGATGACGTGGTCACCGGGCCGCACGTCTTTCCGCGCGACCTCGTCCTCGTTGTGCAGGGTCGCCCGGCTGACCGTCGTCCCCCCAATCTGCACCGGCGTGAGCCAGGCGACCGGGGTGATGGCCCCGGTCCGCCCGACGTAGACCTTGATGTCGTCCACGACCGTCTCGGCCTGTTCCGGCGGGAACTTGAAGGCGAGGGCCCAGCGCGGGCTGCGGGAAACGAAGCCGAGCTCCGCCTGCTGCCCGAGGTCGTTGACCTTGATGACGATGCCGTCGATTCCGTAGTCGAGCTCGTGGCGTTTCTCCTGCCACTCGTCGAGGAAGCCGATGACGGCATCGATGTCGGGATGCGTGCGACGGTTCGTGTTGACGTGAAAGCCCATCTCGGCGAGCCGGTCGAGGATCTGCTCCTGGCTCCTGGCTCCGCCGGGTGGATCGAGGGCATAGATGAACGTATCGAGCCGACGGCGGGCCGTGATGCGGGGATCGAGCTGCCGGACCGCACCGGCGGCCGCGTTGCGCGGATTGGCGAAGAGCGGCTTGCCTTCCGCGGCCAGCTCGGCGTTGAGGCGCTGAAAGCTGCGCTTTGGCATGTAGACCTCACCGCGGACTTCGAAGGCCCGCGGAAACTCCGGTGGAACGATCACCGATAACGGGACGCTGGAAATCGTCTTGACGTTCGGCGTCACGTCTTCACCGACGTAGCCGTCGCCGCGGGTCGCGCCGATCTTGTAGCGGCCGTCCTCATAGAGCAAGCTCGTCGCGAGGCCGTCGATCTTCAGCTCGGTCACGTACTCGACCTTGACGTCGCCGAGCGCCCGCCGAACGCGCCTGTCGAACTCGCGCACCTCATCGCGGTCGAAGGCATTGCCGAGGCTCAGCATCGGCGTCCGGTGGGTCACCTTCGCAAAGGCGTCGGACGGCGGCCCTCCAACTCGCTGGCTCGGCGAGTCGGGCGTGATCAACTCGGGATACTGCGTCTCCAGGTCGACGAGCTCGCGGAACAGCGCGTCGTACTCGGCATCGGTGATCTCCGGCTGGTCGAGCTCGTAGTACTGCCGATTCGCACGGTCGATCTCCGTGCGCAGCTCGAGAACGCGAGCCTGCGCCTCTTCCGGGCCCGCCGGCCCACGCGAGCCGCGCGGAACGTGCGATGCGAGCGTTTGAGGCGTTTGCGGCTGCTTGCTCACACCTTGACGATCGGTGCCAGGCTGACCGCGAGGATCTTCATGCCGACCCGATCGAATTTCACGATGATCTCCTCGTCGGTTCGGGTCATCGTGCTCTTCAGCACGCTCCCGCGGCCCCAGGACCGGTGCTCGACCTGATCACCCGGCTGGTACCGCTGAACCAGCTCGACCGGAACCCCGGGACGTGCCGCCTCCACCACTCGCGCCGGCGCCATGCCGGCATCGGGAACGCCCTGCGGGATTCCCGCCGATCCGTCGATGAGAGCCGGGGGGATGTCCTTGAGAAAGCGCGACGGCAGGTTCAGGTTCGCGCTCCCCCAGAGGTGCCGCCGAAACGCATGAAAGAGGTAGAGCCGGTCCTTGGCGCGGGTCATGCCGACATACGCCAGCCGTCGCTCCTCCTCCAGGCCGGAAGGTGAGTCCAGGCTGCGACTGTGTGGAAACAGCCCTTCCTCCATGCCGAGCATGAAGACAACCGGGAACTCCAGGCCCTTGACCATGTGCAACGTGATCAGCGTCATGCCCTGGGCGCGATCGTCCATGGTGTCGACGTCGCTCATCAGCGCGACATCCTCGAGGAAAGCCTGGAGGCCCTCGCCGGGCGGCAGCCCGTCGTACTCGGAGGCGAGGCCCCGCAGTTCCAGCACATTGGCCCAGCGCTCGTCGCCCTCTGATCCCGTTTCTTTGACGTAGCGCTCGTAGGCGCTGCGCAACAGCAGGAGGTCGATGATCTCGACCAGCCGGCGCTCCTCGGTGGCGGCCCGAACCTCCAGGATGAGATCACGAAAGTCGGCCAGGGCGCCTCGGGCGGCCGCGCTCAACTCGCTGATCTCGTCCAGCCGCGCGAGCGAATCCCAGGGCGAGAGGCCGTGCGCGTCGGCCCAGTAGCCGAGTTGCGCCAGCGATTTCTCACCAAGCTTGCGGCGCGGGACGTTGATGACGCGCGAAAAGCTGAGTGTGTCCTGCGGATTGGCGACGAGGCGCAGGTAGGCGAGGACGTCCTTGACTTCGCGGCGTTCGTAGAAACGCAGCCCGCCGATCAGGCGGTACGGCACACCTCGCCGCAGCAGGACTTCTTCGAGTGCACGTGATTGCGCGTTGGTGCGGTAGAGGACGGCGATGTCGCCCAGGCGGTAATCGCCCTCGGCCACCAACCGCAGCGCCTCCCGAGCGACCGCCTGTGCCTCCTCCTGCTCGTCGTAGGTCTGCGCCACGACGACCTTGGGGCCGCCCGGCCGATCGGTCCACAGGCGCTTGTCGGCCCGGTTCGGATTGGCCTTGATCACGTGGTACGCCGCGTCGAGAATCACCTGGGTCGACCGGTAATTCTGTTCGAGCTTCACGATCTGCGCATCCGGATAGTCCTTCTCGAAGGACAGGATGTTTCGCACATCGGCGCCTCGGAACTGGTAGATCGACTGGTCATCGTCCCCCACAACGGCGAGGTTTCGGTGCTTGCTGGCCAGGTGGCGCACCATCAGGTACTGCGCCCGGTTGGTGTCCTGATACTCATCGACCATGATGTACTTGAAGCGTTTCTGGTATTTCTCGAGCACCTCCGGGTGGCGATCGAACAACCAGACCGTGCGCATCAGGAGATCGTCGAAGTCGAGCGCATTGTTCTGCTCGAGGAAGGCGTCGTAACGAAGCCGGATGCGACCCGCCAGTTCCTCGTTGTGGGTGCCGGCCGCCTTCAGCTGGTCTTCACCATTGATGACTTCGTCTTTGGCGCGTGAGATCAGCGCGACCATCCCGCCCGGCGGGTATCGCTTCTCATCGAGGCGCAGCTCGTTCATGACACGCTTGACCACGGACAGCCGATCCGCCTCGTCGTAGATGACGAAATGGCGGTCGATTCCATCGGCGCTCCCATCACGCCGCAGAATGCGAACCCCAATGGCATGAAACGTCCCCATCCAGATCGCGCCCGCGGCCAGGTTCAGGAGATTCTCCACCCGGCTGCGCATTTCGCGCGCGGCCTTATTGGTAAAGGTGACAGCGAGGATCTCGCCCGGCTCGGCGCGACCCTGCTGGATCAGCCAGGCGATGCGGTGCGTGAGTACGCGCGTCTTGCCACTGCCGGCGCCGGCAAAGATCAGCAATGGCCCATCGTCCGCGGTCACCGCCGCCCGCTGCGGAGGGTTCAGTCCGGCTAAGAGATCGATCGCCCGCTCCGCGGCAGGCGAGGAAGACAGAGTCAATACCCAGCAAGTTTACCCGCGAGCCACGCGGTCATCTCTTCTGCGGAGTTGTGACTAGTGCCGGCGGCCCCGCCCGCGCATCCGACCCGCGGCCATGTCATCCATCTCGTCGTCCTCGTCGCTCCGTTTTTGCCGTGAGGCTTTGAACGACTCCGAGAAGGCGCCGATGAATTGATCACGCAGTTCCATCGTCGACACCTCGAACGCGTCCTTCAACGTCCAGTGATCGTCCGGCGAGTACTTCCGCTCGCAGGCCCACAACAGGAACGTGATCAGTTGCACCTTGATCGCCGCGGCAAGCTTCGACTGGCGCTTCGATTTCGTGCCCTTCTCCTTGCCCTTGCCCTTGCCTTTGGGGCCCGCGGCGGCCGGGGGTGGCGCAACGGCGCCGTCACCGGTGCGAACGCCCCACGCGGGAGCGGTCGGGGCTGGACGGCCGGGGGGCGCCTGGGCGACGAGGCTCGCCCGCAATGCCGCGAGGTCGTCCTTCGGGGCCGCCTTGGGAGGCTCCGGCACGGATGGCGCCTGCATGGGCACGGCCGCGGGCGGCTGGTACGCGGGGATCGCCTGTCGTTTCTTGGGAATCGCCATAGGCGGCACGGAAAAGCTCGGTAGCGGTCGGGGTGGCACCGGCGGCGCGGCAGCGGGCGGCATCATTTGCGGCGGCATGGCCTGTGGCGGCATGCCCTGTTGGGGCATCGGCGGCTGCGGCGGATAGGCCGGAAAGCCGGGCTGAGGCTGCCCGGGGTACGCCTGAGGTGGGTAGGGCTGCCCCTGGGGTTGCGCGACCGGGTATGGCGCGCCCTGCTGATAGGGGGCGGCGGGATAGCCGGGTTGCGGCGGGTAGCCAGCCCCCCATGCCGGCGCCGGGGGCATGCCGGGCTGACCTGGCGGTGGCATGCCCGGCTGGCCTGCCGGAGGCCAGCCCTGCGGGGCTCCCTGCGGAGGCGCATACTGGCCCGGCGGCGGCCCCGGTTGCCACGCCGGCGCCTGGCCGGGGACCGGCGGCGAATATGGTCGCTGGACGGGGGCGATCGGCCGCTGCTGATCCGGAGGGATATAGGGCGCCGAGGGACCCTGGAGCACGGCCTGACTGCGTCGCAAGAGGTCCAGGAGCCGGGCTTTGTCGATGTACAGGTTGCCGGCGAGGCTCGGGTTGACGCCAGGAGTGAACACGAACTGGCCGCTCTGGAATTCCCAAAGGAGATCGAAGGCCTGGCGCGCCCCGCGGACACGGCCGCCGGCGGCGTGCGTCAGGGCACCGCCCTGAAAGGCGTAGACCCACTCACCGCGCGGCTCTCTCAGCTCGAGCACGCCAGATTGGCCATTGTTGACAACCTGGTCGAGCAGCCCAAGGAGCCCGACACGATCGATGGGGTTATAGGCCGGCGCCTTGGCGGCCTTGGCGGCCTGGGCGTCCGGCTGCCCTTTGCCCTTGGCGAAGAGCTTCACACCGCTGTAACCGGCGAGGGGACAAAGTCCTTGCCCGTGTAAAACCTCCGCTACAACGTGTTACCGGCCAGCAGCAGTGCTCTAACCTCGTCGTCGGTAACCTGTGGCCATTCCTCGAAGAAGTTCCCGACCGCGTAGAACGGCTCCGGAGTGGCGAGGCAGACGAATTCATCGACCTGCGGCCTGAGCCAGCCGGCCGTGTCGGGTGGCGCCACCGGGACCGCCAGCACCACACGTTGGGCACCACGCCGGCGCACCGTCTGGATACCCGCCTGTGCGGTGTACCCGGTGGCGACGCCGTCGTCGGTGAGGATCACGGTTCGGTCCTCGAGCGCCGGCATCGCTCCCGCGCCCAGCGCCGCCAGCCAGGCCCGTAGCTCCTCGCGCTGCCGCGCCGCCGCGTGCATGATGTCGTCCTCGGTCAGGCCGAGGTGCTGGCTGAGCCGGCGATCGAAGACGAGGACCGCATCATCGTCGACGGCGCCGATCGCGAGCTCGGGATTGCCCGGAGCGCCGAGCTTGCGCACGGGGCAGATTCCCAGCGGCAACTGCAGGTCGACGGCGATCGCCTTCGCCACGACGACGCCGCCGCGCGGGATCCCCAGGACGACCGTTCGGTCGTGGTCGCGGTAGCGCTGCAGCACGGCCGCGAGGCGCTCGCCGGCATCGATACGGTCGCGGAAAATCACCGAACTACAATAGGTCGATGTCGACGGCCGCGACCAACATGCCCGGCGTCGGGGACCTGGCGCCCGATTTCACCCTTCCGGGGACGCCCGACGGGGATCCCGTTTCCCTCTCCTCGTTCAAAGGCAGCAAGCACGTCTTGCTCGCCTTTTACGTCTTCGACTTCAGCCCCGGCTGAACGAATGAGCTTACCTCCTTGCGAGGTGATCACCAGCAGTTCGTGAAGGCGGAGACCCAGGTGCTGGGACTGAGCGTCGATCACATCTGGGCCCACAAAGCGTACGCCAAGAGCCTGGGCGATCTCCCCTTCCCGATACTCGCCGACTGGGACAAGTCCGTCGCCCGCCGCTACGGCGTGCTGAACGAAGAGCGAGGCGTCGCCCAGCGGTCGCTGTTTCTGGTCGATTATCGGGGCTACATCCGCTGGCGCAACCCTCACTACGACTGGCGCAGCCAGGAACAGTACGCGCAGGTAACCGAGGCCATGCTCGCCCTGCCGATGATCCCGCGGGCCAAGCAAGCAGCCCCCCAGCCCGACCCTCCGCAGAAATAGAAAAGGCCAGCCCGAAGGCTGGCCGTTCATGGTTGAGGGGTCTAGCTCTTGCCGTTGGCGACGACGGCCAGGATGTCCTTCTCGGACAGGATCAGGTACTCGGTCTCGTCGAGCTTGATCTCGCTGCCGGCGTACTTGGCGTAGACCACGCGGTCGCCGACTTTGACATCGAGCGGCTCGCGCTTGCCGGTCGTCTCGATGAAGCGGCCGTTACCGACAGCCTCGACCAGGCCTTCCTGCGGCTTCTCCTTGGCGGTGTCGGGCAGGACGATCCCACTCTTGGTCTTCTCCTCACGCTCGACGGGCTTGATCACGACTCGGTCGCCCAATGGACGTAGCTTCATAAAACCCTCCTTAGGTGGTGACAGTACATTAGCACTCAGTAAGCCCGAGTGCTAATGATAACGGATGGAGCCGGGTCTTTCAAGACGTAGGGTCTGTGAAGCGCTTGTCAGGACGCCCCGGGGGGCGTACCCTCGCATCACGATTTACGGGAGGGAGGAACTCATGAAGAGGCTAGTTCGGCTGCTCGTCGTGCTCCTACCGCTCGCCGTGCTGGCAGGCACTGTTCCGGCTTCGGCCAATGATGAGGCCGCATACCTCGCCCTCGGCGATTCCGTCGCGTTCGGCTACAACCCACTCGTCTTTAACAGCAATCCGACCGACACCGATGCCTACATCGGTTATCCAGAAGTCCTCAGCAAACACGTGGTGAACGCGTCGTGCTCTGGAGAGACCAGCGGCAGCCTCATCGTCGGCCCGCCCGACAATGGGTGTGCAGGTTTCAGGTCTGTGGCCCCACTGCACGTCGGCTACACGGGGACCCAACTGGGCTTCGCGGTCGCCTACATCCGCGCCCACCCAGACACGCAGTTGGTAACCATCGATATCGGGGCCAACGATTTGTTTGTCCTGCTCCGGACCTGCGCAGGATCCAGCAGCTGTTTCGCGGCAGGATTCCCCGTCATGCTGTCCACGCTCGCGAGCAACCTGGTGACCATATACGGATCGCTCCGCGCCGCCGGCTTCAGGGGCCACCTCGTTGCCCTAACCTACTACGTCACTGACTACAACGATCAGAACGCGGTTGCGGCTCTGGGGGCGATCAACCAGGTCGTCGCGGCCGTGACGACGGCGTTCGGAGGACGAGTCGCGAATGGATTCGCCGCATTCCAACGCGAGGCGATGGAAGCCGGCGGCGACAGCTGCAAGGCCGGCCTGCTGATCCGACTGCCAACCGGCGGCTGCGACATCCACCCATCTCGGTTGGGGCGAAAGCTCCTCGCCCGCGCCGTCGAGGCCGTCAACTAGCAAACTAGGCGAATCCGAGGCTCGGGTCTGCGTCGAATGGCGCCGGATCCGGGCCTCGCCGGTCCCACTCGATCAAGGCGGCGGCGCCGATCATGGCGGCGTTGTCGGTACAGAGCTCGGGAGCAGGGATGACGAGATGCGCCGCCTTGCCCAGGCGCGCGCGAGCGGCCTCACGCAGGCGGCGATTGCGCGCGACGCCGCCGCCGAGCACGATGGTCGGCGCGGGGTCGGCGGCCTGGGCCGCCTCCACCCGCTGCAGGAGGGCGTCGACGATCGCTTCCTGGTAGCTGGCGGCGAGGTCGGCGCGCGCCTGGTCGGAGATCGAGCGGCGTTTGCGGACCTCGTAGAGCAGGGCTGTCTTGACGCCGCTGAAGCTGAAGTCGAGGCCCGGGGCACGGGGTCGCGGAAAGCGGACCGCCCGCGGATTGCCCGTCGCCGCCAGTGCGTCGATTGCCGGGCCGCCGGGGAACGGCAGACCGAGAATGCGCGCCCCCTTGTCGAAGGCCTCCCCCGCCGCGTCGTCGATCGTCCGGCCGATCACCGCGATGCCGCCGTCCTCCTGCCATCGGATCAGGTCGCTGTGACCCCCGGACACGACCAGCCCGAGGACCGGCGGGTGGAGGTCCGGCTCCTCGAGCAGCCCGGCGAAGACATGGGCGGCGAGGTGGCTGACGCCGATCACCGGTAGCTTGCGCGCCCAGGCGATCGCCTGCCCCAGGTTGACGCCAACCAGAAGGCAGCCAACCAGGCCTGGCCCCCTGGTCACGGCGACGCCATCGACCTGCTCCCAGCGGGTGCCCGCGTTCTCCATCGCGCGCTCGATCACCGGCACCAGCGTCTGGAGGTGCGCGCGCGCGGCAATCTCCGGCACTACCCCGCCGTAGGGGGCGTGTAGCGCGTCCTGGGAACGAATGACGTTCGAGAGCAGGCGCGGGCCGCTGGCGATGACCGCGGCGGCGGTCTCATCACAGGAGGTCTCGATCGCCAGGACGCGCCGGTTGGGCTGGGCTACTGCGGTGTGCTGCTGTCGAGCCCTTCGATCTCGAGCGTTTGCAAGATCTCGTTGAAGCGCTTCTTGAAGCCGGGCGCCTGGATCGAGTCCGACCACATCACGATCGCATCCTCGTTGTTGTCGGTGTAGTAGCCGCGGCGGCGACCGATGACCTTGAAGCCGAACTTCTCATAGAGGCGGACGGCGACGTCGTTGGACGGGCGCACCTCGAGCGTCAGCCAGCGCGAGCCCAGTTGATAGGCCCGCTGGATCAAGGCCGCCATGAGAGCGTGCCCGTAACCCTTGCCCTGCTGGTTCGCGCGCACGCCGACGGTGGTGATATGCGCCTCGTCGCTCATCTTCCACAGGCCGGCGTAGCCGACGATCTCCTCGTCCCGGCGCAGCACGAGGTAGTACGCGGAGCGATTGTGATGGAGCTCCCGGTAGTAGGCATTGCGCGGCCAGGGTGTCGGAAAGATCTGCCGCTCGATCGCCTGCACCTCGGGGATGTCTTCCTCGCGCATGGCGTCGACGAGCGTTCGGGACTTCAACTGCATCATGGGGTCTTCCTTCTCCGCTCCTCCGCGGCCGCGGGCTGAACGTAGAGCGCCTGCACTTCATCATATCGCAGCGGTTTTTGCGAATCGAAGGTCCAGATAGCGGAGTCGAGCAGCGCCGCGCTCAAGGGCCGCCGTTCGCCGGCGGGCACCTCGAGGTGAGCCAGCCCGGGGACCCAGGTGGCCAGGCTGCCGGCGGGCTCGGCGATGACCCGGGCCGCGGCAGGCAGCCACCCAGCAAGCTCATCCACGGGGAGGCGGCGGGCCGGCTCGCCTTCGCGCCAGGCATAGACTTCCCGACGGCCCGCGTCGCGCAGCGCCACGCTCGCCGGATCACCGGTAGCGCGTCGGGCGAGGATCGTCAGGCTGTCGGCGACGTACAGCGGGATATGGCGCGCGTATGCCAGCCCGGCCGCCAGCGACAGCCCGACCCGAAGACCCGTGAAGGACCCGGGGCCGCGCGCGGCCACGACGCCCTCCAGGTCGTCGGGCTTGCCGCCGGCCCGTTTCACGACCGCGTCCAGTCGGACCAGCACTGGCGGATCCGCTCGATCCCTGACCCAGTCGTCGGCGGCGAGCTGACGGCGCCCATCGAGGACGACTAGCGCCTGGTCGACCCCGGACGTGTCAATCGCCAGGCGCATGAAACACCGCCCGGATCCGGTCCGGCCCGCGGAGGAGTGTCAGACGGCGCCGCGTCGGCGCCTTGCTCGTCAACCCGATTCGGATCGTCGCCCAGTCCTCGAGGACACCGGCGCGGTCCGGCCACTCGATGACGGTGACCGCGTCGGGCGACGGTTCGTCCAGGCCGGTGTCGACCCAGGCCATGCCATCCAGACGATAGAGGTCGTAGTGCTCGATCGGAACACGGCCCTGGTAGTGGTGGTGCAAAACAAAGGTCGGGCTATGCACGCCGCTCGTGACGCCCAGGGCCTCCGCGATGCCCTTCACCAGCTCCGTCTTTCCCGTGCCGAGGTCACCTTCGAGCGCGATGACGTCACCGGGCTCGAGGACCTGTGCCAGGCGGCGGCCGAGCTCGCGGGTCTCACCGACCGACGTCGTCTCAATGAAAGTGTTCATAGCCGGCGCCCTCGAGCCTCTCCATTCGCGAGCCATTGCGGAGCCGAATCCCGGGTCGAGCGTCGATCTCGCCCACCACAGTCAATGTAAGGTCGATGCGCTCGAGGACGCGCCTGGCCGCGGCGATGCGCGCGGCCGGCGCCGCGCAGACCAGCTCGAAGTCCTCGGAGTCCTTGACCGCCAGCGCCCATTCCGTCCGGTGCAGGCCTCGCGCCAGTGGGAGTCGCTCGATATCGATCGTCGCTCCAAGGCGCGTGCCGTCGAGTAAGCGCTCGACCTCGCGGTAAAGACCATCGCTGATGTCGCCGCCGACCCTGATGCCGGCGTCGACCAGCACGCGCCCGGCGATCACGCGTGGTGTCGGATCCAGCTGGGCGGACACCCAGCGGCGTTCTCCCGCCGTTGAGGGCCGGCGCCCTGATTCGAGCAGTCGCAGTCCGGCCGCGGCGCCACCGAGCGAGCCGGTCACGCCGAGGAGCCAGCCGGCGCGTGCCCCGTCGCGCCGCAGCATCGACCGCGCCGAGCTGAGCCGACCGACCAGGGTGGCCGTCAGCGTGAGCAGCCCCAGCGTCCCGCTGACGTCTCCGCCGGCGATCGCACAGCTGAAGCGCCGCGCCTGTTGCGCGATTCCCTCGTACAGGCGGCGCGCATCGGCAACCGGAAGCGTCCCGCGCAAGGTGAGCGAGACGAGCGCGTAGCGTGGCTCCGCACCCATCGCGGCCAGGTCGCTGAGGTTGATGGAGATCAGCCGACGGCCGAGTGTCGCAAAATCGAAGCCCGGCCACTCCAGACGAAAATCGATCTCCTCGACCATGGTATCGGTCGTCGCCGCCACGAATGGATCGCCGCGCCAGACCGCGGCATCGTCCCTTGGCGCGGCCACCAGCAGGGCTCGCGACGGCGGATCGACGTAACGACCGATCGACCGCAGGAAGCCGCGCTCGCCCAGGTCCGCAAGCGTCCGCGGCCGGCGCGCGATGCGATGGGCTATACGGGGAGACCCTCGACCGGGCTGCTGGCGACGGCCTTCAGGCCGATGTGCGCCCGGCCCGCCTTGAATGCCCGGCGCCCGGCGACGACCGCCTCGGCGAAGGCCCGCGCCATCTCGGGCGGATTCTGCGCCCGCGCGATCGCGGTGTTGACGAGCACCGCGGCGGCGCCAACCTCGAGGCATCGCGCCGCCTCGGAGGGAACGCCCAGACCCGCGTCGACGATGACCGGCACTTTGACCTTGCTGACGATCAGCTCCAGGTTCAAAAGATTTTGCAGCCCGAGCGTCGTGCCGATGGGCGCCGCGCCCGGCATGACCGCGGCGGCTCCCGCCTCGTAAAGCCGGATCGCCTGCACCACGTCGTCGCTGGTGTACGCCATCACGATGAAGCCTTCCTTGACCAGCTGGCGGGTCGCCTCCAGCGTCGCCTGCGGATCGGGCAGCAGCGTGTCTTCGTCGCCGACGACTTCGACCTTGATGAAGTCGGAGAAACCGGCGGCGCGGGCCAGGTGCGCGAGCCGGATGGCCCCCTCCGCGGTGGTCGCGCCGGCGGTGTTGGGCAGAAGCGTGTAGCGGCGCAGGTCGATGCCCTCGAGCTCGGAGCGGCCACCTTCGAGATTGAGACGGCGGATGGCGACCGTGATCATGTCGGGTTGCGCCGCGTCGAGGCAGCGGGCGAGCACCTCGTTCGAGGCGAATTTCCCGGTGCCGTGGATCAACCGCGACCGGAGCGGACGGCCACCGACGACCAGCGCATCGTCGCCTGCGCCGCCGCCCACGAAGTAGACGAGCTCCAGCTCATCGCCCGCGCGGACCAGGGTCTTGTCGAAATCGTCGTGGCGCCGGATCTCCCGGTTGTGCTCGACGACGACCCGGGACGGCTGCACGTCGAGCTGCTTGAGCAGGTCAAGGAGGCTCACGCCATCGGGGACCTTGCGCGGCTTGCCGTTGAGCGTGACCTCGACCTGGCTCATCGGCGCGACACCTCCAGTCGGGTCACGAGGGCTTCGTGCAGGCGGCGGGTGGCTTCCGCCGGATCCGGCGCGTCGTAGACCGCACGGACCACCGCGACGGCCGGCGCGCCCGCGTCGACAACGGTGGCGACATTCTCGAGGTCGATCCCGCCGACCGCCACGAATGGCCGGTCGATGATCGCGGCCACGCGGGACACGAGCACGGTGCCCACGGCAGGGCGGCCCTCTTTCGTTGGCGTTGAAAAGACGGGCCCGACGGCGACGTAGTCAGCGCCCTCGTGGACGGCGAGCTGCGCCTGGGCAAGGCTGTGCGTCGAACGCCCGATCAACCGTCCCTCGAAACCCGGCAGGGTACGCACGGCGACAGGCGGGAGATCGTCTTGACCGAGGTGCACCCCATCAGCATCCGCGGCGATCGCCAGGTCGGCGTGATCGTTGACGATGAGGAGCGCCTCGTGCTCTCTTGTCAGGATTCGAAGCGCGAGCGCCAGCCGGTATTGCTCCAGCATCGGCATCGACTTTTTCCGCAGCTGGATGACGGCGGCGCCGCCCTCGAGCGCCGCCTCCACGATGCGCGCCGTCTCGACCTCGTCACCCCGATCACCGGTGATCAGGTAGAGGCGCATGCGGGCCAGTCGCTCACGTCGTTCCTCGGCTACTGACATAAACAAGCCGCCCCGGCAGCGGCGGAATGCACGAGCCCGTTTCCTCCGCAGGTATTACCTGATCAGGTTCTAGGGTCAGCCGGCGGACCCGACTTTCTCAGCATTCCGCTCCCCTAGGGCGACATTAATTATAGGTATCGGCGCGGGACCCGGCTCGAGATCGCGCAGAGGACTTCGTACGAGATCGTGCCGGAGGCCTCGGCGAGGTCGTGGGCGCTTAGAGTCGCGGCGCCGTCCTCGCCAATCAACGTCACCACATCACCGACCGCGATGTCGGGAACGGATCGTACGTCCAGCGCCGCCTGATCCATGCTGATGGTGCCGGCGATCGGGACGGCGACACCGCGGACGATGGCGCGACCGCCATTCGAGGCACGCCGGTGGAGGCCGTCGGCGTAACCGACCGCGATGGTCGCCACCCTTGCCGGCTCGCGCGCGAGGAACTTGCGACCGTAGCCAACGCTCCCGCCGGCGGGCACCATCAGGACGTTGGTCACGATCGTCTGCCAGCGAAGAGCCGGGCGCAGGCCCGGGAGATCGTCCCAGTTCTGAACCGGCCGAACACCATAGAGGATGAGCCCGGCGCGAACCAGGTCCAGGCGCGCCTCGGGAAAGCGGAGCAGCCCCGGGGAGTTGGCGGCATGGCTGAGGAAGCCCGTGACGCCCGCCCGGATCAGGGCGGAGCGGGCATCGAGAAACACGTGCAACTGCTCTCTGGTGAAGGCAGGGTCCTGGTCCGCGTCGGCGAAGTGCGTCCAGAAGCCTTCCAGCCGCAGGTTGGGATCGGCATCGACCTCGATGGCGAGCTGCACGGCATCCTCGGGCGCGGCACCCAGGCGGTGCATCCCGGTGTCGACCTTGACGTGAACGCCGATCCCGGTCGCGGCGGTCTTGAGCAGTGCCAGGCCCTCGCGGTCGTAGAGCGTCAGCGCCAGTTTCGCGGCGATCGCCGCCGAGAGCGCCGACGGCGGCGTGTACCCGAGATTGAGGATCGGCTCGAGGAGGCCGGCCCTGCGGAGCTCGATCCCCTCGGTCACCGATGACACGGCGAGCCAGGTCGCGCCGCCCGCAATCGCCGCCCGCGCCGACGGCACGGCACCATGCCCATAGCCGTCGGCTTTCACCACCGCCATTACCGCGGTCGTCTCGCCGACCAGTTGCTTGACGAGTTTCGTGTTGTGCGTGATCGCCGACGGATCAACATCCGCCCACTTCGTCGCGCCGTCTTGCGTCAGCGCAACCGCTCCATGACGCGCGGGAGCTGGGGCAGGAGGTCGGAGGCGAG
>WNGQ01005067.1_pt1 | contig 15011 bp, 17 predicted proteins | sample 5407661 | NCBI WGS metagenome assembly WNGQ01 (sample SAMN13153382, study PRJNA577476) | soil metagenome | isolation source: 60 cm soil or saprolite under Garry oak tree replicate 2 | place: USA:California | collected 2016-06-15 | reverse complement strand
GCCGCAACAGAAAAGCACGTCGATTTACCGTGGTGTGAGATCTGATGTACGAATTTATGATCCACCAGAAAATTCCTATGCCCGGCTCTGAGCCAGTAAGTATCACCGCGAATTTGCTCGGCTCCAGTGAGCGCGGCGACGCGCTTCAGGTGCTTCGCGGCGCGCTGGGCAGGCGTGAATTTGGTTTGCATTTTCATTGCACGTGGATTACTGCGCTGGGCGGAAAGCCTGGCCGTTGGGCCTAAAAGCTCCGCTCTGAGCGGCCCATTTGTCAAACAAGGCTGGATTGTTCATGAGCTGCAGCAGCGCCGTCGCAATTTCCTCCGCTTTCGGCATACCTATGTGCACGGGATAAAAGCAAGTTTCCTCGAGCGCACATTTGGGATCAGTCGTGTCTCGCAGCCGCCTGACATATCTATGGCCCACGTGAAATCGCATCTTGCCGACGTCTAGGACATAAACATCATCCACTTGCTTGGCGCCGGTGAGGGCAGCGATGCGCCGCAGATATCTTTTCGCGCGGTCTTTTGGGTCGAGGCGGTGCAGATCATCCGAACTGTTCTCAAGGGGACCGTCCGCAATTACTGCCACACCTCCCAGCTCTGAGATGTGGAGACCCTCCTCTAAAAGGTTGCTGTGTTGCTGTTGCTGCGGGGCAATTGCTCTAGCCAAAAGCCTGCGGTGCGGGCCAGCGAACACAAACCTCCACACGACCAGAGCGGGGAACGCGATCACAGATAGAATTGCGGGCGCCATAAAATTCCGCCGTCGCGGAAATGGACTGCCACTAGCGTTCGATTCAGCCCACTGCCAACGAAGTCTCACACTGCCAGCCGGGATCATCTCGCCAGCGGCAAGCGCGTGGTCAGCCGCCTGCGATGGGGTGAACCATCAAAACTTCGTTCTGCTCGCGCGTGACTTTCTCGAGGCGTTCACCGGTCGCCATGTCAAACGGCTGTGCGCCGGTCTTGGCTTCATACTCGGCAATCAATTTGTTCACTTCTTCCATATCGGCGGTTGCCGGATCATATTCGAGAAGAGTGGTATCGCCGTGAGATGAAAATGTCAGAATTTTCGCGTTCATGTTCGGTCTCCTGCGGGACGTCTACGTTGGTCTACTGTGGGAGTCGAGTCGGAGGGTTTTAGTCCCTGTATGTCGTATTGCACCGTTTCCCGGAGTTGTCAAGACCACAGCGCCCTGCAATTTAGGGCCACTTCGGGATAAGTACCGACTATCGGCCCAGCTGTTTGTGGTATAGCAAATAAACATAAGCGTTCTGTGCCTCGGCTGGGTTGTGAAAAGTGAAATAAACAAGACTTCTTGTAGTCGTCAGATTGACGGCGGGAAGGATACGCTTAGAAGTGTGGCGTAGCGGGCTGTCTACCGTTTCCGGAAAGGAGTTACGGCCAGGCTGAACGAACACAGTCCACTTTTCATCGCCCTTTTCCCTCGGAGCGTCGAGAGCAATCGCACCGATGTCATCGAATGGGATAAGCGTAACAATCACCGTACCCCTCATGCTGCCGTCGCCGCCCGTCCAACTCTGCCTAACTGAAACCGCCGATCCCACTTCCCTGACTTCAACCTGCAATGTTCCGTCGCTGCCCGCTTTCTCCGTATGGAACATCCATGTGGTGCTTATCGGCAGCTTCACGCTTGGCAAGCTGGCTCTTATCGTTGGCAGATTGTTCGCAGCGTCCTTGACCACTTTGTTTGTCCGTTCGATTTTCCTGCTGATGAAGTGGACTTCGTGGCGCGTGCGTGCCAGTTGGCTGTGCAGCTCACAAACCTGCTGCAGGGCGTCCCGGATCTGATCGAAGTATTCTTTGTGCGGAGAAGTCCGGCCCTCGCTTTCGTTGCTTTCCAGCGACGGCTGGGCACCAGCGATCAACCCGTTCACTCGGTCACGCAGCATATCAAGTCGGTAGCGGGCTTCAAGGGCGGTCGGGTCCTTCTCGACTGCTTGATCTCTTGCGGCAATCGGGCCTAGCGGGTTGAAGAAACTATGCCGTCCCCAGGTGCCTGGCCCGAAGAAGCTCAAATACGCCTCTTCGAAGGAAGCTCTGAGCATCCCTAAGTTGCTTTGTGACGCTTTCGGCCGATTCTCCTTCAATGAGTCCCCACCTCGAATACTGCAAACCAGCTGCGTAGTCTGGGATGCGAACTCCATCCTGGTAAAGCCAAATCTGCCATCGCCGAAGCAGCAATTTCCCAACGCGCAAGAGAGCTAACAACCAACAATTGGGACATCGATGAACACCTTGCAGTTCGGGACGCCGCGTTTAACTTGCACGTATTGAAGGGCCAACAACCAATAGAAATTTCTTCTAGTCTTGACTTGAAATCCTGAAATCCCGAGATGGCGAGCGTCCGGGAACAAAGATTGACCCGGTCGCCGGACTTGACCGCGATTGCGCGATAGCCGTCTAGCTTGATTTCTTCTGTGGCGTTAGGCGTTATGTGGCGCTGAGGATGCGGGGCTAGCGAGGAAGACGCACCGAACCGCCACCGATGTCACATAATTCCCATCAGAAGATCTGGCTGAGGGGAAGTCCGGGTATGCCCTGATCGGCAAACCCTCCCCAATTGGGTTCTCTCCGGTTTGCCTGTGATCCGGGCGCAATGCGTCGATACCAGAGTTAACCGTAGCCAACGTGGAGATACCCCCTGCTGTGTCTATCGCGAGCAATTCAGCAGCGATCGGATCTCGGAGTACGAATCTGATGAAATGATTTGTCCGTTACTCCCATCCGAACAGGCCATTTTCGAAGTCGAAAGACACCCTGCGGAATCCCATCTTTGCAAATCCCAAGAGACCATCGAAATCATTTTGTGGGTCGGAGTCTATATCGGCGATGGCAACGTTACGCGCACCGAGATTGTCTTTGCCGAGCAACACGCCTGCGCGAAGCCATCGTACGCGGGTCATCCCGCCGGGACTGGATATTGAAACATTCGAATCGAAATGGACCTGCTGCTGAGTTGTCTGCAGACGGTTGCGATAGACAAGCAGTCCCCAGGTCCCCGAATCGACCAACAATCGCACCGCTTGTCCGTCGATCATCGCCTTGACCGTAAGAAACGGCTCCTGCGTTTCAAACCGGACTGTTTTTTCACTTGCCGCAATGGGCCCAAAGACAATCTTCTTCCTCCGGTAATCAATCGTAAAGCTGCCGCTGCTCAAGATGTCGAGACCGGCAATTCCCTCCAAGGAAATACGCAGGCTCCGCTCCATGAAGCTAAGGTCGTGTACCACGACTCCGATAAAGCTAGCGGCCAACTGACCAATCTGGATACTAGGCAAGATGAGGCTCTGAGTCTGAATTGTCCCGTTCAGCGTTTGCAGCGATTCCGTTTTGCCCCGCAGTTTCAGTCGGTCGGCCAATTCCTGGCTGATGGCACTCGGGCTCGTGCCAGTATCGAGGATCATGTTCACATTCTTGACCGTTCCGATGGTTGCTTTCACGATGATCAGATTGCCGTTGTAGAGTTGGAACGGAATCTCGGCCTTGGTCGCAGATTGGTCTTCGGCACCCTCTCTGGGTCTTGGCGAGGATGATGCAACGCATAAAAAGCCGGGGAAGCCTACCAGAAGTGCAACCTGGCCCAGCAGCATCCCGAGCCTCAGGCAGAGCCGCTGCCTGGTTCCTATGGTCATGTCGTCCTCCTCCGCGGGTTGCGCGGCGAGGAGGACGTTGGGCTTTGCGTGCAGCTACCTCAATGCATGGGAACTCTATCCGGGTAAGTGAAAGATGGAATGAAACTCAGGAGATAACTCGTTGGAACTAGAGAGGCTGGAAGACCATGTCAACTAGCCAGTGTCTAGCCTAGAGACTTGTTTAATCGGAGAAGGGTGCTAGACTGACGCCACTTGAGGCCCCACGCCTGTGGCAGAAGCAGCCACCACGTCCGCTGTCGTTCGTTTCGGCGTTTTCGAAGTTGACCTTCGCGCGGGAGAACTGCGCAAAAATGGCTCCAAGCTAAAACTTGCCGGCCAACCCTTCCAAGTCTTGGCCATCCTGCTGGAGCGCCCTGGCAAACTGGTGACTCGGGAAGAGTTGCAGAAGCGCCTGTGGCCGGACACGTTTGTCGATGTCGATCACAACCTAAACACTGCCATCAACAAGATTCGCGAGGTGCTGGGCGACGCGGCGGAGAATCCGAGGTTCGTTGAAACGCTCCCGCGCCGCGGCTACCGATTCATCGCGCAGGTGGACGGCGACGGCAATGGCACCAAGCCGAATACGATCACGACGACCGATACCGCTGTGCCACGGCGATGGCGGATTCTGGGCGCGGCACTTCTCTTCGGTGCGTTGGCGCTGATGGGTGTCGCCGGGTGGCTCACCTACAAGGAGCGGCCAGTTCCGACATCATTAACTCAGCGTGCGCTGACTCGAATTACCTTTGACGACGGCCTGCAGATCGGAGCGACCTGGTCGCCCGATGGCCGCTACATCGCTTACAGCTCCGATCGTGGCGGAAAATTCGACATCTGGGTGCAGCAAGTCAGCGGCGGCGACCCTGTCCAAGTCACGAAAGGTCCAGGTCACCATTGGCAGCCGGATTGGTCACCCGATGGAAAATATATTGCCTATCGTTCCGAGGAGGGCGAAGAGGGCTTATATATCGTGCCTGCGTTGGGCGGAGAAGGACTGGAACTCAAGATTTCATCGTTTGGATATTTTCCACGCTGGTCGCCAGACAGTTCCCAAATATTGTTTCAAACGCATTTTGGGCCGATCGATGACATCAATAAATTCTACGTGGCTCATCTTGGCGGCGGCCCACCGAGCGAAGTTTTAGCCGAGTTCCTAGCACAGCACAAACTGTGGCCGGCTGCAGCCGTTTGGCACCCAGACGGAAAGCGACTGTCGGTCTGGGTCTCGTCGTTGGCCAGATCTCAGACGCTCAGCTCGGATGCTGCGCCCAGCCCGAGCATCTGGACGGTGCCCATTTCAGGGGGCGAAGCCATCAAAATGGAGATCGCCCCTGCAATCAAGAACGAACTTGCTGAAGCAGCTAATGGAATAGTAGGCGGAGAAAACCAGGGCGATTTTTCTTTTGCATGGTCACCTTCGGGCAAGGCCCTGTATTTCGAGTGTGGCTACAGAGGAGCGATTAACATTTGGAAGATGACCATCGAACCGGAGACATTGCGGGCAACCGCGGTAGAGCGACTGACCACCGGACCTGGACCTGATAGAAGTTTGGCGGTCTCAAGCGATGGCCGACGATTGGCCTTCACTGCGAAATCACAACAGATCCGGAATTGGCTCTTCCCGTTCGATGCCACGACCGGCCGCATCAGCGACAAGGGCCAAGCGATAACGGCCGCCGGGAGGACCGCCTTGTTTCCAAACCTGTCGCGCGACGGCAGGCGGGTGGCTTTTTCGGTGCTCCGCGCTGGGATCTGGAACCTGTGGGAGAAATCACTCGTGGATGGACGCGAGGTTCCGATTGTCGCCGACGAATATGACCGCGCAGGGCCAGAGTGGTCTCCCGACGGTATGCAGCTCGTGTACTCGCGTCAGAAATCCAGCGCAGCAACGCCTGACCGGCTGATGATTTGGTCCAGTCAAACCCATAGTGAAGAGCCGCTTACCACATTGAGCGAAACCCAACGGTATCCGTACGACTGGTCCCCCGATGGCGCGTGGCTGCTGGTGTCACAAACGAAGGGGGTTTGGCTGCTACCTGTGGCGGCGGCACCGCATGCGGAAACCGCGGCGCGGGAGATTATTTCGGATCCAAAGTACGTTCTTTACCAACCACACTTCTCGCCTGACGGTCGATGGATCGTGTTCGAGGCCGTGGCAAACGCACCGACTATCGTGGAATCAGCGCTTTACGTGGTACCCGCGGCAGGTGGTGCGTGGACGCGGATTACCGACGGTAAGCACTGGGACGATAAGCCTCGCTGGTCTCCCGATGGGAAAACGATTTACTTCGTTTCGGGACGCGGTGGTCTTTTCAATGTGTGGGGGATTCACTTCGACCCAAGCGAAGGAAAGCGAGCTGGGAAACCCTTCCGCGTTTCCACGTTTGGAGGGAGCGGCTTAACGATCCCACGATGGATACCGCCAGTCGAGCTTTCTCTCAACCAGGATAAGCTGGTGCTGACGATGGCGGAAGTGTCAGGTGGTATTTGGGTGCTGGATAATCTTGAGCGGTAGGAAGCCGAACAGCTAAGTTGAATCGATTCATCGTGCGAACCAGACATCCCGCCATCAACTAACATCTCCCTGGAAGGCGCACTAGCGGCATCGAAGATGCCGAGATCCTCAGGCGAGAAGGTGAGGTATCCATGCATAAGACTTTATCCGACGTGCTGAGCAGTACTTTGAAGCCGCTTTGTCCGCGCGATAGCCATGCGATGCATTACGAAGCGAAAGGAATTCACTGGAAAAACGATTCAGGAGATACGGAGTCCATGCCTTCCTATCATTGTGGCTACATAGGTTGCAGTGTGCGCTACACCCATGAACAGGGCTATTTCACGGTAGTTAAAACTCCAGAACAACCCTATTTTGTCGAAGAACCCGCAACCAATCTCCTACAATGCCCGCGACATGGCGCCTGGTTGTATCGTTGCCGGAATGAAAAGGAAGACCATTTTCATTGGCGCTGTGGCGTCGAAGGCTGCCAGCACACCCACGCTGACGTACCCGGCGTGTGGCTCCGCGAGTGAATTCTACATGCCGGAAGAGATTCCTCTCACCCGGAAGAGATTTCTCTCACGTGGGGGTTATGGGTGTGAGTGCGTCATTTTTGGGCCAAGTTAGCTGATCGCGAGCACATTTGAAAGTTTGGTTTAAGAGGTGTAGCCTAAAACTAGAGTAAATCGCTCTTATTTAGGAGGCCTGGAAGCTGATGTTTAGAATCGACAAGCTAACGGATTACGGACTCCTTCTGTTGACATGCATTGTGCGCAGTCGGGGCGTTTCCCTACGCACTGCACGGGATCTTGCTCTGGAATCCGGCCTGCCCCTGCCGACCGTAAGTCGGCTTCTGCAGGATTTGCTCAAAGGTGGACTGCTGGTTTCGCAGCGCGGGATCAAAGGTGGCTATGCATTGGCGAAGAAGCCACACGAGATCTCCATCGGCGGCGTAATTGCGGCGCTTGAAGGGCCGATTGCCCTCACCGTCTGCAGTTCGGGTGTCGCGGGTCTGTGCGACCTGGAGTCAAGCTGCGCCATCAAAAAGAATCAGCGCGTTATCAGCGAAGCCATTCGCGGCGTGCTGGAGCGGCTGACGCTGGCGGATTTGGCGCAGCCACTTCGGCTAATGACGATCGAAGACGCGCGTGGAAGATCCCTGCCCGTAATCAGCGCCATGCCCGGGAGAACGCAATGAGCGCAAACACAAAGACAATTCGGGAGCTGGCGGAACGCGAATACCAATGGGGCTTTGTCACCAAGATTGGCGAAGAACGCGTTCCGCCAGGGCTCAGCGAGGACGTGATACGGCTTATTTCCGCAAAGAAAGACGAACCTGAATTCATGCTCGATTGGAGATTGAAAGCCTATCGCCATTGGGCATCGCTTGAAAAAGCGCAAGCCGAGCCAAAATGGGCGAACATCAAGTATCCTCCGATCGACTATCAAAGCATCGTTTATTATTCGGCGCCGCAGAACAGGCCTGGCCTGAAGACTCTCGACGAGTTGGACCCGGAGATTCTAAGCACGTACGAGAAATTGGGCATTCCGCTTGAGGAACAGAAGCGTCTGGCCGGTGTTGCCGTTGACGCGGTGTTCGACAGCGTTTCTGTAGCCACCACGTTCAAGGAGAAGCTGGCGGAGTTGGGTGTTATTTTCTGTTCCTTTTCGGAAGCCGCCCAGAAGCATCCAGAGCTCGTTCGAAAATACCTGGGCACGGTCGTGCCCTACACGGACAACTTTTTCGCTTCGTTGAACGCTGCCGTATTCACTGACGGCTCATTCGTCTATGTGCCGAAGGGCGTTCGGTGCCCGATGGAGCTCTCGACGTACTTTCGCATCAATGCGGCGGACACCGGTCAATTCGAGCGCACGCTGATCATTGCCGACGAAGGCTCTTATGTGAGCTACCTCGAAGGTTGCACCGCGCCGATCCGCGATCAGAATCAATTGCATGCCGCGGTCGTTGAATTGATCGCCCTGGACAATGCACAAATCAAGTACTCGACGGTTCAGAACTGGTATCCCGGCGATAAAGAGGGCAAGGGCGGAATCTATAATTTCGTGACCAAGCGAGGAAAGTGCGCGGGTAGGAATTCCAAAATCTCCTGGACGCAGGTCGAAACCGGGTCCGCCATCACCTGGAAATATCCAAGCTGCATTCTGCAGGGAGAGAATTCCGTGGGTGAGTTTTACTCCGTGGCGCTCACCAACAACTATCAGCAGGCCGACACGGGCACGAAGATGATTCATATCGGGAAAAACACTCGCAGCACGATTGTTGCAAAGGGCATCTCCGCGGGCCACGGACAAAACACCTATCGCGGACTTGTGAAGATTCTGAAGGGCGCGACGGGAGCCCGGAACTATACGCAGTGCGACTCGCTGCTGATAGGTGAGGAGTGCGGCGCGCACACGTTTCCTTATATAGAGGTGAAGAATGCGACCGCCCGGATGGAACACGAGGCCTCGACATCGAAGATCGGCGATGACCAGCTCTTCTATCTCCGGCAGCGCGGCCTGAAGACGGAGGACGCCGTGTCGATGATCGTCAATGGTTTCTGCAAACGGGTGTTTCGCGAGCTGCCAATGGAATTTGCGGTGGAGGCGCAGAAGCTGCTGGGTGTCAGCCTGGAAGGCAGCGTTGGATAGGCGGGGAACAGCATGAGCTTACTCGAAATCAGGAACTTGCATGTGAACGTCGGCGAACGGGAAATACTCAAGGGAATCGACCTTACGGTGGATGCCGGGGAAGTGCATTCAATCATGGGCCCGAACGGCTCGGGCAAAAGCACGCTGGCGCAAGTGTTGGCGCGGCGCGAAAGCTACAACGTAACCGAAGGGCAAATCCTGTATGAGGGCAAAGATCTTCTCGAAATGAAGCCAGAGGATGCGGCTTGCGAAGGCATCTTCATGGCCTTTCAGTATCCAGTGGAAATCCCCGGAATCACGAACGCTTACTTTCTGCGATCCGCTCTGAACGCGATACGGAGGTACCGCGGCCTGGACGAGATGGATGCGATGGATTTTCTCCCTTTGCTTCGAGAGAAGGCAAACCTCCTGGAGATAGACGAGAAACTCATGAACCGGTCGGTGAACGAGTCCTTCTCAGGCGGCGAAAAGAAGCGCAACGAGATCCTGCAAATGGCAGTTCTCGAACCAAGGCTGGCTATCCTGGATGAGACGGACTCGGGCCTCGACATCGACGCGCTACGTGTCGTTGCCCGTGGTGTGAATGCGATGCGCGACCCAGATCGCGCCATGATCGTCGTGACGCACTATCAGCGGCTGTTGAACCACATTGTTCCGGACCGCGTTCACGTCCTGGTGGAAGGCCGGATTGCGTGTTCTGGTGGGCCCGACCTCGCGCTCCAGCTTGAAGAGAAGGGATACAGCTCGATGGAAGCGGTCGCGCGTAGTGCGACTCCGGCCTGACCGAGGAATATGGAGAACCGTCTGTGATCGCCGAGACTCAGCAATTGGCAAATTACCTGCCCGCGTTTAGCAGCTTCCGCAATGAGGCGACAGGAAGAAAATTGCCCTGGCTCGAGAGACTGCGCGAGAACGCTTTCGCACGATTTTGCGAGAAGGGATTTCCGACGACGCGGATCGAGGACTGGCGCTTCACAAGCGTTTCCGCGATCGCGCACGCGGAATTCGAGCTTGCCCGGGATGGCAGTGGGCTGGTTTCGAACACGCAGATTGTACAGCACGGAATGAAGGACACCGCGTGTCGGCTGGTCTTCGTGAACGGCCGCTTTTTGCCGGAGTCCTCGTCCTTCGAAGGTCTGCCCGATGGCTTGGTTGTCCGCAGCCTCGCCAGGCAAATCGCGGAGGCTCCTCAAACGGTTGAGCCATACCTGGGTCGCTATCTGAATATTGAACGCGATCCCTTCTGCGCGCTCAATTCGGCCTTCCTCGAAGACGGCGCCTACATTCACATCCGCCGCGGAGCGATTATTGAGGCGCCGGTCTATCTTCAGTTCGTCTCGGTCGGCAACGGTCGAGCCACGATGAATCATCCACGCAATTTGGTCGTCGCGGAAGACGGCAGCCAGGCTGCTGTCGTGGAAGACTACTTCTCGTTGGGCGACAGCGCCACACTTTCCAATGCCGCGACCGAACTCGTTGCGGGCGACAGCACCGTCGTGTCGCACTACCAGGTCGAGCGCGAGAGTCTCGAAGCGTTCCATATCTCGACGCTACGCATCCAGCAAGGCCGAAGCACAAACGTGGCCTCGCATTCCCTGCTGATCGGCGGAGGGCTGGTGCGGAACAACGTGCATCCGGTTTTGGCGGGCGAAGGCGGCGAATGCCTGATCAACGGCCTTTTCATCGGAAAGGGTAGCCAGCACTTGGACAACTACATGCTCGTCGAACACCGCAGTCCGCATTGCGGGAGCCGCCAATTTTACAACGGGATTTTGGATGATCGGGCGCACGGCGTTTTCCACGGGCGAATCATCGTCCACAAGGAGGCGCAGAAGACCGATGCCAAGCAAACCAATCGGAACCTGCTGCTTTCCGACGATGCGCAAATCGACACGAAGCCACAACTCGAGATTTTGGCTGACGACGTGAAGTGCACGCACGGCGCGACGATCGGTCAGATCGAAGACGAAGCACTATTCTATCTGCGCACGCGCGGCATCGATGAAGTCTCCGCCCGCCAAATACTGCTTCTGGCCTTTGCCAGCGAGTGCACGGAGCGCATGAAAGAGAGCGCCGTTCGCGCCTTCGTGCAGCCGCTCATCGAAAGTCACGTTAGCCAAATGGCGCATATGAGCGGGGAGGCGACAAGTGCCGCGAGGCCCCAGCGGGAGGGAGAACTCCAATGACTGTAGCCGCAAAGCACCAGGCCCTGGACGTCACCACGGCTCAGGCGCCTCTGGGCGCGTACGACCCGCAGAAGATCCGGGCGAATTTTCCGATCTTGTACCAACAGGTGAACGGCAAGCCGCTGGTCTATTTGGACAATGCCGCGACCACGCAGAAGCCGCGTGATGTGATCGATGCCATCACCCGGTACTACGAGGCGGACAACGCCAATATTCATCGCGGCGTTCATTATCTGTCGCAGCACGCAACGCAGAGGTATGAAAACTCCCGGGAGACCGTGCGGCGGTTTCTAAATGCTGCTGAACCGAGCGAGATCGTCTTTGTTCGCGGGGCCACCGAGGGCATTAATCTCATCGCGCAGACTCTCGGCCGCACTCGCGTCCGGGCTGGCGACGAAGTGTTGATTACCGCCATGGAACACCATTCGAATATCGTTCCGTGGCAAATCCTATGCGAAGAAAAAGGCGCCATGCTTCGCGTGGCACCCATCAATGATGCTGGCGAGCTCATTCTTGACGAATTTGTACGCCTGCTCGGGCCGCGGACGAAGATCGTCGCGGTGCCGCACGTTTCCAATGCTCTCGGCACAATCAATCCGCTGCGGCAAATGGTGGAGCTGGCGCATCGCCACAACGCGGTTGTTGTCGTGGACGGGGCACAAGCGGTGCCGCATCTTGCCGTGGACGTGCGCGCGCTCGATTGCGACTTCTACGTATTCTCCGGTCACAAACTCTACGGTCCGACGGGAATTGGCGTTTTGTACGGCAAGTCCGCACTGCTCAACGCCATGCCTCCCTATCAGGGTGGTGGTGACATGATCCTTTCGGTAACCTTCGAAAAAACCACCTACAACAAGATTCCCCACAAATTTGAAGCGGGCACGCCCGATATTTCCGGTGTAATTGGCCTCGCCGCCGCGATCAACTATGTGAACGAGCTTGGACTCGATCGCATCGAGGCTCACGAACGAGACCTGCTCCGACAAGCCACGGAATCGCTCTCTACCATTCCAGGGATTCGTCTGATCGGCACTGCGAAGGAAAAGGCGAGCGTTTTGTCATTCGTTATGGATGGAATTCATCCCCACGATATCGGAACGATTCTCGATCAAGAAGGGATAGCCATTCGCACCGGTCATCATTGCGCTCAGCCCGTTATGGAGCGCTTCGGTATTCCTGCGACGGCGCGCGCGTCTTTCGCTTTCTACAACACGCGAGAAGAAGTGAACGCCCTGGTCAAAGGAATCGACAGAGTGCGGGAGGTATTTGCCTGATGCCCGATCTACGCGAACTCTATCAGGACGTGATCCTCGAGCACAGCAAGGCTCCGCGCAATTATCGTGAACTTGGCGCCGCGAATCGAAGAGCGGAGGGGTTCAACCCATTATGCGGCGATCGTTACACGGTGTATGTCGACCTGGATGGTGACGCAATACGCGACATCGCTTTTCAAGGGTCGGGATGCGCCATTTCGAAGGCTTCGGCTTCGCTGATGACACAAAGCGTGAAGGGCAAGACACAAGCTGAGGTCGAAGAACTCTTTGGAGAGTTTCATAAGATTGTGACCGGTGAGGCGCCCGCCAGCAACGGCAAGGTACCGGCTGTGGGTAAGTTGTCCGTATTTGCCGGTGTTTCGGCGTACCCAGTTCGCGTCAAATGCGCAACGCTCGCATGGCACACGCTGCGCGCTGCGCTTGCCGGGGAGCACGAATCGGTCTCGACCGAATGAGCTCATGAATCTGGCCAGCAGAAACGAGAATTCCTAATGAGTTCCAGCAAGCCTGTTACGCTCGCTCGCGAGTGCGCCTCCATCGAAATTCCGACCGGAGCACACAAAACGCTGCCCTCAGGCGAAAGGGTGAGAATCATGCAGTCGCGTGGTGGCAGTTATACCGTCGCCAGTGACACTGGTTCTATCTATCGCGTTGACGCCAAGGATGCCGACGCTCTCGGGCTATCCGCTCCGTCTGCCGCGCAATTTCTTCCAACCGGACCGCTAACCGAACAAATGGTGATCGATCAGCTGAAAACAATCTTCGATCCCGAAATACCGGTCAACATCGTAGATCTCGGACTCGTTTATTCCTGCAGAATTGCGCGCAGCGAAGACGGAGGGAACAGAATCGACGTCAGGATGGCGATGACCGCCCCCGGCTGCGGCATGGGTAACGTGCTGCTCGCGGACGTTGAGAGTAAGCTCTCGCGGCTGCCCGATGTGAAGGAAGTTCACGCGGAGGTCGTGTTCGATCCTCCTTGGCATGCTGGTCTCATGTCGGAAGCGGCGAAGCTCCAGCTGGGGTTTGACCTCGGCGGTAGTGACGACTCGTTTCCGATTTTTCAGGGAAAGCGATAGTCCGGTGTCGGAGCTGCGCTGGATTGACTAGAGTCTTCAGAGTATTGCCCGTTTGGCGACACCAAAATACGCTAAGATTTCCGACCCTAAACCTCGAACAGGAGGACCACATGCAAGTTCGCGAAGTTATGAGCAGGGATGTCCTGGTCACATCACCTGACGACACGATTGAAAAAGCAGCCACGCTCATGGGAAAAGTCAACTGTGGGGCGCTTCCTGTCGGCGAAAATGACCGCTTGGTCGGGATGGTCACCGACCGGGATATCACGCTTCGGGCCGTAGCGAAGGGGAACCCGCCCGACCATTGTACGGTGCGTGAAGTCATGTCGCCCGACATCAAGTATGTCTTTGAAGACGAGGCTACAGAAGCAGCGGCAGAAAGCATGAGCAAACTGCAGGTACGTCGCCTCCCGGTGCTGAATCGGCAGAAACGCTTGGTCGGGATTGTGTCCCTTGGCGATCTTGCCTTGAAGCAGAAGGAACCGGCCGCGAATGCACTTCAAGGAATTTCAAAGCCGAATGGCACCATCCTTTAACTGGCGTCGGCGAAGCCAAGTGCCAACTGCCCGACCGTCTGCACAGCCCAGTGTGGCTTGTGAAAGGACGTTTTCATGCACACATACGAATTTACGTTCAAATGCGAACGCTGCGCGAAGGAGCTCACAGAATTCGTGACCTCGCCTGATGTACTCGCAAAGGAAGAGCTGAATCAGATGGAGTTCCACCTTACCTGTCCAAACGCTTCCTGTCGATGGAGTGGAACGCGAACCGGCGCGCACGCAGAAAAGATAAAGGCAGCACTAAAACCGATGTCCGCTTGCGGGTGACAGAGTGGCCTCGCGCATGCAGCTCACGTGGGCTGCGGTTCTGGTTCGGTAGGATCCGGTGGAGGGAAAGTGGCACGCCAGGAGTCGGCGTTGGTGCGTCGGGATAAGGCGGTTCTTCCGGCGGCAACTCCGGTTGCGGTGGCGGAGGAATGGTTGGCTCGGGCGTCGGAGTGCCTGGTGGTATTGAATCCCGAAAGACGATAAACGGGGAGCTCACAAATAGGTCCTTTCAACTACGCAACTGCCTCAATCTTTCGCACGTGGATCGTGTTATGCGGCGCATCCAGAGTTCCGGTCACCACCACTCTTTGTCCTTCGTACTTCTTTGCGGCGGCTTGATCATCCAGCAGATAGGTGCCGTAGTTGCCGCCGTTGGATGACTCCTCAAGCACAAATTTACCGTCACTTTTCAAGATCTTGCCTTTGAATTCCTTGACTTGGCCTTCGTCTTGTGGCCGGTGATGCGCTTCCAATTGATGCGATTCCGAAAGCGCCGGCAGACGGAGGGTGCTTGGAAAGGCAGCCCGCGGCGATCCCGAGCCCCAGGTCAAGAACGCGGTCGCAAGAACTGCCAGGGCGAGAAGAACGCGTGTCATCATTAGGATTCGCCTCGCGATTGACCTCACGACGAAATACGAGGGAGCAAGCGCTTCGCCAATCCCGGGAAGAGATAAGTGTCGATTCACCAGTCGGTTGGTGGCTATGTAAATCCCTGGTAGTGACTTTCTGCCTTCACCCGGAAAAAGATTCCGGTATTTCCGGTATTGACGCGTGAATTTTCCAACGCCAAATGCACATGCCACTTGCCGGGACTTGAGGGATACGCACTCTGCT
>WNGQ01004020.1_pt1 | contig 15013 bp, 15 predicted proteins | sample 5407661 | NCBI WGS metagenome assembly WNGQ01 (sample SAMN13153382, study PRJNA577476) | soil metagenome | isolation source: 60 cm soil or saprolite under Garry oak tree replicate 2 | place: USA:California | collected 2016-06-15 | reverse complement strand
CTGGTCGGGCAATTTATAAATCGTCCCATCACTGCTTGAGAGAGTAGTGAGTAGGCTCTCACCGCCTGCGATGCGTAGCACACTGCGTAGGACGGAAGCCGCCGCATCGCAGGCGCGCTCGGCGCTCTTCAAATGTTTCTCTCGTTCCTCCTCGGGTTCGGGCCAGAGGGCTTCCACCAGTTCATCCTTCATCGCCCGCCGACGATGGCGGCACAGCAAGCACTTGAGCAGGGCCTGGGCAGGGCCTCGTCCTCCCCAGGCATCATTGCTCACCCGTTCGTAGTGCGGGGCCGCTCCTGTCTCTTCTGTCCCTGACATGAGCCGTTCGAGCGCAAACTCCCCAAAGACGTAGACCCGTAGGACGGGCGGTGACGGTGCATCGTGTTCAGAGCGGTACATGACCCATCGCTTCCTTCTGCTAGTGAGTAGGGCTCTCTTCCATTCACGTCTCTCTTTGCTGTTGAAGCGCACTCATTATAACATACGCCGGTTTGGATACAGCGCCACCGGTGAGCGTAGCACAGATGGGTGAGCGATGGTGACGGCTCTGCAACGATGATACGTTGCCCTCCTTACGGAGATGTGACGGAGTGTTACGGATGTGTGACAGGTGAAGAGTATCTGCTCCACTCATGGCTCCCGCCCCGAGTAGAGGGCTGGGAGGCCAGGGTGTCTGCGTCGTGGCGAAGCATCAATGGGACTGCTGGTAACAAGGGCGTGCCTTTGCCGTAACTGCCCGTCACACCTGGCGAAACAGGCTTTGGTACGGTGAGCGCATGGAAAGAGCATGTAGTGATGCAGAGACCGGAAGAAGGGAGAACAGGCTCTATGGGAGAGGCAAATGATCAGGGGCATCCCTCCATGCCGATTGTCCGTGTCTGGATGTTCGGTGAGTTTGTCGTGGAGCATCTCACCTCCCCGGAAGAGTACCCACCACGGTACGAACCGGTGGCACCCTCCGCCTGGCAAAGTCGTGGCACAGCTATGACACTGCTCAAAGTGCTGGTGTGTCGCAGGCGTCGCCGCGCCACGAAAGACGAATTGATCGCCGCGATCTGGCCGGAAGAGGGAGCCAAACGCCTCAAGCATGTCGAACGGGCCTTCGATGCGGCCGCCTCCGTCCTGCGCGCGGTCTTGCGTACGCCGGAGGGAGAGAGCTTGCTCTTGACCAGGCGAAGCGGCGACCACATGCTCTACCGCCTGACCGATCAGCAGCGCCTCTGGACCGATGCAGAGGCGTGTGAGATGCTGGTGAACCGGGCTATCCAGTTGGAAGGACGAGGGCAGGCGCACGAGGCACTCTCGGTATGGGAAGAGGCGTTTCGACTGACCCAACGCGGCGTCTTCTTAGAAGATGATGTGCATGCTTCCTGGTCGCAGGCGCGGCGACAGATGATCGAAGGGACGGAGCGGTTCTGTGTGCATCATCTGGCAGACTGCTATTTAGCTCTGAGTCGGCATGCTGAGGCAGAGATGATCTTGCGCACCTTCTGGACGGCCAACCCGACAGACGAGGATGCGCTCTATCGTTTGATGAAACTGTTAGCACAACACGCACGCATGCAGGAAGCCCTGCGACTCTTCTTTATACACGGAGCGCCTGCTTCGGCAGGAAGAGGGAAGACAGCCATCAGAGCGACTCCTGCGCTTCGCCGAACACATCAAGCGCGCAGAGGAAGCGTGATTCGGGTCCAGAGGTGATCGCCACTTCGCTTCCAAAAATGACGGTCTCCCCTCTCCGATCGATAGATGACTCCCACTCACCGTTGGGAGGCCACAAACTCCATCGCTTCTCTGGAAAGATTCAGCCATCCCTCTTCAGACATTGGTTCGACGCTCACCCACTCCTTCATGAGTCGGCCATCATGACGGGGCTCAAAGCGCTCCCCAACGCCCTCGGCGATGAGCGCATCGACGCGAGGCTTCGGAAGTTTGATCTTCACCCGAATTTGTGGAGTCCCCAAAGAGAAGAGTTAGCACATCAATTGTTCGTACATGAGGGGACTCATATACTGGAGAGTGGAATGTCTCCGTGCCCGATTATAAAATGTTTCGATGTAATCAAAGGTGCTGCTTCTGGCTTGCGCTCGCGTCTGAAATGACTGACCATCAATGCATTCGCCTTTGAAACTATGGAAAAAAGCTTCCATTGCCGCATTATCGTAACAATCAGCAGTGCGACTCATGCTGACAATCATGCCTTCTTGTCGCAAGAGCGCTTGATAACGCTCACTCGTATAGGTACTCCCCCTATCCGAATGATGGAGTAAGCCGACTGGTGGACAGCGCCGAGCGATTGCCATGCGCAGCGCTTGAGTGACCAGGGTCGCATCCTGAATAGCCGCCATCGACCATCCTACCACCATGCGCGAAAACAGGTCAAGCACCACTGCCAGGTACAGCCACCCTTCTGCGGTCCAGATGTATGTCGTATCCGCTACCCACCTGGTGTTGGGCTGATCGGCGCTGAAATCGCGCTGAAGCAGATTGGGAGCCACTTGTGTGCCTGGTTCGCTTTGCGTCGTGATCGTGCGATGACAAGGTCTGCGAGCAGTGAGTTCCTGGTCTCGCATCAGACGAGCCACCCGTTTCCGCGCACAGTGTATTCCTTGGGCTTGGAGCTCTGCATGGACCCGTGGACTGCCGTACACCTGACGATTGGCGTAGAAAACCGTCTTCACTTGTTCAGCCAGGTGGGCATCTTTTCGGCTGTGCTGGCTCGGCGGGCGCTTGGACCAGGCATAGTACCCGCTCACCGACACCTCCAGCACTCGGCACATGAGCGTGATCAGATACTCGTGCCGGTGTTCCGCAATGAACTGATATCTCATGGCCTTTCGCGCGAAAAGATGCCCAAGGCTTTTTTTAGGATGTCGCGCTCCTGCTTCACGGTCTCCAATTCACGCTTCAGTCGGCGAACCTCCTCGCGCCTGCGCGGTTTGATGCCCACTACCTGGAAAGGCTTCGGAGTTGTGCTCAGCCAACTCCTTGCGCCATTGATGGATGGACGTGTCCGAAATGCCCAGTTCGCGGGCCACCTGCGCGATCGGTTTGCCACTGGTCTGAGCCAGTCGGACGGCTTCGCGCTTAAACTCGGGTGTATAGGTCTTTTGCACCTTGTGCATGATCCTTGCCCTCCTTTGGAAAGAGTATATCCGAAACTTTCTCTCTTCCACAAATTCGGGGCAGGATCACAGAAAGCCTTCTCCCACAATTGAAGGACAACGAGAAGAAATTACTGGTCTTCGCTGATAGCCGCCAGGATACTGCCCATCAGGCAGGCTACCTGCGTGATCGGCATCAAACGTTTGCCCAGCGGCAACTCACTTATAAAACCATTGAACACTACGAACAACAGTAAGGTATGCAACTTCCGCTGAGGATCTCGCCACCCCTGTTTACAACTACAGCAAGAATGCCTGGAAGAGTGAAGCCGATGCGCTCAACCTACTCGCGCTTGATAGATATCGTCCTGATGCGCCCAGCATCGGCTTGAAGAGTTCTGATGAGCATATCTCAGGGCCTGAACGGAAGAGGGCCAAGGATCGGCTGGAATGGGATCTCTACGTCGAATTTACCGTGCGCGCGAATACGCGCAACTCCCTTGAGCGAGAGGGATTGGTCGCCGTGGAATATGCCGATTTAGAGGAAGTCGTCAGAGCCAACATGGACCAGTTTGCCCAGTTTGGTATGACCGATGCAGATCCCGATGTGCGGTTTCTGACAATAGCGCTGCGCGTGATGATGGACTACATGCGCCGTCAAAGAGCGGTCGACTATGAACCTTTCCACGATTTTCTCAGCGGTGGTTCGGACTACGTCTCGGATGGCAGGGCACGCCCAACGAAGTACAATCGCACACCAGTCGGTTTCGACAAAGAGAAAAAGCCAGTGGCTGGGGCATACGATGTACGTGGCTGGTATCATCCAACCGAGCCAGGTCGTTATCCTACAGCAATCTATGATGCGCTCGTACGCATGTTTGGAGAAACTTTCACGACGGAAGACCTCACTACCTTTATTGACCGAGCCGTGAAGTTCCTCGAACTAAAGGGATATATCCGGAAAGTAGAGATTGGTCAGAAAACGGGAGGGAATGCGAATCTCAAGAGATTTGCCTATCAACTCGTCCCTCGTTATATTGAGCTGACCGTCAAAGGACAACGCTTCCAGTGCAAGACCTGCGGCGATGTGCGCAGTTATCAAGTACGGCGCTGGCAGCACCGGATGGATTCCAATGCGCCAACCATCTGCGCCAATTTTAAATGCCCGGGCAGCACAGAGGTCTACCCTGTACGGGATCAGAACTTTTATGTGCAGTCATATCGTGATAGCCGCCCTGAGCGGCTTTACGCGGTTGAGCACAGCGGCCAGTTAGGGGGCGATGACCGTATCAGGATTGAGGAAAGCTTTCGAGCAGGGAGGGTCAATGTCCTGGTATGCACACAAACACTGGAACTTGGTGTGGATATTGGCGACTTGCTGGCCATCATTCTGCGCAACATTCCACCCACTCCGTCCAATTATGCGCAGCGGCTTGGACGAGCAGGTCGCAAGCACCGTATTGCCCTCATTCTTTCTCATGCTGGACAAGGGCCACATGATACCTATTACTTCCATCGTTTACAAGAGATGATCGTTGGGGCCATTCGTCCTCCGGTGTTTTTACTCGACAACGAAGTGGTGATCCGGCGCCATCTCAATAGCCTGATCATGGAAAAACTCCAGGTAGCATTACCGACGCGCTGGCAAGAAAAGAAAGAAGAAGCTGGCATTGCTGATGAGGAAGAGAGCGAAAGGAGCGATGCAACCATTCCACAATGGATTGTCACTGAGGATGGTGAGCTGCTGCGGGAACGCATTGATACGCTGGTACACGCCTTTCAGGAAGAGATCCAGGCAAGGCGCAACGAAATTATTGAGGCGGTGGGACGTGCCTTCATCCGAGATCAAGAATCTGGTGATCTCTCCTTGGGCTGGCTCAATGCGATGTATGTGGAGCAACGCTGTAATGCATTTACCAGGGAACTGAAGCAGTCGCTGGAACACTGGTGTGATCGATATGAAGAGATTTATATGGAACTGGTTCGCCTGAATCGCAAGGTGCTGCTCTCCAATGCTGAGGAACGTCGGCGGGGTATTCTTGTTGGAGGACTCAAGACACTCCTGGAAAGTCGAGAATATCGACCGCTGAGTTATTTGACAAAAGTGGGATTCTTGCCACGCTATGGCTTTGCAGGAGGAAGTGTGACTGTCCATGACGACAGAGAACACCAGATCTCGCAGGTAGCCTCTGTCGGTATCACGGAATACGCACTCGGAAACGTTGTCTATGTGGCTGGCAATAAGCTCAAGGTCAATCGCGTTCACTTTAAAGGCGGAGCAAAAGCCAATCCCCTGGAGCATGCTCATCCTTATAAGTACTGTCCCACCTGTACCTATATGACCCAGCAACCAACGACACAGGAGTGTCCCCACTGCCACCAGTTGCTGGTGAGTGGACAACAAATCGAATACGAAATGGCACACGGGTGGTCCAACGAAACGATTACGCAGGACGACGAATATCGCAGCCACCAGGACTATGACCTCGCTATTTACCTCTCTTCGTATGAAGGAACGCAGCCGCATACACCCGTTCCGCAGACCCAAAAAAGGGCCGGTGGAACATCCGCTACAGTCGATTACGGGAAATCACGATTTTGAATAAAGGAAAATCAGATCCGAAAACAGGCAATGTGGTGCCTTTCACGGTCTGTCTGGAGTGCGGGGCCTGGATTCGTCCTCGCACACTCACCGAGGAAGAAGCCGAACGGCTCGGCTTTCGCCCAACCGGCACGGATCATCTCTACAAGTGCAGTGCTCGCGCAGATGTGGAATCTCCTTTTGTCCAGCAGGTAGATCTCAAGGTCCAGTTGCAAGGCGATGTGGTCGAGCTAGAAATCCCTCATGACATCACCATCCGCAAGGATTTCGATCAATGGGTTGAGACATTACAACAAGCTTTTAAACTTGGTCTCCAGCTCGAACTCTTCACCAAGCCAGGGGAGATCGAATCCTTTGTAGCAACGTATCTCCGTAACGGAGAGCAGCAGAAAACGCTGGTCCTTTATGACACCATGCCTGGCGGGACGGGCTATCTGCAAAGATTTTACGAGTACCTTCCACACATTGCGCAACGCATCCACGAGTACTTGGAGCAAGAGAAATGCGAGACGGCCTACTATTCTTGCCTGAAAGAATTCTGGAATCAACGTGTTCATGCCCTCCTGAATAGACGTTTAATAAGCGAGGTGTTGGAAGAGCTTATGTCCTCGGGAAAAGATGAAGTGATAGAAAGTGAAGTCTAGGCAAATCGCATCTGCTCATAGAGAACATGAGGTGGTGTGTGTAGGGATGCGAGTAGCTGCACAAAACGATGCACCCGGATGAACGAGAAAGAATCTATTTCTTTCTGAGAAAGAGCATATGACCTTCCTTCATGACATCGGCGGAATATATTCGCTGGAGTTTTCTTGTGCAATGCTCACCCTGGATACTCAAAAGGGAAGCCGGTCATTCTGCGTAGAAAGGGGAGGAGTGTCCCTAATATACTTGACCCCAAGTTTTGGCTCACAGAGCCGATTCAGTACCCAAAAATAGGATGCGAATTTCTTCTCTAGAGAGAGATGTGTGAGGAAAACAACGGAAAGAACGTGCGCGTTTTCGTGACCTGGTTGTCATCGTTTCCATCTTCTTGAGAGCGTTTTGCCCTGCGAAAAAACGATAAGAACGAGCGTTTTTTGGGAAAGACCTGTTGGAGAGAAATGTGATGGACGTTCCTAAAATAGTCGCCGCTGATACCCCTGACCGCGGGCTTATGTGGTTTTTAGTTGATGCTCACCTGGATTTTGTCCACGAGGCGAAGCTGTTTCTGGATTGGAAAGCAGCCACCGGGCACGCCCCGGCCACTATCAAGGCGTACTGCTCCAGGCTCTTGTGGTTTTACCGCTTTCTCGCCCACCAGCAGTTGCTGATCGAAGAGGTGACAGCAGCTCATCTTACCGAGTTCGTCGTCTGGCTCCAGCACCCTGCACGCACTTACCCCCACAAAGACCCTGTGACAGGTGCGCAACCCCTGGCTGCAAGCAGTATCAATCTCATTGTCCAGGAGGTTGCTGATCTGTATCGCTTCTTAGTCCGGCGGGGACTCGTTGCCCAATCACCCGTGGTGTATATTGCTGGTTCCAGGGGAAAGTGGGCCATTGAGCGGGATCTGTTGGCCCACACCCGGCGCCGCTTGCACACGCAACGGATGGAGATGCGGGTGAAAGAGCCAGTACGCAGGCCCGCAACCATTTCCGAGCAGGAGTTCCAGACATTTGTGAACACCATCAGCACTGCGCGTTCCCCATACGCTGATCCTTCTGGCTTTCGCGACCGGCTGATCTGCCTGATGCTCAAAGAGGGAGGATTTCGGCTCGGCGAGCTGCTGGGGATGCGTCTCTCTGACCTGGATTTTGGCAAGCAGGGCGTCCATGTCCGGTTTCGCGCCGATAACGAGAACGGTGCGCGCGCCAAGGCGGGCTATGGGCGAGATCGTTTCGTCCATTTGCCTCCCTCGCTTCTGGGACTCCTGGATCTCTATTTGACGGAAGTCTGGATTGAAGCCTCCCCTCGCACCGATCATCTGTGGGTGGTGCTGAACAAGCATGCTCGGAATCGAAGAGGGCAGAATACTTATGGAACAGCCCTGAATGCTGCGGCGGTGGAGAGTATGTTTCAGCACTACAGCAAGCGATCGTGCATCCGGCTGCATCCCCATCAGCTTCGCCATTCGCACGCGACCGACCTGGTTCGTTCCTACCTGCGTGAAGGTCAATCGGTGGATTGGAAATTCATTCAGGAGCGGCTGGGCCACGCCAGTGTCGTTACCACCATGGAAACCTATGTGCATCTGGAGCGCGAGGACCACCAGCTCGCCTACCATACCTTTGTCACCAGAAGGAGTGCTACCTATGCCCCTACTCAAGAGGAAGAGGCGCATTGAGCCGCGCTGGACCATTGTGCAACGCAAACTGCTGGCCGTGCTGGAGCAGCAGGAGAATCGGACACTCGGCCTTGGAGACATCTGTCAGTTGGCCGGCTATGGTGACTGGGCCTGGGACCGAGCCACCAAAGATCCACGTTTTGTCTCCCGGCTGAACCAGCTTGGGATGTCAGTTGGCCAACCGTCTCGCGGTCGCTATCGCAAGCACCAGCGACACCAAGAGGTCTGCTTGGCTGCCGATCCCGAGGAGGAATTGGCGAAGGATATCTGGGATATGCGCAAGCTGCTCCCGGACTATCCGCGGCACCGATCTGCCACGTGCTTCATCGTGGATTTTACGACCCTGGTTGATCCTGACATGCGTGCGCAGGTGAAACGTTACTTTCGTCATCGGCTGATCCACTGGAAGGCTGGCACCTTCAAAAGCGTTTTAAACTCCCTGAGGCATCCGCTGAGATGGTTGCCCAAAGGGGTTCATCTGGGAACGATCACGAGGTCTCATATCGAACAGATGCTTCCCTTGCTTGCCCAAGATAGCCAGGATGCAAGATATCGCGGGTTACGACTGCTCCGGGAACTGTTCGAGTATGCCGCAAGCTCACCGTCCTGGCCAGGGCCTCGACCTCCGCGTGACCTGATCTGGATAGAAGATCTGTCCTATCCAAGAGCGACGCAGCCACGGCCACTTCCTCCCGATGTCCTTGAACAGTTTGATGCCTTGCTGGAACAAGCGATGAGCGCGTTGGAGGGAGGGCAGACCCCTGCAATTCTCTCGCCCACGTACTGGGACGCGCTCCTCATTCTGCGCCGAACCGGGATGCGCTTTGAGGATCTGGCTCATCTGAAGGCACCTGATGCTCATGGCAGAGGTGGTTGTCTGGTCCAGGATAGCGAGGACTACTGGTGGATTGCCATTGATCATCGGTTCACGAAAACAGGGCGCGACCATCGCATTCCCACACGGCAGAGTGACGGCACAATCGGGGCGATCCGGCGGCAACAGCAGCGAGCGCAAGCGTTTCCGAACCACTTTCAGGAAAACTACTTGTTTCGCCACGCACGAGGCGTGCTCTGCGGCGAGACGTTCCGCATTGCGCTCCAGCAGAAACTCGCGCCGCATCTGCTTCATGAAGGAAAACCGTATCGACTGACGGCGCACCAGTTCAGGCATTCACTGGCCACAGAGATGATCGAGCAGGGGGTGGATGTGTACACGGTCAAGGAGTTCCTGGGACACAAAAGCCTGGCGATGACCGAACGCTACATCCAGATGTACCTCAAGAGTCTCAAGGCCAAATACGATGCCTACCGTGCCAAACAGCAGCCCGCTGCTGCATCACTCACGATGAACGCCCAGCTGGAGATAGCCCCGCCGAAAGATGGGCCAGAAGGAGGGTGGGTGGAGCAAAAAGTCGGGACACTCTACCGCTCCCCACTCCCGGATGGTATTGGGTGGTGTGAACATCTTGCCATGCTTGATCCCTGTCCGACGCCACCGCATTGCCCAACCTGTCCGAAGCTGCGAGCGTCGAAACAGCACTTGCTAACCTGGGAGAACAAAGCGAAGAACTTACTCATTACGGTTGAGGCACTTCGAGACAATCCCGTCTACACGCGGGCCAAGCTTCGGCACGAACAAGAACTCCAGCATGCGGAAAAGGTGATCACCACAATCAAAGAGGAGGGCTTTTGGGATGGACGTCTCCACAACGGCTAAGCTCACACGAATCGAGCAATGTCAGGCCAATGCCAAAAAGCGATCAGAGCAAAAGCGCCAGGCGACCCTCTCGGCTTTAGCTCAGCTGAAGCTGGAAAAGTGAACCATCACCAAAGCAGCAGTGGCGCGCCAGGCCGGGGTCTCACTGGTTTTTCTCCGCAGCCACCCCGATCTGCTGCAGGCGATTGAGGAAGCAGCGAGGGCGCGATCGGCGTTGGTCTCCTCCGTCTCTCCTGGCTCATTAGCATCAGACCAAGTGATCGCCGCGCTACGTCGGCGTTTGGAAGAGATGAAGCAGCAGCTCGCCGCTAAAGATCGGGAGTTGCGTGGAAAGCAGCGTGAGATCGATCTGCTCTATGGGAAACTGGCCGCTGCAAGCCCGCTCACCGATGCAGAACTGCGCAGCGCCTTGGCTTCCGCCCTGGAACGCCTGGTTCAGCAAAAAAGGGATGCGGGGACCATTTAGCGGCTCCAGCAGGGGGTCTTAGCCTCCCCACCTTCTGTCTACACGGGTGGGTGCCGCTTGTCTGCACGCGTAGAGACCTTTCCGGTAAGGCTTGGCATCATCTCCCTTCGGAAAACGCAAGGCCCCACTTGCAAGATGAGGCGCTTTTTGCTACAATAGTTGCATGGTTGTACAGCTATCTGCAAGAAAGAACTCGAACCTATGGATTCATCTCTCATACACGTGCCATCACCGTCCTTTCCAGAGGATGTCTGTCAGCAGCGCTGCATTCATCCGGAGCATGCCCTCGCCGTGCGTCGGCACCTGCTCGCCCTGGAGTCTGCGCGCTCGGTGGCGGATCTGTTCGCGGTCCTCTCCGACCCGACGCGCCTCCAGGTCGTTTTTGCGCTGCTGCACGCGCCAACCGGCGAGTTGTGCGTGTGCGATCTGGCCGCGGGACTGGGGCGCGACGATACCACCATCTCCCACCAACTGCGTGTCCTGCGCCATCAGCACATTGTGACCATGCGCAAGGTGGGGCGCGTGGTCTACTATCGCCTGATCGACGAACACATGCGGCAGTTGCTCGCCGTTGGCCTCACGCACGCCAACGAACCCCTGCCTGCTGTCTTGCAACAAGAAACGGAGGTGCCGGCATGAGCGCTGGAGAACACGCAGGACACGATCACACCCATGGCATGGCGAAGCAGACCCTGCGCCTGGCCTTCTTCTTGACCATGATCATTCTGGCAGCCGAACTGATCGGCGGGTTCCTCTCGAACTCCCTGGCCTTGCTCTCTGATGCTGGCCATGTGCTGACCGACATCTTCGCATTAGGGCTGGCCTGGTTTGCCACGGCGCAGGCGGAGCGGCCCGCCAATGCCTCCAAGACGTTTGGCTACCATCGCGTCGGCATCCTGGCCGCCCTGGTCAATGCCGTCACCCTGATCGTGATTGCCCTGGTGATCCTGTGGGAGGCGTGGAGCCGCTTCCAGCACCCGGAGAAGGTCCAGCCGCTGGTGATGTTCCTCTCGGCAGGCATTGGCATCGCCGTCAACCTCTACATCGGCTTTGGCCTGCGATCAGAGGGCGACAACCTCAACGTCCGAGCGGCAGCCCTGCACGTCTTTGGTGATGTTGGAGCCAGCGTGGCGGTCATCGTGGCTGGTGTGGTGATTCTGCTGACCGGCTGGTATCCGGCAGACCCTATTCTCTCGGTCGGTATCGTCGGCCTCATTGCGGTGGGAGCTTGGCGTATTCTGCGTGAGACGACCGATATCCTGCTGGAAGCGGTGCCCAAAGACATCAATCTCTCCGAACTGGTGCGCGATATGATGCGCGTGCCAGGGGTCCAGGATGTGCATGATCTGCATGTGTGGTGCATCACCAGCGGCATGTACGCCCTCTCCTGCCACGCCTCCATCGCCGATCTCCCACCGAGCGAGAGCGCGTCGATCCTGCAGTCGCTCGAAACCATGCTGGGTGAGCAGTACCGCATTGGACACACGGCCATTCAATTTGAATGCCATGCCCACGAGCAGGCCTACTGCTCGGTCGATGGCTTGTATTGTCAGATGGACACTGGGAAGCCTAGCCATGAGGGACATGACCACAGCCATGCATCAGAAGAAGAACAGCAAGCGCATCCGAAGGGAGGACGTTAATGGCGCAACCACTCACACAGACCAGGGTAGAACGAACCACCCGCGCCGGACAGGTGCGACTGGGAGTGTGGATTGAACTCGTCACGCTCGTCTGGATGGTCATTGAGGCGAGTGTGGCTCTCTCGGTCGGGTTTGCCACACGCAGCGTCTCGCTGCAAGGCTTTGGCCTGGACAGCATCGTCGAACTCATCGCCGGCGGTATCCTGCTGTGGCGTCTGCTGGTCGAGCAACATGGCGGTTCTACCGAACGCATTGAAACCGCCGAGCGTCGCGCGTCCTGGGTCACCGCGATCAGTTTATTTGCCCTGGCCGTCTACATCGTCGGCGACAGCGCCTTTGCCCTTGTCACCAGGACGCAGCCAGAGGCTTCCTGGTGGGGCGTCGGCCTCGCCATCACCGCTGCCATCATCATGCCCCTCTTGTGGCAAGGCAAGCTCCGGGTCGCCAAACAGATCGGCAGCGCCGCGCTCAAAGCCGATGCCGCGTGCAGTGTCACCTGTGCCTACATGGCGCTGACGCTCCTGGCCGGGCTCCTGCTCAACCGGCTCTTCGGGTGGTGGTGGGCCGATCCCCTGGCGGCCCTGGCGCTCGTCTACTTCCTGGTGCAGGAGGGGCGTGAGGCCTTGCACGAAGCACGCACAGGAGAAACATGTAGCTGTGGCGACGAGGACTGCTGTGACGACTGAGGCAAGGCCAACTTCAAAGAGCGGGGAGAGGGATGCCCGCCTGTGGGTGATCCTCTCGTTCCAGGCAGGCATGCTCCTGGTGTTGCTTGGGCAAGCCCGGCTCTTTTCGTTCGCCCGTAACGTCTCCTGGATCGTGTGTGGCGTGCTGCCCCTCTATCTGCTGGTGGCGAGTGCGCTTCTTCTCCCGGCCCTGCTTCGAGGCTGGCGGCTGCGCGACTCATGAGGACAGGCATGCTCACACAAGTGCTGCTGTTTGCGCTGGTACCGATGGCAGTCCTCGTTCTCACTGGCCTCGTCGCGACTTTCCGCACCCTTGGGCCACGCCTGCGCAGCGCGCTGCAGCACTTTGCGGCGGGGGTGGTCTTTGAAGCAGCAGCGGTCGAGGTGTTGCCAGAGGTCCGGCGAGCGCAGTCCGCTTTCCCGATCATCATCGGCTTTGTCCTGGGAGCAGGACTGGTCCTCGCGGTAGGGCAGCTTGGAAAGCGTGCTGAGCGAACAGAGCAAGAGGGGAAAGCATCCCCGGTGGGACTGCTGACCGTGGTCGGGATCGATGTCCTCATTGATGGCCTGCTCATCGGCATTGGCTTTGTGGGTGGAGCAAAAGTCGGACTGCTGCTCACCCTGGCGCTCACCACGGAGTTTCTCTTCGTGGGACTCACGACAGCCTCAACCCTTGCGGCAACGGGCCTCTCGCGCCTGCGTGTCCTGGCCGGAAGTACGCTGCTTGCGGTTCTCGTGCTCGTGGGAGCGGCCTCCGGCGCATCGGTCCTCTCTACTGCGCCAGAGGCGCTCCAGGTCGGTGTGCTCTCCTTTGGCGTGGCGGCGCTCCTCTATCTGGTGACAGAAGAGTTGCTCGTGGAGGCCCATGAAGTGAAGGAAACGACCTTCGCGGCGGCCATGTTCTTTGTGGGCTTCCTGTTCTTCCTCGTCATTGGCTTGTTCGGATGAGTAGGTGTGTCCCATGGACATGGGAAATGAGCCTGGAACAGAACTGTCTTCTGTCAAGGCAGATACATTCCACAGCAGTGCAGACGAGAGACGCGAGGCATGACTCGAAGCACGTACAGGAGAAACCTGCCATTGTGGCGATGAGGTATGCAGTGACGATGACCGATGCGCCACGTGAGCAGAGTGTAAGGCGTCCTACCTACGCTGGTGGGTGCTGTTGCTCATCTTCGGATCATGGTCCTCCTTCTGATGGGGACCAGCCTGCTCTTCTCATGAATGCCGCAGGGAGATTGGCGTATATGTGCTGTGCTCGTCCTGAGCACCTTTTTAGCTGGAGTCATTCTTCTCGTCATGGCGTTTCGTCACTGACACCTTCGTTTGCTATCGGAAAAGAGAGAGACTATGGACACCCTTTCAACAATTTTGCTTTATGGAATGCTCCAGTTTCTTGTGGTTTCAGCGATCCTGTTCGCTATGGGACGATCAAACCCCCGTCTCATGCTTCAGGACTATCCCAAAGACATCCAGGCGGCGGTGCCAGCAAAAACGCCGGAGGAAAAACGGACAACGCTGTATTGGGGAATTCCATTTTGGCTGGCGTTGCTCGCCTTTCCTACCGTTGCTGCTCTCGTGTCGAAAGCGGCTCATCGCAGCTTATTGGATGTCTTCCTGAGTGCCTTTGGAGTCTTCTTTCTCTCGAATGGACTGGACTGGCTGGTTCTGGATTGGCTCATCTTCTGCACCATTACGCCAAAATTCGTGGTGCTTCCCGGTACGGAAGGAATGGCCGGATACAAAAACTATGCGATGCACTTCAGAGGGTTTTTGATTGGAACGATACTCTCTATGGTGATCGGCCTCATCATTACCGCTCTCGTTGTCCTTTTCTAAGAGCGGAGAAAGGTTCTTCTGTTGCAATCAGCAAGAGTGATCCCATCTTTACGCCAGACACGAGGCAGTTTTTTGAGGACATGCCTCGTGTCTGGCGTAAAACCGCTGTTTCAACGTGCTTTATTTCCACACAATGAACGGCCAGGTGGCTCACTTTTTTGATTCCCATTTTGGTGAAGAAGGTGGCCCAAAAGGGAAGGTTTTTCGCTAACATTTCAGGGGTGGGTGGCTGCCAAATGTAACTGCGGAAAACAACAGTCAGAGCCGGTTCATTTGGCGGCAACCTCTCCGTTCTTTCTAGAGAAAACAACGATTGGTCCTGGTGAGAAGCCGGGCCAATCGTTGTTTTCTCTAGAGAAGAATTTCGCATCCACTTTTCGGTGTTTTTCGGCATTTTTGTCGGGAAATGGAGAGGCGGTGAACAAAGCTCCTACCCGATTCCTCAGATGGTGGGGAGCCAAATTATTGCCTATTCGCTTACTTGATATGCGGCTGCAAGGGTAGCGTTACCTCCCGCACATTATTGTGACTGAGAACTCAGAAGTATTGTGGGTCAAGTTGGAATTGAGGTATGGCCTCATTGGATGTAGTATCTCGTCGTCACGTGTATACGTTTTGTGACAAAATGAGGTG
>WNGQ01003862.1_pt1 | contig 15022 bp, 14 predicted proteins | sample 5407661 | NCBI WGS metagenome assembly WNGQ01 (sample SAMN13153382, study PRJNA577476) | soil metagenome | isolation source: 60 cm soil or saprolite under Garry oak tree replicate 2 | place: USA:California | collected 2016-06-15 | reverse complement strand
GGCTGTCGGGCATCCGGAATGGGCGAACGACCCGAAGTACGCCACAGCCAAGGCGCGACAGTCCCACATCTTCGAGATCTTCGCGGACATCGAGAAGTTCCTCGCGGACAAGACCAAGTACGAGGCCGTCGACCACTTTAGCAAGTTCGAGGTGCCGTGCTCGCCGGTGCTGTCCATGAAGGAAATCAAGCACGACGCGTTCCTGCAGAGCATCGGGACCGTCGTCGAGGTCCCGCACAAGGTGCGCGGCCCGTACTGGACCGTCGGCTGCCCGATGAAGTTTTCGGCCTTCACGCCCGAGATCAAGAGCGCGCCGCTCCTGGGCGAGCACACCGACGATGTGCTGCGTGATCTGGGATACACCGCCCAGCAAATTGCCGAACTGCACAAGAAGACGGTCGTCGGATCGACGGGGATCGACTCCAAATCCAAGTCCAAGTCCAAAGAGCCTGTGCTTTCTGCGAAGTGATGGGACGCCTGTAGAAGAGCTGGCCGACGCACTGGAAAACTCGGTGGATCTGACGATCCCCGATTTTCCAGGGGTATCGGTCGGATAGATCAGAGTCCAACGTGAACAACTGAACACCGCGAAGAAAGACACACGATGCTTACGACCAAACAAGAAGCAACAAGCGAAGTGGCCACGCTGCGTGAAACGAACGTCGGTTCCGCAGGTAGCGGGATGAAGACTAGTGATCTGGAAACGTTTGCCGGCTACCAGCAATTAGTGGAGGCACTCGGCGATGCAGTCATCATCTGCGACTGTGACGGTGTAATCAGGTTATGGAACGCCGCGGCCGAGCGTCTTTTCGGATTCACCCCGGCTGAGGCGCTCGGAAGCTCGCTCGATCTCATCATTCCGGAGCGTTTGCGAGAGCGTCACTGGGCCGGTTTCACACGAACCATGGCTACCGGGCAGACGCGGTACCAGCACGACGTACTGCGAGTTCCAGCCATGCACAAAGACGGACGAACGTTGTCCATTGCATTTACGGTCGGGTTGCTCCTCGGTGCGCAACGAACGGTAACAGGATTAGTGGCCGTGATCCGCGACGAAACCAAGAGCTTCGCCGAAGAGCGAGATTTGCGCAAGCGATTAGCCGAACTCGAAGGGAAACACGGCGCGTGAGCGCCACCAACAATACCGGGAGCTAGAAATTCGCTCCCCACTCGAAGAAAAGGAAACTTATGTCTGCAATTGAACAGAAATCATTGAGCGAATTGGAATCATCAAACGGGCAGAAATTGCCGGCCTTAACCGACGGATTTCATCTGGTTATCGACGCGCTGAAGCTCAACGGAATCGACACTGTCTACGGAGTTCCAGGAATTCCGATCACTGATCTGGCCCGGCTGGCCCAGGCAGAAGGAATAAGGTTCATCGGCTTCCGACATGAGCAATCGGCAGGAAACGCTGCTGCCATAGCAGGTTATCTGACCAAGAAGCCGGGAATTTGCCTGACGGTTTCTGCGCCAGGCTTCCTGAACGGCCTGGTGGCACTTGCCAATGCTACCACCAACGGCTTCCCCATGATCCAGATCAGCGGCTCGAGCGAGCGTCACATCATCGATCTCCAACAAGGCGATTATGAAGAGCTCGATCAGATGAATGCCGCAAAGCCCTACACAAAAGCGGCCTACCGGGTCAACAGGCCCGAAGACATTGGTATTGGAGTCGCACGCGCGATTCATGCTGCTGTGTCCGGGAGACCGGGCGGGGTCTATCTGGATGTGCCTGCAGACGTCCTTGGTGCCGCGCTCGACGCCGATGCCGGGACCAACTCGCTGGTGCGGGTCGTCGATCCAGCACCACGGCAAATCCCTGCCCCGGAATCGATCGATCGCGCTCTCGACTTGCTCGCAACGGCACAGCGCCCGCTCATCATTCTTGGAAAAGGCGCTGCTTATGCACAGGCCGACGCTGACATCAGGTCATTCATTGAGACGACGGGTATGCCCTATCTGCCGATGTCGATGGCCAAGGGACTCCTGCCTGATAACCATCCTCAATGTGCGGCCGCGGCCCGCTCTTTCGTTCTTGGCCAGGCCGATGTCGTCGTGCTGATCGGGGCTCGCCTGAACTGGCTTCTGGGTCATGGCAAACCCCCGCAGTGGTCGCCCAACGTACGTTTCGTGCAGGTTGACATTTCGCCGACGGAAATTGACAGCAACCGCCCGATCGCCGCACCCGTTGTCGCGGATATCGGATCTGCTATGTCCGCGTTTCTTGACATGCTCAAGCCGGGACAGATTAAGGTCCAGTCTGCGTGGACCAAAGCGATTGCTGATCGCAAGCAGCACAACATCGAAGGCATGGCGGCGCGGCTCAATGCCAACCCCAACCCGATGAACTTTTCGAGCGCACTTCGCGCAATCAGGGACACACTCGCGAGAAATAAGGGTGTCTACATCGTAAACGAAGGGGCAAATACGCTCGATTTTGCTCGCAACATCATCGATATGTACGAACCGCGGAAGCGACTCGACACGGGAACGTGGGGCGTGATGGGCATCGGTATGGGGTATGCCATCGGCGCTGCTGTGACCACCGGTAAACCTGTCGTCGCCATTGAAGGCGATAGTGCCTTCGGTTTTAGCGGCATGGAGATTGAGACCATTTGTCGCTATTCACTGCCGGTCGTCACGATTGTGTTCAACAACGGCGGCATCTATCGCGGAGACGATGTCAACCGCGGCGGAGGTACCGATCCGTCAGCTACCGTCCTCAACAAGGACTCGCGCTACGACAAACTCATTGAGGCGTTCGGGGGCACTGGCCATCATGTCACCGACACGCAAGGTCTCACCAAGGCCCTTACCGAATCCCTGGCGTCGGGCAAACCGGCACTGATCAACTGCGTCATCGATCCGACAGCAGGCACTGAGAGCGGCCATATCCAGAATCTGAACCCGAAGAGCGGTATCTCGCAAAAGAAGTAGCGGACCCGCAGTCGAGCAGGTGTACCCGAACAACATTACCTAACTGATGAAAGGAATCAAACTTATGAGCACTGTCACAACAACTACGGGAAGTATCGAACGGCAAATCAGCCACGTCGGAGTCCGTAACTGGCTTCTCGACGGCCTCACCGTTTCGTCGGGCGCGATAGACTCGATCAGTTTTCTTGGATTGGGAAAGGTCTTCACGGCGTTCATGACGGGCAACGTCGCGTTTCTGGGGATGGGGATCGCGGGTAACCCCGTGCCCCGCATCGTGTCGGTCCTGGCGTCGATGGTCGCCTTCGCACTCGGCATCTATCTCGCGACGATAACTTCGGGCGAGCAGAAGAGTGGCGTCATCTGGTCGCCGCGGACGACGTTCACCCTCGGCGTCTCGCTGCTGGCCCACCTCGGCTTCGTGGCGATCTGGTTTGCGAACAGTGGCCGGCCCGGTGCCAGCGCGTTTCCCATTCTTCTGGCCGTCTGGGCGCTGGCGATGGGACTGCAGAGCGGTGCCGTTCGCAAGCTGCACGTGGAGGGCATCTTCACGACCGCCGCCACCGGCACCTTGATGGTCCTGGCCGCCGACCTGGTCAATTGGCGGTTGACCCGTGACGAGCGCCGCCGGGCCCGGGGCGTCCTCATCTCTCTGTTCATCGGCGCCACGGCCGGAGCGTATCTCTTCTTTCATGCGCCGATCTTCGCTCCCGTGCTGCCGCTCGTGGTCACGGCTGGGGTCGTGTTGACGGCGGCGACGGTCCGCTGGTCGTCCGACGCGCCGACAGCGTGAAGTGAGGGAGCGACATTGTGACTGCTACGCCGACAACTGCCAACACCGCTGTGCCAGTCGTGAGCGCTCTATCAGAGCCGCTCACGAGGCACGTTCAACAGCAACCGGCAAGGATTGCCATTGGTACTTCCGACCTGCGAACGACCATCTCTTACCGCCAACTGGACGCTCTCGTTCGGTCGGCTATGGCGCAACTTTCCCGGATGGGATTGAAGCGTGGCCATACGGTCGCATTGCTATCAGACAATAGTGTTGAGTTTGTGCTGGGTCTTCTCGCAATTATGTTTTCAGGCGCTCGTGTTGCGCCCTTGAACCCGGCACTAACGTCAAACGAACTGGGCACACGACTCTCACAATTGTCCGCGAATGCCTTGCTCGTAACCGGGCACCTGGCGAATCAGCCGGGGTTTGCAAACAGCCTCCCCCAACGCCTTGCCTACTGGGTCATAGACGTTGAAGGGTCGGGCAGTTCCTCCGAGGTGCGAATCGTCGACAAGAACGAGCGCACTTCAACGCCTGGCGCGACTACCGAGCCAGAGATTTTGATTGAGTCTGACGACATCGCTCTCTTGATGTTTACGGGCGGCACGACCGGCCCGCCCAAGCTTGTTGCTTTGACGCACCGCAACATTGCTGCGTCAATCGAAAACATGTCCTCCGGTTATGCGCTGTCACCCAACGACGCGACGCTCCTTGTCATGCCTCTGTTCCACGGACATGGGCTTATCGGTGGGTTGCTATCAACCTTGGCAAGCGGCGGCAGCGCCTATGTTCCGAGTACGGGTGCGTTCTCAGCCCATTTGTTCTGGCCAGATGTGCTTCGCCTTGGTGTGACCTGGTATACGGCAGTGCCCACCATTCACCGCATTCTTCTTAACCGGGCCTCCCACGAATACCCGAAGTCCTCTCCGGTCCCGCTTCGGTTCATCCGCAGTTGCAGCGCACCGCTGGACGAGGAACTTGCCGCTGCAACAACAGCCACATTCCGCGCTCCCGTGATCCCTGCTTATGGTATGACGGAAACCTGTCACCAGCTGTCGTCGAATCCTCTTCCCGTCAATGGACCCAACAAAACGTCATCTGTGGGCTTGGCCACAGGCGTCGAGATACGAATTGTCGACGAAAGCGGACGAGATGTGCCATCGGGTGGCGTTGGGGAGATCTGGGTGCGTGGTGCGACGGTTACGCCTGGATACTTGAACAATCCTGAGGCGAACTCGGCGAGCTTTGTCGATGGGTGGTACCGCAGCGGCGATCTCGGTAGCAAAGACGAAGACGGCTACATCTTCTTGGGTGGAAGATTGAAGGAGATGATTAACCGCGGTGGCGAAAAGATCTCCCCGCGCGACGTCGACGTAGTTCTCTTGTCTCACCCGAAAGTGCTGGAAGCGGCATCGTTTGGTGAGGCCGACAAAATCTACGGAGAGAATGTCGAGGCAGCCGTCATTCTGCGCCCGGGGATGCAAGCCACCGAGAGCGAATTACAAGATTATTGCCGTACACGGCTCAGCGCTTTCGAAGTGCCACAGCGGATCCACATAATGGCCAACTTTCCACGCACGGCAAAGGGTTCGACTGATCGCAATGCTCTCGCCCTTCAGTTCGCCGCTTCGGACTCGACTGTTTCTGACACGCGTGGCACAAGAGCTTGAGTTCGTCGGAGTCTGATCGCAGCAGCATAGAACGAGAGGAAAGGTAACGTTGCAAGTCCACCGCCCTATTTTTGAGCGCATCATCAACCAGTGCCGTGAGTTCGGACCCATTTCAGTGGCGGTCGTCTCACCGTTGAGCGAAGTCGCGCTCACTGGCGCCATCGATGCTGCACGTGCGGGATTGGCAACGCCCTATCTTGTTGGACCCAGTGCACGGATCCAATCTCTGGCGCGTGAAAAGCGCATCGACATCGGACCCTATCCAATTGTAGATGTGGCCGACGATCCGGAAGCAGCAGAAAGAGCTGTCTTTCTCTGCCGTGTGGGTACTTGCCGAGTCCTTATGAAGGGAAGTCTTCCAACGGATCAATTCCTCAAGCCTGTTGTTGCCGCAAGTACCGGTCTGCGCTTGAAGCGGCGGATCAGCCACGCACTTGTCGTGGATGCTCCCGGCTGTCCTCGAACCTTGATCATCACCGACTCGGCAATCAACTTGCATCCGAAGCTGGAGGAAAAGGCTGACATCGTCCAAAACGCAATCAAACTCGCGCATGTGCTAGGCATCACAACTCCGAAGGTAGCTATCCTGTCGGCTATCGAGCGTGTCTCCTCCAGGTTTTCTTCGACGATCGATGCTTCAGCTCTCTGCAAGATGGCCGACCGGGGTCAAATCACGGGAGGCGTTCTGGACGGTCCACTGGCGTTTGACGACGCCATCGAACCTGAGGCGGCGCGGATCAAGCAGATTCATTCAGCAGTAGCCGGGCAGGCAGACGTCCTCGTCGTACCAAGTCTGGAAGCCGGACATATGCTCGGCAAGCAACTCCAATCTCGGGCCGATGCAGAAACGGCCGGAGTAGCCCTTGGAGCACAAGTACCGATAATTCTGACTGGCCGCGCTGCCAATCCGAAGAGCCGACTAGCGTCAACGGCAGTAGCAGCCTTACTCGCACACCAGGAATGCCAGGAATCGCCGCAGGTGGCCTACGGATACGGTGTGCTTTTGCAAGAAGACGACAAGGCGAGTTGTGGGATTACTACCACTGGCGGCTCGGAGTCTTTGACGGGATGCATGTGTTGAAGGACTTCCCGCGGGATCTTTCAGGAGTTCCGCCATTGATAAACGCAGGAAGGTTTGGCAGGGAATGAGCGAACAGAGTGTTGACCAACGCGAGCTGACCATGTCGGTGCTGATGACGCCGGACACGGCCAACTTCTCCGGCAATGTACACGGCGGGGTGCTGCTTAGGCTGCTGGACGAGGTGGCCTACGCCTGTGCCAGCCGCTACGCCGGCTGCTATGTGGTAACACTGTCGGTGGATCAGGTGCTGTTCAAGCAGCCTATCCACGTTGGCGAGATGGTCACTTTCTACGCCACCGTCAACCACGTTGGCCGCACTTCGATGGAGGTGGGCATCAAGGTGGTGGCGGAAAACATCCTGGAACGCACCGTGCGCAACACCACCAGGTGCTACTTCACCATGGTGGCCTATGACAAAGGCAAGTCTGTGGCGGTGCCGCCGCTGACGCTGGACACCGAAATTCAAAAAAAGCGTTTCCACGAAGCCGAGATACGCAAGCAGATGCGGCTGGAAGCGGCGCGCGAGATGGAAGAAGCCTGAGCCGCGAACCATGTTGTTCCCGGTGCCGGAAGAGGATCGCGCGGCAGCATACGGCTTCGTGCCCCCAGCATCTTCGCGAATGAGATCCGGCTCAACGATTCTCGCGAGCCTAATCACAGTGAGCTAGCCGTTCATCACATTCCCCAGTTTAGAGCAACGTGCGAATCTGGGATTGCGGTTGGGACGCAATCGGCGGAGGTAAGGGAGCTGGCATCGGCTCAATTATCGGCGGCGTCGGCGGCCTGGGGACCACTGCATTCCATGGACGCCAGAAGATCACACTCAGCACTGGGCAGGAAATGTTGATCCGCATCACGGGCCGTTGAATCAGCGCTCCGAGATCGCGACTACATCACAAGGAAGACGAGAACGAATCAACACAGCGCTCAGGGATGCGTTTAAAGAGATCTTGAGTCTCCACCCAATAGTTCCAAGAGGCTCACAAACACAATGCTCGTTGTGGCAGGAATCTAGAAGTAAAAGCAGGTTTGGCATGTACTCAGTTCTGAATTTATCACCAGCGTCTCTAGCGAGAACCGCTCGCTTCCTTGGCCTATTCGCGCTTCTCGCGAGTGCCTCCGCGTGGGCACAAGGCTCGCAAGACATCGCAGTCGCATGCCCCAAGCAACCCGAGAAGCTCCCGCAAATGACCTACGACGAGGATGCGCGATATTTCGCGAATCCTAGCTGTCGAACCAACTCTCTGGATCAGATTCAATTCATTCCGCTCGGTCAGAACGAGAACTATTACGTCTCGTTTGGCTTGTGGATTCGGGAACGCGGCGAATACGTCAGCAACCCAAACTGGTCTGATAAACCGGACGGAAATGCGTATCTGATGCAGCGGTACATGCTGCACACGGATCTTCACTTGGGCGAACGGTTTCGTTTCTTCGGTGAACTCGCAAGTAGTCTCCTGGACGGCAGGAGCGGAGGGCGACGACCTGGCCTGGACGAGGAAAAAATGTACGTCCATCAAGGTTTCTTCGATCTTGGTCTTTGGAAGTCCGGCAAGGACAGCCTGACGCTACGACCTGGACGACAAGAGATGGCGTTTGGCGCGGGCAATTTCGTTTCGGTTCGTGACGGCCGCAATATCCGGCGCAGTTTCGATGGGGCCCGCCTTACGTGGGCGAGGGGGGACTGGACGGTTGATCTATTCGCTGTTAGGCCAGTCCTGAACAACTCGGGGTACTTTGACAATCCGCCCGACCATACCGCCGGTCTCTGGGGGGCCTATGCGGTCCACCCATTTCGATATCTGCCGAGCGGACACATCGATCTTTATTATATGGGGCTTGATAACAGGAATGTGCCTTTCGACGGAAAAGGAAGGGGACGAGAACAGAGGGAGACGATGGGCACACGATTCTGGGGAACGACGAGCCACTGGGACTATAACGACGAGTTGACGTTCCAATGGGGCTGGTTCGGTTCAGGTAATATTCGCGCCTGGGCCGCCTCGACTGAGCATGGCTATCGGATTGACCAAGCTCCTCTGAGCCCGAGGTTCGGGCTTCGGGCTGTAGCCTTCAGTGGTGATCGGAATCCATCAAGCCACAATCTAGGAACATTTAACTCCCTATACGAACAAGGACCTTATTTCAGCGGTGCGGAACTATTCGCCAGGCGCAACCTGGTCGCCCTGCAACCTTCGGCGGACCTAAAACTAAGCAAGTCCGTCTCTATGAAGTTCAACCCAGCTTTTTTCTGGCGGGAAAGCACGAGCGACGGCCTGTACAGCGTGGGCAATTCCGTGATCGTCTCGGGCTTGAAGAGCAACGCCCGATACATCGCGACGCAGGCCTCCGCCCAACTGCAGTGGCGCATGACTCGCAACCTGACCTGGTTCACGGAGTATGGGCACTTCTTTCCCGGGGAGTTCCTAAAGCAGTCTACCCCCGGCAAAAGCATCAACTTTTGGACCGGGTGGCTCGACATCAGATTTTGAGGACTGACTCGATTGTGAAAAGCGACTGCTGCTTGCTTCTCATTGCGGCAATAGATTGAGACGGATTTTTATGAACTGGTTCACAAACCTATGCGTCCGGTTCTCGGGCTGCCGGCTGGTTCGCGTTCGGAGTCGTAATTTTACTTCTCTCCGCGTTATGCATCGGTATCTAAAAACTGTCTATAGGATGCTTACAGACAAACGCGAAGAAGACGAATCCGAAAAGGAGTATTGGCGCATACACGGAGGAGAATAAAGGTTCTGAGCAGGCGAGCAGAGTGGCCTGCTTTGTGCCGCTCTGGCCGGGTGAGCAACTAATTTGAGTCTCGATCCCGAACGTGCCCGCGAGTATCACGATGAAACCTTGCCTCACGAAGGTGCACAGACTGAACACTTCTGCTCCATGTGTGGACCTGAATTCTGTTCAATGAAAATCACAGAAGAGACTCGCGCCGCGTACGGCTCCCCGGAACAGCAACAGGTTGTGGCGGGAAAGGGCCCGAGAGTTTGTGGAGCGAGGCGGAGAGGTGTACGCGTGACACGACCGGACATCGGAGTGATAGGGGGCGGCTTGCTCGGCCGGTGCCTGGCGTGGCGCGCCTCAAAGGCTGGTGCGCGTGTCGTTCTCTACGATGCGGCCAGCAGCGAAGGGGAAGGCTCAGCCGCATGGGTGGCAGCAGGGATGATCGCCCCGACAGCGGAATCCATTGATGCGGACGCGCAAATTGTATCCATGGGGAGGCACAGTCTTACCCTATGGCCACAATGGCTGGCTCAACTGCCGCTCCCGGTCTATTACCGTGATAATGGCACTTTGTTGCTCTGGCATCGCCAGGATGCCGGTGAAGCCCGTCGCGTCGAGGGGTTGCTTACCTCACAACACAGGCACGGATATGTCCGACCCGTCGACAGCGCGGGAGTCGGTGAAATGGAACCCGCCCTTGAAGCACGATTTTCCCAAGCTCTATATCTTCCAGGTGATGCCCAGGTGGATAATCGCGCACTCCTCAAGGCGGTTGCCATCGCTCTCCAGGAAACTCGTGTCGAGTGTCATTGGAAGACATTCGTTCCTACTGGTGAGTTCCCCAATGCCGGAATCGTTGTGGACTGCCGTGGCATGGGCGCCAAGCGTGATTGGCCAAAACTCAGGGGAGTTCGCGGCGAAATTGTGCGCGTCCATGCGCCCGAGATCGGACTGCGCTATATGCTACGACTGCTACATCCTCGTCACCCGGTGTACATCGTTCCTCGCGCAGAAGGTCGACTCGTCATCGGAGCAACCAGTGTTGAGAGCGACGATCACTCGCCTGTGTCCGTCCGAGGAGCTCTTGAACTTCTAACTTCTGCGCATTCTGTGCTCCCGGAATTGGCCGAAGCCCGTATCCTCGAACTTAGCACGCAAGTTCGACCTGCCCTGCCAGACAATCTGCCGGCACTTCATTTTGATCATCTGGGAAAAGTGCTGTACATCAATGGCCTATACCGTCATGGGTTCTTACTAACGCCGACTGTCGTCGAGGAAGTCCTGGCGCTGCTGTCGCTGCAAGAGCCGTCCGCTTGTTCGCAGCGCTGGCAATGTTTGCGTGAGGACAGATTCGCAGCCACCTCCGCACCCGTCCAGGATGAGGTACATGCATGTTTGTCATCGTGAATGGCCAAACGCGTCCGTTGCCCGAACCTCAGACGCTCGCCGCATTGCTGCTTTTGCTCTCGCCACCGGCTCCGTTCGCGGTAGCTCGCAATGAAGAGGTTGTTCCGCGCGAAACCTATGAAGATTGCCGCATCTACCCGGGTGACCGAATCGACATCGTTCATCCGACCGCAGGAGGTTGAGATGTACGGACGAGAGATTGAAGATCAACTGACTTTGTACGGGCAGACTTTTACAAGCCGTCTGCTGCTCGGGACTGCGCGCTACGATTCTCCGTCCCTGTTAGCCGATGCGATCTGTGCCGCTGACCCCGCAATGCTCACCGTCTCTCTGCGGCGCCAGCTCTCCGGCTCGAAGGATTCTGGTCAGGCTTTTTGGAACTTGCTTCGTGAGACCCAGCGGGTGATTCTCCCCAATACGGCCGGCTGTCTCACTGCGCGTGAGGCTGTAAAAACCGCGTGTATGGCACGCGAGTTGTTTCAAACCAATCTTATAAAACTCGAGGTCATCGGAGATGAAGTCAACCTGCAGCCGGATCCATTTGGACTGGTTGAGGCTGCGATTGAACTCGTAAAACTTGGTTTCCAAGTCTTGCCGTATTGCACGGAAGACTGGGTTCTCTGTAGGCGCCTGATGGATGCTGGCTGCGAGGTGCTCATGCCCTGGGCGGCCCCGATCGGAACCGGCCAAGGACCACGCAACCCCAGCGCTTTGCGTGAACTGCGAGAACGTGCGCCAGAGTTTCCCATGATCGTGGATGCGGGTATCGGTCTTCCGTCTCACGCCTGTCAGGTGATGGAGTGGGGTTTCGACGGCGTACTGTTAAACACCGCTGTTTCGCGTGCTCTTGACCCAGTACGAATGGCGAGCGCCTTTGCCAAGGCCATCAATGCTGGCCGTAGCGCTTTCCTGGCCGGTCCAATGATCGTGCAAGAGGTAGCTGTTCCGAGCACCCCGGAAATCGGTCGTCCGTTTACGTTGGATGCATCACAATCGGCAAATTCCGTGACAAGAAGGCTGAGTGAAAGTAGTCATTAGAAGGAGAGATGACGTGTCAAGAACGGTTGTCGTGAAGTCGGGGCTGTTTAGATACTCGCAGAAGATATTCGTGGGTTCACATGTGCTCCATGCAGATGAACAGGGTGATTCCGGTGGCACCGATTTTGGGCCCAATCCCTACGAACTCCTGTTAGCCGCCTTGGGAGCATGCACGAACATGACCGTTCGCATGTATGCGGAGCGGAAACAGTGGCCGCTCAAAAGCGTGGAGGTGCGTCTAGCACATTCGAAAATTTACGTAGAGGAATGTGCCACTTGCGACACCAAGGAAGGCATGCTCGATCGAATTGAAAGAGAGATCACTCTCTTTGGTGATTTGTCTGATGAGCAACGGCACCGGCTACTAGAGATCGCTGAGCGGTGTCCGGTTCATCGCACATTAGTATCGGAAGTTCAGATTTGCACCCGACTGATTGCTGACCATCCTCCCGTTCCTATCGCGGCCAAGTGAGGCGAGGAATCATGAAAACCTCGAGGAGTCGTTCGAAAGTGAGCCCATGGAGGACACCGCGGAAAGGTTTGGCTGCAGCTACCCGGTTCTCCTGAGCCGTTTACTCTCGGGGGTGGCAGATGTGGCGCTAGGGAACTACAATTGCAGGTAAAGCAAGGCGGCCCCGAGTTGAAACTGGAGCCAGACATGGTGCTGCCCTCGGCTGTTTCTGCATAACGGTTAGGCGTTTTGAGGCCCGCAATGAGGTATCTCGTTCGTCTGATGTAAGCAGACCCTGATGGTCGGCGATATGTGAAGATTTACAGCCGGGACAAACCCCTTTTATTTCAAGCGAGGTGAACAGATGCCCAACGATGAAGCTTCCCATGTGATCCAAGGTGATTCCGAATGCAGAGACGGTCACTATCGCCCCAAAAAGAATTTACGAAATCAGAGTGAAGAGGCAAAACTTCATGCCGCTGCCTTGGACAGTGTTGAGGACGCACTCTCTCAAGAGTCACAGAATCCTGTAGAGCTCAGTGGGACCAGGATTGGCAGAGCTTATCAAGAGGCTGCGGGCATTCCTGCGATGTTGAATACCGCACGTTATGGACTTCGCGAAATGGGGCCTATTCGGACTGCGCGCACACTGACCAGCATTAATCAGGAAAAGGGATTCGATTGCCAGAGCTGCGCCTGGCCCAGTCCGGACAGAAAGAGGAAAGTCTTCGAGTTTTGTGAAAACGGAGCAAAGGCCGTCGCGGACGAACTCACGCACAAGCGAATTGGACGCGATTTCTTTCGGGAACACTCGATTTCGGACCTGGCGGCTCGTTCCGACTACTGGTTGAATCAACAGGGTCGTCTTACCGAACCCATGGTGAAGCATCAGGGCGCGACGCACTACGAGCCAATCACCTGGAATGCCGCTATAGATCTTCTTGCCTCGGAACTACGTGATCTTGCTTCGCCCGACGAAGCCGCCTTCTACACCTCGGGCAAAACGGCTAATGAACCCGCCTTCCTGCTTCAGCTCTTTGCACGTCAATTCGGCACCAACAATTTGCCCGACTGCTCGAATATGTGCCATGAATCATCGGGAGTTGCGATGGTAGAAGCTCTTGGCGTTGGCAAAGGCACTGTTACTCTAGAGGACTTCGAGCGCACCGACCTCATTCTGATCTTCGGCAACAATCCCGGTACCAACCATCCCCGAATGTTGACATCTCTGGAAGAAGCGAAGCGGCATGGCGCAAGGATCATCGCAGTCAACCCCTTGCCTGAAACCGGCATGATGCGCGTTGTGAATCCCAATCCGCAGGATTATCCGAATCTCTTGACATTCCCATTCAAAGTGCTCGGAGACGGAGCGGCCCTGGCGGACCTTTATCTCCCCGTGCGGATAAATGGTGATGTCGCTCTGATCAAGGCTCTCCTCAAGTACATGTTCGAAGAGGAGGAAAAAGGGCGTCCGTCAGGAATCGACCGTACGTTTATCTCCAAATACACAGAAGGGTTTGAGACTCTCCGCAACGATGTACTGGCAGCAGACTGGAACACATTGTTGAACGCGACTGGCCTGTCGATGGAGCACATCCGTGCCGCTTCGACAATGTGCATCCAGTCGAAGGCCACGATATGCTGCTGGGCGACTGGAGTCACACAACAGCCTAACGGTGTGGACAACGTCTGGATGCTTGTGAACCTCCTTCTTGTTGGTGGGCATATCGGCCGTCCCGGCGCAGGCACATGCTGTGTCAGGGGCCACTCAAATGTGCAGGGCGACAGGACCATGGGTATCTGGGAACGGCCGCCTAAGCCGTTCCTTGAGGCGCTCTGTAAAGCTTTCTCATTTGTTCCGCCCGACAAGTGGGGGCTGGATACAGTTGAGACACTTCACGCCATGTACGACGGCGACCTGAAGGTTTTTCTTGCTATCAGCGGTAATTTTGTATCGAATACTCCGGATTCCGCCTACACCGCCCATGCCATCGCTCGCTGTCGCCTTACTGCGCACATCTCTACGAAGCTTAATCGCTCTCATCTGATCACCGGAGAGCGAGCCCTGATTCTTCCGACCCTCGGCCGATCGGAACTCGATGTGCAACTCTCTGGAGCGCAGTTTGTGACCACCGAAGATTCAATGGGAATCATTAATATTTCACGTGGAGACGAGAAGCCGGCATCGCCACATCTGTTGAGCGACGTGGCCATCATCTGCCGTCTCGCCGAAGCCACGCTCCGCGGTCGCACGGCCGTTGACTCGTCTGGGATGGCGGAAAACTATGACCACATCAGGGACGCAATCGCACAAGTGATCCCAGGTTTCCGTGACTTCAATAGAAGAATCAAACTAGAGAGACATTTCTACCTTCCCAATGCGGCCCGTGATCTGATCTTCAAGACCAGTTCCGGAAAAGCCAAACTGCATGTTTGCCCTGTTCCGCAAGAGAAGCTCGCGCCGGGTCAGTTTCTCTTGATGACGATTCGAACTCACGATCAATTCAACTCAACCATTTACGGACTCAATGATCGGTACCGCGGCGTTTATGGAGGACGGCGTGTCGTTTTCCTACACCCTGCTGAGATCGAAAATGCTGGATTGAGAGCTGGAGACTTGGTCGACATCCACAGTCATTTCGAAGGCGAAGTTCGCAAAGCGCAGGACTTCATCATCGTTCCGTACACGATTCCCTTGAGGTGTGCGGCAGCCTACTATCCGGAGACGAATGTCTTGGTGCCGATACGGAGCGTCGCCGCAATGAGCAATCAACCCGCTTACAAATGTATCGTCGTGACTCTGCATAAGAGCGACCACGTTGCTCACAGCGTCGACATCTCCTCGACTGGTGTTTCTACAAATCTAGCTAGGCCAGTTCCCGGCCCACATTCAGCCGCGCATTATCGTACGTCCGAGCGAACTTTCA